>Ga0114931_10001987_pt1 | contig 26062 bp, 21 predicted proteins | sample 2SBtaG_FD_89579 | JGI IMG/M metagenome (GOLD analysis project Ga0114931, IMG submission 89579) | Deep subsurface microbial communities from Kolumbo volcano to uncover new lineages of life (NeLLi) - 2SBTROV14_V59a metaG | ecosystem: Environmental > Aquatic > Marine > Volcanic | place: Kolumbo... | reverse complement strand
GCCGGCCTAATATGCGTTTTCTTGACGCAAAACCACCGCCACCGTTTGCAGCAGAATCTTCAGATCCATCCAGAGCGACCATTCGCGGATATAGCGGTGATCGTATTCCACTCGTCGCTCCATCTTCTCGAGCGTCTCAGTTTCTCCGCGCCAGCCATTTACCTGAGCAAGCCCTGTAATTCCCGGCTTCACTTTGTGGCGAAGCATATAGCCGTCGATCAGACTACGATATTGCTCATTATGGGCACTAGCATGTGGCCGTGGACCTACCAGCGACATACTGCCAGCGATCACATTCAGCAACTGCGGCAACTCGTCAAGCGACGTCCTGCGCAGCAACCGACCGATCGGCGTAATTCGCTCGTCATCCTCCGACGCCTGACGTATCTCGAGACCGTTGTCGCAACAGCGCATCGAGCGAAACTTCCAGACGCGAATCTCTTCGCCCACCAGCCCATAACGCTTCTGCCGAAAAAACACCGGCCCCGGCGACGACCATTTTACCAGCGCCGCGACAATCAGCATCGGCAGGGCCAACACCATAAGCCCCAATGTCGCGACCACTAAATCAAAACCTCGCTTCATCACCCCGTCAATTCCTGAGATCGGCGTTTCAAACACACTCACCACGGGCAAGCCATTGATCTGGTTCCAACGGGCATGCAACATCTGAAACACAAAAAAGTCGGGCACGATGTAAACTGAAGCGGTCGTGTCGCTCAATTTGTTGAGATAATCGCGAATTCGTTTTTCTGCCCGCATCGGAAACGCGATGAATACCATATCGACTTCGCCCTGCCTGGCCAGACGGGCAAGCTTGTTCAACGTCCCTACTCGTTTCGCGTCCAAACTCTCTCCACGAGAAGTTGGCCGGTCGTCGAAGAAGCCAGCAAACGAAAGACCTAGCTCGGGTGATTCTTGAATGTTTTGCGCCAGTTGCAGACCCAACTGGTTCATACCGCAGATCGCAAAGGTACGCGTATTCAGTCCTCGCCGGCGCAAGCTCTTCAAGGCCAAACGCAGCAAAATCCTACCGCTAGCCATAGCGGCCGGCGTTAGCGTAAGCCAAACCAATTTTGTGTTGTAACTATACTCGGCATTAAATTGCGTGAGCAGCCCAATACCAAGGACCGCTGGAGCTGTATACACCCAGTTGATCAGCACACACCACAATTCCGTTGTAAGCCGAGACCCGCGCCAACTGCGGTAGAGCCCACTCACTTCGATTGCGATCGTGTGGACGATCAGAGTCGTAGCCCCCACCACTGCCAGATTTTCTAAGTGCTCATTGTCGGTTAACCGCGTTGCCACCAACGTAGAAAAAAGAATTGCCGCCGCGTCGAGCAACCGATATGCCACGTCGACCATCGAACGGTGCGTACGAATCTGAAAATTAGGCGTATTTGTCATCAGGCTAGAGGCTGGAGGCTAGAGGCTGGAGGCAGAGATCTCTGTTTGTAAGTCTACGTCTCAAACGGCCAAATGCTCTGATGTTGCAAAAAAACGACATCTTCTCGACCCTGGGAACTTTCTAGCCCGCCCCAGCGTCAATAATTCCCGAGAATCAGACCCAATCTGGCCTCTCTTCTCAAACTCGCGTAAAACATGGTCGGACAACAAGACTACGGAACACCACCAACCCATATTTCCAGAAGCGGCACTCCCATGAAACCGTCCTCCCTCCTGCCTACCCTCCTCGTCTCACTCTTAGCCGCCTGCGTCTTCGCCGCCCCCGCAGCGAACCAAAACAACGCACAAAAACTTTTCAAAGACGGCAACTACCAAGAAGCACTCACCGCATTTCAAAAAATCCTTGACGATGAATCCACCGAAACCGATCTACTAGTTCGAAGTTTCCAGCTTGCTTTAGAATGCCATCAAAAACTAAATCGAGTAGACCAAATCGACCAATTCCGCGAAGCGCTTGTCTCGCGAGAAAATCCCGATTGGCAACTTCTCGCAGCCGTCGCTCGTAGCTATATCCAGCAAGTCCACTACGGCTACCAAATCGCTGGCAAGTTTCAGCGAGGGCAACACCGGAACGGCGGCAAAGTCCTCAACGCCACTGCCCGCGATCGTGTCCGCGCCCTGCAGCTCTACCAGCAAGCTCTTGAAATAGTCGAACAAGGGTCCACCAACAAACAATCCGTCGCTGCGGCGGCTCTAATCAGAGGCTACGCAAGCGCCATTCTATACGGAAACAACTATCGCGAAGCATGGCGACTCCAAATTCTAACCAACATTGATGAATTACCCGATTACGAAGACGGCTGGAGCTACGGCTCGGGGCAGCCTCAGGGTGCACCAGTCGACATCGACAATCGGCCAATCTTTTATGACATCCCTCCCACCTGGAAAGACGCCAAAAGCGACGGCGAGCGTTGGCGCTGGTTACTAGAACAATCCGCTCAATGGAATCCAAAACTGCGAATCGAGACGCAGATGACCCGCGCAAGATTCTTGCAATCGCAGTTTGGCGTTCAAACCCTAGCCAACTACGGCTGGTGGTTCGGTCGCCAGACGGGGCAGGACAAGCCCTCCGAAACAGGCACCTTTGCACTCCACACTCTCGCCGAAAACGAAACCATTGCCCGACTCGCCACCAGTATCAAACGGTTTGAATTGCCCGACGACCAAAACCCTATCAAGCTGTACCAGCAAGTGCTGGAAGACCTGATCGCCCATCACGACAGCAATTTTTCTAATGGTGTTGTCAACGATCTTGCAACTACGTTCGAAAATCGACGCCAATACGACCGGGCCGCCGAATACTTGCGGCTCGCGATCGAGAATGCCAAGGCTGGGGCCTACAGAAAAAACACGCAAAAACGTCTCGATCAAATCATCAAAAACTGGGGCCGTTTCGAAGGAACCGCCACCCAACCCGCCGGCAAAGGCGCCACAATCGACTTTCGCTTTCGTAACGGCAAACGTGTCGACTTCGTCGCTCGCAAAATTAAAATCCACCAACTAATTGCCGACGTCAAACAACTTCTTAAGAGTTCTCCGAAACAACTGGATTGGAATCATATTCAGCTAGAAAATCTCGGTTACCGACTGGTCACCGACAATCAAGAAAAATATCTCGGCGAAGAAGCGGCCCGTTGGAATCTCAACCTTGAGCCGCTTGATGGGCACTTCGATCGCCGTATCACCGTCACCACACCCCTGCAAGAGCCCGGCGCCTATTTAGTTACTTCAAAAATGGCTGACGGCAATGAGACCAGTATCGTGCTCTGGCTCAACGACACGGCCATCGTAAAGAAACCTCTCGCAGAAAAATCGCTTTACTACGTAGCCGATGCGGTTTCGGGTCGGCCGATCGCCAACTGCAACGTCGAGTTCTTCGGCTTTTGGCAAGAGCGCTTCGATGGCAACAAATTCCATATCTCCACCAAGGACTTTGCCAAACATACCAACGAAAGCGGCTTGGTCGAATTGCCCGCCGACCCGCAGCATCGTCGGCATCAATGGGTTGCTATCGCGACAAATCCCAAGGGCCGCTTTGCCTTCTTAGGCTTCCGCAACGTCTGGTCGGGCGGCTATCGAGATCAAGAGTACAAACAAGTCAAAGTCTTCTCTATCACCGATCGTCCCGTCTACCGCCCCGAACAACCCGTGCAGTTTAAGTTTTGGGTACGTCATGCCCAGTACGACATGAAAGACGAATCTCGTTTCGCCGGCAAGAGTTTTCAAGTCGAAATTCTTGACCCGAAAAACGAAAAGGTGCATAGCGAACTGCTCGTAGCCGATGCCTACGGAGGCCTGGAAGGCACCTGGGAAATCCCTGCCGGAGCCACGCTCGGTCAGTATCGCATCCAAGTCGTCAACCACGGCGGCAGCTCTTTCCGGGTCGAGGAGTACAAAAAACCCGAGTTTGAGGTCACCATCGACGCCCCTGCCGACCCCGTCGCACTCGGCGAAAAGATCACCGCCACCATCTCAGCAAAATACTATTTCGGCTCACCCGTTACTCAAGCAAAAGTAAAATACAAAATCCTCCGCACTAGCTACACGGGGCAGTGGTATCACCCCATGCCCTGGGACTGGCTTTATGGCAGCGGTTATTGGTGGTTCGCTGCCGACTACGATTGGTATCCTGGTTGGGCCCGCTGGGGATGCAGCAGACCAAGCCCCTGGTGGTTCTGGCGAGCGCCGACTCAACCCGAAGTCGTTGCCGAGCGTGAAGTCGATCTGGGCCCCGACGGCACAATCGAAGTAGAAATCGACACCGCGATTGCTAAGCAATTTCATCCCGATCAGAACCACAGCTACCAGATTCAAGCAGAAGTCGTCGACGAGTCGCGTCGCACGATCGTCGGCAACGGGAGGGTGCTGGTCGCCCGCGAGCCGTTTCGTGTTTATGTTTGGACCGATCGAGGACATTATCGGTCTGGCGACACGATTGCGCTCGGCACCTCCGCACGAACGCTCGATGGAAAGCCAGTCGTGGGCACCGGCGTACTACGTCTTCTTAAAATTCAATACGAAAACGCAAAACCTATTGAAACCGAAGTCGGACACTGGGCCATGACTAGTAAATGGGGCCCAACTTCCGAAACCGGCCAAGCCGAACTACAGATAAAGGCCTCCGAGCCTGGGCAATATCGCCTCTCCTATGAAGTGACCGATGAGGCAGGCCACGCGATCGAAGGGGGCCACATGCTGACCATCGCTGGCCAAGGTTTTACTGGCTCGGAGTTTCGCTTCAACGATTTGGAGATTATCCCAGACAAGCGAGAATACCAAGCAGGCGAGAAAGCGGCTTTACAAATCAACACCAATCAAACCGGCGCAGCTGTGCTGCTTTTCCTCCGCCCAGCGGGCGGCGTCTATCTCCCGCCAAAATTAGTACAACTCCAAGGCAAAAGCCAAGTGGTTGAAATCGATATAACTAACAAGGACATGCCCAACTTTTACGTCGAGGCCGTCACCGTTCACGGCGGCAAAGTCCACACCGTCAACCGCGAGCTATTCGTGCCACCCGCCCGTCGTGTCCTCAACGTTGAAGTTGTCCCCTCCTCCGACGCCTACCTCCCCGGCCAAGCTGCCAAGATTCTTCTAAAACTCTCAGACAACCAAGGAAAACCTTTCGTCGGCTCGTTGGCGCTAGCCATGTACGACAAATCGCTCGAGTACATCTCCGGCGGTAGCAACGTCACCGACATTCGCGACTTTTTCTGGAAATGGCGCCGCCAACACCGGCCCCGTGGCGACTCCAACCTACAACGATTTACCGGTCCCCTGGTAAAACACAACCAGCCACACATGCAAAACCTGGGCATTTTTGGCGAAACCGTCGTCGATGAACTTACCGCTGCCCGAGGCAGAGGAGACAGCGTATCTGAGCGAATGGAAAACAAGGCGTCCTTTGGTCTCGGCTTTAGCCGAGCAAAACAAGAATCGAGTCCTCTGGCTGCCGCAACAGCCCCACGAGAAGACGCAGGCGAGCCCGCTTCAGCGGACGGGGCCCCACCAAAAACCACTACCCCCACCATCCGCCAAAAATTCGCCGACACGGCCCTCTGGATCGGCACACTAGAAACCAACACCGAAGGGCTCGCCGAAGTAACTCTCGACATGCCCGAGAACCTCACTACCTGGAAAATACGCGTCTGGGGCATGGGCCACGGCACCCGCGTCGGCCAGGGCTCCGCCGAGGTCGTCACCCGCAAAAATATCATTATCCGCCTCCAAGCCCCGCGGTTCTTCGTCGAGCGAGACGAAGTCGTCCTCTCGGCCAACGTCCACAACTATCTCCCCGAGGCCAAGAAAATTCGGGTGCAGCTGGTGCTCGCGGGCGACACAATTGCCGGACCAGAACAACTAGAAAAAATCGTCGACATCGCTGCCGGCGGCGAGCAACGAGTCGACTGGCGAGTGAAAGTCATGCAAGAAGGCACCGCTACGATTCGCATGAGCGCTCTGACTGACGAAGAGTCCGACGCCATGGAAATGTCCTTTCCCGTTTACGTCCACGGCATGTTAAAAACCGAATCTTATACCGGAGTCCTCCGCGCCGAAGAGTCCAACGGCAAATTCACGGTCAACGTGCCCGCCGAGCGGCGTCCTGAGCAAACCAAGCTCGAAATCCGCTACACGCCAACCCTCGCCGGCGCCATGGTCGACGCCCTTCCCTATCTCCTCGAATACCCCTACGGCTGTACCGAGCAAACGCTCAACCGTTTTCTACCAGAGGTTATCACTCAACAAACGCTACAAAAAATGGGGCTCAACCTGACGGATATCCGAAAAAAACGTGCGGACCTCAATACGGAGAAAATCGGTCGCGATCCGGTCTTCGACGAAAAGGAACTGGAGAAAATCGTCAGAATCGGCGTCAACCGGCTCACCGAAATGCAGCTCTCCGACGGCGGCTGGGGCTGGTTCAGCGGCTATGGCGAGCATAGCTCAGCCCACACCACCGCGGTCGTAGTTCGCGGTCTTTTGATCGCAAAAGAAAATGGCGTGGCGATCGTTCCCGACGTACTTGAGCGGGGGGTTGCTTGGCTAAATGCCTACCAAACCGAGCAAGTCCGTCGAATCGAAAACTGGCAAACCAAAAACGACGACGGCAAACGAAAGCAACCCAACAAACAACATGCCACCAACACCGATGCCCTAGTTTACATGGTTCTCAGCGAAGCAAAGCGAGCCGGGGCGTTCCCGCTCTCGGAATCCGAAACCATGCAAAAGTATCTCTACCGCGACCGCACGCACCTCGCCGTCTATAGCCTCGCCACTTTCGGCCTTGCCCTCCAAAACCACGGCGACAAAGAAAAACTCGCTATGGTGATGCGCAACCTCAGCCAATACGTCTACCAAGACGACGAAAACCAAACCGCTTGGCTCGAACTTCCTAACTCAGGTTGGTGGCATTGGTATGGCAGCGAGTACGAGGCCCACGCTTACTACCTCAAGCTCTTATCCGCCACCGATCCTAAGAACAACATCGCCTCACGCCTTGTAAAGTACTTGCTCAATAACAGAAAACACGCCACCTACTGGAACAGCACTCGCGACACAGCACTGGTAGTCGAGGCTTTTGCCGATTATTTGCGAGCCAGCGGCGAAGACACTCCCGACGTCATGCTCGAAGTCTGGATCGACGGCCAACAACGCAAGCAAGTCGCGATCAACCGCGACAATCTGTTTTCCTTTGACAATAAGTTGGTACTCACTGGCGAAGAACTCGCCTCAGGAAAACATACCGTCGAAATCCGCAAACGGGGCGACTCACCAATCTATTACAACGGCTATCTCACCAATTTTACTCTGCAGGATCACATTGAAGCCGCTGGCTTAGAAATCAAAGTGCAGCGGAGCTACTACCGCCTCACGCCCACCGACAAAACAGCCGCAGTCGCCGGTGGACGCGGTCAAATTGTTAACCTACAGGTCGAAAAATACGACCGTACTGAACTAGTCAATTTCGCTAAACTAGAGAGCGGAGACCTAATCGAAGTCGAGCTCACCATCGACAGCAAAAACGACTACGAGTACATCTTACTCGAAGACATGAAGGCCGCCGGCTTCGAGCCCGTCGACGTCCGTAGCGGCTACAACGGTAACGAGCTTGGCGCCTACATGGAGCTACGAGACGACCGCGTCAGCCTCTTCGTCTCGCGGCTTGCTCGCGGCAAGCACAGCATTACCTATCGCCTCCGTGCCGAAATCCCCGGCAGTTTTAGCGCCTTGCCAACACGAGCTTCGGCGATGTACGCGACAGAACTCAAAGCAAATTCCGAAGAAATCAAGCTGATAATTGTCGATTGAGGATACCTTCCCAGCACTGGCGGAAACCACTCCCGAGCCATAAAATGCCAGGGTTTCTCACTTGCTTTCATGAAAGAATTCACTATGTCAACCATCGCTGAAGAACGCGTACTTGTCGTTCCTACGAGCGAGTTTCACGCCCTCGGACACTTTCAAGGATTTTCGAGCGAAATCAACTCCTATCTTCCTGCCCTGCTAGTCAACGACCAGCTCAGCTACCAGCCGCGCGGCACGATGGAAAAAGACCCCAACTACAAGCAGCTTATCCCCTACGTCCTTTTCCGCTACACCGGCACCGACGGTAAGCCCCGATTGTTTCAGTACACTCGCGGTGGCGGCCAAGGCGAGGCCCGACTCCATGCCAAACGTAGCGTCGGCATCGGTGGCCATATCTCCACCGAAGACTCTGGGGCAGGTACCAAGCAGGATGTTTATCGTGAGGGCATGTTGCGAGAATTGGCCGAAGAGGTCGTCATCGAAACGCCCTATACCGAAGAGTGCGTCGGCCTAATCAACGACGATGAAACACCGGTCGGCCAAGTGCATCTCGGCATCGTCCATATCTTTGATGTGGAGAACCTCAACGTCCACGCGCGCGAAGAGGACATCCAACACGCCTGTTTCATGCCCATCGACGAAATCCTGCCCGAACTCGACCAGTTCGAAACTTGGTCACAAATTGCCGTAAATGCTCTGTTTGCTTGAGGCGGCAGGTATTAGGCGGTACGCTGTAGGCAAGAGGGCGTCTCGCAGCAGCGGGCCGCTGCCCCGTCATGAATCAAACGCCTGCCATTCCCGTCTACCTCGACAACCATGCCACGACACGCGTCGATCCGCGCGTCGTCGAGGCGATGCTGCCCTACTTTTCGGAATACTATGGCAACGCTGGGAGTGTGGGGCACTGCTTCGGCGAAGACGCAAGCGTTGCGGTCGAACAGGCACGTACTTCAATTGCATTAAATCTTGGTGCTGATCCCAAAGAGATCGTTTTTACTAGCGGAGCCACAGAAAGCAACAATCTGGCCATCCGAGGTGTTGCCGAGCGGAAACGACGACGAGGCAATCACCTGATTAGCGTTCGCACCGAGCACCAATCGGTCCTCCAGCCACTTGCCCGTTTAGAGAAACGCGACTTCCACGTCACGCTTCTCGAGGTCGAACCCTACACCAGCCCTCGAGCTGGCTGCCTCGATCCACAACTTGTCGCGGACTCGCTCACCGACGACACAGCTCTGGTCAGCGTGATGCTCGCTAACAACGAAATCGGCGTACTTCAGCCGTTAACCGAAATTGCCGAAATCTGTCACCGCCACGACGTTCTACTCCACTGCGACGCAACCCAAGCCGTCGGCAAAGTTCCGATCGACCTGCAGCAAGTGAACCCCGACCTCATGAGTTTTACAGCGCACAAAATCTACGGGCCTAAAGGCGTTGGCGCGCTTTATATACGTCGCAGCGTTCGGCTCGAACCTCAAATCATCGGTGGCGGTCAACAGCAAGGTCGCCGTAGCGGTACGCTCAACACCCCCGGCATCGTCGGTTTTGCCAAGGCCCTTGAACTGTGCGCGTCAGAACTGCCAACCGAGTTGGTACGGCTCGCCAACTTACGCAATCGTCTTTGGCAGGGTCTCAGCGAACGACTCGGAGACCTCCAACTCTGTGGCCCAACGCTCGAGCTGCCCGCACGACTGCCGGGCAACCTGAATCTAGCCTTGGGTAACGTCGATGGCGAGGCACTCCTGTTGAATCTCAAAAACTTGGCCATCAGTTCTGGGGCAACATGTGCCTCGACCGACCCCGGCCCCAGCCATGTGCTGCTCGCATTAGGCATGAGCGAAGATTTAGCTCGTAGCAGTTTGAGGTTCGGCCTGGGCCGCTTTAATACCGAGGAAGACGTTGATTTCGCTATCCAGAACATCTCCGAAGCCGCCATTCTTCTCCGAAAAATGGCCCCTTGAATGGCCAACGACAGAAAATCTGGCTTTCCTCAGTCAATTTTTTGCTATAATTTAGGCTCTTAGTCGAGCAGGCCCCAAGCTTGCTCCCAAGAGTCTCCCACCAATACGTCTAGGAATCGAAACATGAGCATTATCCTTACCGAAAAAGCAGCCGGCGAAGTCAAGCGAATCATCGAAGACCAAAAGCTTGAAGAAGGCACCGTATTGCGTGTTGGCGTCGCTGGGGGCGGTTGCAGCGGCTTTAGTTACTCTCTCGGTTTCGACAAAAGCTTCGATGAAAAGGTCGACGCCAAGTACGAGTATCACGGCGTCCCAGTTGTCGTCGACAAGAAAAGCGCTCTCTATCTCGATGGCACTACGGTCGACTTCTACGACGGTATTGAAAAACGCGGCTTTACGTTCGACAATCCCAACGCTGTCAAAAGTTGCGGCTGCGGCAGTTCATTCCAGGCCTAAAGCTAAAATCCGTAACAATCGGTAGATAAGGTATTCCGTAACACTTCAGCCGTCTGCCGTAAAATCGAGTTCACAATGAGACCTGGAGCAAAAGGGGCAAGGCGAATGCCGAAAGGTAGGACTAGGCAAGGGCGCCTTTCCTCTTTCCCATTTCCCCTTTTTTCGTAGTGTTTTGTAGCGTGTTTTAGTTCAGATGGCTGAAGTGTAACGGTATTCCCTACCTTAGCGCCTCGCCAAGTCTGCTGCGCGACTAGAAATCAGTGTGCCCTCGTGCCCCGAGCCTCTAAATAAAGCTAGGCTTGAATAGGATTCGGAACACTCGTTGCTCCCAGGGGCACTCTCATCAATTTGGCTCTTATCTACGATTTGGCTTCACTACGAATGGATCGAGAATATGAAGGATTTATTACGCCGACTATTTATCGAAGAAGATGGTCCCACTGCCGTTGAATATGCCGTCATGCTAGCAATGATTCTCATTGCCGTTGTCGGGTCCGTAAGGCTTCTTGGCACCAATTTGAATAGCAGCCTGGATGATTCCAATACCCAAATGGTCAACGCCTTCTCTTGAGAATCTGGAGACGCTGGTTTTTTCCGTTTGGCTAATCTAAGCAGAGCCTCAAAGTCGCTATCACCGTTGCAGATTACGGCTATCGGTCTGAGCCTATGTGGAAAGCCACCAATCTCTCCAGGTTGTTAAAGTATACTTCTTAGGTAGCCGATTCGTTTACTAGCGGCCATTACTACGTGTTTCTACGGTGTTCGCAGGCCTTTATACTTCGGTTTGACTCAAATATTCCAGTTTCTGATCTAAAAGCTACAGGGGCACTTGTCTGCTATATCACTAAAAGCCTTAGGCTAAAGCACGAATGACGCCCTTTTTCCAAACATGGAACCAATGACATAACAAGAAATACGCGCAGTTCTCACATTGCTTTTTTTCGGATTTGGGAATCTGGAATTCGGCATTTGCCTTATACGGCTCTCCTCGCAGATCAGAGACTACCTGCCCCAGTCTCCCTGCCGGGGAGAGCCTCTTTTTTGGCAACATCCCCGCTATACCACCAGCATCGCATCGCCGTAGCTATAAAACCGGTACTCTTCCTTGATAGCTTCCTCATAGGCATGCCGTATCAACTCGGTGCCTCCAAACGCTTGAACTAACAAAAGAAGGGTGGTCCGCGGAAAGTGAAAATTCGTCAGCAACGCATCAATCGCCTGAAACTCATAAGGCGGGCGAATGTAGAGGTCCGTCTCGCCCTGCCAAGCACGCAATGTCCGCTCTGCTTCCTCTCCTCCTTCAAGACCTCGTTGTGCCGTGGCCGCTGATTCCAAGACACGCGTAACCGTCGTGCCAACAGCGATATTCCTTCCGTCGGCAGCCCGAGTCGCATCCATCTCTTGTGCTGCGATATTAGTAAATTCACCCCATTCGCTGTGCATAGGATGTTCGCTCGGATCCTCGACGATTATCGGCTAAAAAGTCCCCAAACCCACGTGCAGTGTTACCGACGAAAAATCGGTTCCCGACTGCTTGATCGCTCTCAACAAGTCTTCGGTAAAATGGAGCCCTGCTGTCGGCGCTGCCACTGCACCTGGGTGTTTGGCGAAAACGGTTTGGTAATCCCGTACGTCCGCATCCACCATATTGCCCCCGCGTATATACGGCGGCAACGGAACCCGGCCAATCCGATCGAGCAACTCCATCGTAGACACCTCGGTCTCCGGCCTGGCCAACCACTGCCCGTCGTCCAATTTTTCCAACAGCCATAACGTAAGCGCTGACTTGCCTTCCCGGTCGAGCAAGGTAATCTGCTCCATCGGCTTCAGTCGTCCGCGGGTCTTGCAGACCAGCCGCCAATCTCGCTCGCCGCTGTCTCCCGCGCTCATGGGGCCGAGAAACAAGCCCTGCCAACGCCCGCCTGTTGCGGTACGCAATCCACGAAGCTGCGCCGGGATCACTCTGGTATCGTTAAGCACCAGCCGATCGCCTGGCAGCAACAATCGGGGTAAATCACGGATGTGATGATGAGCAATTGCTCCTCGACATCGATCAACTACCATCAACCGAGCATCAACGCGATTATTAAGCGGCTCCTGTGCCACCAATTCTTCAGGCAACGAATATTCAATCCAAGGTTCCATGTCGATCAACGTACCAAAGAGTAGAGGCTAGAGGCTAGAGGGTTGAGGGTTGAGGGTTGAGGGTTGAGGGTTGAGGGTTGAGGGTTGAGGGTTGAGTCGTTTGCTGGCTTCGCTACTCAAAACTCCGGCAGGTGTTACAATCGGCTTTCCCCCTTCCGCTTTCCCCCTTCCGCTTTTCCCTTACATGCCTTCGTCAACCTGCCACATCCCCGTCATGCTTCAGGAGATCCTCCACGGGTTGCAGCCCATGCCGGGAAAAATTTTGGTCGATGGCACCTTAGGGGGGGGAGGACATGCCGCTGCAATGGCGTCGCTCGTCCAACCCGGCGGCCGCGTCCTTGCAGTCGACCTCGATCCCCAAGCACTTGAGCGAGCTCGTGCGGCCATTGGGTCGCTCTCCGTCGAAGTCTTCGCCGCAAATTACACCGAGATCCCTCAAATTCTCGGCAACCTCCAACTCGAAGCCGTCGACGGCGTCTTGCTCGACCTGGGCCTCTCAAGCGACCAACTGGCCGACGACAATCGCGGATTTAGTTTTCATAGCGAAGGCGAACTCGATTTGCGTTTCGACCAAACTCGCGGAAAGCCCGCCTGGCAATTGCTCGACCGGCTCAGCGAACACCATTTGGCCGATCTGATCTACCAATACGGCGAAGAGCGACTCAGCCGTCGCATCGCACGTAAGATTGTCGCCCAGCGGCGCGAAAATCCGATCCGCACCGCCGGGCAACTCGCCGAGCTTCTCCGTAGTTGCGTCCCACGCAGTCGTGGACACCGTATCGACCCTGCCACTCGCACCTTCCAAGCTCTGCGTATCGCAGTAAACGACGAACTAAAATCGCTGCAAACGGCACTTACCTACCTACCCGAATACCTCAATCCCGGTGGCCGTCTGGCGATTATCAGTTTTCATTCGCTTGAAGACCGCATGGTAAAACACGCCCTCCGCGCAGACACCCGGCTCGAAGTTCTCACTCGTCGACCCCTTCGCGCTACCGACGAGGAAATCGCCAAGAACCCCAGAGCAAGCAGCGCCAAACTCCGCATCGCCGAACGTGCCACCTCACCCGCAAAAAAAAACACCGGACGAGATGCTGCAGCGCATCACCGCTAGTTGTTCAAATCCTAATCTTACTCACTCTAACTAAAACAGCTAACCGACAAGGACGCCAAAAGAACGAAGAAATTCCTGACACCCGCCTTAGTACTACTGCGCTAAGTTGAACCACGACGACACCACGGGCACAACGAAACGGAGCTAGGATGATTGGGTTTTCCATGATTTTGCCTCGATCAACAGGTTGGCTTGTTGTTTCCTGCAAAATGCTTACTCAGCCAAACGTCCGTTTCACATCGTTTGTCCTGGTTTTGTAGTAGGACGTGGTGTTCGTCGTGTCGTTGTGGTTCCAATGACTTAGCGCAGTAGTACTAGTAAAGCATGATTGACGAGCAAAGAGGAAAAATGCCTTGTTGGTTCTGTAAAAATGGCGTCCTTGGCGGTTTTCACTTTGAGGATTAAGATTATGCGTAAGAAAGATGACACGATGGCCCTGAATTGTTAGTCGCAGCTACCTCGCACCCCACACCTCTCACCCTCTATGCCTCAACTCCCCCTCGTCGACGACATCTACCAAACCAACCCCCAACCTATTTCCTGGATATCGCGCACTTTTCCATCTCTTGTTTTTCACTTGAGTTGGATGGCAAACGTGGTTCGCAGCAGCGCCCAGGCAAAACGCGCGCAGTACGGCGACCAAGAATGGGTCGACAGCAGCCTCGAAGTCCTTCACAGTTTGGAACGAGTCGGCGTACAAGTCGAAGCACGCGGGCTTCGTCACTTACAACAGCTCGACACCCCCTGCCTTATCGTCGGCAATCACATGAGCTCGCTAGAAACCACCATTCTTCCTGGCCTTATCCAGCCTCTGCGAAGAGTCACTTTCATCGTCAAATCAAGTCTGCTCGACTATCCATTCTTCAAATACGTCATGCGCTCTCGCGACCCCATCGCGGTCAGTCAGACCGACCCCCGTGCCGATTTTAAAGCCATGCTTGAAGGAGGTCTCAAGCGGCTTGAGCAAGGCATCTCGATTGTCATCTTCCCCCAAGGACAACGCACCACGACGTTCGACCACTCAGCATTCAACAAGATTGGCATAAAACTCGCTAAACGGGCCGGCGTCCCCATCGTGCCACTCGCACTAAAAACCGATGCCTGGGGAATCGGCAGCATCATCCCCGAGATCGGAAAAATCGACCCGACAAAAAAGGTCCACTTCTCGTTCGGCGAGCCAATCGAAGTCAATGGCCGCGGCATAGAGCAGCACGAAGAAATTCTGCAGTTCATTACCTATAGCTTGCAGTCCTGGGCAGCAACTCCCTAAGTGCTTTTCACTCACACTGCTCAAGTATCGAATTCCAGATTTTGGATACACCCATCTGCTGGACATGAAGCTCAAGGTACTGGCGATCAATAATTTCACTACTGATCTTCACTATGCCGGCAATATCTCGCAGGTGCTTCTCCGAGCCGCCTTCCTGGAAGTACTGAAGCTTACCGAGAATGACGTCCTCAGGAGCAGCGACATACCCGGTACACCGATCAGAAAACTGCACTTCGCGGCGACGATCCAGTTGCGATTGGCTCCAGCCAGTTTTTACAACAGACTCCGAGTCAAAGACAAAAAAATCGATTTTGTTACCCGACTTGGGATGGATGACATTGAACGGACGACCAAGGCGGACCGCCTCTTCCATGGCATGTTGGCTACAATAAAATTCGCCTGTTGGAAAGCTTTGGCAAAGAGGACCGACTTTGCCGACCGTCAGTTCGGCAATAATATTAATATCCTGCGTAAACCTTGTTTCTCCCCAGATACCGCTAGCAAAAGATCCGACGAGCGCATAGCGCACCTCCAGCTGCTGGAGGACGTTAACCGTGTATCGCAAAAGTTCATCCTGTTCCACCGGACACTCGCTTCACTGCCTCGGCGTGGATTTTCTGATCCGACCATTGGGGATAGTGATCTCGAAGTCCCGCAGCAGCAAGCATCCGTGCCGTACGATGTGAGGCTGCGATCATTGCGATCTTTGCGGCAGGAGATTTTCTACGGAAAATCTCTGCCATCTGGTCATTAACGACTTCAATCGTAGGTATCTGCTCTCGCATGATGCTATTCGAACAACTTCCTCAACCAGAGAAAGCAGTTCGTGAAAAAGCCTCTAATCCTACAACAAACCCGAATGAAGCGAGCAGACTACGGTCTTCCCACTTATCTCTGAGTTCGTATCAAAAAAGAGAGCCGCCCTCATTGCAAGAACGACTCTCCTATGATTTTTTTGATTAATTTTCTCGGGATTCTGGATCAATACATGATACCCGTGCGGACACCAAATCCGTGGAAAGCAAGATCGCCCAGCAGTTCGCTATCCCAAATCTGAGCTTCCCAAAAAATGCCCAGCAGCAGATCAAAACTATCGTACTCGCGTTCCAAATTCAGTCCTGTTTGGATTTCCCAAACCTGAACAAACTCATTAGGAATCGAGGCCAAGCCCCCCACACGCCAAGCGCTAAACTGCTCAACATCACCATAAAGGAGCGCTGTGCGAGCACGGCTAAAGAACGAAAGCTCGTCTATCAAAATCGGTCGGCTCCCTTGGACTGAGACCGTAGGACCAGCTCCCTCGAACTGAACACCCGTTGAGCCAGCCCAGACTGCATCACTAAAGCCTTCAAAGTCGATCTCGTTGACCATGTCTTCGCGGATAGCAACCCGAGCATAGAGAGCACCTCCGGTAGCCACCCAATCCCACATTTTGAATTGGCCTCGCTGAGTGAATTCGGCGTCAATGGCATCGACGTCGATATTCAATAGGCCGCCAACAGTAACAAGGCCATCGACGGCGTGCTGAATAGTACCGTTGTAGACGACGTCGTTATCAAAGGTAAACCAACGAACTTGTACGCCACCGCCCTGGTCTCCTTCGTAGCCGACGATGACTCGCTGCGCGAAGTCAAGGTCCGAATTAATCGAACCGTCCGTAGACTGAACGTTGGCCAATCCATCTCCATTGCCGTAGAAGACATTGGGAAGGTTGATACTGTTGAATTTTGGGGCGAGAAACAGTAGATCAACGCCTGCATACAAGCCTTCGTCGGCTTGTGCCGAGCCGCCAATCGTGCCGCAGGCGACCAGCACCGCAAACATTAGCCATCTAAGAGATCTTTTCATCAGTCCAACTCTCCGTAGTCTGTTGATTCGAAGATTTCAGCTCCGCTGAAAATATACGTAAGCGCTGCTAGCCAAAAAAAAGATTTCCCCGCTATTCTCATTTCGACCGTGTAGTCCAGGAAATAAAATACAAGCCGTCTGGAGCAAAATACCGCTATGATCGGCCAGTCTACCCAATCGTTCTGTCAGGCACTCTAGTGATGAATTTATTCGGACCAAAGCAAAAAAATTGTCCGCAGACTACTCTTGGCCATTCCACTGCAACCCCTTCTTCCGCACAGCTCGACACGCTTCCAACAAGCTTGCTAAGTGCTTGGGCCGCTTCACGCTTGAAGCGGCACTACCAATCTCTTGACTCAGTCGCCGAGCGCTCCGGATCACACGGCTGTCGATCTGGTCTGGCTCTAAATTGGCCAAATACTTGGTCGCTTTGGCTACCGCTTCCCAATCTTCCGCCGTCGTGGCAGAGAACAGACGCTCGATTCCGTCGAATTGAGAATCGATCGCGGCCTCGACTCGCCGACTATTGCTGGCCAATCGAGAGTGTATTTGGGAAAGATTTGGCAACGAGGGATATTCGTCGGTGTCCATGTCAAACACTCAGATAAAATCCGTTTGCGAGATATTCTAACTTCGTCATTCAATTAGGCCGCGTTTTGCACCATTTTGCGACGGGGAACGCCAACACTCCTTTGGCGAAGTACGAGAGGAACGATGCGTTCGGTCGCCGCGGGAACAATCACCACGGCCCAATCATCCGTGGCCCCATCGTATTGTGAGATCGCATGACGTGTTTGCCTCCGTACCACCTGGGCAGCTCGCGCGCGGACGTAACCCCGGGCTTCTGAAAATGTCATATCGTCGATCCGCGCAGATACTCGTTCAACCACGCCTGCTAAGCTCAACTCGGCAACCTGACGAACCAGGGCATCAATAGCGGCTGACGGTGCCGTTCCAAACAGCTTTGTAATTCCAGCAAACATCAGGTGGTTTCCTCCGGGTGCTTTGGCATTTCTGGATTTAGGAGTACGACGTAACTTCAGCAGACACCCCCATAGGCCAGCAAGTCGCTACGAAGTGTCTGCTCTTTGCATCGAAACCATAAAGCCCTAACCTCCAGGAGATCGCCTACTGCAGGGCGTATCGTTTCAGCCGACAGCTCTTGGGCAGGTTGCCCATCGCAGCTAACCGTCAAACTAGCTGCACTTGACCAAAATCCTCTGATTGCGTAGTTTTTCCAATATCTGAGCCAGATTTTTTGGGCGCCGTGGCCAAGTGGCTAAGGCATCGGATTGCAAATCCGACATCGGCGGTTCGAATCCGCCCGGCGCCTCCTTTCTTGACGAGCCGCTTGCACTACGATATGCCGTATGCGAGTGGCTTGTTTTTTAGGCCGAATAAAGCCCAGGGATCGCAATCCCTGGGCTTGAGGCGGCTTTCAAATGGAGACCCCATGGCATTTATCCATAACGACTTTCTGCTGCAAACCGCAGCGTCCCGGCGGCTCTACCACGAATTCGCCGTCAGTGAGCCGATCCTCGATTACCACACCCATTTGCCACCCGAAGACATCGCCAGCAACCGCCGTTTTCAGAATCTGGCGGAAATTTGGCTCGAAGGCGACCACTACAAATGGCGGGCTATGCGTGCCAATGGCGTCGAAGAATCGCTCTGCACCGGCGATGCGGAGCCCTACGACAAGTTCCTCGCCTGGGCCCAAACCGTACCCCATACCCTACGCAATCCGCTCTACCATTGGACCCACATGGAGCTCAAACGGTACTTTGAGATCGATGAGCTACTCGACGAAAAATCGGCGCCACGAATCTGGGAGCAAGCCAACGAGAAACTCCAAAGCGACGAACTTACTCCAAGGGGAATCCTAAAAAAATTCGACGTTCGTTGTGTCTGCTCGACCGACGACCCAACCGACGATTTGGCCCATCACATCGCAATTGCCAAGAGCGACCTGCCGACGAAAGTCTATCCAACGTTTCGTCCCGATGCCGCACTTCGCATCGACGAGCCAGAGGAATTTAACCCTTGGCTTGAAAAACTGGCCGCTGCCGCCAACGTCGATATCCGTACGCTTGACGACCTCCTTGTGGCACTAAAAAATCGGCACGACTATTTTCACCAGCACGGTTGCCGACTTTCAGACCATGGCCTCGAACGCTGTTATGCTTCGTTCATCGACGACCAGCAAGCCGCCCTCATTTTCAGCCGAGCCCGCGAGGGCAGCGAAGTCACACGTACCGAACAGCACCTGTTTGCTTCGCACATGATGCTGCATTTCGGCCGCTGGGACGCCGAGCGGGGCTGGACCAAACAACTCCACATCGGCCCGCTACGAAACAACAACTCCCGACTGTTTAACAAAATCGGTCGCGACATCGGCTGCGATTCAATGGGCGACCTTCCCCAAGCCAATCTTCTCTCGGCCTACCTCGGCCGGCTAGACCAAGAGGGCGCCCTGCCGAAAACGATCCTGTACAACGTCAACCCAGCCGACAACGCAGTGTTTGCCACCATGATCGGCAATTTTCAGGGCGATGGCATCCCGGGAAAAATCCAATGGGGCAGCGGTTGGTGGTTTTTAGACCAATGGGAAGGCATGCAGTCGCAGCTCAACACGCTCTCGAATCAAGGCCTGCTGTCGCGATTTGTCGGCATGCTAACCGACTCGCGTTCGCTACTTTCCTACCCGCGCCACGAGTATTTTCGTCGCTGCCTATGTGATTTGCTAGGAACCGATGTCGAGCGTGGGGCGATCCCAAATGACGACGCGTTGCTGGGACCGATGATCCGCAATATTTGTTTCGGCAATGCAAGAGATTACTTGGGGCTGGATTTATAGGCAACCTACCAATTTAGCGCACGATTGTCGCGTTACCCAGGTGGCAAGCCGTTCACGATGGCCACGCCGTATCAATCGCCCATCGTACCGACCACGAAAAAAAGGAAGTTGTTATTGGGTGGCATGTCCACTGCTTGCCAGAGGCAGGGCAGCAATAACCATCTGCCAAGTGTCTATTCAACAGGCCCTTCCACCCCTCCTGTGTAATGCTCGCCTTCCGTTTTTTCACCGTGGAGAACTTCCGCGTGATACCCTCCCTTAGCCCGAAAGTAGAGGACCAATAGCAAGTATCCAATGGCCATTGTGAAGGGCACTGCCGCAGTATAGCGCAATGCCTTGCGGCCACCAAATGCACCGGCCTCTAGTACCAGCTTTTCGTCGTCAGTCAGCGCGGCACCGTCCTGCGAAGCTTTTTCCTTGAGGGCACCCACCTTAGCTCCGTCTAAACCTGCAGCCGGGGGAAAAAAGAGAAAGCTAGTTGCGTCTTCTGACAAATATTCCTCAGCCACTGCACTTGAAGCCGTAGCTTGAAGCTGCTCACCGGCAAATCGGTCCTGCTGGTAACCAATACCAGGTCCACCGAGCAAGCCTGCCGACAGCATTCCTACCCCCCCCATAAAACCCATCGTCAACGCCCCCCCCTTAGGAAAGCGTTCACCAACAACGCCCAACATCGTGGGCCAGAAGAAAGTCTTGCCAAGTCCATAGACAGTCGCAGCAATAAAGATCATTGCTGCCGTAACTGCTGAACCAAGAGCGTAGAGTCCTGTACAGGCCAATATCGCACTAACCAACAGCAAGCCTACGGGATTAATTCGTTCTACTATCGGGCCAGCGAAAAACCGCAACACAAACATCAGGCCCGAGGTATAGACGAGCAGCAAGACGGAATTGCTAATCACATTGCTCATGATGTTCGTGATCCAGCTATCGGTACCCAATTCGACGTATCCCACCATGGCATGCAATACCAACAGGCAAAGCAGCAAGGGAGACAAGAATTCTTTGAGCATAGTACCGAATGAAACTCCGGCTGCTTTTGCCTCCGAGTGGGGAAAGTGTTCCTTAAGGAAGACCACTCCGTAGGCCAATGTAGGTATCAAGAAGAATGCCATAGGGATTTCCCATCGCATCTGGGTAATCACGGCATCTTCACCTACAAATCCATATGCCAAAAGGCCGCCCACAATCAATCCACCGGGCCAACCCGCGTGCAATATGTTCAAATAATGGGTCTTTTGCTGGGGATAGAGCGTAGCAACCAACGGGTTAATCACGGTTTCACAGATGCCGTTGGCCAATGCGAACATGAACATCCCCACATAGAGTGTCCAATAAGTCGCATCCTTGCCATAGGCTTCAAAGATAGGCATGGCAGCCAGTGTGATAACCGCGGAAAGTACGTGTAAAACAAAAGCCAAAATCATCAGCGGCTTGTAACCAATTTGATCTGCAATTGCACTAAAAAAGATGATCGTGATGCCGAAGCCCACCAGCCCGCCACCGGTAATCGTGCCCAGCTCTGCTTTTGTAAATCCAAAAACGGCTTCCCACTGTGCCAAGACATCGCCACGAATGGCAAAGCCCATTCCCGCTGCGATAAGTGTGAGAAAACTGGCCCAGAGCAACGCTTTTCGATTATCCATGGCGATTGGTTCTCGTAGGTTAGATTGAATAGGAAATAAAATATCTTTGTTACCAGCCTGCAACAAAATTTGTGTCAACTTTTGTGCTACTGGGCTAAGAAAAGTGGCCGCTCCGCGTTACGCATTACATGCAACGCCGTTTCGCCGAGAATTCGCCGCAAGAGCATGCTCTTGGCACTGTTGCCTAGCACTATTAAATCAGCTCCCCAATCGTCGGCGTAAGGAAGTATATGCTCCAGCGGCGGTTTCGGAATACATTCCGTTTCCGGATTCAAGCCATGAGCTTGGCAGTACTCGACCGCCTTTGCCAACCGATTTTCACCGGCCTCTATGTTTTCATGAAAAGTAACAATCTTCAGTTTCGCTTCAGGCCACATTCTGAGTTGAACAAATCGCCGCATCGTTTTTGCCGATTCCATTGAGCCGCTATATGCGATCAGCACTTTACGAATCGGCCGGTCCTTGTCGCTTACCGCAAGCAGCGGGCGGACACCCTCTTGGAGCAACATCGCCAGTTCGTCTGGTGGCTCATCGACAACGCCATGTTCAAACAAGCTTTGCAAACCGCATACTACCAAGTCGTGATAACGTGTTAGCGAAACCAACGCTTCTAAAGGGTCGCCCGTCTCATGCTGCAGGCTATGCCTTACCCCCGCCTTTTTACATTCGGCCAGGAAATAAACCTCGGCGGCTTGAATGATCGCGCTCGCATCGTCGAGCCGACTTTCCTTCAATTCCTTGGCTAGTTGCCCCGCACCGATTGGGATCGGCCCTGTATCATCGAGTCGTTCGGCATCAAACAACGTGACGCCCGTCAGCTCAGCCTCATGCGATTTTGCCAAATCAATGGCCATCGCCGTTGCCGAACGAGCATAATCAAGACTGCCAAGACCCACTAAAATTCGCTTGATCATCAGCTAACACCAAATAAAAGGGCTGCTACAACGACAAAATGTCAGAAAATTAACTAGAAACGTGCTACCAGAGTAACCATAGTCGTGCCCTCTGACAAACCCGTTATCATCTGCCGGGTGACTTTTGAGATGCCGTCGTTTACATTGGCTTTATCTATCATCCTTCTAAGTAGCGAGAGTGAGGTTAGCTGGCTATGAGTATTGAGGAAGTTTTTTCCGATTTGGAAATTGCGGGGGTCTTGGCTGTCCTTGTGGTCGACGATGCCGCCGATGCTGTCCCATTAGCCCAGGCCTTGCTGGCCGGAGGGGTCCATGCGATGGAATTGACCCTGCGGACCGACGCCGCCATGGACGCTCTGGTGGCGATTCGCCAGGCGGTTCCTGACATGATGGTCGGCATTGGCACCATTCTCACACCCGACCAGGTCCAACAAGTTGCCTCGGCCGGTGCCACTTTTGGTGTGTCGCCCGGTGTAAATCCACAAGTCGTGCAAGCCGCTCGCAAAAGCAACTTGCCCTTCGCCCCTGGAATTGCGACGCCATCTGATATCGAGACGGCCCTTTCACTAGGCTGCCGTTGCTTAAAATTTTTCCCCGCCGAACTTTCCGGCGGCCTGCCCTACCTGCGCAGTATCGCGGCTCCTTACAACCATTTGGGTTTGAAGTACGTCCCGCTCGGAGGCGTGAGTCTAAAGAACCTTGACAAGTATCTTACTGACCCCTTGATCGCTGCGGTCGGCGGCTCGTGGCTAGCGCCCCGCGATGCAGTTGCTAATAAAGACTGGTCGCTAATCGAAAAAAATGCTCGCGAAGCACGCCATGTAGTCGATTCCGTTCGAGGGTAAATCATCTCTAGAGCTTTGCAATTCTCCTAGCGTACTTGGCAGCTTCTTTGACTTTGCAGTGCTCTGCCAACTGCGCAGGAGGTTGTCGAAGTAGATTGCCCGATTTAGAGTGGCCCGGTCGAGCAAAATCAGTCACAAATTGGAGTTGCAATCTCATCACGCAACGCGCGGTGCTCAAGACGCAAGCTGACCAATTCAGCAACGCTATTGGCATTAAGCTTGCGCATAAGATTCCGTCGATGTGTTTCGACGGTTCGATCACCGATTTGAAGCTCCGTCGCAATCTGCTTGGTCATTAAACCTGAAACCACAAGATCCACGATCTCACTTTCTCGACGAGTGAGGAGTTGAAATAATTCTTCGAGTTCCTTCCAGCGAACTTGCTTTTTACGGCTTTCTAGGTCTTGGGCAATTGCCCTTTCGATGCTTTGAATTAGGTCCTTGCGACGGAAGGGTTTTTCGATAAAGGCCGAGGCTCCCGCAGAGAGAGCTTCGACGGCCATCTGCACGTCCGCATGGCCTGTCATGATAATGACAGGCGTTTTCCAATTCTGCTTCTGCATCACCCCCTGAAGCTCCATCCCATCCATGCCCGGCATTCGTACATCAAGCAGCAGGCAACCCACCGTTGTGGGGTCGAAGGACTTTAAGAATTCTTCAGCAGATGCGTAGCAGCAAGTCGAGTATTGCTGTCCGTTTAAGAGCGCTTCCAGCGATTGTCGAACGTCCTGATCGTCATCGATAATCGACACGATGGTATTAGCCAGCATGGCTTGCCTCCCTAGTGTATAGAGGAAATATGAGGCGGAAGGTGGCTCCTTCAGTCGGATTGTTTTGAGCGACAATGCTCCCCCGATGTGCTTCCATTATCGTTCGACACACTTGCAAACCGACCCCTAACCCCCCCGGTGTCGTAGTATAAAAATAGTCGAACAACCGTTCGATATCTTCGGGCGGAAACCCTTTGCCAGAATCCGTAATCCTGAGCTCCACGTTATCTCCTACTTTTTGACTACAAAAAGTGAGACGACGACGATCCTTCGCTACAGATTCCATCGCCTCTTCTGCGTTTTTCATAAGATTAAGCAAGACCTGCTGAATTTGGATTGGATCGAGGACCACCATCGGTAGATTCTCAGTAAGGTCTAACTGCACTTGAATATGCGACCTCTCCAACTGAGGCAGACGAAATTCAATCAATTCTTCGACTAATTCGTTCAAATTCGTGGCAGATCGATGGGGTGCTGCCTTCTGAACCAATCCTCTCAAGCGACTAATTATTGTACTCGTGCGAAAAGTAGTATTTCCCAAATTTAACAATATCCGTAGCAAATCCTCGTTGTCAGGCCTCTCCAACTCGACAAGATCTTTGATCGCTTCAACATAGTTAGCAATAGCGGTCAGCGGTTGGTTTAGTTCATGCGCAAGCCCGCTGGTCAATTCACCAAGCGTACTCAGTCGCGAGACTTTTGCAATCTCGGCCTCTTTTTGTTGTAGCTCTTTCTCGATTCGCTTCCTCTCTGTTAGGTTTCGGAAGATACACTGAACAACTCGAGAATCCTCTGTATGAACTACCGAAGAGCTAACTTCGACAGGAATGCGGCGGCCATCGCGATCGACTACTGACAACTCGCCCAAGACACCGCCACCCTGAACTAACTCCAACAGAGAGAGGTCCTGTTCTCGATCAAGCTCATCTGTCGGATACAGTTCAGCAAAATGCATGCTCAATATATCTTGTTGCGTTCGGTTTAGCATTTCTTGTGCTTCTTGATTCGCATCTACTAACATGCCTGTTTCTGTATCGATGAGAATGATCGCGTCGTTCGCATCTTCCATCAGAGACCGGTAGCGAGCTTCCGAAGCAGCCAACTTCAGCTGGTCTCGTTTATGATCAGTGATATCTTGGGTAATACCCAAGAGCCGATCAACTTTTCCCTGATTATCAAATTTCGGTACGATCGTAGTTCGAAAATCGTACCCGTTGGTCGACCGAAACTCGAAATCCCACGACGAACCAGTAAAAGCATCTTCTAGTAACTTTGAAACTCTCTCTTGATCCTCCTCGCAAACTGCCTGAAGGTAGGGAAGTCCAATGACTGAGCTTTCGTCTCCCACGCCAAGCATCTCGAGACCAGCACGATTCATCGACATGACGCGATACTCGGCATCAATCTGATGAATGCAATACGGCGACGTTTCGACTAGAGTACGGTATTTCTGCTCACTACTCTTCAAAAACTCTTCAGCAAGTTTGCGATCGGTTATGTCCTGCAGCGTACCTAAAAGATGAGTAGGCTTACCTCGATCGTTTCGAACCACTTCGGCCCTACTGAGCAGCGTTTTGGTTTCCCCGCTCGGTAAAACCACGCGGAATTCAGACTCCTCCTCAAGCGGTCGGCCTGCGAGTGCGTTGCTAAATTCTCTCGTAAATCGGCGTCGATCTTCTGGGTGAAGTCGATCAAACAGAATCTGATGCGAGGGGGTCCTGTTGTTTGGTTCTAATTCAAGGATGTTGCATAGCTCCGCCGAGCATCTCGCATAGTCATTGCCAAATTTAGATTGAAAACTACCAAGCTTGGTCACTTTTTGTGCCCCCGCAAGTTGGAGTTCTCTCTCTTGCAACTCCTCTTGCATCAACATCTGAGTTAATGCGTCTTCAATCCGCTGACCTACCCCATCGAGAAGGTGAATTTCATCCTCGCTCCAGATACGCCCGTAGGAACACTGATGTAGCCCAAGCAACCAGGGCTTGCCACCTTTGGGCCTCAGTACGACGCCCAATTGCGACTTGATATGAAATCGCTGCAGTACCTCTGCAGATACCACTTCGGCAATCTCATCAGGACCTGTCACTAGTGGACCCTCAGAGTCTAAATATGCCTGAAGCATGACTGAAAAACTCTCGCTGATTGGAAGCGGTAAACCTAAGACGTGGGTGCCAGGATATTCAGGTGTAGAGCGCTCAAATGCAATGACTGCATCCTTTGTTTCCGGATCGCAAGGATTCATCAGCCACACGCGATCGGCACCAAGCGATTCGAGTACTTCTTCGATCAGCTTATTCAGCATCTCATTCAAGTCTGTTGCATCAACAATTATTTGGTTGATGCGATTTATAATATGCGAATGTCGATACCTGGCTTCACGTTCTCGTTCGGCCAACTTACGGTCTGTGATATCTTGTACTGCGCCGATAAAGCGAATTGGTACCCCTTTATCGTCACAAACGG
>Ga0114931_10001986_pt1 | contig 26069 bp, 22 predicted proteins | sample 2SBtaG_FD_89579 | JGI IMG/M metagenome (GOLD analysis project Ga0114931, IMG submission 89579) | Deep subsurface microbial communities from Kolumbo volcano to uncover new lineages of life (NeLLi) - 2SBTROV14_V59a metaG | ecosystem: Environmental > Aquatic > Marine > Volcanic | place: Kolumbo... | reverse complement strand
TCTCCACGCTCTTTGGCGGGGGCATGTCGTCGCGCCTATTTCAGGAGGTGCGCGAGAAACGCGGGCTGGTTTATTCCATCTATTCGTTCCTGTCCGCCTATCGGGACGGCGGTTTGTTCGGTATCTACGCGGGGACCGGCGAGGGCGAGGTCGGCGAGCTGATCCCGGTGGTGTGCGACCAGTTGACTCGCCTGGCCGGGGACATCGGCGAAGACGAGGTGGCGCGCGCCCGCGCCCAGCTCAAGGCGTCGATCCTGATGAGCCTGGAAAGCACCGGCGCGCGCTGCGAGCAGGCGGCGCAGCAAATCCTGACCTACGGCCGGCCGCTCGCCGTGCCCGAGATCGTGGCCAAAATAGAGGCGGTGGATGCCGCGGCCGTGGCCCAAGTGGCGCGCGCGATTGCGTCCGCCCGGCCAACGTTGACCGCCCTCGGCCCGATCGGGCGGGTGGAGCCGTTCGACCGGGTGGCCGCCCGCCTGGGATAGCGCGGGCAATGATCTTTCAATCATTTCGCGGCGGTCGTGCCCGTGGGCCTCGCCTGGAGCACGGCCAGGTCATGCTGCGCCCCCCGGTGCAGCGCGATTGGCGCGCCTGGGCGGCATTGCGCGCGGAGAGCCGGGAGTTCCTGCTGCCGTGGGAACCCACATGGGCCGCCGATGCGTTGACCCGCGGCGCGTATCGCCGCCGCCTGCGCCTCTACCGGAGCGAGATGCGCCACGGTACGGGCTACAGCTTTTTCGTGTTTCGGCGCGCCGACGGGGATCTGCTTGGCGGGCTCACCCTGTCCAACATCCGCCGGGGGGTGGCCCAGGCGGCGAGCCTGGGATATTGGATCGGTGCCCGCCACGCCCGCCAGGGCTACATGAGTGATGCGCTCGCCGCCGCGCTCGGCTTCTCGTTTGGGCAACTGGCGTTGCACCGGGTCGAGGCGGCGTGCCTGCCCCTGAACGCCGCCAGCCGCGCGCTCTTGCTCAAGTCCGGGTTTCGCGAGGAGGGGTACGCGCGCTCCTACCTGCGCATCAACGGCCGCTGGCAGGATCACTGCCTGTTCGCCGTCGTGCGGGACGACGCGCCGGGTTAGGCGTGGCCCGCTTCGCCCGAGAGCAGGGAGACATCGATCCCCAGTTTGGCGATGGCCCGCTCCCACTTGCCGTCCAGATCGTCGTCGAACACCAGGTTCTCGTCGGGCGTTACGTTGAGCCACCCGTTGGACTGGATCTCGTTGTCGAGCTGGCCCGGGCCCCAACCGGCGTAGCCGAGCGCGAGCAGGCTGCGCTGCGGCCCACGGCCAAGGGCGATATCGCGCAGGATATCCACCGTCGCGGTCAGGGAGACATCGCCGCCCACGAGCAGGGTGCTGTCGTGCCGGTAGTCGTGGGAATGGAGCACGAAGCCGCGCCCGGATTCGACCGGCCCGCCCAAATGCACCCGGATCTCCTTGTGCACGCTCGGCGTTTCGACCCCGAGCTGGCGCAGGAGGTCGGGAAAGGTGATCGAGCCGGCCAGCCGGTTGATGACCAGCCCCATGGCGCCCTCCGCGTTGTGGGCGCACAGGTAGATGACCGTGCGCGCGAAGCGAGAATCCCGCATGGTGGGCATGGCCACGAGCAACTGCCCGGTCAAATAGCCGGCCGCGATGTCTGGTTGTTCGGTCTCGCTCATGGGCTCCGCGATTTTGTTCCTACGATCCGTGGGGCTGGAATAAGCGCGCTCCAGCCACGATATTGTGACCCGGACACCGCCACGCAACCGTACTATATATCCCTGTGCCGGAGCCTAACATAATCCATGATCGGTGCGTCGGAGGGCGATGGGTGCATGACGCCCTTTTTTAAGCGTTTTATGGCCGGATGGCTCGCCTTTGGTCTGTTCGGGGCGGTTCTAGGCGCCGGCGGGGCGCCGGCGCGCGCCGCGGCCGCCCCGTGGGTCGAGAACGATCAGGCAAGCCTGCGCCTCCTGGCCGCGCGCGACGACGCGGGCGAGACGGCCGATTTGCGCCTGGGCCTGCACTTCAAGCTCAAGCCCGGATGGAAGATCTACTGGCGCTCCCCTGGCGACGCGGGGTATCCGCCCACCGTGGATTGGTCCGGGTCGCGCAATCTGGCCCAGGCCGAGATCGCCTGGCCCGTGCCGCACCGCTTTTCCCTGTTCGGGCTGGAGACGTTCGGCTACGGGGGCGAGGTCGTGCTGCCCATCGTGGCGCGCCTGGAGGCGCCGGGGGCGCCCGTCGCCTTGCGCGCCCAAGTGGACTATCTGATCTGTTCCGAAATTTGCGTGCCCCAACAGGCGGCATTGTCTCTCGATCTAGGCCCCGGGCCGGGCGCCCCCTCGCCGGACGGATTCCTGATCGACACGTTCATGGAGCGCGTCCCCGGACGCGGCGCGGAGCGCGGCCTGAGCATCGAGAGCGTCTTTTTGACCGGCAAGGTCGAGGCTCCCGAGATCGAGGTGACGGCGCGCTCGGAGCGGCCGTTCGACGCCCCGGACGTGCTGGTGGAGGCGCCGCCGGGCTTCGCCTTTGTCAAGCCCACGGTGGCGTTGAGCGCGGACCGGCGCGGCGCGACCCTGCGGGTGCCCACGATCGTGACCGGCGAGGGGGTGCTGGAAGGCAAGCGCATGACCGTCACGGTGACCGACGGCCAGCGCGGGATCGAGCGCCCGGTGGTGGCCCGCTTCGGCGCGGTCCCGGCGGGCGGGGGCGGCCTCGCCCGGCTCCTGGTTTTTGTCGGCTTGGCGCTGATCGGCGGGCTGATCCTCAACCTGATGCCCTGCGTGTTGCCGGTGCTGTCCATCAAGCTCCTCGCCGTGGTCAAACAGGGCGGGCGCGGCCGGGCCATGGTGCGCGCGGGCTTTCTGGCCTCGGCGGCGGGAATCGTCGCTTCGTTCCTGGTTCTGGCCGGGGCCGCGGTGGCGCTCAAGGCGGCCGGACTCTCGGTCGGCTGGGGGATTCAGTTTCAGCAGCCCCTGTTCCTCGCCGCCATGGCGCTCGTGATGACCCTGTTCGCGTGCAGCCTTTTCGGGTTTTTCGAGATTCCCCTGCCCGGCTGGGCGCGGCGGCTGGCCATGGCCGGCACCGCGCCGGGCGGCGGACGCGAGGGCGCGGACCATGGGCTGTTGGCCCACTTCCTGACCGGCGCCCTGGCCACGCTCATGGCGACCCCGTGCTCGGCGCCGTTCCTGGGCACCGCCGTGGGTTTCGCGCTGGCACGCGGGCCGGGCGAGATCCTGGCGATTTTCACCGCCCTCGGCGTGGGCTTGGCGGCGCCCTATCTGATCATCGCCGCCGCGCCGTTCCTGGCCACGCGCCTGCCGCGACCGGGGCCGTGGATGGTCAAGCTGCGCCGGGCCCTCGGCGTGGCGCTGGCCGGGACCGCCTTGTGGCTGGTCAGCATCCTGGCGATTCAGGTGAGCCTGCCCGCGGCGTTGGGCGCCGGCGGGCTGCTGACAGGGATGGGCCTGCTTCTGGGCCTGCGCCACGTGACCCCGGCCCGACGCTTGGCCACGTCGAGCTTGGCGGCGGTTCTGGCTCTGGCGGCCGTGGCGCTTCCGGCGGGCATGGCCGAGCGCCCGGGCGCCGCGACGCTGGCGGCGGACGACGCGGCCCAAGCGACCGACGGCCCGTGGCAACCGCTCGACATCCCGGCCATTCGCAAGCTGGTCGCCGAGGGCCGGGTCGTGTTCGTGGACGTGACCGCCGAGTGGTGCATCACCTGTCAGGTCAACAAGAAGCTGGTGCTGGATCGGGACCAGGTGATCGGGCGCCTGCGCGACGTCAAGGCGGTTGCCATGCTTGGCGACTGGACCCTGCCCAGCAAGGAGATATCGGCCTATCTGGAGAGCTTCGGCCGTTACGGCATTCCGTTCAGCGCCGTCTACGGCCCGGGCGCGCCGCGCGGCGAGGTTCTGCCGGAGCTGTTGACCATCGATTCGGTGTTGGCGGCGCTGGATCGCGCGGCCGGCGGTTGATTGACGTTCGGCGCGCGCCCATCTGAATCGAACCAGTTTTAGGCGCTTCAAAGAGGAAACGGGAATGACCATTCAGGTTGGCGACAAGATTCCGGAAATCACGCTCTACCACATGACCGACGACGGTCCCGCGCCGATCAACACCAGCGACATCTTCAGGGGCAAAAAGGTGGCGCTTTTCGCCCTGCCCGGCGCGTTCACGCCCACCTGCTCGACCAAGCACGTGCCCGGCTTCGTTCAGAAGGCCGATGAGATCAAGGCCAAGGGAGTCGATACCATCGCCTGCCTGTCGGTCAACGATGCCTTCGTCATGGGCGCGTGGGGCAAGGACCAGGGCGTGGGCGACAAGGTTCTGATGCTGGCCGACGGCAGCGCGGAGCTGACCAAGGCCTTGGGCCTGGAGTTGGACCTGATCCCGCGCGGAATGGGCGTGCGCTCGGACCGTTACGCCATGATCGTCGAGGATGGGGTGGTCAAGGTGCTCAACCGGGAGGTGCCCGGCGCCTTCGAGGTTTCCAGCGCCGAGTCGATTCTCAAGGCTCTTTAGATAGGCGGCGGTCCGCGCCTCAAGCCTCCCCGCGCCCGTTGATGGCGGCGCGGGCCAGGGCGTCGGCGCGTTCGTTTTCCGCGTGGCCCGCGTGGCCCTTGACCCAGATCCAGCGTACCTGGTGGCGGGCGATCGCGGCCTCCAGGCGCCGCCATAGATCGACGTTCTTGACCGGCTTCTTCGCGGCGGTTTTCCAGCCGCGCGCTTTCCAGGCATGGATCCACTGTGTGATGCCGTTGCGCAGGTAGGTGCTGTCCGTGTGGACCCGCACCCGCGATGGGCGCTTGAGCGCCTCCAGAGCGGCGATGGCGGCCATCATCTCCATGCGGTTGTTGGTGGTTTCCGGCGCCGCGCCCGAGAGCTCCTTCTCGGTCTTCTTGTAGCGCAGGATGGCGCCCCAGCCGCCGGGGCCCGGGTTTCCCGAGCACGCGCCGTCGGTGAAGATATCGACCCAAGGCCGCGAGTCGGCCCGCGCGTGATCGTTCATTTATTCAATCCAGCCCGTAGGCGCCGGGCCCACGGACCTCTTGATGGAAGCTCAGCTTGCGCCAGTATTCCAGCGGGTCCTTGGGCTCGACCAGGGCGCCCGCCGGGTGGTTGAGCCAATCGTAGAGCCGGGTCAGCAGGAAGCGGAGCGCGCTGCCCCGCGCCAGGACCGGAAGCGCCGCCAGCTCCGCCGCGCCCAGGGGCCGCACCGCGCGATAGGCGTTCAACAGAAGGCGTGCCTTGGTGACGTTGAAGGAGTTGTCCTTCTCGAAGCACCAGGCATTGAGGCAGATCGCCAGGTCGTAGGCAAAGAAATCGTTGCACGCGAAATAGAAATCGATGAGGCCCGAAAGCCGCCCGCCCAGGAAGAATACGTTGTCGGGAAAGAGATCCGCGTGGATCACCCCGCTCGGCAAGTCGGTGGGCCAGTGGCCCTCTAGCCAGTCGAGCTCCCGCGCGAGGGCTTCGGCCAGTCCGGGGCGCACCTCGTGGGCGCGCGCCCGGCCATGCTCGAACAGGGGCCGCCACCCGCCGATGGAGAGGTCGTTGGCGCGGTGCATGGGAAAATCCAGCCCCGCCATGTGCAGGCGGGCCATGGCGCCGCCGAGCTCTCGGCAGTGTTCGGGCCGCACCCGGCGCGGCCACAGGCCATCGAGGAAGGTGACGATCGCCGCCGGCCGGCCGCACAGCTCGCGCAGGCTCTCCCCGTCGCGCCCCGGCAGGGGCACCGGGCAATCGATGCCCCGGTCCGCGAGGTGGCGCATGAGGTTTACGAAGAACGGCAGGTCCGCGCGCCGGACCCGCTTCTCGTAGAGGGTCAGAATGTAGCTGCCGCGCTCGGTGCGGAGCAGAAAGTTCGAGTTCTCCACCCCCTCGGCGATGCCCTTGAACGAGGTCACCTCGCCCAGGTCGTATTGATCCAGGAACGCCTTGAGATCGTCGTCGGAGACTTCGGTATAGACGGCCATGTTCGTGTATGCGGATTAGGCTCTAGCTGGCCGCCCGGGTTTCGCCGAGGGCGCGCGGCAGCTTGAACTGCACGCTCTCGCTGGTCACCGTGATCTCGCGGATGGTCACGTCGAACCTGGCGCGGCACGCGGCGATCACCTCCTCGACCAACACCTCCGGCGCCGATGCGCCCGCGGTGATGCCGAGGCGCCGAACATCGCCCAGGCGCGTCCAATCGATGCGGTCGGCGCGCTGCACGAGCATGGCGTGCCGGCAGCCCATCTTGTACGCTACCTCGACCAGGCGCTGGGAGTTGGATGAGTTCGGCGCGCCGACCACCAGGAGCGCCTCGCACTCCGGGGCGATCGCCTTGACGGCGAGCTGGCGGTTGGTGGTCGCGTAGCAGATATCTTCCTTCTTGGGCCCGTTGATTTTGGGGAAGCGGCGTTTCAGGACCTCGACCATGGTGGCGGTATCGTCGACCGACAGGGTGGTCTGGGTGATGAAGGCCAGGCGCGCCGGGTCGGCGACCTGGATCGTCTCGGCGTCCGCCACGTTCTCCACCAGGAGAATCGTGCCCTCCGGCAGTTGGCCCATGGTGCCGATCACCTCCGGATGGCCTGTATGGCCGATCAGGATGATTTGCCGGCCGATTCGGGCATGGCGCTCTGCCTCGCGGTGCACCTTGCTCACCAGCGGGCAGGTCGCGTCCAGGTAAAAGAGATTCCGCCGCGCGGCCTCCGCGGGCACGGTCTTGGGCACCCCGTGGGCCGAGAAGATCACCGGGACCCCCGCCGGCACCTCCAAGAGCTCCTCGACAAAGACCGCGCCTTTCGCCTCCAACGCTTCGACCACGTAGCGGTTGTGCACGATCTCGTGGCGCACATAGACCGGCGGCCCGAACTTGAGCAGGGCCTGCTCGACGATCTCGACAGCGCGCTCGACCCCGGCGCAAAAGCCGCGCGGGCTGGCGAGGAAAACGGTCAACGGGGGCTTTTGCATTGCCATGGGTTGGTTATCGGGCCAAGGGTCGCGGACCCGCCCGCGCACCGGATGTTATCCCCTCGGCGCCCCATTGGCGACCCTTGTACTTGCTCCGGGGCTTGCTTAAAGTCGCCGCGTTTCAACACGACCGCCACGCACGGCGGAGCCACCAAGGTAAATGTAGTACATGGCCGACCCGATCCCCGCGCGCAAGGCGCCCTATCAGGTCACGCTCGAGGCGGGCAAGAACTATTTCTGGTGCGCGTGCGGCCGCAGCAAGAAGCAGCCCTTTTGCGATGGGTCCCATGAGGGAACCGGGCTCAAGCCGGTCATGTTCCGCGCGGAAAAGACCGGCGATGCTTGGCTATGCGGCTGCAAGGCCACGGGCAACAAGCCCATGTGCGACGGGACCCACAACAAGCCGTGACCAACGCGCGCGCGATCCGGGCCGGTGAAGGCATGATAGCATGAAGGCGCCGCGTCGCTGGGGTTTCGCCCCGATCGTCCTGGCGAGCTTGGCGCTGGGCGCGTGCGCGAACCGCGCGCCGCCGCCGCCCTGCCCGACGGTGATGCCCGTGAAGGGGGCGGACAGCCTGGTGCGCTTCAACGGCCAGGGCCGCGACCTGACCGATGTGATGTTCGAGGCCAAGCTCGAAGGCGCGGACATCGTGTGCGACTACAACGACAACGTCGTCGAGGCCGAGATGCGGATCGGAATCATGGCCACCCACGGCCCGGCGGACTCGGAGCGCAAGGCACGGTTCAAGTATTTCGTCGCCATCGCCACCCTCGAGAAACAGGTCCTGGCGCGCGAGGAGTTCGGTCTGGAGATTCCGTTCCCGGGCAATCGCACGCGGATCGTGGCGACCGAAGAGATTTCCCAGCGAATCCCTCTCAAGCCGGGGGAGAGCGGGGCCGACTACGTGGTTTACGTGGGCCTCGCGCTGACCCCCGAGGAACTGCGCTACAACCTGGACAACCGCTGATATCAAGGGGGCAGGATCACCGCCCCTTGGTATGAGGCACTGCCCGACCGCCAAGGCGGACGGTTGACTTTTTCCTCCAACCCACTAGCTTGCGAGCCACGGACCTTCGTGGAATCGGGAAACTGGTTCTTCGGGGTCTGGCCGATGATCCCTTGTGGGAGAGATCGGGTTGCGCCAGCGCGCGGCTCGACGCCGAAGGAGCAACCGCCCCGGAAACTCTCAGGCAAACGGACCGCAAGGAATAGGCACCTCTGGAAAGCGGCCACGGCCCCGAGCGCGAGCGGGGCGCGGCCCACCGAAGGGGTAAGCGGGCCCACTTAACTTCGGGCCGGTCAATCTCTCAGGTTCCCAGGACAGAGGGGGCAACGGTGGCCGTGGCGCCGGCCGTGCCCATGAACCGCTGTCCGGAGGACCTTTTACCGTGACCGATTCATCGACCGATCTGAATCGCACGCCGCTCCATGCCCTGCACCGGGAGCTTGGCGCGAAGATGGTGCCGTTCGCCGGGTACGACATGCCCGTGCAGTACCCAGCGGGCATCATCAAGGAACACACCCACACGCGCACCCAGGCCGGCCTGTTCGACGTGTCCCACATGGGGCAGGTGCGCCTCGTGGGCGCGCAAGCGGCGGCGGCGATGGAGCGGCTGGTGCCCGTGGACGTGGTGGGCCTCGCGCCGCGCCGCCAGCGCTATGCGCTTTTCACCAACGACGCCGGCGGCATCCTCGACGACCTGATGATCACCAACGCCGGCGATCATCTGTTCGTGGTGGTCAACGCGGCGTGCAAGGAGCAGGACGTGGCGCACATGCGCGTGGGCCTGGGTGACGCGTGCGAGATGGAGGAATTAACCGATCGGTCCCTACTGGCCCTGCAAGGGCCAAAGGCGGGCGCGGTCATGGCGCGCCTGGCGCCCGCCGCGGCGGAGCTGCGCTTCATGGGCGCGGCGGCGGTCGAGATCGATGGCGCGGCCTGCTTCGTGACCCGTTCCGGCTATACCGGCGAGGACGGGTTCGAGATTTCCGTTCCCAACGACCGGGCCGAGGCCCTGGCGCGGCGCCTCCTGTCCGAGGACGAGGTGGCGCCTATCGGGCTGGGCGCGCGCGATTCCCTGCGCCTGGAGGCGGGCCTGTGCCTCTACGGCCACGATATCGACACCACGACCACGCCGGTCGAGGCGAGTCTGATGTGGGCTCTCTCCAAGGCGCGCCGCGCCGATGGCGCGCGGCCCGGCGGGTATCCAGGCGCCGACGTCATCGCGGGGCAAATCGCCAATGGCGTGGCGCGGCGCCGGGTCGGCCTGCGCCCCGAGGGGCGCGCGCCCGTGCGCGACGGCGCCGAGTTGTGCGACGCGGAAGGCCGGGTCGTGGGCCAGGTCACGAGCGGCGGCTTTGGCCCAACCGTGGGTGGGCCGATTGCCATGGGCTACGTACCGACCGGGTTGGCGACACCGGGCGCCGCCTTGACCGCCACGGTGCGCGGTCGATCGATTCCGGTCGAGGTGGCCGCGCTGCCGTTTGTTCCGCAACGATATTACCGAGGCTAACCTTCTGGGGGACGAGACCATGAGCGAGCGTAAATACAGCGAGGATCACGAATGGGTTTTGGCTGACGGCGCGAATTGCACCGTCGGCATCAGCGATCACGCGCAGGAGCAGCTTGGCGACGTGGTCTATGTGGAGTTGCCGGAGGTCGGCGCCACGCTGGAGAAGGGGGGCGAGGCCGGCACGGTGGAATCCGTCAAGGCGGCGAGCGAAATCTACGCGCCCGTGTCTGGCGAGGTCGTGGAGGTCAACCAGGCATTGTCCGACGAGCCGTCGCTGGCCAACAGCGATCCCACGGGCCAGGGCTGGTTCTTCAAAATCAAGCTCGCCGATCCGTCCGAGTTGGACGCCTTGATGGACGAGGACGCCTACAAGAAATTCCTCGCCACCTTGGATTGATCCCGCGCGCGCCCGAGAATATGGAGAAGGTACCCATGGCCCAATCACGCCCTTCGTTGAGCGATCTGGAGATGCGGGACGATTTCGTGCGCCGGCACATCGGCCCCGGCGAGGCGCAGATCGCGGAGATGTTGCAGGCCCTGGGGCTTTCGTCCCTGGACGAGCTCGTGGACAAGACGGTGCCGCGCGCCATTGTCTCCAAGCGGGCGCTTGAGTTGGCCGAACCCATGAGCGAGCGCGGGGCGCTTTCGTACCTGCGCCGCATGGCCGATCGAAATCAGGTGTTCACCTCCATGATTGGCATGGGCTACTACGGCACGGTCACGCCCAAGGTGATCCTGCGCAACGTGCTGGAGGACCCGGGCTGGTACACCTCCTACACCCCCTACCAGGCGGAGATTAGCCAGGGACGCTTGGAGGTTTTGCTCGCTTTCCAGCAGATGGTCACGGACCTGACCGGCATGGAGCTGGCCAACGCCTCCCTGCTCGACGAGGCGACCGCCGCGGCCGAGGCCATGGCCATGTCGCACCGGCTGACCAAGGGCAAGGGCAACGTCTTCTTCGTCGCCGACGACTGCCATCCGCAAACCATCGAGGTGGTGCGCACCCGCGCCCGCCCGCACGGGTTCGAGGTGATCGTCGGCGACCCGGCCACCGACCTGCCGGACGAGGGCCTGTTTGGCGTCTTGTTGCAGTACCCGGGGTCCACCGGCGCGGTACGCGACCCGCGCCCGCTGATCGAGGCGGCCCATGCCCGCAAGGCCCTGGTGAGCGTGGCGAGCGACCTGCTCGCCCTCGCGGTGCTGACGCCGCCGGGAGAGATGGGCGCGGACATCGTGCTCGGCAGCGCCCAGCGATTCGGCGTGCCCATGGGCTACGGCGGCCCCCACGCGGCCTTTTTCGCCACCCGCGACTCCTACAAGCGCACCATGCCGGGGCGCCTGATCGGCGTTTCCGTGGATTCCCATGGCCGGCCGGCGCTGCGCATGGCCCTGCAAACCCGCGAGCAGCATATCCGGCGGGAAAAGGCGACCAGCAACATTTGCACGGCCCAGGTGCTTCTGGCCATGATCGCCGCGCTCTACGCGGTCTACCACGGGCCCGACGGCCTGCGCCGCATCGCCGAGCGGGCGCACCGCATGACCCGGATCATGGCCGAGGGCCTGCGTCGCCTGGGCTTCAAGATCGATCACGATGCCTTTTTCGATACCCTCACGGTGTGCGTGCCCGGGCAGGCGGGGCGCATCGCCGCGCGGGCGCGGGAATCGCGCATCAACCTGCGCGTCATCGACTCGGATCGTCTGGGCATCTCGTTCGACGAGACCACCAAGCGCGAGGATTTGCTGGCCTTGTGGCGGGTGTTCGCGACCCGGGCCGCGCGCGCGCTCCAGATCGACGAGATCGACGCGGGCGTGGCCGAATGCGTGCCGACGGGCCTGCGGCGCGCGAGCGGCTATCTGGCGCACCCGGTGTTTCATCTCTATCACGCCGAGACCGAGATGCTGCGCTATCTGCGCTGGCTGGCGGCCAAGGACGTGGCGCTGGACCGCTCCATGATCCCGCTCGGCTCGTGCACCATGAAACTGAACGCGACCACCGAGATGATCCCCATCACGTGGCGCCAATTCGCGCAGATGCACCCCTTCGCGCCCCTTGAGCAGGCGCAGGGCTATCAGCAACTCTTCGAGGAGCTGGAGGACATGCTGTGCGAGCTCACGGGCTTCGCCGCCGTCTCCTTGCAGCCCAACGCGGGCTCCCAGGGCGAGTTCACTGGGCTCCTGACGATTCGCAAGTACCATCGCTCCCGTGGCGAGGGACACCGCGACGTGTGCCTGATCCCGGCCTCGGCCCACGGCACCAACCCCGCCAGCTCCGCGATGGCGGGCCTTAACGTGATCGTGGTCCGCTGCGACGAGGCGGGCAACGTGGACGTGGGCGATCTGAAGGAGAAGGCGGCCGCGCACGCCGACAATCTGGCGGCGCTCATGATCACCTATCCGTCCACTCACGGTGTGTTCGAGGAGGCGATCCGCGAAATCTGCGAGATTATCCACGCCCACGGCGGCCAGGTCTACATGGACGGCGCCAACCTCAACGCGCTCCTCGGTATCGCGCGGCCGGCGGAGATCGGGGCGGACGTCATGCACATGAACCTGCACAAGACGTTTTGCATTCCCCATGGCGGCGGCGGGCCGGGGGTCGGGCCGATCGGGGTCCGCGCGCATCTGGCGCCCTATCTGCCCGACCATCCGGTGGTCGAGGGGGTCAACCCGGCCGCCGGCGAGGCGGGCACGGTTGGCGCGGTGGCGGCGGCGCCCTGGGGGTCGGCCAGCATCTTGCCCATCAGTTGGGCCTATATCGCCATGATGGGTGGGCCCGGCCTGCGCCGGGCGACCGAGATCGCGATCCTCAACGCCAACTATATCGCGCACCGCCTGGCGCCGCACTTTCCCGTGCTTTACACCGGCGCCAAGGGCATGGTCGCCCACGAGTGCATTATCGACCTGCGGCCGGTCAAGGACTCGTGCGGGATCAGCAACGAGGACGTGGCCAAGCGCCTGATCGACTATGGCTTCCACGCACCCACCATGTCGTTTCCCGTGCCCGACACGTTGATGATCGAGCCGACCGAGAGCGAGGCCAGGCGCGAGCTGGATCGCTTCTGCGACGCCATGATCCAGATCCGCAAGGAGATCGCCGAGGTCGAATCCGGCAAGGCCGATCCAACCGACAACGTGCTGCGCCACGCGCCGCACACGCACCACCTCCTGCTCGAGGCGGAGTGGGCCAGGCCCTATTCCAAGGAGCGGGCGTTCTTCCCCCTACCGGCGCTGCGCGAGGATAAGTACTGGCCGCCGGTCGGGCGCGTGGACAATGTTTACGGCGACCGCCATCTGGCGTGCGGTTGCCCGCCCATGGAAGCCTACGACCAGGCAGCGGAATAAAAAAAGCGCCCGCGCTAGCGTCACACGCCCAGGTCGAGCCCCTCCAGATCCGCTCCGGAGAGGTTGACGCCGTCCAGCTTGGCGTCGGTCAGGCTGGCGCGCCGCAAGGTCGCGCGCGACAGGTCGGCGTCGGTCAGGTCCGCCTCGCGCAGGTCGGCGCCGGTCAGGTCCGCGCCACGGAGGTTCGCGTTGCGTAGCACGGTGCCGTGCAGCTTGGCGTTGGTCAGGCGCGTGCGTTCCAGGTTGGTCGGGCTCACATGCTCCCCCTCGCCAATATGCTCCACGGGCCCCATGTCGGCACCCGAGAAGTTCGCGCCGATGAGGGTCGCGCGCTTGAGGTCGGCGCCGCGCAGGTCCGCGTTTTGCAAATTGGCTTGGCGCAGATCCGCGATCGAAAAATCCGCCATCGCGAACTCGCCGCGCGAAAGATCGGCCCCAAACAGAAACGCGTGCGATAGAGTCGCCAGCGAGAGCTTGGCCGCGGCGAGGCAGCGGTGGGACAGGTCGCAGTCCGTCAGATCGGCGCGGACGCCTTCCTTGCCCGAGGACTCCACCCATATCTTGTGCGCCTTGATAATCTCGCCAAGCTCGTCGTCCGTGACCCGGCGCCGCGCCGGCAGGGTCGCCATGCTGAGCTCTTCGCGGTTCAGGGTTTCCGGATCGATAACCGCGCCGCGCAGGTCCGCGCCCATGAAATCCGCGCCGTTGACCTTCGCTCCCGAGAGGTTGGCGCCGGCGAACGAAGCCTTCTCGAACTTGGCCCGGCTAAGCTGCGCGCCCGAGAGATCGGCGCCCACCAGCACCGAATTGCGCAGGTTCGCGCCGGTAAGGTCGGCGTTGGTCAGATTCGCGTCGGTCAGGTCCGCCTGCAGCAGAAACGAGCCGGACAGGCGCGCTTCGCTCAGGTCCGCGCGATGGGCGATGATCTTGCTCAACTCCGCCGGGGTTTCCTCGTATTCGATCTGATGCAAATCGCCGCTCTCGTCGTAGCGCGCGAGCGCCGCCGGCCGAATATCGGCCTTGTGCAGGGTCGCGTCGATGAGTCGCGCGCCACGCATGCACGCGCCGCGTAGGTCGGCGTCGCTCAGGTCCGCGTGGGTCAGGTCCGCCAGCCGCAGATCCGCGCAAAAAAGATTGGCCCGGCATAGGCGGGTGCGCCGCAGCTTGGCCTCGCGCAGCTTGGCGGCGGTCAGATCGGCCCGGGAGAGATCGAGCCCCGCCAGGTTGAGCGCGGATAGATCGTGAAACTGAAGCGCCGCGCGCTTGCCCCCGGTTTTCGCGGAGACGAAACGCATGTGGTCGCGAATGATTTGTTTCAGTTCCGCGGTGCCGAGCTTGACCCAATCCGACTCTGTGTTCGATTTCGACATGCGCGGCGGCCTCGCGTCCCGCACACCACAGGGCTGTCGTGGCGAAAACCAGTTGAATTCGCCGCGATTATTATCCGATTCACCCCTTACAAAGTCTAAAGGGCATCGGGCCGAACTCCTATCGGAGGACGACCAGCCTATTTATTGGCCTCGGTTCGCATGGGCGGGCGATCCGGGCACTTCGCGGCGGCCTTGAGAGGGGTCCGCGGGCCGGTTCAGGTGAACCGGACCCGTCGGATTTCGTAGGCTTTTTCGCCCTTTGGCGTGTTGACCTCGACCACGTCGCCGGCGGTCTTGCCGATCACCGCGCGTGCAAGCGGCGCGGTGATGGCGAGGCGACCCTGCTTGACGTCGGCCTCGTCCTCGCCCACCAGCTTGTAGGTGAGTTTCTCGTTCGTGTCCTCGTCGATAAGCGTGACCGTGGCGCCGAACATGACGGTCTTGCCGGACAGCTTGGAGACGTCGATTACCTCGGCGCGGGCGATCTTGTCCTCCAGTTCGCCGACCCGGCCCTCGATAAAGCTCTGCCGGTCGCGCGCGGCATGATACTCGGCGTTTTCCGACAAATCGCCATGTTCGCGCGCTTCCGCGATCGCCCGGATGATCTCCGGCCGCGCGGTGTTCTTCAACTCGCGCAGCTCTTCCTCGAGCCGCGCAAAGCCCTCGGCGGTCATTGGAACCTTTTCACTCATACGTCACCACCCGACGCCAGATACACACTGTCTTAGAGGGAAAATATGTTACCCCGCGTTTCGAACCCGAGCGCGAAGCCTAGAAAGAACCCTAGAAAGAACCCTTAAAATAGGCTTGCAGCGGGGCGACTTCAAGCTGTCCGCTCTCCAAGGCGGCGATCGCCCGCACCGCCGCCTTGGCCCCGGCCATGGTGGTGAAATAGGGAATCGCATTGATCAGGGCGGTGCGCCGCAGCTCGAAGCTGTCGGCGATCGCCTTGGCGTCCTCGGTGGTGTTGATGACCAGTTGAATTTGGTCGGATTTCATGGCGTCCACCACATGGGGTCGGCCCTCGCGCACCTTGAAAATGGGTGTGACCGACAGGCCTTGCGCGCTCAATTGGCGGGCGGTTCCCCCGGTCGCCACGAGCGCGAAACCAAGCTCGATCAGGCGCCGGCCGATATCGACCGCGGCCGCCTTGTCCCCGTCCTTGACCGAGATGAACGCCGTGCCCGCGCGCGGCAACGAGATGCCCACGCCCATCTGCGCCTTGAGAAACGCGCGCGCGAAATCCGTGTCCAGTCCCATGACCTCGCCGGTCGAGCGCATTTCGGGGCCGAGCATCACGTCGACCCCGGGGAACCGCGCGAAGGGAAACACGGTCTCCTTGACCGCCACATGGCCATGCCGCGCCGCGCGCAGGTCGAATTGGGCCAGCTTGGCGCCGGCCATGACCCGGGCCGCGATCTTGGCGATGGGCACTCCGGTCGCCTTGGCCACGAAGGGCACCGTGCGGCTGGCGCGCGGGTTGACCTCGAGCACGTAGATGTCGCCGTTGCGCACGGCGAACTGAACGTTCATCAGCCCGACCACCCCAAGGGCGCGTGCCATGCGCTCGGTCTGGCGGCCGATCTCGGCGATGGTCTCCGCATCCAGGCTGTGGGGCGGCAGGGCGCAGGCGGAATCGCCGGAATTAATGCCCGCTTCCTCGATATGCTCCATGATGCCGGCGATATAGACCGCCTCGCTGTCGGCCACCGCGTCCACGTCGACCTCGATCGCCTCGCGCAGATAGCGGTCGATCAACACCGGGTTCGCCCCCGAGACCTTGACCGCGCTTTCCACGTAGCGGTCGAGCTCGGCCATGTCGTGGACGATCCGCATGGCGCGCCCGCCCAGCACATAGGAGGGGCGGATCAGGACCGGAAAGCCGATCCGCCGCGCCACGGCGCGCGCCTCGCCGGCGGATCGGGCGGTGCCGCTCTCGGGCTGCTTGAGGCCGAGCTCGGCGAGCAGGGCCTGAAAGCGCTCGCGGTCCTCGGCCAGGTCGATCGCGTCCGGCGATGTGCCCAGGATCGGAATGCCCGCGTCGGCCAGGGCGTGGGCGAGCTTGAGGGGCGTTTGCCCGCCGAATTGGACGATCACGCCCAGCAGGCGCCCGGCGCGCTGCTCGACGCGGGCGATCTCGATGGTGTCCTCGGCGGTCAGGGGCTCGAAATACAGGCGGTCCGAGGTGTCGTAGTCGGTCGAGACGGTCTCCGGGTTGCAGTTGACCATGATGGTCTCGATATCCGCCTCGCTCAGCGCGTAGGCCGCGTGCACGCAGCAGTAATCGAACTCGATTCCCTGGCCGATCCGGTTTGGCCCGCCGCCCAGGATGATCACCTTGTCGCGGGTGCTCGGCGCCGCCTCGCACTGGGGCGTCGGCGCGCCGTCGCCCCCGTATCCAGTCTCGTAGGCGGAGTACATGTAGGGGGTCGGCGCGGGAAACTCCCCGGCGCACGAATCGACCCGCTTGTAGAGGGGGTGTATGTCGTGGGTCCGGCGCCGGGCCGCCACGGCCCCGACATCCAGGTTCGCCAGCTCGCCCAGGCGCGCGTCGGAGAAGCCGAGCGCCTTGAGGCGCAGGAGTTCGCTCCGCTCATCCGGCAGGCCGGCGTCGCGCACCCGCGCCTCGGCCGCGACCAGGTCCGCGATCTGGCGCAGGAACCAGGGGTCGAAATGGGTCGTCGCGTGGATCTCGTCCATGTCCAGGCCCAGGCGCATGGCCTGGGCGATGATGAGCAGGCGCTCGGGACGCGGCTTGGCCAGCTCCGCCTTGATCGCGTCTCGGTCGATCGACCCGTCGGCGGCGCGCGCGCCGGGGATTTTCACCTCGTTCAGGCCGGTCAGCCCGGTTTCCAGGGAGCGCAGGGCCTTGTGCAGGGATTCGGCGAAGGTGCGCCCCATGGCCATGGCCTCGCCCACGGACTTCATGGACGTGGTCAGGATTGGCTCGGTGCCGGGAAATTTCTCGAAGGTGAAGCGCGGGACCTTGGTCACCACGTAATCGATGGTCGGCTCGAAGGCGGCCGGCGTGACCTTGGTGATGTCGTTTTGCAACTCGTCCAGGGTGTAGCCCACGGCCAGCTTGGCGGCGATCTTGGCGATCGGGAAGCCGGTGGCCTTCGAGGCCAGCGCCGAGGAGCGCGAGACCCGCGGGTTCATCTCGATGACGACCACCTTGCCGGTCGCCGGATCGATCGCGAACTGCACGTTGGAGCCGCCGGTGTCGACGCCGATCTCGCGCAGCACCGCGATCGAGGCGTCGCGCAGGCCCTGGTACTCCTTGTCGGTCAGGGTCAGCGCCGGCGCCACGGTCACCGAATCGCCCGTGTGCACGCCCATGGGGTCGATGTTTTCGATCGAACACACGATGATGCAGTTGTCGGCGCGGTCGCGCACGACCTCCATCTCGTATTCCTTCCAGCCGAGCACCGATTGCTCGATCAGGACCTCGTGGGCCGGCGAGGCGCGTAGGCCATCGCGCACCACGTCCTCGAATTCGTCCCGGTTGTAGGCGATGCCGCCGCCGGTTCCGCCCAGGGTGAAGGACGGGCGCACGATCGCCGGCAGGCCGATCTCCTCGAGCGCGGCCCGGGCCTCGTGACGGTCGCGCACCAGGCGCGAGCGCGGCGAGGCAAGGCCGATGCGCTCCATGGCCGCGCGGAACAGCTCCCGGTCCTCCGCCTTGGCGATCACGTCGGCGTCGGCGCCGATCATCTCCACGCCCCAGCGCGCCAGAACCCCATCGCGCGCCAATGACAGGCCGATGTTCAAGGCGGTCTGCCCGCCCATGGTGGGCAGAAGCGCATCGGGCCGCTCGCGCTCGATCACCTTGGCCACCACCTCCGGCGTGATGGGCTCCACGTAGGTGGCGTCCGCCAAGCCCGGGTCGGTCATGATCGTGGCCGGGTTCGAGTTGATCAGGATGACCCGGTAGCCTTCGTCCTTGAGCGCCTTGCAAGCCTGGGTGCCCGAGTAGTCGAACTCGCAGGCCTGGCCAATCACGATCGGCCCGGCGCCGATGATCAGGATCGAGTCGATGTCCGCGCGCTTGGCCATGGGTTACCGGCCCATCGCGATCGTCGCGATCTTACTCCCTCCCCCCTTGCGGGGGAGGGTTGGGGAGGGGGGGCGCGCGCAGCGCGCGGGCGATCTTGGCCGCGACCCCCTCGATGTTTCCGAGCACTTCGTTATTCCAGAACCGAAGCACCTCGAAGCCCCTGGACTCCAACCAGGCCGTGCGTGCGGCATCCCGATCTTGCCGCCACGCGTGCTGGCCACCGTCGACCTCGACCACGATCCTTCGCGCCAAGCACACGAAATCGACCACGAAGGGGCCAATGGGTGCCTGGCGCCGCAAGCGCGCGTCTTCGATCTGGCGCTTGCGCAGCACCGACCACAGCCGCGCCTCGGCATCGGTCGGAGTCTTTCGCAGACGTCGGGCGGTCTTGGAGACCATAACGCCATACTATCGCCCGGCCGCCGACGTGGCCCACCCCCCTCCCAAACCCTCCCCCGCAAGGGGGGAGGGCCAAGAGGAATAGGCCCGGCGCCGATGATCAGGATCGAGGAGATGTCCGCGCGCTTGGGCATGGGCGTTGCTCAGGCGGCCCCCGCGCGCGCGTCGATCATGGTCATGAAGCGCTCGAACAGGTAATGGCTGTCACGCTGGTCAAGTGAGGCCAGAACACACCTTTTGCAGCATACGCTGCCTTCATACCATGATATAAATCCGCCATGACCAAGCTCTTGAAAGAAGTGTTGGGCAAGATTTCCAAGCTCTCGCCGGAGCGGCAGGATGCGTTTGCGGCCCTGTTGCTTGCGGAGATGGAGGATGAGGCGCGCTGGGACAAATCCTTCACCGAGTCGCAGGATGCGCTCGAAAAGCTCGCCGACGAAGCCCTGGAAGAGCATAAGCGCGGTGAGACGCGGCCGTTCGACGAGACGGTGTTTGGCGAGAAGGGATGAAGTCTCGGGCCAGCGTCCGCTTTTGGCGCCTTTATGACGCGCTTCCGGCAGACGTGCGGGATCAGGCGGACAAGGCGTATCGCCTGTGGTTCGTTGACGCATCCTACCCCAGTCTGCAATTCAAGCGAATTCACCGCGCGCGGCAGATTCACTCGGTGCGCATTTCGCGCGATTGGCGTGCGCTGGGCGTTGTTCAGGACGACGAGATCGTGTGGTTCTGGATCGGCTCGCACAACGACTACGACCATCTCATTTCCCGCCTTTAGCAGCGTCGATCATGGCGACGAAGCGCTCGAACAGGTAGTGGCTGTCGCGCGGCCCGGGGGAGGCCTCGGGATGATATTGCACGGAGAAAACCGGTCGATCACGTAGGCGCAGGCCCTCGTTCGAGCCGTCGAACAACGATATGTGGCTGACCTCCACCCCGGCGGGGAGCGAGTCGCCCACCACCGCGAAGCCGTGGTTCTGGGAGGTGATCTCGACCCGGCCCGTGGCCAGGTCCTTGACCGGGTGGTTGGCGCCGCGGTGTCCGAGATGCATCTTCTCGGTGCGCGCGCCGAGCGCCAGCGCCAGAATCTGATGCCCCAGGCAAATGCCGAACAGCGGCAGGCCGGTGGCGAGCAGATCCTTGACGATGGGCACCGCGTAGCGCCCGGTCGCCGCCGGATCGCCCGGTCCGTTGGAGAGAAAGATGCCGTCCGGTTGGTGGCGCAGGATGGCGTGCGCGTCCGCGTTCGCCGGGACCACGGTCACCCGGCAGCCGAGCGCCGCGAGGCAGCGCAGGATGTTTCGCTTGGCCCCGTAATCGACCGCGACCACATGGCGCCTGGGCGCGTTCAGGCGGCCGTAGCCGCGCCCCGGCGCCCAGGTCGTCTGATCCCATGCGTAGTCTCGCCGGCAGGTGACCTCGGCGGCCAGGTCCATGCCTTCCAGGCCGAGCCACGCGGCGGCTTCGGCGCGAAGCTCGACCGGATCGAGCGCACCGTCCGGCGCGTGGGCGATGCAGCCCTGGGGGGCGCCCAGGTCGCGAATGCGGTGGGTGAGGGCGCGGGTATCCACGCCGGAGATGCCGGCCAGGCCGCGCGCCTTCAGCCAGGCATCCAGATGCTCCGCCGCGCGCCAGTTCGACGGCGCGGTGATATCGGCGCGCATCACCAGGCCGCGGACCGCCGGCGTGGTGGTCTCCATATCCTCGGGATTGGCGCCCACGTTGCCGATGTGCGGAAAGGTGAAGGTAATGATCTGCCCGGCGTAGGATGGATCGGTCAGCGTTTCCTGATAGCCGGTCATGGAGGTGTTGAAGCACACCTCGCCCACGGCCCGGCCGGCGGCGCCCAGGCCCCGGCCCCAGAACACCGTGCCATCGGCCAGGACCAGCGCCGCCGTGGCGCCGCGTGGGCGCGCGACGGAAGCGGGCTCGGTCGCGGCGGACGGAGCGGCGGCTTGGCGCACGGTCGTCATGGAGGCGTAGCGTCCTTCGAACGGAGTCCCGTCGTGCCGGACGAGACCGCGGCGGGCCGGCCGGCGGGTTCCAAAGGCGGCGCGGCCGGCGATCCGTGGCTCGGGTACGGGCGCCGTGCGTCGCGCCCAAGCCATGGCGGCCTCTGTTTACGGGAAAGGCGGCGTTGGGTCAAGCGGAAGGCGTATAGTTTTTCCGTTATATATCAGTGCATTATGGATCAGGTGAAACTTTGCCAATTGGACCCAATTCGGCTAACCTCACCGCTCGTTAAATCACTGCGGAGCCGACCCATATGCTACGTGCCCGTTTGAGCGAGGCGCTGAAGGCCGCTATGAAATCCAGGGATCAGTGCGCGGTCTCGACCCTGCGCCTGATATTGGCCGCGCTCAAGGACCGGGAGATCGCCGCGCGCGGCAAGGGCGGGGCCGAGGGCATCGGCGACGATGAGATTCTCGATCTCCTGCAAAAGATGATTCGGCAGCGGCGCGACTCGATCGAGATGTATCGGCAAGGCAACCGCCAGGATCTGGTTGACAAGGAAGAGGCCGAGATCGTGGTGATCCAGGGCTTCCTGCCGGAGCAGATCGGCGAGGATGCCATGGAAGCGGCGGTGGACGAGGTGATCGACGAGTTGGGGGCCAAGACCATCAAGGACATGGGCCGGGTGATGGGCACGCTCAAGGAGCGCTACGCCGGGCGCATGGACTTCGCCAAGGCGAGCACCCTGGCTAAGCAGCGGCTTTCGTGAGCAAAGCGCGGGAGCGTCCCGGTGGAGCGTTTATCCCCTGACTTTGCACAGGGCCGTCCACCGAAATTGCCGAATCGGTAAATTCGTTCCACACTTGTTCACTGTGGGCGCGGTGGCGGTTCCATTATCGTCCGGTACGTCCACTCGATTTGTGCCCGTGAGCCCATGTCCCTCGGTCCGGAATTTCTCGACGAGTTGCGTGCCCGCGTACCGTTGGCCGGCGTGGTGGGCCGGCGCGTCAAGCTGACCCGGCGCGGACGCGAACACGTGGGTCTGTGCCCCTTTCACAACGAAAAGACACCCTCGTTCACGGTTAGCGAGGACAAGGGCTTCTTCCATTGCTTCGGCTGCGGCGCCCACGGCGACGCGGTCGGCTTCGTGATGCGCGCGGAGGGCTTGTCGTTTCCCGAGGCGGTGGAGCGCCTGGCCGGGGAAGCCGGCCTGGCGGTGCCGAAGCCAACGCCCGAGGCGCGCGCGGCGGCGCGGCGGCGCGCCAGCCTGGAAGAGACCGTCGAGGCCGCGGCCAAGTGGTTCGAGGCGCAACTGAGCGCCACCGGCGGCGCGGCGGTACGAGATTACCTGGCGGCGCGCGGGGTGGATGGGGAGACCGCGGCGGCGTTTCGCCTCGGCCATGCGCCGGATCGGCGTGGCGTGCTGCGCGCGGCCCTCAACGCCCAGGGAATCGCGGACGACCGGTTGATCGAGGCGGGGCTGATCAAGGCGCCCGAGGGGGGCGGCGCGCCGCGCGATTATTTCTTCAACCGGCTGATCTTTCCGATCACGGACCGGCGCGGCCGGGTGATCGCGTTCGGCGGCCGGGCGCTCGGCGATTCCCCGGCCAAGTATCTCAATTCGCCGGATACGCCGCTCTTTCACAAGGGGCGGGTCTTGTACAACCTGGCGCGCTCGCGCCAGGAGGTGGCCGACGGCGGGGAGTTGATCGTGGCCGAGGGCTACATGGACGTGATTGCCCTGACCCAGACGGGATTTCCGGCCGCGGTGGCGCCCTTGGGCACGGCGGTCACTCCCGAACAGATCGCCGAACTGTGGCGCCTGGCCGAGGAGCCGATCCTGTGCCTGGACGGGGACGCGGCGGGGCGCCGGGCCGCCCACCGGGCGGCGGAGCGGGCCCTGCCCCTATTGCGGCCCGGGTATAGCCTACGTTTCGCCGCCCTGCCCGCCGGCGAGGACCCGGATAGCCTGGTGCGCGACGGCGGGCCGGGCGCCATGCGCGCGGTGCTGGAGGCGGCTCGGCCCTTGGCCGAGGTGGTCTGGAGCCTGGAGACGGAGGCGCGCCGGTTCGATACGCCCGAGCGCCAGGCCGGGCTCGTGCGCGCCCTGGAGGAACGGCTGCGCGCCATGGGCGACGACGAGGTGCGAAGGGCCTATCGCGCGGCGCTGAACCAGCGTTTCCACGATACCTTCGGCTTCGGCGCGTGGGGCCCGCCGGCCCGACGCCGAGGCCCGAGCCGGTGGGGTCCGGCCAGGGCCAGCGGGTTTCAGGGCGGCGCGCGTGGTGGCCGCCGGCCGGCCGCGGTGGGTGGCGAGGGCACGCGCGGCGGCGCGCCCGGCGCCCTGCACCGGCGCCGGGATCAGGTGCTGCTCGCCGCGCTCGTTAACCATCCGGCGTTGATTGTCGAGTATGCTGAGGAGTTGGCCGGCCTCCAGCTTTCCTCGGCCGGACTGGATCGACTGTGCCGGGCCCTGGTGGATATTGCCGCGCGCGAGCAACACCTTGACACCGAAGGGCTGAAATGCCACCTGTCCAGACAAGGATTCTCCGGTACGCTGGGCGGCCTTTTGCGCCGCGAGGTGTATGTTCACGGTCGGTACGCACGGCCCGACGGGCCATGCGAGGCGGCGCGGCGCGGCATCCGGGATATTTTGGAGATCGAGCGGCGGCGGCTCGCGGAGGCGGAGGCCGAGGAGGCGGGGCGCCGGTTGGCGGAAGACATGGACGAAGAATCCCTGGCCCGGCTCGCGGCGAAGCAGCGGCTGCTCGATGGGGAGGACGATCCGTGGCGCGATCGGGACGGTTCCGGCGAGCCCGGGGCTCCCGGGGTTGAAGATCCCGATGCCCAGGGCGCGCGGTAGCGCCTGGGCGCGGAGCGGGCAACCGTGGTGCGGGCAACCGTGGTGCGGGCAACCGTGTGGCGGGCAACTATAGGGGCGGGCGGCGGCTGACGGCCCGCGACAATTGATCCGAGGCGAGAGTACGAATGGCGAGCAAGGCGAGCGAGAAGACGGCGGACGGCAACCGCCGGCGCGAGGACGCGCAGGACGGTCCGCTGATGGACGGTATGAGCGCGGCCGTCAAGCGGATGGTGCAGAAGGCCAAGGAACGCGGTTACGTCAGCTACGATGAGCTGAACCAGGTTCTGCCTCCCGACCAGATGTCCTCAGAGCAGATCGAGGATACCATGGCGATGCTCTCGGAAATGGGCATTACCGTGATCGAGGGCGACGAGCCAGACGACACGAACGAGGAGGGGGACGGAAAGCGCGCCTCCGGCAACCTCAATGACGAGGATATTGGCCGCACCGACGACCCGGTGCGCATGTACCTGCGCGAGATGGGCTCGGTGGAGCTCTTGTCCCGCGAGGGCGAGATCGCCATCGCCAAGCGCATCGAGGCCGGCCGCGAGAAGATGATCGGCGGCATCTGCGAGAGCCCGCTGACCATCAAGGCACTGCTGTATTGGCGCGAATCCCTGATCGAGGGCAGCATTCTGCTGCGCGACATTATCGACCTGGACGCGACCTACGGCGGCGGGCCGAACGCGGACGACATCGCCGACGAGGAATCCGGCGCGGCCGACAAACGCGCGGAGGAGGAGCAGGCGCAGGCGCAGGCGCAGGCCAAGACCGGCGCCAAGGCGAACGGCGCCGACAAACCCGTGGCCGAGAAGGATCCCAAGGCCGACGGGGACACGCCCGCCAGTGCCGCCGCCACGACCGGCGCGGCCGCCACGACCGGGGCGAACGGCGAGGCGGACGACGACGACGAAGACGAGGTCACCATCTCCCTCGCGGTCATGGAGCAGACGTTGCTCCCGGTCATCCTGGGGACCTTCGACGAGATCGCGGCGAACTACAAAAAGCTCGCCCGCGCCCAAACCAAGCGCCTGGCCGCCATGCAGCGCGGCCAGAAGGTCACGCCCCAGGGCGAGCGCCATTACGAGAAGGTCAAGCTCAACCTGATCGAGCTGATGGAGAACGTGCATTTCAACAATGCGCGTATCGAGCAGCTCGTGGAGCAGCTCTACGACCTGAACAAGCATCTGGTAGGCCTCGAGGGCAAGCTCCTGCGCATGGCCGAGAAAAGCGGCGTCAACCGGCAGGATTTTCTCGAGCACTACTACGGCCGCGAGCTCGATCCGCGCTGGCTGTCGCGGGTTAAGCGCCTGAAGGGCAAGGGCTGGGCAAAGTTCGCCGAGCGTAGCGCCGATCAGGTCAAGGAGATGCGCCGGCAGATCGCCGAGATCTCGGACGAGACCGGCCTGCCGATCAGCGAGTTCCGGCGCATCGTCAAGACCGTCCAGGCGGGCGAGAAGGAAGCCAGCAAGGCCAAGACCGAGATGGTCGAGGCCAACCTGCGCCTGGTCATCTCCATCGCCAAGAAATACACCAACCGGGGCCTGCAGTTCCTGGATCTGATTCAGGAAGGCAACATCGGGCTGATGAAGGCGGTGGACAAGTTCGAGTACCGGCGCGGCTACAAGTTCTCGACCTACGCCACGTGGTGGATTCGCCAGGCGATCACGCGCTCCATCGCCGATCAGGCGCGCACCATCCGCATCCCCGTGCACATGATCGAGACCATCAACAAGCTGGTGCGCACCAGCCGCCAGATGCTCCATGAGATCGGCCGCGAGCCGACCCCGGAGGAGCTGGCCGTGCGCCTGGTCATGCCCCTGGAGAAGGTGCGCAAGGTGCTCAAGATCGCCAAGGAGCCAATCAGCCTGGAGACCCCCATCGGCGACGAGGAAGACAGCCACCTGGGCGATTTCATCGAGGACAAGAACGCGGTCATCCCCCTCGACGCGGCGATCCAGCTCAACCTGCGCGAGACGACCACCCGGGTGCTGGCCAGCCTGACCCCGCGCGAGGAGCGGGTCCTGCGCATGCGCTTCGGTATCGGCATGAACACCGACCACACCCTGGAGGAGGTGGGCCAGCAGTTCTCGGTCACCCGCGAGCGCATCCGCCAGATCGAGGCCAAGGCCCTGCGCAAGCTCAAGCACCCGTCGCGCTCGCGCAAGCTCAGGAGCTTCCTGGATACCTGATACAAGATAGATGTCGGAGATCGGATTCGGGCCGTGGCCCGCGCGCGCTCTTCGACATCCGATATCTGTTTTCGGCCTTCCGACTTCTGTATTCTGCACCGGGCCCGTAGTTCAGCGGTCAGAACCCGCCGCTCATAACGGCGTTGTCGCAGGTTCGAATCCTGCCGGGCCCACCACGCACCCCAGTCACTTTAGGTATCCAATACCTGGGGCGCGCGAACTGACGGGTTTCCGCGGGGTTCGCGCGGTTTGCGGCTAATATCAACGGTGCGGAGACGGCCTTGGCGGCGTTCCTCCGGCTAATACCAGTCTGCGCGGCATGAGACTCACGTGGGGGATTCCCAAAGGAGCGAAACTCTGAATCTATGTGGCGAACAGCATAGGAGGTTCGTCATGGGTTCAGCGATTTCTTTGCGGGATGATTTTGATGGTC
>Ga0114931_10001985_pt1 | contig 26076 bp, 25 predicted proteins | sample 2SBtaG_FD_89579 | JGI IMG/M metagenome (GOLD analysis project Ga0114931, IMG submission 89579) | Deep subsurface microbial communities from Kolumbo volcano to uncover new lineages of life (NeLLi) - 2SBTROV14_V59a metaG | ecosystem: Environmental > Aquatic > Marine > Volcanic | place: Kolumbo... | reverse complement strand
ATTTGATAAGTTTTTTAGTGTGGCATACCCACCTAGTGGTCAGGAGTTTGAATACATACCACTACCCGACCAAATAAAAAAGTTTATTAAAGAACAATTAACCAAAGCTAAGAGAGAGGGTGCAGACATGGGGGAACCAAAAATTAGGTATGAAACTGGTAGACCTTTTTGGAATGATATACCTAAGGAAGAAAATGAATAACAATATGTTGTGCCTAAGTTGTAAATAAACACAACATGTTGGTGTATAATGGAAATACTGTTTTATGGCAAGAAAGAAAGCATCTTTAAAATTACAGAAGTTTAAAAAGCTCTATCTCGAAGGAGCTACAGCTACCGAGGCGGCATGGCAAGTTTACAACTGTAAGAACCGACGTGTAGCTGGAGAGATAGGTCATCAAAACTTGAAAAGGCTTGATTTTGCGACGTTATTAGAGGAAGCAGGTATTACAGATAAACGCCTTATCGATAAAGTTTCAGATGGTCTTGACGCAAAGAAGGTAATAAGCTCTTACGGGGGTAAGAATGCAGACGCTTCAACAACAGATTTTATTGAGGTACCCGATCACCCAACACAACACAAGTATCTTGAGACAGCTTTAAAACTTAAAGGTAGGGGTCAAGCTAACGCAACAAACAGTATTCAAGTGAATGTACAACCAATCATGCAAATTAACCCTAAGGTGGAGGAGGGTAAGGATGACTAAGTATATAGATAAAAACCAATGCCTTTTGTAAAAACCACAGCGACAACTAAAATAACGAAATTAAGGAAACGTATTAGAGCTGTATCAGGTGGTACTAGTGCTAGCAAGACGGTGAGTATACTTATGTGGCTGATAGCGTATGCACAACACCCGGATGTTAGGAACGAGCTTATAAGTGTAGTATCTGAGACAATGCCCCACTTAAAGAGAGGTGCCATGCGTGATTTTCTTAATATAATGCAACAACATGGTTATTATCAGGAGAGTAGTTGGAATAGGAGTGATTTTATTTATCTTTTCCCTAATGGCAATAAGATAGAATTTTTTAGTGCTGATATGCCTAGTAAAGTAAGGGGTCCTAGACGTGATGTACTATTTATCAACGAGGCTAACAATGTACCTTATGAAACCTTTACACAGCTAGAAATTAGGACCAAAAAGATTATTTGGTTAGACTGGAACCCTGTTAGCGAGTTTTGGTTTTACAAGGATGAGAACAATAAACCCAATATTATAGCAAGACCCGACTGTGACTTTATTACACTGACCTACCTAGACAATGAGGCACTAGATCAAGCTATTGTTAAAACAATAGAAGCGAGAAAGGGTAATAAAACATGGTGGAAGGTGTATGGTAAGGGGGAACTGGGAGAAGCAGAAGGAAGAATATATACAGGCTGGGAGTTCATTGATGGAATACCCCACGAGGCAAGGTTGGAGAGAGCGGGGCTTGACTTTGGTTATACAAACGATCCTACATCTATTGTTGATATATACTATTACAACGGTGGCTACATTATAGATGAAGTTTTGTACCAAAAAGGCTTGAGTAACAGGCAGATAGCCGATGTGTTAAATGGTAGAGAGCTTAGACCACTTGTTTATGCAGACGCTGCTGAGCCTAAAAGTATTGATGAAATAAAGCTATATGGTGTTCCTATCTTACCAGCTAAGAAAGGGCAAGGAAGCATACTTCAAGGTATACAATATATTCAAGATCAAAAGATTAGTGTTACAAAGAGAAGTTTAAACGTAATCAAGGAGTATAGAAATTATCTTTGGGCTAAAGATAAGAACACCGAACAAAATTTAAACAAGCCTATAGACGCTTTCAATCACAGTATGGACGCTATAAGGTACGGCTTTAGTGTTCAGATAGTAAAAAACCAACAGGAAAAAGAATATATACCACAAAACGATTTAACAGCATATAAGGATATGTTTTAACTTGAAAACCTACAAGTATTTTATTACTTGTAGGTTATGGCTAAAGATAAGAACAATAATTTTCTTTCAGAGAAAGATAGTAACCTATTATCACAGTTGGTTAAAGACCACTATTCAAGAAGTGTAGATGACATGGACCAGAGAAGACTTAGGAGAAATGGTTGGAATGATGTTTTAAAAGCTTATCACGGTGTGTTTCCTAAAAACTGGGTATATTTATCAAAAGTAAATGACCCTATTATCAGAACGACAATCATAGAAAAGACGGCACGTCTTTTCAATGGAAAGTTAAGGGGTAGGCTTGTACCAAGAGAAACTGGGGATGTTGTAAAAGCCAAGATTAATAATGCTATTCTTTCTTACCAGTGGGACAATGCACAAAAAGGTGGGTCGATGATTGAGAAATGGGCTTTGATGGATATGCAAACGAGGTTATACGGTGCATCCTTTGCTCGTGTTTACTGGCATACAGATTACAACGAAGAGGGCGAGTTGGTATATGAAGGTAACGAGTTTAAGGTACTTGACCCAAGAGATATATTTGTAGATTACACAGCTACCCATGTTAAAGACGCCAAATGGGTACAACTAAGGGAATGGAAAACAGTAGAGGAGTTAGAGGATGTTAATAAGAGTTATACAGATAGAGGTTTAAAACCTCTATATAAGAACATTGAGTGGTTAAAAGACAAGATAGAGAATAAGACAGGTGGGGAAAGAAGGTCTGCTAGATATGAAAGTCAACTAAAGAACATTAGAGGACTTGAGGATAGGGTAGGGACTGATAGTGCTTTTCCAGTTATTGAGGTAGTAACAGAGATGAGGAAAGACAAATTTTATTGTTTTTCACCTAGATATAACATTTTACTTAATAATGGTTATGATAACCCTTATGGTGCAACGATACCTATTGTACAGTTAAGATACTACCCTGTACCCGATGATTATTATGGTGAGAGTGAGGTTGAAAGTGTACTACCCGTATCAAGAATGATAAATTCTATACTATCAGGTGCAGTTGATGAGGGTAACATAACAATGAAGCCTCCTGTTAAGGTAGCACATTCCGACGCAAGTGTGAGAATTGACACAATAGTTTATGGTCCAAACGTTATATGGAAGACAGGTAGTAGTGTTAATAATGTTGTAGAACATCAAACTAATGGTGCTTTTATTAAAAACTTTCAAACCTTATATAGTGCAGGAAAGAGTATATTTAATAGTGCAATGGGTGATAGTAGTTTAGCAACATCTACAGTAGACCCTTTTGGAAATGGTGATAAAACAGCAACAGAAATTAAATCATTAGAGAAGCAAAAACTATCAAGAGATCAATACAACCAGTTATACCTTGAGCAAGCATTAAAAGATCAGATGATGCTTTGGCTAAAGAATAACCAGAGATACTTATTTGCAGATAAAACAAAAGAGGTAAAGATCATAAGGATAATAGGTAAAGATATGCTAAAAGACTTTAAAAATTATAAACTAGATCAATACAGCAGTGATCCGGAAGCTATACAAGAAATAGTTAAATTTATAGATGAAAACACGGACATTACAGACGAAGAGCTAAAAATACTTTTAAAAATGAGTAGAGTACCTAAAGTACCAGTTGTTGAGGGGAAAAATATACATCCTAAATTAGAGATGGACGAAGAGAGTGAAACAGGTGTTCTTAGAATAGAACCCGAAGACCTTGATGGATATTATGACTATATTCCAGACGTTAATAGTTTAGCTTTAGGCACAGCAAAAGAAAGACAGAATGGTAGAACTAAAGCCTTAGAGGTTGCAATCAACCCACAGATTTCATCTAAGTTACAACAAGAAGGCTATACTTTACAAACAAAAGAGCTTGTTGTACAAGTCTTAGAAGATAGCGGATATAAAGATCCTGACAAATTTGTACAGAAAATAGATGAGCAAAAAACTAACATTGCAGGAAGCGGAAACATTGAGACAAGCCAGCCTACTAACGGAGTTGCAGAAGCACAAGGGGTGGGAGCTAGCAGTAGCGTTGTTAACACAAATAGCCAACAGCAAGTACCCCAACCCACAGGACAAATCTTATAAATACAACCCTTTCAAACAAATAGAAAAAGATTACATCTTCGCTACAGGTGGAACTAACTTAGTAAAACAATTTAATTCTATTATTAGTCAACAGGAAGAGATAATGAATAACCTTTTGAAAAAAGAAAAAGAGGATGATGAAGGGGAAGAGCCAAGCTATGCAATCTAACACTAACCAAAGCCAACCTATAATAAAGGAAACAGAGGGTGGGATAGAGATAAAAACAAAGATAGGATACATTGAACATAAACATGAGTGGTATAAAGAGGGTAAGTGGGTAAAGTGTAAGACCTGTACTATGCAACTTATGGATGACGATAATACTTTTCTTAAAACTTATGACAGCAAAAGAGTATCAAAGTAATATAACAGAGGGCGTCCTAAAGACACTTAGGGAGATAAGGGATGGTAACCAGTTGATGTTTGATTATGTACTAAAAAGTGGTATTAGTCACCCCTCTTTATACAGTTGTGCTGTACGGGGGTGGGAAAGAACTATAGATGTACTTGATAAGCTAGAATGGGGTAATGAGCCTAAGGAAATATCAAATGGTGCCTGGAGTAAGTGGGGACACAGGAGAAAAACAAAAGTAAGTTTCTTTGACTAATATACAAGCCTATAGTATAATTAAGGTATGAAAAGGTTAGCTAAGTTACTTGTAATGTTGTTACTAGCAACTGCATTATTTTTATATCTTTTAAGCAACAAAGGGTACTTTAATGCCCAAAAGTCTACCACAAAACACGTACCAGTAGGACAACCACAACCTAGAAGATATGTATTAGACGCAATGACTATTGAAAACTTAGTTAACGACTACAGGGAGGAGAAAGGGCTACCAAGACTTATACACGATGATAACCTTTGTGTTATAGCAAAGGAACGAGCTAAGGAGATAAAGACAGATTACAGTCATGCAGGTTTTGAAAGAAGGTGGGGTACTTTTAAGTATAAGAGGATTAGTGAAAATATATTACATGGGTCTATTAGTAATTACGCAGCTTTAAAAAACTGGGAAGGGTCCCCTGCACACAATGCTGGTATGCTTGACACTGAGGTGGATAGAACTTGTGTAGCTGTTAATGGCACTTATGTAGTACAGTTGTTTATAAGGTATTAATTTTATAAGTTATTTTTGCCTCATAATTTTTTATGATAAGATGTTATTATGTTAGATCGCCTAACCAGTAAACACGAGGATTATTTACACATCCTATGGCAAATATCCCTAGTTTTAGGATATATAAACGCAATAATAGACTGGTTTCAGACTGTATTTCAAACTGCAAGGGATGGTAACGCATTAGGTTTTGTTGTACTAATAGTGTTACAATCTTTATGGCTTGGTCTTAATGGTATCCTTGGGGCTATAATGGTATTTTTAATTCTCCTTTTAATAACAATAATACCGTACTTGATAATCAGGGGTATCACCAAGTAGAATTTGCGTTTGATTATGTTGCGATCCTATACTTTTTTGTTAGTTTTTTTGACAAACGCCTCTCTTTTTATCTGTGTTCTTTTTTTATTTTCTTAAACGAGTCTCTTTTTGTGTAAGGCTTATTGAAGATACTTTGTTTCATGTATAGTAATTATATTATATTTAACATACCAAGACACCTAAGTGTGGGAGGTCGCCCTTCCTACCTTCCCAAGTAAATACAATACCCAGTAAGTAGAGAAAGGGGTAACCACTCAAGACTTGTGCCTTGATTAAATGTCGACGATTATTTACTTTAGCTAAAGGGTTTTTATACCAAGCATACCTAATATGTTTGGTCGAGCCTTGCATTTATTTATACTGCACCAAGTCTACTGAGGTCGCCCATGCAGTTATGAATACATATAGAACAATTAACAAAAGGTTTGCAACTACCAGTTTAAGTGTGTTATACGTATAGGCGGTTAGACCTCAACTTAATTATGATATCTTCATACCCTGGTTAGTTGCCCCAGAGGTCTAGCCAATTTAAGTAACCCCTTGCAAACCTATTTCTATATTTACTATATATAGACTATGGCATTTTCAATGACAGGTAATTGGAATTTAGGAAAAGTAAATTTACCCGAGTTTGGGCTAAGTGAGTTTTTTGCAGGAGGAAACCCACAAAGTACAGGTAGTAAATCTGGAGTAGACTATATTACACAGGCTACTACACCTACTAATGTTAACTACAATAGGTTTGCTCCTTTGAGTGACCCAAGGAAAAACAGTAGTAATGATTACGGAAGTGTAAAGGGGGCTTCTACAAGCTCAAGTAGTGGAACTATAAACACAGCAGTAGATAATCCTGGAGACAATGGTAGTAGTAAAACAATAATGGGGTACTCCCCCAGTGATTATTACGACAGGTTAGGTGGTGCTTATTCTGAAACCTTAGGAGCTTTAAATAATACAGAGAATAGACTAAGGGGTGATTTTAACAACCAAGTAAAAACAACTACAGACCTTTTTAACTCGCAGATACCTCAAATAAACCAAGCTAAGGACAAGGCTTTAAATGTTATACAAGATGCACAAACTGCAAGTGAACAAGGAAGTAGAAAAGCTGTAGATCAAGCAAGAAACTTAGGTGGACAGCTAACTCAAAGAGCAAATAACTTATTTGGTAGTGGTGCTTTAAGTGGTGTTGGTGAAGCGGCACAGGAGATATATGGAAGAGAACTACAAAGAAACATAGGCTCTATACATCAAAACTTAATAAACAATATTACCCAGCTAAACAATGAAAGAAAAAATGTTGAAGTTGAGTCAAATAATAAGATACAGCAAGTACAAGTTAAACTACAGCAAGCTATAAGTAATCTACAATCACAACTTAGTGCAAGATTATCAGATGTAGATAGTATGAGGGGTGAAATAGCTAGTAGAAGAGATGAAATAAAACTTGACCTTATGAGGGAGTACAGAACTAGAGCAAGACAACTACAGGATGAAGCAAGGGGCTTTGCACAACAGATTGCTGTTGAAACAGGCAACGCCACAAGATACCTCGATACACTTATGGGTCAATATAATGAAGCATTACAAGGTGCAAGTACAAACGCTTTTGACAGTTCAAGGAATGTTATAACAGATGCTTTTAATAGAAGCGGTGACTACTCAAGTAATATAGGTTCAACATCTAACAGTAACCCAAGCATGGTTTTATCTGGTTACAGAAAACCTATAGACGAACAATCCTTTTAATTGAAAACCTATACTCTCCTTTTGTATAGGTAACCTATGGCAGATATATCAAATATAAGCAAGATTGTAAGAAATCGTGTAAAAGGGGCTATACGTAAACTGGATAATTCTACAAACATTGATGAGAGGATAGGTAATGCATGGAATAGGAGCAATTTTAACCCTAATAGAAAGCCTTTAAACCCAACACCTAAACAAAGTTTTTATTACAACCCAAGCAAGTATAGGGCTAACCCTGTTACTAAAGCTGGAGCTTTTGTACAAAGAGGATTAAACGCTACAGCAGATAGAAGAATACCCACACCATTTTCTCCTACAGAAAGTAGCTCAAGCTTTCCTAAAGCACTAGCAAATGCTGGTGTAAATATACTTAATAGTAGTCCAGTTAGGGAGATACCAAGACAAGTAAGAGATGTTGGTAACTCCTTAGGGTCTTTAGCCTTTGACAATATAAATTATCAAAGACCTTTTACAGCAGACTCTAAAGCTTTCCAGTTTGCAGAGAATGCTGTTTTACCATTTAGGGAACAATGGGCTAGGGACCAGCTAAAGGCTAACCCTTTAAAGTATGGATATAAGACAGCTGGTAACTTAGTAGGTGCTTTTTCACCAGCCTTATTTGCAACTGGTTTAGAAAACCCAGCCTTGATTGCAGGGCAACAGGCACTCGGAACAGGCTTAAACTATATTACAGGGGGTAAAGATAGAAGCTTAGGCAGAGCATTTAATACATCAATACAAGGACTAGATAAGAGTATACCAATGGCAGGTGTCATGGGCGGTACCAACGAGTATGTAACTACTGTAGGTAGTAAACTCCCAATAGTACAAAAACTTGCATTAAGGTCAGCGGCAAATGTAGGGCAAGGAATACTTATAGATAAGGCTAGTGATTTAAACACGACAGCTATGAGTATTGCTATAGATGCACTTATGCCTATAGGTGGTGAGGCTTTATCAGGCGTATTTAAAAAGTCAGTAGGAGATAGCACAACAAGACTACTACAAATGCCAGACGGTAGTTATAGGTGGCAAAAAGCAAGTGGTGAGTTTACCTTTAAACCAAAGTATATAAATATGCTTGAAAAGGCAGGGTTTAACTTTACAAGGGATACAAAAGGCAAGATAAGGGCTATTGATTACAAGGGGGCTTTATTAAGTAAAAGAGGGGCTGTAGATTTTGGTGCTAAGGTAGGTCAGCCTGAGGATCTTATCGAGGAAGCTAAGAAGTATAAGAGTGCAGAGGAGTTTATTAAGGCACAATCACTTTATCATGGGACACCTAATGAAATTAAGGGAGGAAAACTTACTTTTGGTGCAGGAGATCAGCTTAAAAAAGGTGGTTATATGGGAGGTCATTTTCTTACAGATACTCCAGAAATAGCAGAAGGATTCAGTTTTGGAGGTAAAGTCTATCAAGCACCTGGAAATATTAAAAATAAAGTATTAGATGTAAACGCAAATAAAAAAATGTTTGAGGATTTTATAGGTAAAAAATATAAAACAATTGATGGCGAAACAGTAGATTTTACAAGACAAGACTTTGATTATATGTTTCCTGGTGGCAAAGCAGACTGGTCAACTCTTAATACTGATTTAGCTGAACAAGTTGCTAAAAAACAAGGGAAAATAGGTGTAGCTATTCCAGAATATGCAAACGGAAAACAAGGAATGACTTATCAGATATTTGAAGACAACATACCAGTCTATACCAAATCCCAACTAACCGACATCTACAACCAAGCTAAGGGGGCTAGTGATAGTGTTGGTAATTTCTCTAAACAAGCAAAAAACCTTATTAAACAAGAAGTAGAAAGGCTTAAATCACAAGTAGGTGGTGTTGGTATTATTAAAAAAGGCGAGGACTTTACTGGCGGAGGTTATAGGTCGAGCTTAAATCCACAATGGTATAGAGATTTTTTTGCAGAATATGGTAGAAAACCAAGTGAAAAACAGTACAGGGAATTAGCTATTAAGAACCTAAAGACGGGGGAAGTAGACGGATTGTTTAATACTCCTGGTGTTTTGAAATATAACAGAGATATTTTAAATAAACCACTAGACAACATAGACAGACAAATAAATGCTAAACCTATTACAGAAAGGGAAGCTAACAAGCCAGCTAAAAGGAATTTATCGGGGTTGCTTAGCTATCAAGACAACCTTGTTAAAGGTGGCTTGCCTGTAAGTGAGGCTGATAAGATAAGTTATGGACAATACAAAAAGGGTGTAAAAAGTGGTAAGTTAAGTAACTTTTTACAGAATGTACCTGAGAATGTTGATAATACAGTTAAAAGTAGTAGACCAAGAACAATACAAACAAACTTTCCAACACCTGACGGACCAATAGATATAAATACAAAAACAGGTATTAGAGCAGAGCTAAATAAAATACTCAAACCTATTAAAAATGCACCAAAAGAGGTACAAAAAGAAATATCAGACTGGGGTAGTAGGATACTTACTGGTAGAACTAAAGCAAACGAGGTAATTAATAGGTTTAGTGGTATTGATGAAAAAGATGGCTGGAAGTTTATAAAAAAGTTTCAAGACCCTAAAGCAAAAGTTGATTTAGGTGGCAAATATGCAAAAGAAATGTCTGACCTTAGAAACTATTACAACAGTATAAGAAAGGAAGGTATAAGAAGAGGTTTAGATATTAACTATTTAGATAATTATTTAAACCAAGTGTGGAAAAACCCGCCAGAGGAAGTTGATAAGGCTTTAGCAGAATATATGAAAAAGGGTAAAGGTTTAGGAAAGAACCCAAGTTTTACTAAACAAAGAAAATTTAAGACGTATGAAGAGGGTGTTGCTTATGGTTTAACACCTAAATATACACACCCCGGGCAGTTAGCAGCTCACTATAGGTATCAGTTAGAAAGAGCATTAGCAAATAGAGATTTAATAAGCCATTTAAAGAGGTTAGGGGCTATTGTTCCAGCAGATAAAGCACCTACAGGTTGGAGAACTATTGATACACAATTAGTTCCTGATATGGATGGGTTTAGAGCTGAACCAAATATCGCTAAGAGCTTAAATAATATGTTTACTTTAGATAAAGGTAATGCCTTTTTAAGGACGGGGGCAAAGGTTTCTAGAGCTACTATGGAAGTTAGCATGAGTGGTGGGGTGCCAAAAACACCTCTTAATGCATTTACTATAGCAAATATGATAAAAGAGTTTACAGCAGGTAGGTTTAAAAGCCCTACACAGGCTTTTTTCACAGCTATGAGTGATAAGAAAACAAAAAACTTCTTCAAAGAAAGAGCCAAGTATTCAACTATGATGGCGGAGGAAGGTATAAGAAGTAGATCAACTGTGGATTATAACAAAGCTTATAAAAACTTATTAGAAGCAGAGGCACCAAGGGGGGCTGGTAAAAAATTTGCAGATTGGTGGCACACAGCAATGGAAGAGCCTACTTTTAACAGGTTTATGCCTATGTTAGAAGTCAACACTTTTAAAGACACTTACGATAGGGGTATAAAAGAGGGACTTACACACGAAGAAGCAAGAAAGCTTGCAGGAGATACAACCAAAGCATGGCACGGTGTTGCTGATAAACTTTCAAGAAGTAAGGATGTTGAAAATGCCCTTTCTACTATTTTCTTTGCACCTACATTTAGAGAAAGTATGCTTAACTTTTGGGGTAAGAACATTAAGGCTCTACTTCCTAAGAATTTAACAAACCCAGCTTACAAGTACAATAGGAAATACTTAGGGGGTGTAGTGTTAACTTATGTACTTTATGATTTATTAAATAAACAGCTTACAGGACACTATATGCACCAAAATAAAGGGGGTAAAGAGTTTTTTCTTGAAATACCAAGAAAAAATAATAGGAGCTGGTTTATACCACTTCAACCAAGTATAGCAACAGTACCAAGAAGAGGTTTAGAAATTGGTGGTGCATTAAGAAAGGGTGATGTTAGAACAGCTACACAAAGGGCTGGTAGTTTTTTCAGCCAACCGTTAAATGTTGGTAGCTCTCTATTAACTAATAGAACATTTTATGGTGGTCCTATTTATAAAAAGGAGGACACAGTAGGTGGAAAGGTTGGAAAGCTTGCAGGGTACACCGCAGAGGAGTTGGCTCATCCTTATATAGGCGGTCCCATTGCAGTTGCACAAGGTAGAAAAACACCTACAGAAGCTTTAATGAGTACCTTAGAATTACCTGTATACCCAAGTAAAAGCACAAGTACTAAAGGAGTAAAACTCGGAAAGCTATTTGGTAGTAATAAAGTTGATGCTTCCAGGGGTGCAGGGGCAAGTCTACCAACAAACACAAAAGACCTAGCATCTCTCTATGGTAATACAAACAAAATCATAAATAGTTACAGAGAAAAGAAAACAGATATTTTGTATAACCCTAAGTATGACCAAGCTACAAGAGATAAAAAACTTCAAGAGCTACAGAATAGCATGGACACAGCTATGGGGTTTAAAAGACAGATAGAAAAGGAAAGACCTGATCAAATACTTGATATAGGTGTGATGACTTACAGCAAGGACGGTAGCCAAAGTACAGAAGCTAGGGGTGAATGGGTAATTAAACAACTCGAAAGTGTTGGTGAAGATGACACAGCTCTATCTGATGTTGTAAATAAGTTATATGAGGGGAAAGTTTTAACTAAGGGTGTTGTTAAGTACCTAAACGATCAAGGGTTTAATATTACAAAATACAACTATGGCACAGGGTTTAGATATTTAGGTGGTGGTAGTGGTAGTGGTAAATCATCAAAATACCCAAACAAACTTAAAGGTGTTTCAAGTAATGTAAAAATTGGGAGCATAAAAACATCACCTTACTATTCCAAAGGAAAATTATCATTTAATAGTTTAAGAAAAAGTAAACCGATTACACTTGGATCATTAACTACAAGTACTCCTGACGTAATATCAGCTAGTGAGCTTAAAGCTTTAGCAAATCCAACAATAAAACTTACTCCTTACAAGTAAAAACCCCTTAGAACGCAAATGAGAGTGTTTTGGCTTACCTAAGGCGGTTGCAAACCTATTTCCACTTTTGCTATGTATTAACTAATGGTTTCGGTGATGCTCGCCGACAAATTAGAGCAGTTTAGCAAATTTACAAAAAAATATGGGTACAAAGAAAGATCCAAAAGACGTCCTTGAGGACGTAGGGCAAGAGGAGGCTAGTCAAGATATTAACCCCACTCCTGAGGAGATACAGGAAGCACCAATGCCTAGTGCAGAAGAAACCACTGAAGTAACCGAACAGGATGAGCTACCAGAAAATTCTAGTGATCGGACTAAAGAACAGTTTGAAAAGCTAACAGACAAAAACAAGGAGTTAGCCAAAAGACTGGAAAAGTACGAACGCAAAGAAAAATATGGAGACTCGGTGTTAGATACACCAAATGGTCAACAAGTGCCAAAACTTGATGACTTTTCGCACCTTTCAGAGCAACAAGCTGGAAATATTGCACAGGACTTCGTTGATAACGAGGGAAATGTTGATATTCAAGGCTTAAATAGTGCTTTGCGACAAGCTAATGTTAGAGCAGAGCAAGCCGAGAGAAGAGCAAACGAAGTTGCACATTCTATAAAACAGTTAGAGCAACAAAGACAACTTGAAGAAGCCTACAAAGAGGCTACTTGGTTAGATCCTGGTGCAGAGGACTTTAACGAAAAAAGGTACAACTTAGTACGAGATCGTTTAACGAGGTACTACACACAAGGTAAACAACCAAGACTTGTAAATGTTGTTAGAGAAGTTTTATCTGATTTAGATGAAACATCAAAGGCAACAGCACAGGATAAAAAGCAAGCTGTTAAAGAGTACAAAAAGGTGCAAACAGCGAAAGCAAGAGCATCTAATGTACAGACAAGCACCGTAAGGGGACAACCTGAAACAAGCAGGGATACCAACCTTGTCTTAGAGGCAAGAAGAGGTAATAAACAGGCTTTGAGAGATAGGTTGAAAGCTTATGAAAGTGGCTTGAAAAAATAATTATTAAATTGATTAAGGAGATCATACTATGTTAGTCACGTATCAAGATAGTACACGTAGAGAAGACTTACTTTCTATTCTGAAAGATATAAGCCCTTTAGACGGTAACTATCTATATGACAACTTAGGTACAACTAAAGCTTCGGGAACACTACACGAGTGGACTACAAGACACATCTCACGTGCAACATCTGTTACACATAGAGCTGAGGGTTTTGCTGCTGGTGAGGGCGATCCACAACTTGGAACTAGAAGTAATAATATTACTGCTATTGCTGCAAGAGAGGTTAAAGTATCTAAGACACAACTTGCAGTCGATAATGCTACAGGCAAAGACTCATTTGAGGATCAAAAAGAAATTGCTTTACGAAGATTAGTACAAGACCACGAATTTGTTATTATTAACGGATCAAAGGCTTCTGGTGCTTCTGGTGCAGCAAGACAGACAGCAGGTATTGACGCTATGATTTCCAGCCACGTTACAGCTCGAGCTTCTGGTACTTCTATGTCAGTTACTGAAATAGAGGATATTATGGAAGAAGTTTGGGACGATGTTGGAGATGGATTTGTTGGTAAAACTCTATTAGTACCTATGGGTATTGCTAGAACTATCAGCGGGTTTACAACTAATGTAACTAACTATGTTAATGAAACTGATAAGCTTTATAAAAATATAAAGACTTTTGAAGGATCAACTGGTGAAGTTAAAGTTGTACCTCACAAAGACGTTCGAAACGTTGCAGGTAGCGTAACTGTTTACTTAGTAAACGAAGAAATGTACAAAGTATCATATCTTAGAAAACCAAGCTGGGATGAACTTCCCTATGCAGGTTCTGCTAGATATGGAATGTATGAGTCAGAGTTTACCGTAGAGAGTTTGGCTGAGAAAGCAAGCGGTAAGAGAACAGGATACAAAAAAGAGGCTCATTAAATAGTGCTTTATTAGTATCAAGTTTAAGCCCCTTTCCTTGACGGAGAGGGGCTTTTTTATTACATCTACTATATGAGTGATAATGTAATGGGGTTTCAATACGCTAAAGTACCTAGTGATGCAGTTGCTGTGATTGATAAAATAGTGGAAGAGGGGCGTAAGTGTTCCCCTAACGGTAAAGTAGAAACGGACTATGACTGGTATATAGTAAAGAGGTTATGGCAATACTACAAAAAAGCACAACCAAAGGATTACAAGGGTTGGAAAAAGGAAGTTGCTAAAATAAGAGAGGCTTATAAAACTAACAAATACCAAGTTAAAGAAGAGAACGGTGGCTTTTATAAGCACACACTAGAAATTCCCCTTTATTTTTACAAAATATTTAATAGCTTTTTTCCTAATGAACATATAGAGAAAAGGAATTTTTATAGGCGGTTTATCACGGAGATTGACGAGGCAAGACTTAGTGCTAAACACCACAAGATATAGTGTAATCATTTACAAAAACCACAGTATGTTGTACTTATATTATAATTACAAGTTGCGTGGGGGGATATGAAACAACCAAAACTTTGTTTAACTGCTATTTTTAAGGACGACACCGAATTTCACCTTGCCAAAAGAATGCTCAAGTCTTTTACCCCTTACTTTGATGGTCTTTACGTTGCTATTACAGGCACAAGTGGTAAAAACGAGAAACTAAAAAAGCTTGTTAAGAGGTATAAGGGTAAATATATTATAACTACACCAAAAACACACCCTAAAATATATACTAAACATGAGGGTAAGTGGGTATTTTCAAACTTTGCAGAGGCAAGAAATGTAAGCTGGTCATTAATAGATAAAAAATATGATTATATCTCTTGGGCTGACGTTGACGATGTACTTGTTGGGGGTGGGGAAATTATAGAAGCATCAAAACTAGCACTAAAAAAGAAAGCTGATTTAGTATTTTTTAATTACTGGTACGCTGTTAAAACAGATAAACAAGGAAGAGTAGTTGATGTTGTTATTCAACACCTTAGAGAACGTTTAATAAAGCCTAACAAGTTTAAGTGGGTTAGTAGATTACACGAGGTTGTCGTACCTATAGACAACTCAGTAAAAGGAAAGGGGTTTTCATGGGATGAAAGCACCAGTGAGAATAAAACATGTAAGTGGGTACACCTAACCGAGCAAAAAAGAGTTAAAACCGCATTTGATAGAAACATTTTTATACTTAACATACAGGCAAAAGAAGAGGACTACAAAGACCCTAGAACATTATTTTACCTTGCCAAAGTATATTTTGATAAAGGTTCTCCAAAAGACTTGGAAGAGGCTAAGAGGTGGTTGCATAAATACTTAGAGCTTAGTGGTTGGGATACAGAGAGAGCTAATGCTTTGGAATACTTAGGGCTTATTTATGAAAAGCAGAGAGATTATAAAAAGGCTTTGAATGTTTACCACAAGGCTATTATAGAATACCCAAAACTACACCTCACACATTTAAGGATAGCTAATTGCTATTTTATGCTCGGGAAAGATGAGTTTGCAGATCACTGGCTTGATGTAGCTATGAAAATGGAGGCTCCTTCAAGTAGTACAACAATAGGAAACACACACGAAATACTTTTGTTGACTACAACACTTAACTATATGAGTGCAAGACGCAAGAATGATATAGATAAGATGATAGAGTGGTCGGGTAAACGTAGGGCTTTACTAGGTAAAGATGACGGCTTATATGAAGAGGTAAAAAATATACAGAAGATTGATAAGGTTGCAAAGGGGGTTTTTAACCTCTGTAAATATCTAGACAATATACACAGAGATAAACAAGCTATAAGGAAAATTATAGAAGTTTTACCGAACGAGTTGGGGCAGTTACCAGCTATAAACTATATAGCGGGGCAGGTGGGTAAGGTAAAGACTTGGGGTAAGAAAAGTATTGTTTATTATGCCTCTTTTGGTTACCCACATTTTGAAAGTTGGAATTTTGATAGTGCAGAGAAAGGTGGTATAGGTGGAAGTGAAACAGCAGTAATAAGACTTAGCGAAGAGTGGGCTAAGGCAGGGTACAATGTTACTGTCTATGCAGATATTGAAAAGACCAAAAAAAGCCCTAATGGTGTTGAATGGAAACCCTACTGGCAAATAAACTGGAAAGACAAATTTAATATATTTATCCTTTGGAGATCCCCTCACTTAATAGAAAAAGTTAAGAATGCTAAAAAGTTGTTTATGGACTTACACGATGTTGCAGGGCAAACACAGTGGACTAAAAAAGAGATGGACAAGATAGACAAAGTATTCTTTAAAAGTGAGTACCATAGATGTAATTTACCAAAACTACCTGACGAAAAAGCAGTAATAATTTCTAATGGAATTACACTATGAAGAATTTAAAACTATTTTATGGGTCAAGTTATGATAGACTTAACATGTGGCATCATATGATGTACCATAATATTTATGCCAAAGCATGTGGAAAAGGTAAAACTAATTTGCGATTCTTGTCAGAAAGAATATTGGGTGTATCCAAGCAGAATAAGATGGGACAAAGTAAAAGGATACAAATCCCATTTTTGTTCAAGAGCATGCAAGTACGAGGGAGACAAAAAAAGACCAGGTTATTGGAAAAACAAAAAGATGCCCATTACAGCAAGGAAGAAAATGTCGGAGAATCACGCAGATGTGTCGGGCAACAAAAACCCAAATTGGCAAGGTGGGCGGAGAATAAGCAAAGGTGGCTATATTCTATTATGGAAACCCGAACACCCCGATTCCGATTATCATGGATATGTGAGAGAACACCGACTTGTAATGGAAAGCAAAATTGGAAGAAGTTTAGCCTCTCAGGAGGTAGTTCACCATATTAATCATGACAGACAAGACAATAGACCAGAAAACCTCATGCTTCTCAAAAACGCATCAGAACACCAAAAATTACACAGCAAACTCAATCGTGCCCAAAAGACATAAACTCGGATATTTTTCATCGTATGACAGAGGTTTAGAACATCTTTTAAATATATGGTCGGATATTAAGGATACTGTACCTAAAGCAACACTAGACGTTTGTTATGGCTGGTATTTGTTTGATAAAGCCTATGGTAACAACCCAGAAAGGCAAGCTTGGAAAGAAAAGATGAACAAACTGATGGAACAAGAAGGTATTAAACATCATGGAAGAGTTGGACAGGGAGAACTAAGAAAAATCAGAAAAAGCTGTGGTATATGGGCTTACCCAACTCATTTCACAGAGATAAACTGTATAACAGCTTTGGAGTGCCAAAATGATGGTTTAGTACCAGTTGTTATCGAACTTGCCGCTTTAAAGGAAACTGTTGGTAGTGGTATAAAAATACAGGGTGATATTTATATGCCAGAAGTTAAGGAGGAATACAAAAGAAAGCTAATTGCTCTAATGCTTGACCCCAAAAGGTGGGCAGAGGAAAGCAAAAAAGCTAAAGAGTTTGCAAAAAGTTATGACTGGAAAATTATATCTAAGGAATGGTTAAAGTTTCTTTAAAAAATCTTTTTGGTTTTTGGGTGAAAAGATTATTGATATTTATAAATATGACAGCTTATGCCAAAAAGAAAAATAGCACTAATTAAACATGGTAAGGGGGAAACACTAGGACAGTGGTATAGTTGGTGTGATGGACTTTATGGTGCTTTAAATGAGCTTGGTAAGGATTTTAAGGTAAATATATTCGGCTACTCGGATCAAGACTCTTTAATTAAAAAAGAGAACTTAGAGATAAGGCTTTTTACACAACCAAACAGTATGAGATATTGGCTAGATAGTTACCAACCAAACGTTATTTTTGGTTGGGGTACCAGTTTTCATGACTGGCAAGAACTTAACTACAATGGTGTTGCTAGTAAGAAGATATTACTATATGCAGGTGGGAAGCCTGATAGAGCTAACGCAAACAGACTTTTTGATATTGTAGTTGTAGAGAATGAAAGTGATAAGAAGGAATTTAATAGAAGTGTTGTCGCTTTTGGAACTAACACGGATGTATTTAGACCTATGGAGTTAAACAAGATTTATCCAGCTTTTTACCCAGCGGCTTTTGCCTTATATAAAAGACATAACTTATGGGCTAAAAGTGTTCCTGACGGAAGTTTGGCGGTAGGACACATGCAGGATCACGAAACAAGCTGTTTTGAGGTGGTAAAAGAGAATGGACATAGTGTATCACCGCCTTTACCCATGGATAGTATGCCTTTCTTTTATAACCAAAGCTTTGGAACAGTAATAACATCGGAACATTTAGGGGGTGGACAGAGAAGTGCTTTAGAAAGCTTATCTTGTAATATACCAGTGCTTGCTACTAGTGATAGCAAAGCAAGTGAGTTTGAGGGTGTATGGAGTTGTGAGCCTGTTGTACAAGAGGTTAGCAACGCCTACTTAGCAATGGTTACAAGTTTTGAACAAGATCCTATAAATCTTAGGGATAAGTATATTGTTGGAAAGTATGACCATATTAAGTATGCCGAGAAATTAAAAGCATTATTTTGATTACAGTTATAACACCAACAATAAGACCTAAAGGGCTTGAAATAGTTGATATTGCACTAAAAAGGCAAACATTTAGAGATTTTGAATGGTTAGTAGGTAGTCCCACAAATACAGGGTATGGAAAATGGGTTAAAGATAACTTTAAGGGTGGGGTTTGGACACTTAACCGTATTTACAATAAGCTAATAAAAAAGGCTAAAGGTAATTTAATAGTTAGCTGGCAAGATTACACGTTTGCGGATCCCGATTGTTTAGAAAAGTTTTACTTTCATTTTAATAATGAACCAAAGACCCTAGTTTCGGGGGTTGGTAATAAATATACGACAGTATATCCGGAGTTAGGTGCAAAAATATGGCAAGACCCACGAGAAAGAGATGATCAAGGAACTTTTTACAGTGTCTATCCGAGTGATATTGAATGGAACTTGGCAAGTATCCCCAAACAGTCTTTGTATAACATCGGGGGGTTCGATGAGGCTTTAGACTACTTAGGCTACGGTTTAGACGGATTTAGTGTCAATTATAGGGTAGATGATCTTAAAGAAGGTTATGACTTTAAAATAGATCAAACAATAAAAAGTTATTCTTTAGCACATGGTAGGGCTGATGATTGGGAAGAGAAAAACCTTATACATGGTGGGTACAACAAATACATGGCAAAGTTAAAGGCTGTAGGTAAGTACCCCAAACTTGAATACCTAAAGTAATTTAAAATATCATTACACTATGGAAGACACAGAAAATATAATAGAAAAAGCAACAGAAAAAGCAAAAGAGGAAGTAGTCAAGGTAGATAGCAAAGACATACCTATAAGAATAATGCAAAGTAGTGATGAGGTTATTAAAAGCGAGATAGGAAAAGAACTTGGGGTAAAAACAGATGAAACTACAAAATATGACAGGGATTTAACCCTTTTAATGGAGTATGCGGTTAATAAAGGGGCTAAAAACCTTAATGATGCTTTATGGGAAATAAGACAGCTACAAAATAGGGTTGGTAAAGAAGCAATAGGTGATAGCATAAAAAAGTTTAGTAGGTATGCTTATCTTTACAATGAAAGTAAGGCTATAGAAAGAGAGATAGCAAGATATGGCTAATATAAGAGATAACTTAACACAAAAAGAGCTTGAAAAGTTTATAAACATAGGTGGGACTTGGGGTGTAAGGGTTGTAATGCATGATATATGGAATACCTTAAATGAGATAACAAGCGGTACTGATACTTATGTTGGTTATCAAAATGTGGGTGGTGATTGGATGATTAAATATATAGACACCTCAAATGGAAACTCAATAAGATTTGCAACTATAAAGAACAATACTTCAACAGTAGATTACACTACAGCTTGGAGTAATAGGGCTAGCTTAACCTATGGGTTATTTAGCGATGCCTTCCCAAACACTTAGTATTTGAAAACCTACTAGCCTTTTTAATATACATTAAATATGGCTAAAACCTTAGAGGACATTTTAAAAGATATTTCAACTTATGTAGATCAAGCTGATGACACACCAACAGGTGAAGATTTGGCTGTTAGGACACGCTTAGTTAATAGAAGACTTAGAAATTACGGCGAAGTGTACGACTGGCAAGAACTTAGAACTACATACAATTTTTTAACATCACAAGCAAGTCAGGCAACGTTATCTCTACCTACAAACTTTAAAAAACTAGCCTCTCCTTTATATTATTACAGTAGTGCTACCCCAAAAGTATATACAGAGGTTGAACCTAGTGAAGCTATAGAAAATGCTACAGATGAAGTTTTTTATATCATGGGTAACGAAGCCGTAGGCTTCAATATCATAGTACCAAATAGCTTTCCGAGTGGTGCAAGCTTAGTAATGCAGGTACAAAGTTATCCCTCAAGTATTGCAAGCTTAAATGACTATATAAATATTAATACTCCAGAATACCTTACAACAGGCGTAATTGCAGATGTATTAGAAAGTAGGGCGGACGAGAGATTTCCGATAGCACAATCAAAAGCCGATCAGATACTTGCAAACGCTTTAGAGAAAGAACACACGAGAAGAAGCGAGAGTGGTACTAATACAATAGACAACTACTATGCACGTATCAATTTTCGTATCGGTGAATAATGCCCCTACTAGATAAAAGATCAAAACAATTTAGACCTCGCAAAAGCATAATACTTGACTGAGGCGACTTTAGTGGTGGGTAGAATAATATATTTAGACCAACAGAACTAAAACCTAACGAATTGGCAGAGGCTACAAATATAATGCTTACAGGTAAGGGTGTTCCTACTGGTAGGTGGGGAAGTGATGACTACTCATTAATGGGTAGTGGACATATAAGGGGGTTAGGTACTTATATCAATGCAAATACATCAACTAATGACCTATTGGCAGTTAGTGATAATGGGCTACTAGTTAAGAAAAGTGGGGCTAGTTATAGTGTGATAACAGGTGCATCTTTTGCAAGTGGTTATGATGTTGAAATGGCACAGCTTGGAAATTTAACATACTTAGTGGGCGGTGCAAGGGAACTTTGCAAATACGATGGAACTAGCCTTTTAAACTATCCTACTATTGCAAAACCTACAAATGCTTTAGCTACAAACATAAGTGGGGCTAGTGGTAGTACAATTTGGAGTTGGAGAATTACAGCCTTATCGCAAGTTGGGGAAACCTTAGGGAGTGAAGCAGTAGAGCTTTCTAATTTACCCTTTGATTTAACAGAAACCTATATAGGGGTTAGTTGGACAGGGGTTAGTGCGGCAAGCGGTGTTTTGAGAGGTTATAACCTTTATAGAGGAAGTCCTGGAGAGGAAAGCTATATAGCACAAGTAGATAAGGATACAACAGAGTTTTTTGATAATGGCTATCCTCAAAGTGATACTTTATTGATACCTACAAGTGATACAACAGGTGGACCAAATGCAAAGTATATAATGAAGTTTGACGACAGGCTTGTTTTTGCAGGTATAGACGGAGATGATAGTTTGTTGTTTATATCAGGGCGGTATCCATATCAGGACAGACTACACTGGAGCTATGGTGGGACTTATATAAGGATTGCACCAGATGACGGAGAAAAGATTATGGGATTAGGTATTGCAGGGAGTAACGTTAAAGGCGGTAGTGTACCAGCCTCAATACTTGTTTTTAAAGAAAAGAGTACCTATGCAGTAGTCTTAAAGATTGTTACTCTAGGAAACTATGCTTTAACAGACGCACAGTTTCAACAGTTAGCACCTGTTGGAGCAGTATCTCACAAGACAATAGTACAGGTTGAAAATGATACTTTCTTTTTGGATAGAAAAGGAATTTATACGATAGGAAGTGAGCCTAACTTTCTAAACGAGATAAGGAGCAAGGAAATATCAAGCAGGATAAGAAACTACATGAGGGGTTTGACACAAACAGACCTTGACGAGGCAACAGCAGGTTATATGGATAGTAAATATATTTTATCTTTTGCAACTAAAAGGGAAACAGTAGTTTATGACTATGAGAGGCGTTGTTTTTTAGGTCCTTGGAAGACACCTTGGGGAGTTACAGGTTGGCTTAGATACATTGATAGTAGTGGTAGTGAACATTATCTTGCAGGAACAGACACAGGGTATGTAAAAAAGTTTTCCCCGAGTTACAACACAGATAGTGGGGTTATAATTTCCAAAAACCTTAGAACAAGAAAAGAAGATTTTGGAGATTGGTCAGTAATGAAAGTTATTAAACTTTTCAATGTTTTGTTTAGAAATGTTAAGGGTGATGTTATTGTCAACATTCGTTTAGAGGGTAGAGATGGTGTTACTGTAACAAGTAAAAGTTTTAACATTAGTGGTAGTACAGGTGTTGGTGGTTGGGGTACAGACCAGTGGGGTACTTTTCAGACAGGAACAACAAATAATGCAATTGCTATTGAGGGTGGAGAGATTTTAAGATGGGCACAATTATATAAAACAGCTCGTGTCATGCAGGTTGAAGTAATAACAAATAGTGGAAGCTCTAACTTTGAGTTTTTAGGTATTAGAACAGATGCACAACTAATGACTAGCGGGGGGCTTAATCCAAGTACCAGAGTTTAACTTGAAAACCATTATCAACCTTTTGTATATGTAGGGTATGAGTGGAATATATACAATACCAAGCCAAAATGCTTTACAAAGTACATTAGATGCACAGCTAATTGCTGGGGGTACAAGTTTAACCCTAGTAGATGACTGGAGTAGTCATTTTAGTGGTTTAAGTGCTACAAATCCCGCAGTTTTAGTCATTGATAGGCAAGACTCTGGGGGAACAGATACACCAAGTAAAAGGGAGTATGTTTTAGTTACTAATGTTTCGGGAACTACTTTTACAATAGCAACAAGGGGGATAAATGGAAGCTCAGACCAAACACATAGTGTTGGTGCAAGAGTTGAGGCGGTAGTTGATGTTGCTACATGGGGCAGTTTAAAAACGACATTTGAAGCAGAACACAACTCAGCAGACGGTACTCATGACTTTTCGTCCTCTAATGTAGATTTTCAAGGTATAAGTGTTGGTGCTGGTACTACAATGACAGCTATAAAAGACGAGGACACCATGACCTCAGACAGGTCAACTTCTTTAGCAACACAACAGAGTATTAAGGCTTATGTTGATAGTGTTGCAAACAGCACAGCCTCTATATCTTTCTTAATAGACGGTGGTGGTTCAGCTTTGGAAACAGGTATTAAAGGAGATTTAGAAATACCTTTTGACTGTACTATAACGCAAGCAACGGCTATGGCGGATCAGTCGGGGTCGGTAGTTGTTGATGTTTGGAAAGATACTTATGCTAATTTTCCACCAACAGATGCAGATAGTATTACAGCCTCTGCTCCTATAACCATAAGTTCAAGCACAAAATCCCAGGATAGCACACTAACAGGCTGGACAAAGACAATTAGTGCGGGAGACATACTTAGATTTAATGTAGATAGCTGTACAACCATAACAAGGGTAGTAATTAGTTTAAAAATTACAAAATCATAATGGCAATATCTTATTCAGTTTTAACACAAGGGAAAGATACTAGCGACAGATCTAGTTATAGTACAGCTAGTATAACGCCAACAGCAGGTAAAACTGTTTTTGTCTTTGTGTCTAGTAAAGTAGGCAGTGGTAATGGAAACCAAGCTTCTTTAAGTGGTAACAATATAACTTGGGAAGTTATTAATAGTATTCCCTTTGGGATAAGAAGATTAACAGTATTTAAAGGTAAAAGTAGCTCCCCTAGTACGGGGGCTATTAGTATATCTTTTTCAGGGCAAGGGCAAATTGGATGTGCTTGGGGGGTTGTAGAGTTTACAAATGCTAACTATGGAAAAACACCCGTTCAAAATGTTGAAAGTTTTCCGAATAATGCGGTTAGTTATTTTTCAGTAACTATGGGTGCTTTTTCTAGTTCTAAGAATGCCACAATGGGGTGCTTCTTTTTAGATAATACGGACTCTTCAGTAACGGCTGGTAGTGGGTTTACCAAAATAGTGGATCAAATAGCTGGTAGTGGCGAGGATTTTAATCACCTTGTAGTTACTTTTAAAGATACTAACGATACATCAGTTGATATAAATATATCCTCTCAAAGGAGGGCAAATGGTATTGGTTATGAACTAAGTCACACAGTACCTGCTGGAAATTTTGCACAAATTATAGGTTAGGTTATGAAAAGGAAATTATACAAGATAAAAAAATTAATAAAAAAGATTAAAGTTTTAAAAAAAAATCTAATAAAAAAGCTACACATTTAATATGGATAAAATTATTACATTACTTTCACAACTTAATAAACAGAACGGATCACCGATTATTACGTTGGTTAGTATTGCTCTTCTTTCGCTTACTGCTTATTTTACTTCTACTGTTGCTACTAGAGCAATACAAGATAGTATCAACACCCTAGACAGTCGAGTAAGTGCTATAGAAATAGACAGGGAGGAAACACCTAAATTTAGAGAACAGGTAAGACAGAACGAAAAAGAAATAGCTGTATTTAAAGATAATATAGGTGATATGAAGACAGATATTAAGGATATTAGAAAGTTTTTACTTGGTAAATGATTACACTACAAAAAGGCTTATTTAAAGGAAAAGGTAGGCTAACACAAAGATTTGGAGCTAACCCACAAGCCTACGCTAGATTTGGTTTAAAAGGTCATAACGGTATAGATTATGGTATTCCTACAGGTACAGAGCTTTATAGCTGTATTAATGGAAAAGTAACAGAGATTGCAAACGATGTACGTGGTTATGGAAAATATGTAAAAGTAGAGAATGGCAAATGCGGTGTTATTTATGCACACCTAAACACTTGGAAGGTTAAAGTAGGACAACAAGTTGTTGCAGGGCAACTCTTAGGGCTATCTAACAACACAGGAAATAGTACAGGTCCTCACTTACATTTTGGTGTCTTTCCCAAACCTAGAAATAGAAAAAATGGTTTTGTAGGATATATTGACCCTTTAGATAAAAAACTTGTTAAGTGGGTAGATAAGATTGATGACAATACTGGAACATCAGGCGACAAGCCAAAATACGTTGAATTTTCACCAACTAAAAAACTACCAGACAGTTTTTACAAAATAAATGAATTTAAAAAGTTAAAAGACAGAAAAATTGTTAAAGGTGATGAAGCCTTTGACACTCTTATGTCTATATTGCTAACTACCGATGAAGATCGAAACAAAGCTATTGCTGAACTTGAAGAACAGAAAAAACATTTTGATGACGAAGTTAAGGCACTTAATAACACACGAAAGCAACTACTCAGAGAGCAGAAAGAAGCCTTTGATAGTGAAATAAGCTCTTACGAGGAAAAGATTAAGGAACTGGAAGAAAAATTATCAAGTTATCCAAACAATATGGCAAACAAAAAAGATGTAGGTAAAAAATGGTATGCAAGTAAAACAATATGGATTGCAGTTGTAGGGGCTTTAACCTCTATTGCTATAGCAATTCAATCACAATATCCCGAAGTGGCTGTTGTTGGAATTGTTGTTAGTGTTTTACAAGTTGCAAATAGGTTTTTAACAGACCAACCAGTACAAAAGAATTTAAGATAAGAAATGCCAAACGTGACTTTTGATTATTTATTAGGTAAACCCTTAATGCACACACACTCAGAAAGTGATTTAGGGGGGGTACTAGATAATAGGTATGTTAATACTACTGGGGACACTATGACAGGAAACCTTGTCATGTTAGGAGCAAACGTTGACCTCGGTACAAACTACCTTGTCGGTGAGGGGGGCAGTAGTGGGGTATATGTTGATAGCTCCGGAAACGTCGGCATCGGCACCACCTCTCCTTCTCAGGCACTTGACCTTATTGGCTCTTTAGAACTTGAAAACACAACAAGTAGCACTACAGGAGTAATATACAAAGGTACCATCCGCTTTATACACACCTTCTCTCATCCATCTGGAGACTCTGCTGTACCTGTTGGACAAAACACTT
>Ga0114931_10001984_pt1 | contig 26088 bp, 21 predicted proteins | sample 2SBtaG_FD_89579 | JGI IMG/M metagenome (GOLD analysis project Ga0114931, IMG submission 89579) | Deep subsurface microbial communities from Kolumbo volcano to uncover new lineages of life (NeLLi) - 2SBTROV14_V59a metaG | ecosystem: Environmental > Aquatic > Marine > Volcanic | place: Kolumbo... | reverse complement strand
GCTTCAGACGCTGCCGATGCTTCAGACGCTGCCGTTGCTTCAGACGCTATACGCGCCCACCAGCACCGGCCGGCCCGCCTGAGCGCCATCGCTCCGGCCGTCGGCCGTGTGCTCTTCATCGAGCTCGATCAGAAGATTCAACACCAGCCCGCGCGCGCCTGGGTCGAGCGCGATCTCGCGCGGCCCCCAAGAACGCGGGCTGTTGTCCTTCCACAGCGCGACCGTGCGTGACGGCTGCGTGCCCGGAGGTAGGCTGCGCTCGCACATGCCGAGACTGGTGACGGTGAGCACGGAGGACCCCGGATCGTCAGCGAGCACCGTGGCATAGCGCGCCGGCCAGCGGGAAGCGAGCTGCGGACCGTCCATCAAGACGGCGATCACCAGGTTGGGGCCCACCGCGCGCACCATGCGCGCCACCGGCTCTTGCTGCGCCAGGTCCTCGCAGACCAGCACGCAGAGCGTCAACCATGCGCGCAAGGCGACGAAATAGAGGCTGCGTTCGCCGATCCTGGTCAGCTCCCACCAGCGCCGGTCTGGCCGCAGGTGACCACCCAGGCCGTAGCTCTCGATCTGCGAACGATCGAGCTGCCAACGATGGTGCTTGGGCTGCCGCATGGACTGCATCATGCCACTGAGCCATGGTACGCCCAGGGCCACGACATTCTGCCCGATGCCGCCGTCGCCTGGTTGGTGGGAGACTCCGGCGATCAGTAACACGCCTCGCTCTCCAGCCCAGCCTTCGAGCGTCTCGTATTCCGGGTCGCTCACAGCCAGCTCGGGCAAGACAATGGCGTCGATCGTCTTCGCCTGCTCGAGCGCAGTCTGGTAGATCGTCTCCACCGCGTCCTCGATCGCCGTTTGGTCCTCCTCCCGAAAGCGAAAAAATCCGAACCTCTCGCGATCCATATTGGCCGGAAGATCGCCCCGCGGCTCGACGGCCTCGAACTGATGGCGCTCGATTCTGTCCGGCCACGGAATCACCAAGAGGTTGAGCATTCGGTCGTCGCCTTCCGCCGCAGCGGTCTCGCCAGAAGCCACCGGGGGGCGCTCGAGCCGATGCATCAGCAGCCAATACGGCACCACCTCCTCGGCCGGGCAAAGCGCCAGGTGAAAGCTCAGTGAACGGATCGTGATCCCACGCTGGGGCGTATGCATTTTCGGCAGCACGCGGATCGCCCAGGGCGCGATGGCTCCGGAGCACAGGGTCGCGCCGGCCTCCGCCCGCAGCAGCTCATTGCCCCGCGAAACGACCTTGTGGGCGCGGTCCGCCGCCTCCAGACCAACCACCCCGATGTTGCCGCTCGCCATGTCGGCAGCCGCCATGAGCTGCACCAGCGCGACGCATAGCGCGCGGTCCTCGGCGACGGCTGCGAGCGACGTGCCGGCCGCAGCTCGGATCACGCCCCACCAACCTTCCACGCACGCCGGCACTCGGTTCTGCTCGGGATCCTCGTTCGATACCCAGCCCTGCCGCCATGCGCCACCGGCGCCCTCGATCCAGCCTTGCCAGGTCGCTTCGGGATTCGCCTCTGTCGCAGTGCTCCACGGATCGTCAGCACCAGGCTCGGGCGGCCAATCGCCGGCCACCATGCGATACCCGCCCGAGCGGTGCAGCACGGCTGCCGCCAGCGCGAAGGCATCCGGCGGCCAGCGCGGTGCCTGATCGCACACGGCGAGGCTGGGGGCGAGGTAGCGCAGCAGGGCGCCGACGGTTGCCGGTGCACCTCGAGCAACGGACGGATCAGTCACCATGTTCCTCGCCTGATGAGATCCTGCGTTGCCTTTGAAGATCCTGCGCGCGGCACCGTCTACCTCGACCCATCCCGTCCGGGCGCACTCATGGCACCGTTTCAAACGCCCTGGTGTCCCCGACGCTTGCGAAGTTGCCCAGCGGGTTGTCGTAGACCTTTTGCGCACCGGTTTCGGTATCGGTTACGGTCAGCTCGAATTCGACGTTGGTCAGTGAGCCGTAAAAGACCCAGAAATGATCGTTGTTTTGCCGGCCATCGAGCGCCTTGACCACCAGCTCGATGTTGTCCGGGTTGAAGAACCAGAAAGAGCCTGAATCGTCCGTGCTGGACGACGTTTGACCGTTCCCTCGGCGATCGTTGAAATCAGCCCACGAGACCTCGACTTGGAAGCGTCCGCCGTTGAGGCAGTGGGTGGTGGCATCCGGCACACAGACGAACGGTCCTGCCTGGTCGATCTCGCGCGGGCGCACGCGGACATCGAGGTCGGGAATCGGGTACGGTCCGGGGTAAATCCGACACGGGCCCTGGGCCAGACCGCCCGCCTCGATGCCCTGGCAGGTCGCCTGCAACGCCTGCTGGTCCGGCTGCGGCAAACCGGCGACCCAGCCGCGTAGACTCTCCCAAGCGGCGACCGTCTCGGCCTCCGTGAAGCCGCAATGGGTCGCTTCATCCTCGATCACGATCGCTGTGGTCAGGTTGTCTGGCGGTACCACCTGGGCGTACTCGCTTTCGTTCTCGACGATCACCAGGCCGTCCTTATCCGTATGCAATGATACAATCTTGACGTTACCAACATTGCCAGTCGGCGTGTAGTGGTTGTGGAAGAAGGTGCGCGCCAGTGGATCACCAGCGACCCGATGGATCGTGGTGTTGATCACCGGATCCCCATAATCAACGCCGATATTGTCGAACGGCTGGCGAAAGCCCAGCTTTCGCGGATCATGTGTCAGATCGCTGAGCCCGAACGTGGTGAAACCCATATCCGTCAGCACGAAATTCTCAGGAAGTCCGGTCAGCGCCAGCAATTGGTCGAGACGCGCCTGCTGATCCTGTGTCCGCAGGCTGGGATCGACCAGCACGCCGAAGCAGTTGTTGACCGCCAGGCCGAGAGCGTTTTGGTCGAACGCGGGATCGGGCGGGAAGGGCAACCCTTCGGCACCGCCAGCAATCGCGGCTCCCGGCACACCGTCACACAGCGCATCGTAGATCAGCCGCAGATCGATCGCGCCATCCCAGATACGGCTGCCACCGACCGCGCCACAGATCGGCATGGCGCCGACCACGTTGCCGAGCTCCGCTTGCTCGATCGCCTGGGCGGTGACGATGCCGCCGAGCGAAGCGCCGTAGACGAATACCTGGTCGGGAACGCCCACCGACTGCCCGAAAACCTTCACCATCTCTTCGAGGTCGGCGACGCTTTCAAACACCGCCCAACCGGTGAGACTGTAGCTCGAGGCCGCGATGGCGAAACCCTCCTGCAACTGAAGTGCAGCGAGCGGTCCGAGATCCGGGTTCGGACCGATCGGTTCGAGATCGAATCCGTGATTCCAGATCACCAGACCGTCGGCGGGCTGCCAGCCGTCCGGAATCATGATCTGGTAGTAGGCACCGCCGGTGGTCTGGCCGGCCAGTTGGGTCTGGGCAGTCGCTGCCGTGGGCAAGCTGACCGCCAGCACCAGGAGCATGAGGTACGGCCATGGCTTGGGGGTTCGCTCGGGGGTTCGCTTCATCACGTTCTCCTTCAAATATAGGGGACATCGGCCGCGACCAGGCCACGCAACTCCGACAAGGGTCTTGGAAGATCTCGCCAATCCTAGCAGAACCCGCCACGCCGGCCACCGATCCGGCCCGGGCGGTCGGCGTGGGCCGGCTCAAAGGGTCCGGATCTTGTTCTTGAGCAAGGCCACCTCGAGCGCCAAGCCGGCCATTTGCGCCAGGCGCTCGAGCTGGCCCACGGGTGCCTTGTCGACCCCGTCTGCCTTGTTGTCGGCGTAGAGGAAGGCGATGATCTTGCCGCGCACCGCGAGCGGTGCCACCACACAACCCGCGGGCGCCTCGCCAAGCACGCCGAGCAGCGACGCCTGGGCGGGAAACGGCGGCAAGGGACCGCGCCAGAGCTGCGGATTCTCGCGCAGATTGCCGAACAGCGACGGTCGGCCTGCATCGATCTCGACCTGGCGCACCGCCTCTTGCTCGACACCCGTGCCCTCGCCACGCCAGCCGAGGATCTGATCACCGCGTCGAATCAAGAGAATGCGCCGACAAAAGTCCGGTGCGCAAAACGACAGCACAGCGTCGGCAACGTCATCACGCATCTCGGCGTGGGCCAGGGCATCCGCGATCGCCGTCAGGCGCGCATCAGCGTCGGCGACGAGATCGACCGAAGTTGGCTCGCTTGCGCGGTGTTTCCCGCTGCCGCGACCCACCGCACGGCTGGAGCCTCGCTGGGCGCCGAAAATGCTCGCATGCTCCTCGGCGGAGAGCTCGATCTCGCGAACCGTCTCCACCCGCCCGCCCGGCTGCGGCCGGCGGCGATCGAGCGAGCGTTCACCGACCGCCGCTGGTGCGGTGCGCAGCGCCGCGGCTGGCACCGGCGAGGCTTGGCGCGAAACACCACCCCCCGCGCGCGGCATCTCGTGCCCACCACTGGCACCACCATTGGCACCACCATCGAGACGACGCGACAGCGCCCCCAGCCGCACCGACTGCGGGATGCGGTAGTAGCGCTCGAGCGCAGCGCGCACCCGGATCTCGAGACCGATGACCGTGCGCACCAGCGTGCCGGTGATGGTCGAGAGCTCGTCCTCGGCCACGGCATCGCCCGGATCGAGACCGGCAACCAGCAGCGAACCGCCGGAGCGACGGATCGGCACCACTTCGAAACGACGGGCGAGCTTGGGCGGCACCAGACGCAGGACCTCCGGCGGCACGGACCGAAACGCCTCGCCTTCGGCCGTCTGCGTGCGGCGCAAGCGACCGAGCACCGACAGCAGCTCGCCTTCGCTGACAGCACCGATCTCCAGCAGATTGGTGCCCAAGCGGCCGCCAAAGTCGCTCTGCAGGGCCAAGGCCTTGGCGACATCGCGCGCGCGAACCCAGCCGGCTTCGACCAGCGCTTCACCGAGCCGCATCGGGTCCTGCTTTGCTCATCGCTGTGTACATCGAGACCGGTTCTTCCTGGCGAGAGTCTACGCGCGTCTTGGGCCGATCGGGCTGCTGAGCTTGGCTCGGGTCGGGGCTCAGGACGCGTCCTCGGCATCGGGATGCCGGGCGGCGGCCTTCGCGGGCGATTGCCATCGCGTCCCAAGGCCCTGCCAAAGCCGGGCCAGCTCGCAGCGGCGCCAGCCCGAAACGTCCCGTTCTGTCTCGCCTGTGCGTTTGCGCGCGGCCCGTGCCGCATCTTCGAGAACTTGTGTGATCACGTGATGCCCGAGACATCGATAGCTCTCGAACTGCGATTCGTCAAAGAATTGATCCGACGTGCTCTGATGTGGAAACGTCTTGTGGTGCTGCCGGTAGTTGAGGATGTCAGCCGGCTCGTCGCCGGTGACCGAAGCCTTGAGGTACAAGATCGTGCCGGTCTCGCCCTCGCGCAAGTAGCGCACGGTGCCCAGCGCACAATGCCAGCGGCTGGTCCCCTCCGCGGTTTCACGGATCGGATCCAGGTCGAGTTCGATATCGGCACCGAGGTCAGAACGGCACTTGCGGATGGCATTGCCCAAGTCATCGAAGGCAAGATCCGGATCGGCCCCCACATCACAGACGATGATGAAGCGGCAACGGCGGCGCACCAGCTCATAGACCCCTAGGTTTTCGAAATGGCCGCCATCGGAAACGTTGACATAGCGCGTTCGGCCGCGCGTGGTGCCGCTGATCTCTTGGAAAAGATTCAGCAACGCGAGTCTTGGACCCGAGCGACGCCAGGTGCGCGCATGGCGCGGATTGCCCAACCACCAACCGAGACGGACGTTGAGCACGGTGAGCAGAAAGGCGAAGGCTGCCGTGGTCCGAAACCCCATGCTCGGACTGGCCGCAGCGCCGGAAATCGCCATGGCGCTGCCGAGACTCAGGCGCTGGCGCGGGGGCTGGTCGGCGAAGAACGCCGTCGGCCGGTAGCCATGACGCCGGATGTTCGGCGTGAGCGCGGCATTGAAATCATCTTCGTCGGGCGGGTCGAAACCGCAAAACAGCGGCGAGAGTACGAAAGATGCGGCCTTGCGCTCCTGCCACGCAAGCTGCTCGCCACCGACCAGGTTGAGCGCCACATTGATCAGGTGCAGTGGGCCCCGGCGGGTGAGATCGATCGCGTGCTCGCGCTGATCGGGGGCGTCGGTGCCAGCGAGCGGTAGGTCATCGCCGCGAAAAAAGCCCGTGAAGGGCTGGGCGTTTCGCCGCCGGGTCGCACCGTGGACCGAGGCCCCCAGGTAGGCGCGCACAAGCCGGTTGCGGTATAGGCTATGCATCGAGAACTCATTGACATCGACCCGCCAAGCAAGCACCGAGGTCGAAACCGCGAGGATCAAGAAGACCAGGATCACGATCCGCCGGTCGGCGTCGAACCAGGCGTCCGGATCTTGCCGGACAAGACGTAATATAAGCTTATCATAATGCTGCTGCAAGTTGCCGATGAGCGTGCCAAAGGCAAGCTCACGGCGGATCGCGATGGCTTGCGACGCGGCCTCCAGATCGCCCGCCGAGGCCCGCGCCAGGTTTTCCTCCAATGCCTCATGGCGATCGATCCAGGCATGCCGCGCATCGTTCACGGCCCGCCAGTCAGCCTCATTGCCGGTCGCCCACGCCAACCCTACGCTCAGCGCCAGCGCCAGCAGGAGCACCAGCCCGGCGATGAAGACATAGGGTGAGACATCGGCCAGCAGCCGCCGCAATCGCCCCGGCGTCGCATCATGACCGATGGCGGAACGGCCCGCGGCAAGGCCACCCAGGGTCGCCACCAGCCAGCCGCTGGCGAGCATCGCTTTGCCCCAGCCGGCAAGCGCGGTGAGCCATACGGGTCCGTGCACCACCGCAGCGAAAAGGACCGTCCAGACGAAGGCAAAAATCAACAGCCAGGCACCCAGGCGGCTCAACCACTCACGCTGGCGGTCGAGCATGCGCCGGCCCATGATGCCGGTCTGCACGACACCCAACACGATGAACCACAAGAGCACCGAGGGTGGCCCCCAGACCGCGAGCATCGGCTCGCTCCAACCCTCGAAGCAATGCGCGAGCCAAAACAGGCCGGCGCCCGCGAACGCGCCGCAGACGGCGCCGGTGACCACCAGCCAACTCCACAGCCGGAGCGTCTGCCGGCGGCCCCAGCGCGAACGCGCCGCCACCGCCGCCGCCAGCGCCCACGATGCGCCATAGGCGAGGGCCGTGCCGGCGCACCACACCCATAGATCGATCACAGCGCGTCCCGGCATCCAGCGACTGGCCAGGTAGGCGGCGATGGTCAGCGGACCGACCAAACACCAGCGCAACGCGCGCGGGCGCAGCCAGCGGTCCGCACGTCGATCCACGGCGCAATCCTGACTCCGCGCTTCGCCGACCAGCGAGGCCATGCTGTAGCCCATGGCGACGGTGGCCAGCATGCCGAGGCCGAGGCTGGCATAGAAGAACAGGCGGTTGCAGGTGTCTTTCTCCAGCAACTCGCCGAGCAGCCCGCTGGCCGCGAAGACCAGCCACGGGCCGTACAGCAGCAGCGCCAGGCCGGGAAGCACGACCAGCAGGTTGAGCAGCAGATTGCGCAAGTAGGTGGCGAGGAGGGCCCAGGTATCCGCAGACAGCAGACCGAGGCGCGGGCTGAGGTAGTTGCTGTATTGGCGCAAAAAGCCGACCGCCTCGTCCTCGACCGGCTGGTCGGTGCCGCGCCGCGTTTGCAGACGTCGCTCGACGGCCTCGATGCCGTCGCTGCCCGGGTCCGAGCGGTTCTCGCGTTCGATCAGTGCGCTCAACCAACTGCCGATATAGCCGCCACCGGACACCGTCGACAGGTAGTCGAAATGCCGCAGCAGGCGAAGATCCGCCAGCGCCTGGATGACGCCCAGGTTGAAGGTCGCGCTGCGGATGCCGCCGCCGGAGAGGGCCAGCCCGCAAAGATCACGCTTCAGCGCCCCCTGAAGCGCCTGGTTCTCATGCCTTCGCCGCGCGACCGAGCGGGCTTCGGGATCGGTGGTGACCTCGCCCCGCAGTCGCCCGGTGTGCGGTAGGCGAATCGCGCCCGTCAGGGTCTCGATCGCGCTTTGGATATCCGAGTCACCGGCACCGGCGCCACGCTTGCGGTCGATCACCGCCAGCTCGACGCCCAGCACGTGATGAAACGACAACGGCTCCTCAGCGTACCGCCAGCCCACCAAGCCGCCGGATCGTTGCGTCAGCCGGCGCCACCAGGATCGGTCCCGGGTTTCGCGCATCTGGGTCTCCTCGCAGACAGGGCTCCGCCTGCCAGTGTAGCGGGTCAGCGCCAGGTTTTCCAGGACAAGGCCCAGAGGGTGCCGCAGACCAGACCCCAGGAGGGGCCGAAGGAGAGTCCTCGGGAGGCAGCTCCTAGGTGATGGGTGCTCGTTCCTGGAAGCGTGTCTGGCGGTAAACCCCGGATGCGAAAACCTCGACGAGTGCCTCCGTCGCATCCCAGACATCGACGTAGCGCACATAAAGCGGGGCGAACCCGAAGCGCATGACATCCGGCGTGCGGAAGTCTCCGAGCACCCCGCGCTCGGCCAGGGCCTGGACCACGGCGTAGCCATCGCCATGGCGGAGCGAGACCTGGCTCCCCCGCTGCTGGGTCGCGGAGGGCGTGGCTACGACCACCCCATGGTTCTCGACCAGCGGTGCGATGCGGTCGAGAAAAAGACTGGAGAGTGCCAGCGACTTGGCGCGTACCGCAGCCATGTCGACACCATCAAAAACATCAAGCGCGGCGTCAAGCGCGCTCAGACTGAGCACCGGCCAGGTGCCGCATTGAAAGCGTGCAACTCCCGGTGCTGGCTGGTAGCTTCCTGCAAAGGCGAAGAAGTCGCGGTGGCCGAGCCAGCCCTGGATCGGCGAGTGTGCCGCCGCTTGGAGCCGTGGCGCGACATAGAGAAACGAAGGCGCACCGGGGCCGCCGCTCAAGTACTTGTAGCCGCAGCCAACCGCGAAATCGACATCCGCGGCGTCCAGGTCGAGATCGACCACACCCGCGGAATGCGACAGATCCCAGACCACCAGCGCCCCGGCATCATGGGCCGCACGGGTCACTGCCGCCATGTCCCAGAGGGCGCCGGTACGGTAGGAGGCGTGGCTGGCGAGGACCACCGCCACGGGCTCGTCCGCCGCGCCGCTGGCCAGCGCCCGGACCAGATCGCCGGACACGCGACGAACCACCGCGTTCGCGCCGAGCCCGCCACAGATGCCGTCGGCCACGTAAAGATCGGTGGGGAAATCGCCACCGTCGAGCAACACCACGTGCCGGTCCGGACGCAGGGCGAGCGCTGCGCCGAGCAGCTTGAAGAGATTGACCGACACCGAGTCGGCCACGGCCACATCCTCCTTTGGCACGCCCAACAGCCGCGCGATCTTGGCACCGGCACAGCGCCACAGGCCGATCCATGGATCGTTCCACGAACGCACCAGGCGCTGTCCCCAATCATGCTCGACCGTGCGTGCGAGGCGCGGTGCCACGGCGCGCGGCAAGGCGCCCAGGGAGTTGCCGTCGAGGTAGATCAGATCGCTGGGAAGCGCAAAGCGTTCCCGGGCAAAGGCGAGCGGGTCATCGCGGTCGAGCGCTGCGGCCGTCTCGCGGCCGGCGCCTGTCACTTCGGTGGCGTTCATGGTGCTCAAAGACTACCGCGAGAGTGCCGGATCGAGCGCGCTGGCCGGGCCGCTGGCCGGCCAGCCGTGCTCGTGCGCGTAGCTCTCGAGATCGTCGATCCGGCCGCGGTTGCCCGGATGGCTGGACAAGTAGGCGGCCACGCCCGCGGTACCTTGACCGGCGGCTTGCAGGCGTTCGAAAAAGCGCCAAGCACCCGCCACGTGCCCGTACTCAGCCTGCACCAGCGCGAGACCGAAACGGTCGGACCGCTGTTCATCATCGCGGCTGAAGCCGCGGGCGGTGAGCGCGCCCACCACGTCGGCCAGGCGCAGCCGCGTCTTGGCCGCACTCGAGACCACTGCCAGCGCGACCCCGAGAACCATGCCGCGACCGAGGCGCCGGAGATGGTCGCGATGGTGGAAGTGCCCGAGCTCGTGCCCCAGCACCAGGGCCAGCTCGTTCTCGCTCTCGACCGCGCGCAGCAGGCCATCGGTGACCAGGATCAAGCCGCCGGGAAGCGCCAGCGCATTGGGGTCGTCGCCGGGCAAGATCGCGACGCGGAAATGGTAGGGCATGTCGGACCCGTGGCGCACCAGGCGATCGAGCAGTGCTTGCACTGCCTCGACCCGCGGCCCCTCCCGGCGCAGGTCCAAACCCTCCGCCGACCAGCTCGAAAACACCCGTGCCTCCGCGCTCGGTGGCACCAGCATCACCACCAGGTCGACGAAGACCAGCACCAGCCCGAAGAGAACGGCAAACACCGCTGTCAGGCCAGCGATGAGGATCGCCGCCTCCTTGAGCGGATGCTCCTGGCTGATGTTGATCCCGTCGCGCGGGAGCCGCGGTTCGAAGCGCATGGTTGCGTCCTCGCTCAAGCCGGTGGATCGTGCAAGCGCAGGGCGGTGCCATAGGCCAGCATCTCGACCCCCGAGGTGCCCTTGCCATCCTTGCGGGCATTGGCCAGGCGCGAGGTCTCGAGACGCGTATTCACCACGGCATGGAATCCGCGACGCCGAGCGTCCTCGATCATGCGCAGCAGGGCCTCACGCCGGGCCCGGTCGAGCAAGGGTTCGTAGGAACGGATGCGGCCACCGATCAAACCGCGCAAGGAGGCGATGAAGCGCTTGAAATAGTCGAGCGAGATCACCACACTGCCGCTCACCATGCTGGATGACGTCGGCTGCCAGCCGGCCGGCAGCACCGCGAAGGTGGTGACCGGGAAGCGCTGGTGCGCGACCTCGCGCGCGCGCAAGCGGGCGAGGTGCCGGCGCTCGATGCCGTGGCCGATCAGGTAGGTCACCAGCAGGAGCAGAATCGGCGAGGAAAATCTCAAAACATTCATGTATGATTCAAAAGACATCGATAGCTCCTCCCTACTCGATACGTACGGCCGTGCCGTAGGCGAAGAGCTCGGCCGCGCCCTGGGCGATCGAGCTGGTGGCGAAACGCAGATTGACGACGGCGTTCGCACCCAGCGACTGGGCCTGCTCCACCATGCGTCCGGCCGCCTCGCGACGCGATTCCTGCAGCAGCTCTGTGTAGCCCTTGAGCTCGCCACCGACCAGGTTCTTCAACGATGCCATAATATCGCGACCGACATGTTTTGCCCGCACGGAGTTGCCAGTGACGACACCATAGAACTCAACAATATTTCTTCCTGTCACGTTTTCTGTATTGGTAATGGTAATTGGGAAGTCCATGACAAGGCACCTCATGCTCGCTCGATTGTGTCGGGCCGTGGCGACCACACATCGCCAGCTACACCACCCTACGTTTGCGCTGCGTCAGTCATTCTCCCCCAGCCGCTGCCGCCGGCCCGCAGGATGTCAGCCTGCGCCCTGGCCTCTCCCGAAAACTTGAACTCTGCGCCAAGATCGAACCCCATTCCAACTCGAACCCTGGGCCAGGATGGCAAGAGTCTCGAATCTCAGTCCGGGAGTTCGCTGCCTTCGTTCGCCGCATCATCACCGCCCGCAGCGTGGATGACTGCCAGAAACAGCAGAGGCACCAGCAGGCCGGTGACCAGGATGCTGGCCTCGGGGCCATATGCCGCCCCGGTGACGTAGGCGTTGCCACCGACTTGGAGATCGATCATCGACTCCGCGGCAATACCCGACAGCGGCTGCGACAGTACGCAGCCGAGCATGGTGTTCCAGAGCGCGTGCGCGAGGACAGCAGGGAGTATGCTGCCGCTGCTTTCTCGGACCGCAGCAAGCAGCATCCCGATGAGAAAGGTGTTGAGCAACGCGATCGGCCCGACGCCTGGGTTGCCGAGATGCATGAGAGCGAACAGCGCCGCGCTGGTGCCGGCAGCGTTGATCCAGCGGTAGCGACGCGCCAGGGTACTGTAGACATAGCCGCGCAGGATGATCTCTTCGGCCAGGGCAGCGACCGTAAAGCCCAACACATAAAGTGCCAACGTCGCCGCCCGAGCACCCCGAGCAGACCCGGGGTCAAGCGCGTGCCAGCCGTTGAAGCGCACACCACCGACCAAGGCCGCGAGCACCAGCCACAGGCACGGCACCAGCATGCTGATCGCACCGGCACCGAGGCCGACACGCAGGGCGCCCGGCCCGAGGCGCAGGCCGATGCTCGCCAGCGGCAGGCGATCCACCCGGCGGAGAAAAAACGCCGTCGCCAAAAGCACCAGAGGTAGCAAGAGGGCCTGCACCGCCAGCGCGTGGCCGAGGGAAATATCGATGACCTCCCCGCGGGCCTGGTTCTCTTGGGTCTTGATGGCGGCCGCCGCGTCCGGCGCAACGAACGGCAACAAGGCCTGGGTACCGAGCCCCAGCAGCGTTGTGACCAGGAACAAGAAAAGCGCCACGCGCAAGACGGCGGGCAGCATGGGCGGCCGCTCCGGTCCGTCGTCTGGCGGCGGCACCCGCATCATCGACCGCAGGCGCGCGGCGTGGTTCAGCCGTGCCAGCGGCGCATTATCAATGCACCGTTGGCACCACCGAAGCCGAAGGAGTTGGTGAGCGCGTGCTCGACCGCGGCGGGCCGGGCATGCCGGGGAACGAGGTCGAGATCGGCCTCTGCGTCCGGGTGCTCGAGGTTGAGCGTCGGCGGCAGGGTCTGGTGGGCCAACACCAGCGCCAGGATGCCGGCCTCGAGACCACCAGCAGCCCCCAGCAGGTGCCCGGTAGCGGACTTGGTCGACGACATGGCCAGCTTGTAGGCGTGGGCGCCGAAGGCCTGCTTCACCCCACGCACCTCCGCCAGGTCGCCGAGCGGCGTGGAGGTGCCGTGGGCGTTGATGTAGTCGATGGCTGCGGGCTCCAATCCGGCATCCTCGAGCGCGCAACGCATCACGCGTGCAGCACCGTCCCCCGTGGGGTCGGGCGCTGAAATGTGATACGCATCACCGCTCAGGCCATAGCCGACGATCTCGCAGTAGATGCGCGCGCCGCGCTCCCGGGCGCCTTCGAGCGTCTCCAGCACCAAGATGCCGGCGCCTTCACCGACCACGAAGCCGTCACGATCCTGGTCCCAGGGTCGCGACGCCTTCTCGGGCTCGTGGTTGCGGGTCGAGAGCGCGCGCATGGCCCCGAAGCCGGCGATCGACAGCGGCGTGACCACCGCCTCGGTACCACCCGCGATCATGGCATCGGCGTGACCCCATTGGATCTGGCGAAAGGCATCGCCCACCGCGTTCAGCCCGGTGGTGCAGGCCGTTGCCGGGGCGCTGTTGGGCCCTTGCGCACCGAAGCGGATCGAGACCTGGCCGGCGGCCATGTTGACGATCTGCGAAGGGATGAAGAAGGGCGACACGCGGCTCGGGCCACGCGCCATGAGCGTCGCGTGCACCGACTCGATCACCGGCAGCCCGCCGATGCCGGAGCCGATATCGACCCCGACTCGCCGGCGGTTGCCATCCGTGACCTCGAGACCGGCGTCATCCATGGCGAACTGGGCGGCACCGAGCGCCAGATGAATGAAGCGATCGCTTTTCTTGATCTCCTTGTGTGGAAGGAAATCCGCGGCATCGAAGTCCTTCACCTCGCCGGCGATACGCGCGGGGAAAGCAGCAGCGTCGAAGCGGGTGATCGGTCCGATGCCGGCATCGCCACGCACCAGCGCGTCCCAGGTCTCCTGGGTGCCGACGCCGACCGGCGAAACCAGGCCCAGACCGGTGACCACCACACGCCTGCGCGTCGGCAGGCTCATGTCGCCTTCCCCATGGTGTGGCTTCCTACCGGCTCAGGCGTCGCCACTGCCGCCGTGGGCTTCGATGTAAGCCGTGGCGTCTTTGACCTTGGAGATTTTCTCGGCGTCGTCGTCCGGAATCTCGATGCCAAACTCTTCTTCGAAGGCCATCACCAACTCGACGATGTCCAGGGAATCCGCCCCGAGATCATCGGTAAAGCTGGCGTCGTCGATCACTTCTTTCAAATATACGCCGAGCTGATCGGCGATGATGTTCTTGACTTTGTCTGCTACGGCCATGGCTTGGTCCAACCTCCTGGTCGTTCTGTTGTGCGCGATGCGCTGCGGCTTTGTAGCACACTGGCTACAGGGTGTCGATCACGGGCCCGCCCACGCGGCAAAGTCCCGCATCGCGATTACATGTAGAGACCACCCGAGACGTTGATAACCTCTCCAGTGATATATCCAGCTTCTTTGCTGGCGAGAAAAACGGCAGCGGCGGCGATGTCTTCGACAGTGCCCAACCGGCGTAGCACCACCTGATCCTCGAGATTGCTCGCCACCTTGGGATCGAGTGTATCGGTCATCGCGGTGGCGATGAATCCTGGGGCGATGACATTGGCGGTGATGCCCCGGCTGCCCAGCTCGCGGGCGACCGATTTGGCAAAGCCGATCAGGCCCGCCTTGGACGCTGCGTAGTTGGCCTGGCCGCCATTGCCCATCAGGCCGACCACCGAGGACACGAAGACGATGCGGCCGAAGCGCCGGCGAATCATGCCCCGCACCAGCGCTTTGGTCACCGCGAAACTGCCGGTGAGGTTGGTGTCGATCACGGCTTGCCACTGCTCGAGCGACATGCGCAGCAACAGGCCATCGCGGGTGATTCCCGCATTGTTGATCAAGATGTCGACCCCCCAGTCCGCGCCGAGCGATGCCAACGCGTCGGGGACTGCCTGCAAGTCGGCGAGGTCAAGGGCCAGCGGTCGCGCCTCCCCACCCGTGGAACGGATCTGCTCGGCCAGCATCTCGAGCTTGTCGATCGAGCGCGCGGCCAGCACCACACGCGCGCCGCAGCCGGCAAGCGCTCGTGCGATACCAGCACCGATTCCTTGGGATGCGCCGGTGATCAGCGCGGTCTTGCCATCGAGTCGAAACATGATCCCGGCACTCCTTTGAAATCTTGTGATGCGAGGCTACAGATCCGCGACCGCTGCGGGTCCGGGCAGGGACTGCCAGCGGGCACCACGATCGATACGTTTGCCGAGTCCGCACAGAACCTTCCCCGGCCCCACCTCGAGGAAGTGCTCGATCCCCTCGGTGCGCATGCACGCGATCGATTCCACCCACCGTACAGGGCCATCGATCTGGCGCTCCAGCGCATCGCGCGCGGATGCGCCCGCGGTGATCGCTCGGGCATCGATGTTGACCACCACGGGAACATCCGGATCCGCGAAGTCCGTCGCCCGCAGCAAGGGTGCCAGCCCGGCGCGGGCCGGCTGCATGAGGGGTGAGTGAAACGGCGCGGAGACCGCCAGCAGCTTGGCCCGCCGGGCGCCGTGCTCCATCGCGCGTTCGGCGGCCGCCGCGACAGAGTCTCGGTGGCCGGCGATGACGATCTGCCCGGGAGCGTTGATGTTGGCCACCGCCAACACCTCCTCGCCATCTGAGCGGCGACCGCGTGTCTGCTCGACCACCGCGCGTACCGCCGCAAGGTCGAGCCCGAGGATCGCGGCCATGGCGCCGACGCCGACCGGAACCGCCGCTTGCATCAGCTCGCCGCGCCGGCGCACCAGGCGCAGAGCATCGGCGAAGCACAGGGTGCCGACCGCGACGTGCGCCGCATACTCTCCTAGGCTGTGGCCCGCGACCATGGCCGGCGCGATTCCGGCCGCGGCCAGCACCCGCGCCATGGCCACCGATACGGTGAGCAGGGCCGGCTGCGTGTTGGCGGTGCGCATGAGCTGGTCTTCGGGCCCCTGCCAGCAGAGCCCCGTGAGATCGAAGCCGAGCACCTCGTCCGCCTCCTCGAAGGTTTCCCGCGCCAGGTCATGGGCCGCGGCCCAATCGCGACCCATGCCGACGCTCTGCGAGCCCTGGCCCGGGAATACAAACGCCAGCCCAGCCTTGGGTTCGACCATCGCCCTAGCCTCTTGAGTTCACCGGTCGGGCCAGGCTCGAACGCGATTCGTCCTGGGCATGAAGCTCCGCGAGCTTGACCTCGATCTTGTGGTCGAGCCCGGCAGCACAGAATTCGGCCGCTCGGAGGATGGCATTTTTCATCGCCTTGGCGCCGGATCGTCCGTGACCGATGAAGCAGCCGCCCCGTACGCCGAGCAGCGGTGCAGCACCGCGCTCGCTCCAATCCACCGCCTGGCGAAAGCGCTCGAAGGCAGGCGCTGCCAGCGATGCACCCAGGCGCGTGCGCGGTGTGCGCGCCAGCTCGCGGCGCAGCAGGCTGGCGACAAAGTCGACCACCGACTCGCTCGACTTGAGAACGACGTTTCCAACAAAACCATCACACACTATAACATCGACAGTACCACGGAAGAGATCGCGTCCTTCGACGTTTCCCACGAAGTTGAGACCGGCATCCTGCAGTGCCCGAAACCCTTCACGCATCCGATCCGTGCCCTTTCCTTCCTCTTCCCCAACGGACATCAGGCCGACTCGCGGCGCGCGCGTCCCTATGATTTCTTGTGCGTAAAAATGACCCATAACAGCGAATTGTCGCAGGTGAGCAGGCCGCGCATCGACATTGGCACCGACATCCAGCATCACGGTTCGGCCTTGGCGGGTCGGAAAGATCCCGGCCAAGGCCGGACGGTCAACACCGGGAACGGCACCGATGACCGTCTTAGCAGCGATCAGCGCGGCGCCGGTGTTGCCGGCGGTGACCATGCCCTGGGCACGACCTTGGCGCACCAGGCGGGCGCACACGCGCACCGATGCGTCCCGTTTCTTCGCCACCGTCGCTGCCGGTTCTTCCATCGCCACCACCTCGGCGGCGTGCTCGATCGTGATCCGTGCGCCGTGCGACCCGGCGGGCGCAGACCGCTGAGCAGCGGCCATCGAAACCTCGCCCAGGCTCTCGAACAGGGGCTCGATGCGCGCACGATCGCCGACCAGGATGATCCGGACACGACCCTCGCCGGTCGCACGCCAGGCACCTTCGACCGCGGCCTGCGGAGCGAAGTCGCCACCCATCGCATCGATCGCGAGGGTGATCACCGTGTTGGGTTCACCGTGATCGGCGCAGGATGGAGCGAATCGGGCACGCTCGGTGGCGAACAAGCTCGCGCCAAGCGCGGCGTGACGATGGCCACGCCGCCTTAGACCTCGGCCGTTTCGATCACCTCGCGGCCACGGTAGTGGCCGCAGTGGGGGCACACGTGGTGCGGGCGCTTTTGCTCCCCGCATTCTGAACAGCTCGACATCGCAGGTGCGCGCAACGAGTCGTGGGTCCGGCGCCGGTCGCGGCGTGCTTTGGAGTGTCGTCGTTTGGGATTGGCCATGGTCGAGACCTCTCGGCTTGAAGCGAGACACCTGGAACAGGCGCTTCGCTGGCAAGAATTCGTGGTGTTGGCAGTGGTGTTGGCAGTGGTGTTTGGCGAACGGCGGCCAGGCTAGTGGTCGCTGTCGGACGGGCGGTTTGCACCGAGCGCTGCGAGCGCCGCCCAACGCGGATCGACCTGCGGCAAACACGCGCACGCGCCTTGGTTGAGGTCCGCGCCGCAGGTTGCACACAGGCCGGCACAGTCTTCGCGGCATAAGAGCTTCATCGGTACGTTCAGTTGCAACTGCTCGCGCAGTGGTCCTTCCGTGTCAAGAATCGGCTCGCGCAAGCGGAGCGAGCCGAGCTCATCCTCCCCGAGCGGCGCTGGTGCCGGGATGGGTCCTCGCGACGGACCCTTGGCCCGGGCCGGATCGCCGTCCGGCTCGGCGCCGGTCTCGGTGGACTCGACACGAACCCACAGCTCGAGATCAACGGTCATGGGCACCGCCACCGGCCGCAGGCAACGTGTACAGGCCAGGGTCTGCTCGTAGACCAACTGCGCCTGGAACCAGTAGTCGGGCGCTGCCCGGCTGATGCGTCCCCGGCAACCGATGGGTCCGAGCGTCTGAAGCTCCGGCCGGTCCAGGACCTCGGGGGCTACCGTCAGGGTCTCCTGCCACACGTAGGGTTCGTCTCCCAGACGATCGAGGCGAATTTTCATCGATGGATGCCCCCCAGGCCGAAAAGGGAGGCTAACGCTTTCGCCCGGCGGCTGTCAATCGTCGCCGCCACTGCTTGGAGCCAACAGCGCGGGGCGGCGCGCCAGCTCGAGGCGAAGCGCGGGCGGCGCGCCGGCCACCACCACGGTGAGGGCGCGGAAGCGGTCGGCCACAGGGGCCAGGACGATCTCGGCATCGCGCCAGCGGCGCGCTTCGCGACGCGGGATCAGCGGCAGGCGCTCGGCCAGGCGCGCCAGGCGCGCCACCTCGTCGCGGGTGTTGCCGAGATCCGCCCACAGCCCCCACACCAGCACGCCATCCGCCGCGGGCCTGGTGGCGGCGACCGCGGCGGCGCGCGGCGCCAGACCTCGGGCCGCGTCGAGCCCGCGTCGACCCAGCGCGCGCAGCTTCCAGCCCGCGGCCTGCCCCTGGCGCAAGCCACCGGACAGGCGGGCCAGCGAAGCGCCTGGCACCCGCCATAGATGATCGGGCACACCGTCGCTGCGCTCGAGCACCGCGGCCCGCGGCAGCTCGCCCGCTGCTGGCTCGCGGCGAAAGAACGCCAACGCCTGGACCCCGTGCCGCGAGCCGGGGCCGGCCATCATCAACAGCACCAGCTCGCGGTCGATGATGGCGCCCGCCCGCTGCCATAGCGCTGTTTGCATGCTCCGCTCACTGGTCACGGCGAGCCGCGTACCATCGGCTCGCAAGCGGTAGATGCCGGCTGGGAACGGGTCGATCGGGCGGTGCAGCGCCAACACCCCGAGCGCCGAGGCCCGGGTCGCGGCTGGCGACGGCGCACGCAACTCCAGCGGCGGTGCGCCTGCCTGGCGCACCATCCATACATTGCCTTGCCACGAGACCTTGGCGCTGCGACCCCGGACGGTGACCGGGCCACCGGCCAGCCAGGGATTGTCGGCCAGGCGTCCAGCCAGCCGCGAGAAGGCGGCCAGCGCTGGGTACACCTGCGCCATCACCACGAAAGACTCCCCTTGCGTATCGGCGGCCAGCGCCAGCTCGGAGGACGGCACCACCGGGAAGCCGCCGAACGACGGCAGTACCACCGGCGGCAGGCCGGTAAGCCGGGCAAAGGCCGCCAGATAGTCCTGGTGGCGCGGATTCGCCGGGTCCAGCACGCCGAGGTTCTGGTGCGGGTAGGGCAACCACAAGACGGCCGGGAATTGTTCCTGCGCCAGCAAGCCCGCCACTGGCGAGCGCGAATCCGGCCGCACCGCGCGCGCCCGCGGCAGATACCAGTAGGCGATGTGCGCAGTCGCCAGTGCGCCGATCGCAAACAACACGGCCAACGCGATCAGCAGGCGCCTCATGGCGCCGGCTCGGGCCCGAAGGCCTGACCCCAGGCCGCAACCGTCTCCTCGGCGGTGCGCTGCCAGTCAAAGCGCACGCTGCGCCGGCGACCGCGCGCACGCAGCTCGGCGCACGCCTGCTCATCCCGGAGCAGGCGTTCGAGCTGCGTGCGCCACGCCGCCACGTCGCCCACGGGAACATAGGCCGCTGCGTCACCGGCCACCTCGCGCAGCACCGGGATATCGCTGACCAGAAGCGGCGCGCCCAGGCACATGGCCTCCACCGCCGGCAGACCGAAGCCCTCGTAGATCGAAGGCATGACCACCAAGCGCGCATGGCGGTACAGCGCGGCCACCCGGGCGTCGGCGAGGTAGCCGAGGTGCACCAGCCAGCCGGCCGCGGTGCCGGCCTCGAGCGTCGCTCGGAGCGTCTCGGTCTTCCAGCCCAGGCGACCGCAGAGCACCAGCGTCGGTGCCCCCGGCCAGCCGCGAAGCAGACGCTGGTAGGCAGCGAACAACGTCGGCAGGTCCTTGCGCGGCTCGAGGGTACCGACGTGCAGCACGAAACGCTCGGGCACGCCATTCGGCAGCCGCACACCCGCGCCTGAAGCCGCGGTGGCAGCGCCCGGGCCGAGCCACACCGCACGCACCCGCGCCGCAGGTGCCAGCCGAGTGTCGACCAGCTCACGACGCACGGTCTCGGCATCGGTGAGCACCAGCGCGGCGCGTGCCACGGTCGCGCGCAGGTGGCATTCGAGATCGCGACGCGTGGCCTCGTGCATGGTCTCCGGCACACGTAGGAAGGACAGATCATGGACCGTCGCCACCAGCGGCCCGCGGGCGCGCACGAACCACGGTGGCAGAAAGTAGTTGGGGGCAAAGAGCAGGCGGTTGCCATCCGCGGCGATCAGGCGTGGCGTCAGGCGCCGCAGCCAGGCGACCAGACGCACGTAGGAGATCGCCAAGCTGTCATCGACCGCGTAGTGCACCACCTCGATCGCCGGCCCGCAGGGCAAGGGCACCACCGGCGCCTCCAGGTCCGGGGTATCGACCAGGTTGGGGCCGTACAGCCGCAGGCGCACATCGTCCCGTCCAGCCAGGTGCTCGAGCAGCCGGTAGAGGTACCAGCCGATGCCGGTGAGCGGTTCCCAAAACGGACTGATATCCACCGCTACGCTGAGCCGCGGCTCGGCCCGGCGGGCAGCCTGGCGCATGCGCAGCGTCCGCACGAAGCGCACGGTGGCGATCCAACGACGAGGCTCGAAGGGTCGCCGCGCACGCCGGGCGAAGGCGCGGGCCCGCCAGTACCAGACCAGCAGGCCGAGCGCAGCGAGCAAGCGCTTGAGCCGGGCGCGCAAGGCGCTGGGCGCCACGCGCATGGCGAGCGCATGAAGCGCCCGGCGCAACACACCCGCCCGTTTGCGCCAAGCGCTACCGCGGCCCGGGCGTGGCCCGCCCACGCGCGAAGGTCTCGTTCTCGGTGTGCCGGAAGGTTCCTGCATCAGCAGCCATCTCAACGCTGTTCGATCGCGCTCCCATGCTAGCCGAGCGCTGTGACAAATGGCTGCCGAACGTGCCTGCCGCGCGGACCTGCGGGCGCTAGGCCGGACGGGCCCGCTGTGCAGCTTGGGTACCACCGTCCACGTCCACGCCTTCGGGTACAATCGTCACCGCTCGCCCCGGCCCGACTGCCGGTGCAGGCGGCCGCGACCGGACCCGTGCCGTATACCATCGCCATCGACGCCCGCAAGCTCGGCGACTTCGGGATCGGCACCTATGTCCACGGTCTGGTCAGCCACCTCGCCGCACTCGACAGCGAGAATCACTACCTGCTGCTGGTCGGCAGCGCGGGCCGCGGTCACCTGCCGGCGCTACCCAGCAACTTCGAACCGATGCTTCAGCGCGCACCGGTGTACTCGCTGCGCGAGCAGCTCTCGCTATCGGTCACCTTGCTGCGCCGCCGGGTCGATCTCTTTCACGCCACCCACTACGTGCTGCCAGCGGTGCTTCCGTGCCGGGTGGCGGTGACCATCCATGACATCATCCATCTGCTGTACCCCGAGTTCCTTCCCAACCGCCTCGCGTTCTACTATGCCGAGCGCATGCTGCGCCGGGCCGTGCACCGCAGCGACCGCATCCTGACCCCTTCGCGCAGCACCCGCGACGACCTGGCGCGCTGGTTCGATCTCGATCCCGAGCGAATCAAGGTGGTTCACAACGGGATCGACGATTCCTTTTTCGATCCGCTGAAACCCCCCAGCCTCGACCGCTGGCTGCGAGACCTCGATCTCAAACGCCCCTACCTGCTGTTTGTCGGCAACCCCAAACCCCATAAGAACCTCGATCGGGTGCTCAAAGGCTACGCGCGCGCGGTGGCCGGGGCCGATTTCCCTCATAGGCTGGTCTTGGTGGGCGATCGCGGCACCAGCGACAAGGCGATCCGGCTACGCACCCGCCATCTGGGCATCGAGGCACGCGTACGCATGCTCGGTCACGTGGCCCAAGAGGCGCTGCCTGCGATCTACCAAGGCGCGTCTCTGCTGCTTTACCCGACGCTTTACGAAGGGTTCGGGCTGCCGGTGGTCGAGGCCATGGCCTCCGGCACACCGGTGATCACCTCCAATACGTCGGCGCTCAAGGAGGTCGCGGCCGGCTACGCAGACCTGGTCAACCCGCTCGACGCCGACGCCATCGCCGCCGCCATCGCGCGCTGCCTCAGCGACTCCGACCACCGCGCATCCCTCACCAAGCTCGGCCAGCGACGCGCCCAGGACTTTCGCTGGGAACGCGCCGCGGGCGAAACGCTGGCGCTGTACCGCAGCGCCCTCAGCGGCACCGTGCCCCGGAACGGGACCCCGCCTTGAGCGTATTCGAGAGCCGGCGCACGGCGCTCGTGCACGATTGGCTGACCGGCATGCGCGGCGGCGAGAAGGTGCTCGAGGCGCTTGCCACGCTGGTCCCGGAGGCGCCCATCTACACCCTCTTGCACGTGCCCGGCAGCGTTGCTCCCGAGCTCGAGGCGCATGCCATCCACAGCAGTTGGATCGCGCGCCTGCCCGCCGCCCGGCGTGGCTATCGTCGCTACCTACCCCTGTTTCCAAGCGCCATCGAAGACTTCGACCTCAATGGCTTCGACCTGGTGCTCTCGACCAGCCATTGCGTGGCCAAAGGGGTGATCCCGCCGCCGGGGGCACTTCACATCTGCTACTGCCACTCACCCATGCGCTATGCCTGGGACCAAGAGCATGTCTACTTCCCGCGCCGCCACGGCCCGGCAGCGCGGCTGCGCAACCTGCTGCTCTCGAGCCTGCGTACCTGGGACGCTGCGTCCGCCGATCGTGTCGACCTGTTCATCGCCAACTCACGCTTCGTGGCCGAGCGTATCCGCCGCTACTACCGGCGCCAGGCCGAGGTAATCCCGCCACCGGTGGCGGTCGAGGCCTTTGCTGCCAAGCCCAGTCATGGTACATTCTCATATGAAGAGCGATCCGAGCCTGTGGTGCGCGCAGCGGAGCGATGCCTGATGGTGGCTGCGCTCGCCCCTTACAAGCGGATCGAGGTCGCAATCGCGGCCTGCCGCCGTCTCGGGCTCGGACTCGATATCGTGGGCACCGGCCCCGAGCTGCGACGCTTGAAGCGCCAGACCGGCGAAGGCGTGGCGATTCTCGGCCGGGTCGAGCACCAGCGGCTGGTCCAGCTCTACCGCCGCGCCTTTTGTCTGCTGCAACCGGGCGTCGAGGACTTCGGTATCGCCGCGGTCGAGGCGCTGGCCAGCGGCACGCCCGTGGTGGCGCTCGGGCACGGCGGTGTGCTCGACATTGTGGACGACGGTGTCCACGGGGTGCTTTACGGTCGCGGTGAGCCTCGAGCAAGCCTTGCCGAGGCCGACTTCGAGGAAGATGTGACGCAGCTCGAACAAGCGATCGAACGGTGCCGAGCACAGACCTTCGATCATCGCCAGCTCGAGGAACGTGCCGAACGCTTCTCCACGGCCCGTTTTCTCACCCGCATGCGCGCTCGCATCGAGCAGGCCCTGGCTGAGAGGACAATGGTATGACCATGATTCGTTCCCGCCGCCGCAGCACGGTAGCGATGCGTCTCGTGACCGATGTGCTGGGCACCCTGGCCGCGTTCCTGCTCGCCTGGTACCTGCGCTTCGAGCTGCACGTACCGGCACTCACCAAGGGCGCACCGCCCCTATCGTCTTATCTGCTTTACCTGCTGCCGGTGGTGCTGATCTCGTGGCCGGTGGTGTTCCACTTCCATGGCCTCTACCAGAGCCGGCGCGACCGCAGTCGGGTGGATGAAGCGCTCACGGTGCTGCTCGCCACCGCGGTCGCCACCGTGGTGCTGTCCAGCGTCCAGGCCTGGTACCGGCCGACGGTCGACGCCAGCCCCAACTTCGCCTTCAGCCGTGCCTTCCTCGCCTGGTTCTTGGCGCTCGACGTGCTGCTGGTGGTGAGCGGGCGCTTGTGGTTGCGCGCACTGCTTCGCCGCCGCCGCTTGCGCGGGTTGAACCTGCGCCGCATCCTGATCGTCGGCGCGGGCGCGCTGGGCCAGGAGATCAACCACAAGATTCTCGCCCATCGCGCCCTCGGCTTCGAGGTCGCCGGCTTCCTCGACGACGACCCACAGAAAATGGGCCGCGACTTTCTCGGCACCCGCGTGCTCGGTCCCCTCGGGGAGGTCGAGCAGGTGATCGACGAGCAGGCGATCGATCAGGTCTACATCGCCCTGCCGCTCGAGGCCTACCGCAAGATGATGCAGGTCCTGGAGAGAATCGGCCGGCATTGCGTGGAGATCAAGCTGGCCCCGGACGTGCTGCAGTACGCGACACTCAAAGCGACGCTCGAAGACCTCGACGGCATGCCGGTGATCAACCTCACGCGAACGCCGCTTCAAGGCTGGCACAGCATGGTCAAGCGCGTCGTCGACCTGCTGCTCGCGGGTGCCTCCCTGCTGGTCTTGCTGCCCGCCCTGCCGCTGATCGCATGGCTGATCAAGCGCGAGGATGGGGGTCCAGTTTTCTACCGGCAGGAACGTATGGGACTCGACGGCAAGCCCTTTATGATCCTCAAGCTGCGCTCCATGCGCATCGACGCGGAGTCGACCAGCGGGCCGGTTTGGGCCGAGCGTGACGACCAGCGCCGCACCCGCATCGGAAGCTTCCTCCGACGCTGGTCGATCGACGAGCTACCGCAGGTCTGGAACGTACTTCGCGGCGATATGTCGATCGTCGGTCCGCGCCCCGAACGGCCGAGCTTTGTGCACGAGTTCCGCCACAAGATCCCCGACTACATGCTTCGCCACCGGGTGCGTGCCGGGATCACCGGTTGGGCCCAGGTGCACGGCTGGCGCGGGAACACGTCGATTCGAAAAAGAATCCAGTATGATCTATACTACATCCAGAACTGGTCGCTCAAGCTCGATCTCAAGATCCTCTGGATGACCCTGCGCTCGGGCGCCTGGCACAACGCCTACTAGCCCCGACCAACGCTTCCGAAGAGCCTGGCGAAGGCTTCGCCGATGAGCTCGGCAGGTTTTACATTAAATGCGATAATAAGAAGTCAAAATAGAGCATAGTGCTCATATACATAACTGGAACCCCATGTTTCTCAGGTGAGCCATCCATGAAAGAACACGCGATTCGGACCTCCCGTCGTCTTTCCTTTCATCTTGTCATCGTCCTCGGTCTTCTCACCCTTCTTGCCTTCCCGTGGCAGGCGACCAACGCCCAGATTCCGCCCAGCATCGCTGCCATCGAAGCGGAGCACAGCGCGATCGCCCTCGACCTCGTCCACACCCGCGAGCTCCAAGACACCGACATCGATCTGCGCATCGCCAGGCTGCACATCAAGCACGGCAGCCTGGTGCCAACGACCGCCGTGCGCGGCCAGGTCCGCGAGTGGCTGTTCATCGGCGAGGCACGTCTGGCGCTCGATCCCCCGGATCGCATCGAGGCCCAGCAGCTCGAGCTCTACACCGACAAAGACACCCTGCGCGAGACCGTCCGCCAAGCGGTGCTGGTGCTGACCAACGATGCCGCCATCTCGGCGCTGGCTCGACACGCTGCCACACCGGCTTCGGCCGAGTTGAGCAACGAGGCCAACACGCTCTTCACCCGCTGGCTCGACGGTGGCGAGCGCCGAAAGATGAACGTCGACGATGCGGTGCTGCTCGATGCTCTCGGCGATCCGCTTTACGACAGCTACTTCGCGGCCTTGTTTCACGGCTACAGTTTGGGTGACTTCCTGTGCGTGGTCGAGCCCGAGCAGTTCGAGCAGGTCACGGTCGGCCGCTTCGAGCCCATCGATTTCACCCGGCGGGAAAAACGCAAGGCCCAAAGGATGATCGCCAAGCAGCAGCGCAAGGGTCGCTGGATCGGGCTGGAGCTCGAGGGTCTCGGGGACTTCGAGAATTGGATCTCGATGCCCCTCAAGGACAGCCAGGGCGCACCGCAGCACGGAGCAGGTCGCTTCGACGTGCTTCACTATGATCTCGACATCTCGCTGGCACCGAAATCCCTCGAACTCACTGGCCATGCGCAGGTGAACCTGCGCGCCGAGAGTGGAAGACAGGCGCTGCGGCTGGTGCTCTCCGCGGATCTTGCCGTGCACAAGGTATCGCTCGCTGGCGGCTCGGACCTCTTCTTTCGGCAACGAGGCTCCGATTTGCTGGTCGTCTTGCCGAAGATCGCGGCGACGGATGAGGAAATGACCCTGGTGATCGACTACAGCGGCGACGCCATCGGGAACATTCCACGCACCACTGCACGGGTGCTCAACGACACCGAGCATTGGTACCCCAGCGTCTCGACCACGGACTACGCCACCTACGATATGATCTTCCATTGGCCGAAAAAGCTGCAACTCTTCGC
>Ga0114931_10001983_pt1 | contig 26104 bp, 21 predicted proteins | sample 2SBtaG_FD_89579 | JGI IMG/M metagenome (GOLD analysis project Ga0114931, IMG submission 89579) | Deep subsurface microbial communities from Kolumbo volcano to uncover new lineages of life (NeLLi) - 2SBTROV14_V59a metaG | ecosystem: Environmental > Aquatic > Marine > Volcanic | place: Kolumbo... | reverse complement strand
GAGCGCGAATCGAGACGAACCTCCGCCGAGCGCGAATCCCTCGCTCGCGCGTCGGGCTCGGTCGCACGCCTGATACAGGTGCCGGGTGGCATGCTCACCGCTTTGGGTGAGCATGTCTTGCCAGCGCGCGGCGGCGTGGTCACGGATTCGGCGCTTCACGCTGCGCGACCGATATTTGGCACAAATCAGGTTGATGATTAAGCTGGACCGCCATCCGAGCCGCCGGCTGCGACCGTTGACTGTCGGCTGCCGGGAGAAACCCTCGGGCCGCGAGTAAAGGCGAGGCCCAAGATAGACATGATGGCGGGAAACGGGCGGGGTCTGCTCGTATCCCGGTTTCAGTTTCCAGCGCGAAATGCGGTGACGCTCATGAACGACACCGGCTCGACGATTATTGATCCGCATGGGCACTGCGCCCCGCGTTGGCGCGCCGGTTACTCGTCGCCCGTCGGGCGTAGCGGCGACTTTCGATGACCGGCAAGCGAATGACCCCGGCGCGCCGATGGGTTCTCATCCCCGCAGCCATATTCGGGCTGCTGCTCATGGCCAGTTTCTGGGAGCATGCCAGCTTTGTCGGGGTCACCCTGCGAACCGCCCCATTTTTGGGTTTCAGTCTGGCGTTCGGGTCGATCGGCGGAGTCTGGGCATGGATGCGCCGCAGGGTGGGTCTCGAAGCTCGCTGCCCGCGCTGCGGCTATCAGCGCGCCCCGACCGGACCACATCCCCCGCGCTGCCCTGAATGCGGGTTCGTCTGGTCGGATCGCAATGTCATCCGCGGCCGGCCTGCGCAGCCGCTGTGGATTGCGCTGTCGGCGTCCGGTGCAATGGCCGTTCTTCTGTTTTTCGTGTTGCTCTCGGGCGTGTGGGACTCGAGCCCACTGGCGCTCGCGCTGATGCGTATCGAGCCGACGGGCGCGCTGATTGTCGACGTGACAGCGGGCGAATTCGGGTTTGACCACCGAGAGTGGCGAGAGCTACTGCGGCGGAGACTTTCACAGACGCAACGCGAGCGGCTCGCGACAGGATTGCTCGACCGTCGCCTGCGCCACGCTGCGCTCGGCCGCGAAGCCTCGACCTGGTTCAGGAATCAGGTACTCGCCAAGCGGCTGCCCGCTCCGATTGTCCAGCGCTACTACCGCGAGCGATTCACGCTCGAAATCGTCCCGCCGGCCGCTGTACACGCCGGCCAAAAAGCCACGCTGACCATCCGCGGCCATCGGGCTTACCACGGCGGCCAACCGGTTTCGATCTCCACGGCGTTCATCTTCGAGGCCGTCTATGTGGACGATCAGATCGTCGCGGCGGACTACAAGAAGGGGATGATGCAATACGCAGGGCTCCTGGCGCATCCGCGATATGAAATCCACGCCGACTGGACAGCGGCGGACGCTGGAGTGCATAGCATCCGAGTCGTCGGCTGGTTTGTCGTCGGACCCAACCTACGCTTTGAGCGCGAGGTCGAATGGGATCCCAATCATCGCCCGACCCTTCCCGCGACGACGGAGTGGGCGGAGCGTATCGAAGCTGCGGCCAAGGTACACGTCCAGCCCTGACAGTCCGCCGCAATGGTGGAAATCGCCGAGCGACGACGTAGCGGCCGGCGCCCTCGCCCGCCGTAGACAGCCGGAAACGTCCTTTTGGACTACGGCCCGCGAGAGCGCGGGCCGCTACACGACCTTCGCGGCGGACTGTTGAGAATTGGTCGCGACGAGGCACGTGGCAGAACCGACCACGATTTCCCTGGTCGCGGTGTGGACGACGATGATCGACCAGGTCGCTTTGGCGGTGATCGTCGTTCCGAGCACGATTGCCGCCAGGGTGGCGGCGCGATTGACAACCCGAACATGCTGCACTCCTTGTAAGATTCGCCGACGGTCGGAATGTGGGTTATCGGCGGAGTCGCCACCCGCGACGAATCGGCCTCAGAACTCGCCGAACGCATAGTAGATCGATCACTCGATTCTTCCGCGCACGGAATAGTCGTCCCTCGTCAACGAATCCATGGAGGCGAGCCGTGCGGGGCGGCATTCCAAATGTCCAGAGGGTCTATAATGTTTCATAGGCCGACGCCACGCTAGCATGCACACACGAGCGAGTGAGCTTCGCACGCGGCCGCGCTGAGCGGTCGGTCGAAACGCTCGATTGAGGATTTGATACCTTCGAGGAGGTCAAGGCCATGACAGCTGGATTGAGAAGATTCGGACCGGGGATGCTCGTCCTCGCCGCGCTCGCGATGCTGGCGCCGGCGAGCGCATTGGCGGCGAAGCGCGTGCTGCGGCTCAAGTTCGACGGACCGGTCGCGGAAGCGCCGCTGCCGGATGCGGAAATGATGACGCTCCTCGGCGCCCAGCCGCCGAAGACCCTGCACGAATGGGTCGAGTCGATCGACGACGCCGCCAAGGATCGCCAAATCCACGGCATCGAGATGATCGTCGAAAACCCGCAGATGAGCATGGCGCAGCTCGAGGAGATCACCCGCGCCCTCGGCCGATTCCGAAGCAGCGGCAAGCAGGTCTTCTGCTACCTTGATTACGGCAGCAACCTCTCGTACGCGCTCGCGACGGCGGCGGACCACGTCACGCTCGCCGAATACAGCACACTCGACATCGCGGGCCTGCGCAGCGAACTCGGTTTCTACAAAGGTCTGCTCGAGAAGGTAGGCGTCCAGGCCGACATGATCCACGCGGGCGCTTACAAAGCGGCCCTCGAGCCGTACACGCGCACCGAGCCAAGCCCGGAATTCGCCGAGAATATCAATTGGCTGCTCGACGGGATCTACGCCGGCTGGATCCAACTGATGGCCGACGGACGCGACCTGTCGGTCTCGAAAATGAAGGACATCGTGGACGAAGCCCCGATCGACGCGGACAAGGCGCTCGATCTCAAGCTCGTCGACGAGGTCGGATCGTATCACGATTTTCGCAAACGGATTCAGAAAAACTTCGGCCGCGATCTCGAGGTCGTAAAGCAATACCCCAGCAAGAACACGCTCGATCTGGATCTCGACTCGTCCAATCCGTTCGCGCTCTTCACGCAGATGAACAAGCTGATGGAAGAGATGTTCGGCGGCGCGGCCGACAAGAGCGGCAAAGCGGGCATCGGCTTGATCTACATCGAAGGCGGGATCGTCGTCGGCAAGAGCGCCAGCAGCCCCTTCGCCGGCGGAACCGTCGGCAGCACAACGATCAGAGCCGCGCTCGAACGCGCCCGCACGAACGATGACATCAAGGCGGTCGTGCTGCGCGTCAATTCGCCGGGCGGTTCGGCGCTCGCCAGCGACATCATGTGGGAGGCCGCCACGCGGCTCGCCGCCGAGAAGCCGTTGATTGTCAGCATGGGCGGCGTCGCCGGCAGCGGCGGGTACTACGTCTCGCTCCCGGCGGACGTCATCTTCGCCGAAGACACCACCATCACCGCCTCGATCGGGGTCGTCGGCGGGAAAATGGTCTGGAAAGAATTGATGGAGGACAAGCTCGGCATCACGACCACCGAATTCACGCGCGGCAAGAACGCCGCCTTGATGAGCATGAACCACGTCTGGACCCCGGCCGAACGTGAGCACATGACCAACTGGCTTAATACGACCTACGCCCAGTTCAAGGGGCGCGTGATGAGTTCGCGCGGCGACCGCATCAAAGGCGATCTTGAAGACCTCGCCGCCGGCCGCGTGTTCACCGGCCGCCAGGCGCTCGCGCACGGGCTCGTCGATCGGATCGGCGGTCTGACTGACGCGCTCAAGCTCGCTGCCGACAAAGCGGGGCTGCACGACTACGAGATATATCAGCTTCCCAAGGCGAAGGAGCTAGGCGACATCCTGCGTGAATTGATGGGCCAGGAAACCGAGGATGACTACGACGTGTCGCTCGGGTCGGTCTGGTCGAGCGATCCGCTAGGACGCGCAATCTTGCCGCTGATCCGCCAACTTGCGCCGCAGCAACTTCGCACGATCGCCGCGGACATGCAGAATTTGATGGTGCTCAACAATGAGCACGTCGGCTGCTTTATGCCATTCAGCGGCGTTTTCCGCTGAGGCTCGGCTCACCCGGATGCACTCCCGGCGGCGCGGCTCGATGCGGGTCGCGCCGCCGTTTTTTCTGCGCAATCAGAGTAGACTGTCGCGATGCTGCTGCGCATCCGCGATCTCCGCGTTCAGTTCGGCCCGCATGCCGATCCGCTCACTATCGTCGACGGCGTGTCGCTCGACGTCGCTCGCGGGACCGTGGCGGCGCTGGTGGGTGAATCCGGCTGCGGCAAGAGCATGACCGCGCTCAGCATCCCGCGTCTGCTGCCCGCCGGCGGACGTATTCGCCGCGGTGCGGTCGAGTTCGACCAGTGCGACCTGACCACGCTCGCCGCCCGCGATTTGCAGCGCATCCGCGGGCGGCGGATCGCGATGATCTTTCAGGAACCGATGACCAGCCTCAACCCCGTGCTCACGATCGGTTCGCAGATCACCGAATCGCTCCGCTCTCACAAGCGGTTCAGCGCCGCGCGCGCTCGCCGCCGGGCGATCGAACTGCTGCGCCGCGTAGGCATCCCCTCGCCCGAAACGCGCGTCGCGCAGTATCCGCACGAGCTGTCCGGCGGAATGCGGCAACGGGCGATGATCGCGATGGCGCTGGCGTGCGAGCCGGCGCTGCTCATCGCGGACGAACCGACCACCGCGCTCGACGTGACCATCCAGGCGCAGATCGTCGCGCTGCTCGACGAATTGCGAAAAGAAACGGGCATGGGCGTGCTGTTCATCACGCACGATCTGGCGCTCGTCGCCGAGATCGCCGACTTCGTCTACGTCATGTACGCCGGGCGAATCGTCGAGAGCGCGCCGGTCGAGCCGCTGTTCGCCGCGCCGCGGCATCCGTACGCGCAGGCCTTGCTGCGCAGCCTGCCGCGCCTTGACCAGCGCTCGACACGGGCGGCTCGGCTCCATGTGATCCCTGGCGAGGTTCCCAGTCCCGAGCGGCGTCCGGGCGGCTGCGCGTTTCACCCGCGCTGCGATCATTACGCCGACGATCCGGCCTGCCGCACCGATTGCCAGACCCTCGTCGAAGGATTAGACCATCACGCCTGCGCCTGTTGGCGCGTTGAAAAGGAGCGTGCCTGACATCATGAGTGACGCCAAAATCGACGTTGTGTTCTGCGGGACCGGCTGGCTCTCGATCGTCGACGTGATCCGCGAGCGGCTTTCAGACGCTGCGACGATACGTATTCGCAAGCCCGCTACGCCGCTCGCCGACGCCGTTCGACACGCCGACGTCATCCTCCCGTCCAATACCAGGATCGACGCGTCGATCATCGCCGCCGCCGAACGCATTCGCCTGATCCAGCAGCCGGCGGCGGGTTACGAGGCGGTCGATCTCGACGCCGCCCGCGAGCGCGGCATTCCCGTCTGCAACGCGCCGAACACCAACGCCGACGCCGCGGCGCAGGCGGCGCTGCTTCTGATGCTGGCGCTGGCGCGACGTCTACCCGAGGCGCGCGCCCAGTTTCGCGCGCAAAACGTGGGCGGCCCGCTCGGGGTCGAATTGACCGGCAAGACGCTTGGCATCATCGGGCTTGGCGCGATCGGGTCGCGGCTCAAAACCGCGGCCGAGGCGCTCGGAATGAGCGTCCTCTCGGTCAACTCGCGGAGTGCGTCCGAGCAGTTGTACGAACTACTCGCCAACAGCGATTTCATCAGTCTGCATTGCCCGCTGACGCCCGAGACGCGCGGCCTGCTCTCACGCACGCTGTTCGAACGCGTCAAGCGCGGCGCGTACCTGATCAACTGCGCCCGAGCCGCGATCGTCGACCGCGCCGCGCTCGAAGACGCGCTCGATTCCGGCCGCCTCGCCGGCGTGGCGCTCGACGCGCACTGGTCCGAACCGTGGGACAGCGCTGATCCGCTCTACGCGCGGCCCAACGTCGTCGCCACCCCTCACCTCGGCGGCACGACACGCGAAGCCTTCGCCCGCATCGCCGACGTCGTCGCCGAAAACGTCCGCCGCGTCGTTACGGGCGAATCGCTCCTGCATCGCGTGGTGTAGATCGTTCCCGGCACTCGCGATGCGGCGGCGGTTCAATCACTGCCACTGATCGCTCGGCCATTCGGGCAGGTCGGCAACGCTCGCCCGCGCCGCCGGGCTGGTCGGGATCCTCCAGGCCTCGAAGAACGGCCCGAGGTCGCGGTTGACCGTGCGGGAGAAACGCATCAGCCACTGGTCGCGTTTCTCGGCGTCGTCGGCGGGGCGCTCGCTCTTGGGCAGTGCTCGGTATTCGGCGAAGACGCGCTTGAACGCGTCCCAGCCGAACGCGCGTTGCAACTGTACATACATCAAGAGAGCCAGAAACGGTTTGGATTTCCACGTCGCGAAAGGCGCGCCGGCCCGTCTGTGCGCGGCGAACTCTTCACGGATCGCGCCGCGCGTGAACCGCTCCTGCTCGTCAGGCGACACGCCGACGACGCTGTCGAGCGCGTAGAGCGTGAAGAGGTTACACGTTACCTCGCCGGTGCCGGCGAAGGTCCAGTCGGGATTCTGGTGATTGTGGCCGAGTTCGTGAAACAGGCCCCAACAGGCCCTGGCCCCTTCGCGCAGCATCCGCTCGCGATCGACCATGATCGCGGCCGCGTCGAGGTGCGTCATGATCGGATAGCCGGCGTGCATGTAACCGGCGCTGATCAGCACGTCCGCCACGTAGCGCTCGGGGCGAACGCGCGTGTGCGGGCGGCCCGCCAGGTCCGCATCGGCATCGGCGACCGCGTCCCAGAAACGCATCAACGCTTGTGGATCGTCGAGCTTGCGCACCACCGAAGATGGCGCCGTCAGGATGATCTTGCTCGAAGCCAACTCGGCCCACGGCCCCGGCGCCTTGCGCTCCACAGTTCGCCATTGGTCGAGCGTAGTCGTGCCGAGCACGTACAGCGGCGCGGCGACTGCTCCGCGGATCGTCACGACCTGCCGCGACGCGCGTGCCTGGTTCGGAACTTCGACGTAAACAAGGCCGCCGAACGCGTTGGCGGCCTTCGTTGTGCCGCTCTTCAGGGTGAACGTGCGTGTGATCTCGGGGACGCGCGGCCAGCGGTCTTTGTGCCACAGCTTGTCGCTGTGCGCCCCGATGCGAAGTTTTAGATCGCCGGCTGCTGCGTTGCCGAGTAAAGCGACCGTGACTGTCGATCCGGCTGCCGCATACAAACCGGTGCTGTGCCTTCCGGGAATGCCGGTGTCGATTTCGACCTTCCGGACCACCGTCGCCGCGCCCGCTTCCGGCAGGCCGGGGAAGAACTCGGCGGCGGGATGGGCCTCGACCTGCTCGGCGGGAAGGTTCTTGATCCGCTCGAATTGCAGCGTCAACAACAAGCGGTCCAACGGCCGCTTGTTCGAGACCGGTTGCTTCTCCGACGGCGTGACCAGCCCGTCGCCGCGCGACTCGAGCGCGGCCAAACGCGGCAACAGCAACGCGTCATCGAGCGGCAGCGTTCGGACCGCGGTCGTCAGCGTGCGGACGGCCTGCGCGATGCGCGTTTTTTGAGTCGCGCCGTCCGGATGCGCCACAATAAAGTCCAGCGCGCTTGATGCCTGAGTAAGCTGATCGGGAAGCGGATCGACGTTGTAGCCCGCGGCGGATGTCTTGCTGAGATAACCATCCGCCCAGAGGATTCCGGCGGGCGCGAGCAACTGGTTGAGAGGATGTTCGCGGATGTCCTTGCCGGGATTGAGCTGGAGCCAACCCCAGCCGAGCCCACCGACCACCAGGCCGCCTCCGCCGCGTATGAATGTTTGGATCGCGCGTCGCTCATCCTCGGAAAGTCGCGCGGGATCGGTGCAGAGCAGTTCGTAGTCGCCGAGTTCGCGTTGCCAATTTCTTCCCTGCACCGTCCGGGCGTCATAGCCTGCGCCTTGGAGAAATGCGCGCAGATCCCCCGCGCGGTGCAGCGCGATTCGCGGATCGTGCTTGTCTTTGTGAACGGCCCAGGCGACGGCGTTGAGGACGAGTCTTCCGGTGCCGGCCGTCGCGAGCGCAGCCTTCCCAAAATAGCCGCCGTGCCCAAACGCGACGACGCGGCCGTGGCCGAATTGAGCTCCGGCGACGACCGGAGCGACCGCATCGCCGAGCTTCGCGGTCGCGATGGGGAAGGCGTGCTCGCCGAAGACGCACAGCGGCCCGGGCACGCCGGGGGCGGCGATTTCGGACACGCCTTCCAGCAGCGCCTCGCTACTCGGTCGTGATTCCTGAGTTGTACCAGCGAGTGCTGACGCCGCGGAGATGCAGAGGCACAAGCGCGACGACATGGCTGTGACGCGAGCTATCAGGGCTTCTGGCCCGCGCCGGTCATGTCCATGACCTGCACGCCTTCGGGCACCTCGAGCTTGAAGCGGGCCGGGTCGATCTTCTGATTCAGTTTGATATCTTCCATCGTCATGACGTTCATGGTCTTGCCTTCGGCGTTGCTGCCTTCCATCTTCACCATCACGCCGTCACTCTGGCGGAAGTAGAGCAGCGACTTGGCGGGGGCGGCCGGGTTCGGCGTCTTGGCTTTGGCGACGACGACCCAGCACTTCGCGCCCGCGAGCTTGGCGTTGTCGCCGAGCGAAAGTTCGTTGTTGGCGCGCAGGTTGTCGAAGAGCTGCTTGCCTCCGGGCACATTACCCGCCTGGGCGCGCATCCTGGTGGCCATTTTCTGACCGGCCTGCTCGGTGATGCTGAGCATCGTCTCGCCGTCGCTCACGCTGACCATCTTGCCGTCCATCTTGTTTTCGGTCTCGCCGGACTTCATCACCGAGTGCGACTCGACTTCTTGACGCAGCATTGTCTTGCCGTCCTTCTTGACCATCTCGATGGTGCCGGCCATGTCGGTGGACATGCTGGTCGGGCCCATGACCGCGCGGCTCTTCATATTCATCTTGGCGCTCATCGACGTGACTTTTTCCCACTTCGCGATGACCTGCTTCTCGACCGACTCGAGCGTGTCGTCGGCCGATGCCGACGCAACCGACAGCAGCAACGCCGCGCCAATCAGAGATATCCATCGAACGTTCATCAATCGCCTCCTGGCAGGGTGGGGCAGGGTAGCTCCACCATCAACTATCGACGCGGCCGGCACAGCACCGGCCGCACAACGCGGCGTCCCCACGCGGAGCAAGGACACCGCCCGAGCAAAGACGCGAGTCTTGGCCAAACAAAAAAAACACGCCGCGCGAACGAATGCGCCAGACGCGATGACGGCCCGCCCCGCGCAAGTCATTCTCTCGGAACAGGCTGAAAGCGTAGCGGCGAGTGCATGATTGGGCAATTCGGCGCGTCTCCGATCCGCCGCCGCTTTCAGTAATGAATGCACGTCGCCTCTCGAGCGGCCAGGTCGCGGAGACGTTCCGGGTCGGGGTCGATCCCCAGCCCCGCGTCGCTCAACCTGCCGATCCGCCCGCCGCGTCCGAAACCCAGCGGCTGCGCGAGCACGTCGCGGCGCAGCAGCCAGCGGCCGAATCCGCCCTCGACGAAGCGCACGGTCGGACAAAGTTCGAGGAAGCGCACTCCCGCCGCTGTGAGCAGGCTGGTCTCGCCGACGAGGCAGCCGAGCTGCAAGTCCAGCCCGGCTTCGAGCGCGACTTGTGCGATCTTGAGCGACGCGAGCAACCCGCCGTTCTTGGCGATGCGAACGTTGAAGACGCGCACGGCGCCGCCGGTGATCAGCCGCTGCGCGTCGTCGATGGTTCTCAGCGATTCGTCGGCGATCAGGTCGCAGCGCAGCGACGCGGCCAATTCGCGAAGCAGCGCGTCGTCGCCGACGGGCAGCGGTTGCTCGAGCGCGCAGACGCCGCACCGTTCGAGCAAGGGTGCGGCGTGCATCGCTTCGGACAGCGTCCAGCCGGCGTTGGCGTCGACGCGCAGGCTCGCCTGGCCTCGTCGCAGCGCGCCGCGGAGCACGCGATGCGCGTTCTGCAAGCGCGACTCCCAGCCCGGCGTCGCGACTTTGAGCTTGAAATCACGCAGCCCATAGCAGCGCTGCGCCCGCAGCACCGCCGCCAGTTTGGAACGCGAGCGACCGACGACCTGCCCGGAATAACGCGCTCGGTCCACACAACCCGGCGGGCCAAACTCGTTGCTGGGCAGCCGAAGCGCGGCAGCAGCGGCGATCGGCCGCTCGAAGGCCTTGCACGTCAGGTCGAGCAGCGCCAGTTCGATCGCGGCGCGGGCCGCATTGACGAGTCGTCCGTCGAACCGCGCCGGGAGCTGGTCGATAAAGTCGACCGCCGCCTCGAACGAATCCGGGCGAAAATCGAGCAGGTGCGGCGCGAAGAAGCGGCTCAGATCCTCGATGACCGTCTCCTGCGTTTCGCCGGTTACATAGGAGCGCGCCAGCGTCTCGCCGAAGCCCGCGCATCGCATGAACGGTGCTTCGGCCTGCAAGCGCACCAGCACCGGGTCGGACGCCGATCGCGCCGCTGCCGCATGCTCGAATCGCAAGCGCAGCGGAATCGCCAGCGTGTGGATTTCGAGACTGCGAATGCGAAGTGAGCCGGTCATGGCTAGTTTAGGACGGCAGCGCCGCCCGCTCCGGCGGAATCGGCCAGGCTTCGGTGTGCTCGATCGAATTACGCCCTGATTCGCTCGAGAGCTCCGTAAGCGCCGCCCGCACCGCTGTGGACGGCGGGGACCGGTAGTAGACGTAGATCACTTTGGCGAGTCCGTAGCGCTCGGACTCGATTTCTTCGATGGACGGAAACGCCGGCTTGCCGTTTCGATCCATTCTCAATCCCAGATAGCGCGCCCCCTGATCGAATCCGATGCTCGCGAAGCCGAGCGCGAACGGGTCGATCGCAACCTGATCGATGATCTGCGAATCGCTCGCACAAGTCTGCCACGGCGGGTCGCGAAACCACAGCCCGGCCTGTCGCATCAGGATTTCGCCGCCGCGCGTGCTCTTTTTTGGTCCGACCAGGTGGATCGGCCCCGCTCGGCCGCCGAGCTCTTTCCAGTCGGTGATCCGCCCGCGCATGAGCAGCTTGATATGCCCGCTGAAGATGTTGTCGAGCACGTTGGTCGGATGGACGTAAAACGCATAGCCGTAGAACGCGATGCGACGCCCCGCGAACGGCGCACCGGAAAAGTGCTCGCGCTCGCGCGACTGGATCAGGCGGTCGGTACACGCCAGATCACAGCGATCCTCCGCCAGCGCGCGAAAACCGGAATCGGAAAACTCGATCGGCTGGACAAACTCGACGCGAAAACGCGTCGAGGTCGCATGGCGAAGCCACGAAGCCGTCAGCTCGGCCGGAATCTGCGCGCCCGCCACCCGCAAGTCCACAAGCGGGGTCACGCGCCGCGGCGCGCAGGCGGTTGATGAGCACACCAGCCCGAACAAGATGCCGAATTGAATGAGCGCGCCGCGTTTTACGCACCCGACCGGCGGGCGTACACTGCCCCGTTTGCTGACCTCGAACGACGGGTGGACGTGATGCCGACGGCGATGATTGCGGAATTGGCGAGCCATGTCGGGGAAACGGTAACGCTTCGCGGCTGGCTCTACAACAGTCGCTCGAGCGGGAAACTGGCGTTCCTGATTGTTCGTGACGGTAGCGGCATGTGCCAGTGCGTGCTCGAAAAGACGGACGAGAACGCTGAGCTGTTCCAGCAGGCTCGCAGGCTCGGACAGGAATCGTCGATCGAGCTGGACGGAGTCGTGCGACCCGACGAGCGAGCCGCGGGCGGATTCGAGATCCAGGTTTCCGGCGTGCGCGTCGTTCAGGCGGTCGAGGGCTATCCGATCACGCCCAAGCCGCATGGGGTCGAGTTCCTCTTCCAGCATCGCCACCTGTGGCTTCGTTCGCAGCGTCAGTGGGCGATTATGAGAATCCGCTCGACGCTGGTCGACGCGATTCGGCAATTCTTCAACACGCGCGGATTCGTGCTGATCGACACGCCGATCTTCTCGCCATCGGCCGGCGAAGGAGCGCAAACGCTTTTCGAGGCGGACTACTACGGCGACACGGTCTACCTCGCGCAGACCGGGCAGCTTTACGTCGAGGCGGCGTGCATGGCGCACGGCAAGGTGTACTGCTTCGGCCCGACGTTTCGCGCCGAGAAGAGCAAGACGCGGCGACACTTGACCGAGTTCTGGATGGTCGAACCCGAGATCGCCTACGCCGACCTCGATAACGTCATCGCGCTTGCCGAAGAGTTCGTGCGTGAGATCGCGCTGCGCGTCCTGCGCCGGCACGCCGCCGAACTCACGCTGCTCGGGCGTGACACGAGCGCGCTCGAGCGTCTTAGCGAGCCGTTTCACCGCATGACCTACAGCGAGGCGGCCGAGTTGTTGCGCGGCGATCGCGTTCGCGAGCAATTCGAGCGCGACCTCGAAGAGGGCCGCGCCCGTGTAAAGGAGTTGCGCGCACGAATCCAAGAGTGTGAATCAGAGGCCAAAGGCACGGGCGTCAAGAAATGGAAGGTCGAAAAACTGGCGCGTGAGGCGGTCGAAGCGCGCGAGGCGCTGGCCGAGGTCGAAGAGTCGCTACGCAACATCCCCAAACACATGGAACTTGCGGCGAACTTTGAATGGGGCGGCGATCTGGGCGGCAGCGACGAAACGATCATCGCACGACTGCACGATCGCCCCGTGTTCGTTACCCACTATCCGCGCGACTGCAAGGCCTTTTACATGAAACGCAACGCGAGCGACCCGCGCGTCGTCAATGCGTTCGACCTGCTGGCGCCGCAGGGTTACGGCGAGATCATCGGCGGCTCGCAGCGCGAAGACGACCTCGACGCGCTAAGCGAGCGCATCGAGCAGGAGCGCATTCCGCGCGCCGCGCTCGAGTGGTATCTCGATCTGCGCAGGTACGGAAGCGTCCCGCACGGAGGATTCGGGCTGGGTGTCGAGCGGACGCTGGCCTGGCTGTGCGGGCTCAGGCATGTGCGGGAAACGATTCCATTCGCCCGGATGATGGGACGGATCTACCCGTAAGAGTCCGCCGCTAGAGTCGCCTGTGCGCCAAGAATGGCCCCTGACGTCATGGGAACACAGCCGAGGGCGGCTCTGCCACACTTTCGCGGCGGACGGGTGGACGCTACGCGATCGCCCGCGCAGCCGTCGGGTCGGAAACCTCGTTGCGCGCCTTTTCGACTTGCGATTCCCAGCCTTTCCGCTGTCGTGAAACCGTGTCGCGCAACAGTTGACAAAACGCCGGGTCGAAACGCGTGCCGGAGTCTTCGCAAATAATCGCGAGCGCTTCGTCAATTCTACGGCCGCCGCGCGACGCGCGATCGCACGTCAGCATGTCGAACATCTCGGCGACGGCGATCAAGCGCGAACCGATCGGAATGTCCTCGCCGGCGAGCCCGTCCGGGTGACCGGTCCCGTCGAATTGTTCGCGCAGATGCCGAATCATCTGGGTCTCGGTCTCGAACACGCGCAGCGGTTCGAGGATCTTGCAGGTGATCGCCGGAATCCGCCTCATGACGAATCGTTCGGCCGGATCGAGCGGGTTCGACTTGCTGAGCAGCTCATCGGGCACGCCGATCCTGCCAAGGTCGTGTAGCAAGGCGGCATTCTCCGCCGCCGCCTGCATTGGCTCAGGCCATTGCGCCGCTGTCACGAGCCACTGCGTGTACACTTGCACGTTTCGCGAATGCCGAGCGCCGTCGGCGTCGCGCTGCTCGAGTGCTTGAAGCAGCGCCGACACGCTCTGATGACAGATTTCACTTCCGCGCGCGCTCAGCGCCACGATCTCCTTGTGCAGCCGGTCCATCTCGTCGACGCGGACCGCAGGCGTGCTGAACACGTCGCCGATCTGATCGCAACGCGTGGTGCAGTTGCGGCCGCTGCGCTTGCCGTGATACAGCGCCTGGTCGCACAGGTTGATCAACGCCGCCATCGAATCCGCGCGGCCGTCTTTGGTCGTCGCGACACCGATCGAGGCGTGGATCGTGAGCTTGGGATGGTCCGAAAGCCTCACGCGGCGCGGCAGCGCGTATCGAATCCGCTCGGCGAGTTCGGCGGCCGCATCGAGATCGGTCGCCGGACAGATGACGGCGAACTCCTCCCCGCCGTAGCGGGCCACGATGTCGGTTTCGCGTACGACGGATTGCAGCAGCCGCGCGGTCAGTTTGAGCACCTGATTGCCGACCTCGTGCCCGTGGTTGTCATTGACGGTCTTGAAATGGTCGAGGTCGAGCATGAGCAGCGAGGCCACCCCGCCGTAGCGGCGTGTGCGCTGAAACTCGCGTTCGATGAACTGGCGAAACTGCGAGTAGTTCCATAGTCCGGTGAGCCCGTCGGTCAGCGCTGCGCGATGCAAGCGTTCCTGCAAGCGGTGGAAGCGCATGCCATTGCGGATGCGCGCCTTGATCTCGTCCAGATCGAACGGCTTGGCGACGTAGTCGTCGGCGCCGGCGTTGAGCGCTTTCTTCTTGATCCCGGACTTGCTGTGCGCCGTCAGAACGATGATGTAGGTTCCGTCGAGCGTCGGGTCGGCGCGCACCTGCCGGCAGATTTGGATGCCGTCGAGATTCGGCAAGACGAGGTCGCAGAGTACGATGCGCGGACGATCGGCGTAGATGCTGTGGATACCCTGCGGGCCATCCTCAGCTTCACACACAGTGTGCCCGGCGCGGCGCAACTGCTCGACGAGCAGCCTGCGCTGCGAATCGTCATCCTCGATCACGCAAATGTCCACACCATGGTGGTGCATCCGCTGTCGCTCCCCTGTCGCAGTTCTCCGCGTGCGTCCCCCCCGGGCGCACAGCGGAGTGTTTCGCGCTGCAGGAGGCTTTCACACGGCCGCGAGCCGCGCGATCGCCCCCTCTGAGCAGCGTAGAACCGCCCCGAACTCCATGCCGGGAAAACGATCCTTGCATGGAGTATGCGAAACATTCGCAGGGGTGTGCGCGAAAAGTTTCGACCGCGAATTCTCGGACGCGGTTTTGTCGCGCGGTCCGCACCAAGGTATGATAAATCGTGGCTTGTTCGGTCAAGCTGAACGATGAGTGTTAATCTACATAAGAGGTGAAATATGCGGGAGATCGGATCCGCGAAGCGCTGGTGGTGGACAATTCCTTTCTTTCTGTGCGCAGCGCTCGCGGCGCACCGCGGCGATCCGCGCGAGCGCGCTGAAGATGGAGCGACGCTCGACAAACCGATCGCGCCGCAAGCGACGGTGATGTACTGGCACGACCGCGCCTTCGGGCAAATGAATCTCGGACTGGCGCGCAAGGACCAGAAAAAAGCCGCCCGGAACGCCTGGCTGCTCGCCGAACTGGCGAACATCAACTCACGTCATAACGACAGTCCGCGATTCAAAGCGTTCGCGGCGCAGCTCCGCAAGCACGCCGTCGAGGTCGCCAACGCCGTAGAGCAGGAAAACGTCGCAATGGCCAGAGCGAGCAGCAAGAAAATCAGTCAAACCTGCAAGGCCTGCCATCACCAGTTTCGACACGACGAGGACGAAAACGGCGAGAAACCGGGGCCCTGAAATGACGTCAACGGCGAAAGATCCGATCAACCTCGCGGCACTGCGGCGCATGAAGGCGCACGGCCGCAAGTTCTCCATGCTGACCGCGTACGACTATCCCACAGCCGCCTCCGCCCAATCCGCCGGCGTGCACAGCCTGCTGATCGGAGACTCGCTGGGCAATGTCGTCCTGGGGCACGAGAACACGCGCCGCGTCCCGCTCGATCTGATGATCATTCTCGCCGACGCCGTCCGTCGCGGCGCGCCGAACGTGTACTTCGTCGGAGACGTTCCGTTCGAGTGCATGGCGGGAGGGGCTGAGAGCGTGCTCGCCGCCGCCGTCCGCTTCCGCGACGAAGCCGGCTGCGATGCGGTCAAATTCGAAGCGGCCTCGCAGCATACCGACATCGTCGCGCGTCTGGCCGGCGAAGGCTTCGAGGTCATCGCGCACCTCGGGCTGCGCCCCCAATCGGTCGTCTCGCCCGACGGATACCGCGCTCAGGCCCGCGACGCGCACGCCATCGAGTGTCTCGTGCGAGACGGACGCAACATGGTCGACGCCGGGGCGGCGATGCTCTTGCTCGAAGCCGTCCCCAACGAGGCCTCGCAGGCGGTCGTCGAGGCCGTCGACGTGCCGGTCATCGGCTGCGGCGCGGGGCCGGCCTGCGACGGCCACGTGGTCGTCACGCATGACCTGCTCGGAATCGGACGAGGCCGCACGCCGCGCTTCGTCCCCATCCTCGCTCGGATCAGCGACGAAACCGAAGCAGCGATGCGGGACTACGTCGCCGCGATCGACGAGCAACGCTATCCGGCGGACGAACACGTCTACAAGATGAAACGCGTCGCGAACGAGTCCGTAGCGAATCGATGACGATGCGTGCCGCCCCGCGGCGTTGTCCTGTTTGCGGAACGCTCCCGCGCGCGACGCTGCGCCTCTCTAGAAACGCGCGTCTGCTACAGTGCAGATCCTGTTTGCTGGGATGGTGGGACTGGCCCGCGTTCGACCCGCGCCGCTTCTATAACCGCGATTACTTCCAGAGCACCGAAGCGCCCAAGGGCTATGACAACTACGCTTCCATGACACACGCCGCGGGGATTACCGCGCGGGCGCGGCTTTCGCGAATCGAGCGGCTGCTGGGACAGAGCGACGGGCAGCGGCGATTGCTGGAGATCGGCTGTGGCCCGGGAGAGTTTCTGGACGTCGCCGCCGACGCGGATTGGAAAGTGCGCGGCGTCGAGGTCAGCCCCTACGCCGCCGGCGAGGCGCAACGCCGCGGGCATGACGTTTCGTGCGCGGCTGCCGAAGCGTTTTCCTGTTCCGGATCCACGTACGACTGCGTCGCACTGTGGGACGTGATCGAGCACGTGCGCCAGCCCGCCACTCTGCTGGCGCACTGTGCGAATTCGCTCAGCCCCGGCGGAGTGCTGGCGCTATCGACCGGCGATGTCACCTCGCTGTGCGCCCGCTTGAGCGGCGCGTCGTGGCACCTGTTCAATCTGCCTGAACATCTGTTCTTCTTCTCCCCGCGATCGCTCGAGTTGATGCTGAGCCGCGCCGGTCTGCGCGTGACGCGCGTCTGCCGGGAAATCAATTGGGTGCCCGCCTCGTATGTCTTCGAGCGAATTTGCAAGACGCTCGGCGTGGCCCGCCCGGCGGCGAGATGGGAACACTGGGCGATCCCCGCCACGCTGCTCGACGTAGTTGGTGTGTACGCCCTCCGCCGCAGCGGTGAGCGCCCGTCTTGCCGCGCCGCGCCCGGCGGAATATAAGCCGCTATGCATGCGCCTCTGCGTCACGCTGACCTCTCTTGTGAATCGCCACGTCGCCGCATCGGACGAGAACTCATCTTGCTGAGTGAGACCGACAGCACGAACCACTACGCGGCTGCGCGGGCCGATTCGCTGGCGGACGGCGCAGTCGTCCTGGCCGAGCATCAGTCGGCCGGACGCGGGCGCCTGGGTCGCCGCTGGGAAGCGCCGCGCGGATCGTCGCTGCTGCTGAGCGTGTTGCTGCACGAGCACGCCTCCTCGCCGCTGATCCCGCACGCCGCGGTGCTCGCCGCCGCCGCTGCGTGTCGCGCCGTGTGCGACGTGACGGACTGCCGACCGCGCCTGCGCTGGCCGAACGACCTGGTATTGAGTGGCAGGAAGCTCGGAGGCGTGTTGGCGGAATCCAGGTCCATCCGCTTGCCGCTTGCCGACGCGCCGACACGCGCCGTCGTGATCGGGCTCGGCATCAACTGCCTCCAGCAGCGGGGGCATTTCCAGAACGACCTGGCCGAGAAAGCGACCTCGCTCGAGATCGAGTCCACCCGGCCGATCGACCGCCGCGCGTTGGCGCGCGCCTTGCTCACGCAGCTTGACGATTCCTTGTCGCGGCCGGACCGAGCCGCGCCGCAATCAGAGACGGTGCATGAATTATGGCAACACTTCAGCGACGATATCGGCACGCGCGTCACGCTTGCGCGCCATGGCGATGTTGCGGAAGGCACCGTGGTTGACGTGCTGATGGACGGGGATCTACTGGTCGAACTCGATCACGGCGGCAGGACACGCTTTGAGTCGGCGACAACGACGCGCATCTGGTAGACGCCGGCGCAGGCGCGGCGGGCGTCCTGTGTCGCAAACGGCTCGCGCCAAGCGCCACCGCCGGGCGAGCGTGCGCGATGCCGCGGTTTCGCCATCCACTCCCGCGGCGCGCAATCCGTCTTCGCGGCGCGGCGCGTCCGTCCGCCGCCGCTGCCACGCCGGCGAACGGTTCGATCGGCCGAGTGCGCCTTCAACGACGGTCTCCGCCGTGCAGGCGATTGGGTGCGCTGCGTTGTGCGCCTTCGGCGCGACGTCCGGGGTACTCACCGCGCTGGCCGAGGTCTCACTGCATGCGAATCCCGCCGCGATGGGCGTCGCGCTGGCTTCGGCGATCGGATGCGGCGGCGTTGTCCTGGGTGTGTGGTTCCCGCGGCGCGTGATTCGACGCAGACTGCGCCGCTTGTCGAGCGCCCCCGAAATCGTCGGTAGCGAGCGGGCATCGCGCGCCGCGGGACTCGAATTCGCCTCGTCCGTCTCCGGAATCCTGATCGTGGCGCTGGCGGCGGCGGTGCTGCTGCTGGTATTCGCGTCGCGCACGATGGAGTCGTATCGCGCGCTGCTGACCACGCACACGCTGCTTCCGCTCGGCTTGGTGCGCGGGTTGCTTTGGGGGCCGGTCTGCCTGCTGCTGGCGAGCGTCGGTTTTGCCGGGACGGCCACGCTCGTCGCGCTGCATGGCTGGTATCGACAGGCCACCGAGCCGCGGACGCGTGTGTGGCGCTTGTGGTTGGGCATTCTGGCTGCCGCGTGCGCGGCCGGTTTCTTCGCCGCTACGCCGGAAGCACGCCCGGTGCTGGCGCTTCTGCCGCCGCTGGCGGTCTTCGCGGCCGGCGCCGTTGCCGGACTGCGCACCCGCGCACCCACCGCCGAACGAACTCCCGCCGCCGCGGTGCAATCACTTTCACGGCGCGAGTTCAGCTCACTCGCCGCGGTCGGCGTCGCCGCATTCGCGCTCGGCGTCGCGTGGTTCGTGGCCCAGATCGCGCACAGTTCGTCCGGCGCGTCCATCGGCCTGAGCTGGGCGGCCTTGGCCGGGGGCGCGACGTGCGGGTTGCTCGCGGGCCGCTTGCTGCTGATGCTGCGCCGCGCGGAGGACGCCGGATTGCTCGCGCTGCTTCTCGCGGGCATCACACTGGCGCACCCGCTCGGACACTATGAGCCGAACGCTCTTGTCGCGCTCGCCCTGACTGCGTTCTGTGTGTCGGCGTGTGTCGTACTGATCGGAAGAACCGTCGCACGAACCTGCGGAAGCGTACAATACGCGTTATCGAGGCTCGGCGCGGTCGCCGCTACGGGGTTTGGCCTGGCATTGGCGATCTGCCCGCCGACGTCCGCTTTCCTCGATACGCCGCGAATCGCCGTGACGGTTTCGCTGCTGAGCGTGGCGGCGGCGGGCTTGTGCCTGTTGACCGAGACGCGGGCGCTGCGCAGCGTGCGGATTGCGGGAGTGCTCGTGACGACGTGCTGGCTGGTCTGGCTCCCGGCATTCGCGCCGGAATCGCGGTTGCGCCAAGCGGGTGTCGCCGCGAGTGACGCGGACTCGACGAACCCGTTCGCGCGGATGTTTGAGCGGTCGGGATTGCGAACGGCGCACGCGTCGCTGAACCCATCCGATCGCGGCGGCGTGTGGAGCGTTGATCTGTACCACCGCGATCTCGAACTGCTGATCCTCGACACGCTGCCAGAGCCGCTCGCGCCCGATCAGGACTCCGCCGAATCCCTGCAACGCGTCTGGCGGAGAATCGACAACTGTCTTACCCCCGGTGGGCGAGTCGTGGTCTTCCTGCCAACGGTGAAATCGCTGCTCGACTGGACCATTCGCCGTGATCCGAATCGGCTGCGGCATCGTTGGGCCGTGCATCGCGCCGTGTTCAGCGACGGCGACGCGCCGCGCCAGGCGCTCATTTTCGGCGCGGACACGCCGCGCTGGACGGCGCATCTCGCGTCGGGCGAGCTCGGCCCGATTGCGTTGTACCCCTGGCCCGCGCAAAGCACGCCGCACGCCGCGCACCCGGTCGGACAGACCAGCGATGTGGTTCGATCGCCGCGTTGACGCTACGCTGGTTCCACGGCCCACCCGCGCGGGGACGGGCGATTCTGAGCTCGAAAGGGATTGTAGATGTCGCTTCTCGTAACCGGATCGATCGGACTGGACACCGTTGAAACGCCGCACGGCAGCGGGCAGGACATTCTCGGCGGCTCGTCGATCTATTTCTCGCTGGCGGCGTCGCTGTTCTGCGACGTGCGGCTGGTCGGCGTGGTCGGCGACGACTTCGACCTCGAGCTGCTCGACCCGCTGCACAAGAAGGGAATCGACACCAGCGGCGTCGAGGTCCGCAAAGGCAGCAAGACGTTCCGTTGGAAGGCCCGCTACGACGGCGCGATGAACGACGCCGAAACGCTCGGCGTCGAACTCAACGTGCTCGGCGAGCGGGCCGCGGAGATTCCAGAGTCGTTCCGCGACAGCGCGTTCGTATTCCTTGCCAATTCGCACCCGGCCCTGCAACTCGGATTCGCCGAACAGATGCGCGACGCGCGGCTGCTCGTGGCCGACACGATGAACCTGTGGATCGAAAACGAACGCGACCAGCTCGAGCAGACCTTGCGCGCCGTCCACGGGCTGCTGCTCAACGAAGCCGAAGCGCGGCAACTGACCAACCAAGCCAACCTCGTCAGCGCTGGAAGAAAGATTCTCGAGCTCGGCCCGCGCTTCGTAATCATCAAGAAGGGCGAGCACGGCAGCCTGCTCGTCTCGCATGACGATTTGTTCGTCATGCCGGCGTTCCCGACCGAAAATACGATCGACCCGACTGGCTGCGGCGACACGTTCGCGGGCGCGATGATGGGCTACCTCGCCGGAAAGGATGCGATCGACACAGCCGCACTTCGATCAGCGATGGCTCGCGGCTCGGTGGTCGCGTCGTTCGTGATCGAGTCGCTGTCGATCGACGCGCTCGCCGCCGCCGGCGAAAGCGACGTCGCCGCCCGGCTCGACGCGTTGAAGAAAATGGCGCGTTTCGATTGAACGGGCGCCCCCGACAGTCCGCCGCGAAAGCGTGGCACAGCCGCCCTCGGCTGTGTTTCCGGGGTGTCAGGGACGGTTCTCCACACCCAAGCTGCTTTCGCGGCGGACTGCCAAGAACACCCCACAAGCCGATGCGCTGCTTCATCGCCCTCGAGTTGGATCACACCTCCCGCCGTTCGCTCGCGGAGCTGATCGCGGGCGCGCCGCGGCATCGCGCCGTGCGCTGGTGCGACCCTGGACAACTGCACGTGACGCTCAAGTTTGTCGGAGACGCGGACGAGCGTACGTTGAATCTCGTCGCCGGTGTGATCGAGAGTGTGTCGGCCGCGACGCCGACGTTCTCTCTGGAATTCGGCCGTCTGCGCGCATTTCCCAACATGCGCCGCGCGCGTGTCTTGTGTTGCACGCTGCTCGATACGAGCGGTTCCTGCGGCGGCTGGCTCGAGCGCGCCGGCGCGCGGTTCGCCGAATTCGGCGTGCCGGCGGAGCGCCGCGGGTTTTCGCCGCATGTGACACTCGCGTGAGCGCGCGGCGCGGGCGGATCTGAAGCGCTGCGCAGCGTGCTGAGCCGTTTCACCGCGCCGCGCGGAACGCTGCCTGTACGCGAGATCGTCCTGTTTGAGAGTCGGCTCCTGCCGCGCGGGGCGCGCTATGTCGCGATCGCCCGCGGCCGACTTGGCGGCTAAGCGTTCCAAGCGACAATGATCGAATCATTCGCATGCAATTCCGAAGTTCGCGAGCAGCGTCGCCAGATCGGCCAAACCGACCTCGCCATCGCCGTCGAGGTCGCCGTCGAACACGCCGCCGCTGCTTCCGAACTCGCTCAGCAGCAGCGCGAGATCACCAAGCCCCACCTCGCCGTCGCCGTTAATGTCTCCGTCGCAGATCGAGCCGAAGCGGATCCGCAGCGACGCCTGAGCGGACCCGCCCAGCGGTTCGTCGGTCCAGTTCGCGACACCATTGAGAGCGTTTACTTGAAGCAGATACGTTCCCGGGACCAGCGTGCCGCTGAGCAGGATCGGCGTCTCGAGCGGCGTGCCGTCCGGATTGAACAAGACGGACTCTGCGACAATCGATTCGTTCGTCGGCGCGGTGCGCACGAGCGAAACTTGCGCTTGATATCCGAACGCGAGCGATCCCACCTGGCCCGTAAGCGTTCCCTGACTGCCAAGCCTGCCCGAGAGGCGAAACGCAGTGTCGGCGGCGACCTCGAACGAAAGCGCGAACGTCGAATCAGCCTGGATGCTGAACCCCGTGGTTTGCTGGAGATCGGCCGTCGACTGTGAGAGCAACCATGCCTGAATCTCGCCCGCCGAGAACACCGATTCGAGCGCCGCGCCGCCCAGCGCCGCGGCCGCTTCGCACACATGGCTTGCCGCGACGGATTCGTGAAACGGCGCCAACTCCTCGCTGCGGAGCGAGTCCCCGCCACCGGGTTGCGGGCATGCGTCCGTGTTGCTCGAAGCGCTGATGTTGTTCAGCGCGGTCCGCGGCAGAATCTGCGCCGCCGCGGGCGTCAAGAGGGGGATTCCCACGAGAGCCGCCACGAAACAGGCGAGGTGTGACGCGAGTCGCTTCATCACAAGTCTCCAGTTCAAGCAGGCCGACTGGAATTATAGGCCATCGAGATCGGCTTGTATATGAAAACTTCGCATGTTTTTCACAAAAAGTAAGCGCCTCCTTCGCGGCGCTCGCGATTCGCAGCGCCGAGCGCCGCCGCCAACGAGTTGACCGATCTTGTAAGTCGGGATGAACGACCGCGGCGCTGAGCCGGCTTGGACAGCTTCCCGCGGTCGAGCTAGCATGACGCCAGGCGTGGGACAAAGACGCGTTCGCCCCGCGCGATTGGACCGGTAGATTGCCGCAACGCACACAACACATTGTCGCCGTCTATCCCGGGTCGTTCGATCCCGTCACACTCGGGCATCTCGACGTCATTCGCCGCGCCGCGATGCTGTTCAATGAGCTGGTCATCGGGGTCGGCCGCAACCCCGGCAAGCGGGATCTGTTCACGCCGGTCGAGCGGCGCGACCTGCTCTTGCCGCATTTGAGCGGACTGCCGAGTGTGCGCGTCGAGACCTATGAAGGCCTGACGATCGATTTTGTTCAGTCGTGCGCGGGGCGCGTGCTGGTGCGCGGCATACGCGACCTCGGCGACCTGAGCAACGAATTGCAGCAAGCCAATCTCAACGTCGCGGTCGGGGGCGTCGAAACGGTGTTCCTGCTGACCAGCGATCAGCACGTGCTCACCTCGAGCACCTACGTCAAACAGATTTACGAGATGGGCGGCGGAACCGAACGGCTCACGCGGCTTGTGCCCGAGAACGTCGCCGAGGCGCTCGCCGCAAAGCTCGGACAGAGCAGGGCGCGCAAATGAACGGCGGCGCTCGGCGAGGAGATTGGAGCATGGGTGTGCGAATCGCGGCATCGGCGGCTCTTTTCGTTTACGCGACGTCCGCCGCCGCGCAAGACGACGCGCAGCTCAAGCGGCTGGTTGAACAGATCGCCGGCGCGAACAAGTCCGAAGCCGCCGACGCGACCGATGAATTGCTCGATCTCCTGTCCGAGCCTGTGGCGCGCGCCCTCGGGTCGATCGAAAACCGGCCGACCGGGCAGAAGCGGCGGCTCTACCTGGTGTTGGGCAGGTTGACGGCCAGGATACGCGTGCAGTTGTTCCGAGCCGAACTGCCCACCGGCGATCGGACGCTGTTCGACACCTTCGCGCAGCAGTATCCAGAGTTGGTCGAGCGGCTGTTTCACGACCACGCTGACAAACGCATCGCGGCGCTCGAACAATTGCCGATCATTCCCAACAGCGGCGCTTCCGTGCTGGCGGCGGGCAAGATCCTCTTCGACGACGACGCGAGCGTGGTCGATGCGGCCCTCAAGGTCGCCGCCAAGTTCCATGATCCCGTTACGGCCCGCGGCGTGCGGCGATTCGTGCGGACGGCGACCGACGACCTCGCGGGCGGTATCCTCGAACCCGGCGAAGCGGTCGTCGAGCTGGTGCTCGCCGGCTATGTGCAACGCGCCATCAGCATCCTCGCCGGCTGCAACGACCGCGACGCGACGCCCGACATTCTCGAGGCACTCGAGTATTTCTCAAAACACGCCAACCGCGTTTTTTTCGATATCGGCGAAGTCGCGCTCGCACTCGGCCGCCTCGGCGACCAGCGCGCCGCCGATGCGTTGATGCGTTATCTTGACGACGACACGGCGCGGCCCGTGCGCTCGGCCGGACCGGGCTTATTGATGCACCAGACGGTCGGCGACGTGGTGCTGCTCAGCCTGCTGCGCATCTACAAGCTCGATCCGTCCGAGTAAGGATTTCGAACGCCGCAGGATAGCGATGAGTTCTTCGGTTTTTCCGACGACACCGAGCGGGCCCGCGCGAAACAACGCTTCCGCATCTGGCGCCAGAGCCACGCCGCGAAGCCCTCCACGCGGCCCGGACCCTCATCCTCCCAACCTTCCGCGGAGATCCCAGAGCCGTGACCGACGCACCACCGCCGGACTTTGACCCGAATGCGAGCCCGCTGCCCCCGCCGCGCATCCGCCGCCTGCGCGTGCTTCGCCGAGTCGCGCTCGTGCTCGCCGTCGTAATCGGCCTCTATCTGGTGCATCCGTGGATCCTGCCGGCGTACATCACGGAAGGCCCGCTGGTGCAACAGACCACCCCGACCAGCGCAACCGTGGTGTGGTACACGTCGCGACCGGTTCACCGCGGCATGTCGATCGAAGTCAACGGCCAAGCGACACCCGTGCAGAGCCAGGGTTGGCGGCACCACGTCACCGTGACGGGCCTCCCGCCGTCGACGCGCTTTCCGTATCAAATCAAACTCGGATCTCGCACGCTTCGCAGCGCCGAGCTGCGTACAAACCATGCTGCGGACGAATCGTTCAGCTTCATCGTGTTCGGCGACAGCGGCACCGCGAGCAGCGCGCAATATGTCCTCGCCGAGCGGATGACAGGACTCGATCCCGACTTCGTGCTGCACACCGGCGATCTCGTGTACAGCGCCGGACAGCGTCACCGCTATCGCTCGCGCTTCTTTCGGCCCTATCGCGACATTCTCGAACGCGTCTCGTTCTGGCCGTCGCTCGGCAACCACGACGTCGGAGACCCGAATCAGGGCCAATCCTTTCGCACCGTGTTCGAGCTTCCCCAAAATGGACCCGCGGGCCTGAAGCCCGAGAACAACTACTGGTTCGATTACGCCAATGTCCGCGTCGTCGTCATCGACAGCAACCAGGACGAAACGCTCCTGGGCGAGAAGGTCGCGCCGTGGATCGTCACCGCGCTGGCGGATGATTCACCCACTTGGCGCTTCGCGGTCCTGCACCATCCGCCTTACACCTGCGGCTCATACAAGCCCGACGCAAAGATTCAGAAAACACTCGTCCCCGCCTTCGAGCAGGCCGGTGTCGACATCGTTTTCGCTGGACACGATCACACCTATCAGCGCAGCAAGCCAATCCTCGCCGGAAGCGTTGTCGAGCCGGGCCGCGGCGTCGTATACGTCGTCACCGGCGCAGGCGGCGGCAAACTCTACGAAGTCGAACCCCTCGAACAGCGCCCGGATTACGCCGACGTCGTAGTAGGCGGAGTCTTCGGCTTCACGCGCGTCTCCATTTCCGGACGCACGCTCTCACTTTCCCAGATCGGCGTCGAAGGCGAAAAGCTCGACGACTGGACGCTTCAGAAAACGCCCGCCGCCGCGACCGCTCCGTAGTCCTCGGTCAGGCTTGATTTGACGGGTTGGTGTGCCGCTGCTCTTGAGCAGTGCCCCCCCTGGAACTCGATGAGACATCACTGCTCAAGAGCAGTGGCACCCGTCAAGACGATCGCCCGACCAGTCGAATCAGAGTTGACACAGCACCAGGCTCCCCGCCGAACCGAAGCGCGTCACTACAACTTCTTCCTGGGTGACGGGCCGCCACGCCGCTTCGGATCGTGGAAGCGGAGGAAGCGCCACTGCGCTTCCTCTCCGTGGCAGGTCGTACACAGATTCGGCGCTTTGAACGGACGCAATTCGAGCCGCATCGCGCGTTGCACCGCCGG
>Ga0114931_10001982_pt1 | contig 26115 bp, 22 predicted proteins | sample 2SBtaG_FD_89579 | JGI IMG/M metagenome (GOLD analysis project Ga0114931, IMG submission 89579) | Deep subsurface microbial communities from Kolumbo volcano to uncover new lineages of life (NeLLi) - 2SBTROV14_V59a metaG | ecosystem: Environmental > Aquatic > Marine > Volcanic | place: Kolumbo... | reverse complement strand
CGCAGCAAGGTTCTCTCTTTCCATGACAGGGTTACCCATTGTCATGAACACATGTCTTCTGAGTTGCTGCCGGATACCATCAACAAACTTTCTTGTTTCCTCACGTATCACGAATTCCGGTACACCCCTGAGATATTCCTCAGAGATAATCTGTCGAAGATCGCCAATTCGGAGTTTCATTAATCATCAACCCTTAAATGAACTTTCCATTTCTTTGAAGAACTTTGCACCTGCATCAAAAAACTTGTATTCACCCATATCCTTCAAGTGAATTAACACCTTACGCATTAGATCAAGCGCTTGCTTTTCTTCGTTATTTGATGATTCCTTAAGCTTCCGTCTACGACGCTGACGGGTTTGCTCTTCACGAATCATCTTGCGTAATGTTGTCTTTGTAAGCTTCATTGTAGTCTTTCTTTATGCTGCCTTCTGACCACCGGTAGATGCAGCTTGATGTGCCTTCTGCCATGCTGCATTGATCACCTTTTCAATGTCATGCATCATTTCATTTGTCACGGTTGTACCCGTCTTTTTAATACGATCGTATACATCGTCTTTGAATTCTCTGCTACCTTCATCATATGCAGATGACCAAGACGCAAGAACAAGATCACGTTCTACAGCCTGTAGGAATGAATTCTGAACGCTAGCAAGGCCTTCCTTCAATTTCTTGCTCTCGAACGGTGAACCCACCGGTTTGTTGTTCTTTCCAAAGGACGGTGACATTGCCACTTCCTTGATGATCTTACGAAGTTGACGTAGTGAAATCTTCATATTTATCCTTTTTCATCCAAATCTATGTATCAAGGTACAGCTGCAACAACATCACTTATGCTATCCCATTGTTTCTTGTTAAGTTTCACACTCTAGCGATAATTAGCAAGCGATAATCATTTTTTCAGTGCTAGGCACATTTGCTGTAACCACAATTAAAACATGTGATGCACCCTTGTTGATACGTGAGACCATCACTGTTACATTCTGGGCAGAGCTTCTCAAATGTTTTTGCAGATGTACCGTCGGGTATGTATTGCTTGCTAAGAACCCTTGCAATCACAGAGCTGAACGATGACATGTCACTCTTCTTGTCCTTGCGCAGCTGTTCAACAATGTACTGTACGGGTACACCATGACGAAGTGCAAGTGACAATGTTCGTGTGAATGCACCGTGTTCAGCATTAGCAAACAAATTAACAATGTTCTTGATCAACATGTCATCATCACTTCCAATTGGAATTCGTAGGTTGTATGTTACAACACCGTTGTGTTTTCCGTTCTTGATAAGCACACCGTTCTTCACCTTACGAGGCACCTCAACATATTCAGAAAGACCGGCAAAGATCTCGTATGGACGATTACCGAGCTTACCCACAAAGACAACGTATTGTTCACCTTTCACACTTACACGGTGAATATCACAGGGAAGTTCTTTGGGTCGCTTTGGCGCGTGTGTCTCAGTGATCTTAAACAACTTTTCAGGTTCATTTTCAACAGAAGCCTTTTTAATCACTGCATCACGGGAACCAATCCTGTAGATTGTCAGACCCTTACATTCTGTTTTCCAAGAACGCATTGCAAGTGATGCAACCTTCTCAGACGTAACGTCATTCGGTAAATTGGTTGTGTTGCTAATGCTGTGACATACCCAATTCTGGGCCGCGGCTTGTATATCAACCTTCTTAAGGTGATCAATCTCTTCAACCGTTGACCCCGCATAGGGTGATTTAGTTACATCACTCTCGCCAGTAACGTCCATCCAAAGTTTGACACCCTCATGAAACACCTTGAACTTCTGCCATGCAATACCCTTTTCATCAATCTTATCAACACGAGGATTTTTCATGCCAGGTACGTTCTTTTTGAACCTATCTGCGTCAATAAACACAACAGGTTCACAACCCGACGTTGTCTTTGCAAGGATGCTTGTTGAACCTGCTGGAGCGGTTGTTGTGTTTGCAATGTTACGACGACCAAACTTATTGTAACGTTCTCTAAGATCCGGATCGAGATCAAGGATCTTGTTAATGAATGGATGATTGTTTTCTAGTCCATGATCAAATGCAGGAAATGCCCCGCGCTCTTCTGCCAATCTTACAGAACTACGATACGAATTCAGTGCAAGATGTTTATAGATCTCATCTGTCAATCTGATACTTTCATCTGAACCATATGCCATGCCAAGGTAGGCAAAAATATCGCCAAGTGCAGTGAGACCCAATCCCGTTCTACGACCGCGCTGCCCCATCTTCTTGATCTTTTTCCACAAATTTTGTTCTGTAACCTTGATGTATTCAGGCTCAGGATCAGACTCAATCTTTGCAAGTATCTTGTCAACGGCTTCAAGTTCAAGATCAACAAGATCATCCATAAGACGCTGTGATTTTCTAACAACATCATCAAATACATTCATGTCAAAACATGCGTCTGGTGTGAAAGGTTTGTGTACAAACTTGCTAAGATTGATGAGCAATAATCTACACGAGTCATATGGCGTGAGAACTATCTCTCCACAGGGATTTGTTGACTTTGTTGCAAATTCTGGATACGCATCTGTTGGAGTATTGCGCTTGATTGTGTCCCAAAAAAGATACCCGGGTTCTGAACAATCACGTGTTGCCTTGATTATGTTTTCCCATACTTCACGAGCATCAACCATGCGATCAACAAGTTTAGGACCATCGCCTTCAACGGGAAAACATTGTCTGTATTTGTCACCCTTTTCAACTGCACGCATGAATTCATCTGTCAAACGCACAGAGACATTTGCGCCTGTTACCTTTGATCTATCACGCTTAATATTTGCAAATGTTAACACCTCTGGGTGTGCAACATGCATCGTAAGCATAAGCGCTCCACGACGACCGTTCTGCGCACACTCTTCACACGTGTTTGAAAAGCGTTCCATGAATACTGCAATACCATCAGTTGTCCTTGCTGCATTTGCTGCAGTGCATCCCTTTGGCCTAATCGTTGAGAGATCAAATCCAATGCCTCCACGGCGCTTCATAATCTGAACCTGTTCCTGATCGGTGTGCAGAATACCACCATACGAATCATGTGGTGAATCGATTACAAAACAGTTTGATAGTGACTGTATTTGAAATTTGTTACCTAACGCTGACATTGGACTTCCCTGAGGTATTACAGTCCAATCAGCAAAGAGTGCTAGGATTTCATCGTACGACAACGGATTATTGTACAGTGATTCAATCCTTGCAAACTCATTTGCCATGCGTTTGTGCATGTCAACAGGTGTCAACTCATGATAATTGTTTTGCAAATCCTGTAGCGCATACTTGTCAGCAAATGTACTTGCGGCTAGTTGATCGCCATCGAAATAAGCGAGTGATGCTTCACGCACTTCATCGTACGTGTATATTTTATTCATCTAATTGTAATCTCCGCACACGTATACTTGAAAACAACATGTGTGTTTGAGGCTCCCATAACTATCCTATGATACACCGCTATCTTCACTAGGTTTAGGCGTTTCAATGTTCTCTCCCTGAAGTATCGGGTCCTTTTTTACCTCTGCAAGCTTCTCTCTAATAGCTTGCTTCATGCGTTTTTCATCGTCTATTTTTTCTTCACCAAGCGAGCTAGCGCCACCGATGATTTCAATTGCACTACGTGCCGTGTTAATATGAATGGGATATAAGATTCCGTCTCTGCCAGCTCTATTCTTTGCAATGAACAATCGACCAACGCCTGTTGCCTTTTCGTGTGCCTTACGTGATAATGTTAACACAACATCTGACACCATCGCCTTACCGTATGCTTCGCTCATGTTTGTAAGATCAACGATATCACTGTTTGAACCATCTCTGTTTGACTGAGACGCAGTCCAAATGGCATAACCATCTTCAACAGCAAGTGTTCTAATCTCTTCATACACCAATTTAAGCTCATGTCGAAGTGAATCAAATTGCCGTGTTGAACGCATCACATCTGCATAGTCAATAATGATAAGACCTGGTCTAAATCCTTGAAGCGCAAGACGTTCAATGTGACTGCGCAGCGTGTTAATGGTGGCTGTATTCATTGGAAATTGCTTGATAAACAACCTGCCATACTTTGAATTCTTGTAATGATCCATTACCTTATTCTTTGACTCGATCACATGATTCGAATCAATATCGCATAGGTATGAATCATAACGTACACCTACTGCTGTCTCAGATAGTTCTAACGTGTAATGAAGTATGTTGACACCAGCCTTCAGCGCATTTGCGCCCAAAAATGTTAACATATGACTTTTTCCAACCCCAGTTGCGGCGCATATCACGCCCAACTCACCCTTACCAAGTCCACCGTTGAGTATCTCAGATCTGTCAAGCTCATCAAGACCCGTTGCGACACTATCTCTTTGCAACTTTGTAAAACGTGCCTCATAATCATTGAAAAAATCATGACCAACTGATGGTGTTGTTCCAACCGTGACAGCCTTCTTTACAACGTTAACGACCTGATCATACCTCTCACCAGTCATCAGATCGACCGCCTCTTCAAGCGCGGCCTTTAATGCCTGTTTCCTGCAAAAATCTAATGCTTTGTCTTTAACATAAGGAAGATCACCCGGATCAGGATTCATTCTTATACGCTGTAGGTAGTTGACGATCTGGTCTCGAATGATCACATCTGTACCCTGCTGTAGTTCATCACGAATTATCGTAACAAGCAATTGCAGTGTTGGAAAGACGCGGTACTTCTTTGCATGGCCAAAGAACCTATCTGAAAGGAACGAAAGGTATTTTAGTTCAAAGTATGAGCTGTCAAAAACCTCCAACATTTTCTCAGCAAATTGTTGATCAACAAGAAACGCTTGCATGACACGTTCTTGAAAGTACTTTCCATATTGACTAAATGTCGTTATTTCATTCATGTTTGTCTTAGTGATAGTTCAATCCATCAACACAGTTAAATGCAAAGAAAAATTCTTCAATATTGAAGTCAGAAATTCCTTCCTTCATCAACTGCTTCATCAGACCAATCTTATTGGCCTTTGGTTTAAATGTACTAATCGTATTGTCAATACGTGACTTTTGACTTGCCGGCAACATGTTTCCATTTAAGAAGACAAGTTTCCAATTACGTTTGACAGCATCTTCATTTTCCAAAACGCGCTTAAAGATCATTGATTCAGACATGTGCGCATGACTATAATCAAAGATGTCCTGAATAAGAATTGTCTCTTCTGTACCAAGCTGTGGAAAGTGTTTTGCAACACGCTTGAAACCAAGCCCCTTAATACCAGGCACATTATCACCCCGATCACCACACAGAGCCTTTGCAACTGCAAAGTTATGGGATGCTATACGGTATTCATCAAGAACGGTCTGTGATGTCACGAACGTCTTCCTGTGTAGGCTATACTGCTTTGTTCTTTCATCAAGCAACTGGTAGAGATCTTTGTCGGATGAAACAATGACCTTATTCGCATCCTTGAACGTATTACAACTCAGATAGGCAACAAGATCATCACCCTCACAATCTGCAGCGTATAGCTGACAGACGGGTACGTTCTTAAGCATGTTAAGAAGTGCAACAATCTGATGTTGCTTATTCTCATCAGAATCGGGAATATCATCTTCATAGAAACGATTGAGCTTTTGAGCGCGTCTGTTAAGCTTATACTCTGAAAACAACTTTCGTCTGCGGGCAGAGCCCCCACCTTCCCATGCAATGTAAATTGCACTTGGCATCACCTCATACATGAGACGTTTCAGTGTCTTAAGATACCCAATTGTACCACCCATCTGATAACCGTGCGCTGACATGGTTGGAAACGCAGCATATGTACGACAAAAGGCATTTAACGAATCAATTAAAAGCACCGGTCTTTCTGACATATCTCAAACTACATCATCATGATACACTTAACACACTACACATGGCGCTTATTCTGCAACATAAAATCTATGCTTCTCATGCAACACCGGTTGAGCCAAATCCATTTAAACCGCGATCTGTTGTATCAAGTTCTTCGACCTCTGAAATCACTGCTCTAGCAACCGGGGCGATCACCAATTGTGCAACTCGCATTCCTCTCGTAACATGAAATGCTGCATTATTCATGTTGATGAGAATAACGCATAATTCACCACGAAATCCAGCGTCAATTGTTCCAGGTGAGTTCAATACAGTGATACCATGACGTAATGCAAGACCCGATCGTGATCTGATTTGTCCTTCATAATCATACGGTAACTTCACTGCAAACCCAATGGGAATCGGTTGTCGTTTTCCGGGATGAATCAACACATCAATGTTGCTTCGCAGATCAAGACCTGCATCACCAAATTTCTCATATTTAGGAAGCGGATTGTAATTTCCCTCAAGACGCTTGAATCCTATGTTTGGCCGCAAAATTGTTACGTTTACATCACATTTACACGCATTCATGCCGGTACGTCCAGTAATTTTGTCTCAATTGTTTCTTCATCAATGTTGACTGTACCCGTGTCCTGTGTCAATACAACATCAAGGAAATCGTCAAGTATAGGACCATACGTGTCATCCTGTATGAGTTCAGCAAACTTTGACTTATAGAACTTCTTTTCATCAACAACTTCACCATCTAACGTGTACGTTGTCAATGTCTTTCGAGCACCAAAATCACTAATCGAATACATCCTATTACCTACGGTTATAGGACCATTCTTCGATGCATCCCTAAGACAATCAACAAGTGAATCATTTTCAGCTATTCCCTTACCAAAGATGATCGAAAATGCAACCTTGCGAAAGGGTGGGGCAACCTTGTTCTTGATAATAGATGCAGTAACGTTGATCCCAATCGGATCACCATCCTTATTCTTTAACTTGCCGCCACCAAAGAGTTGCATACGAATCGATGCATGAAATGGGATTGCCATACCGCCAGGTGTCGTTGTTGGATCACCAAACATAATGCCTATCTTCATCCTTGTCTGATTCAGACAAACCAACGTTGCGTTACTCTGACCAATAATTCCTGTAATCTTACGCATGCCCTTTGAAATCGTCCGTGCCTGTAGGCCAACTGTATTCTCATCATACGCACCATTCAGCTCTGCCTTTGGAGATGTTGCGGCAACAGAATCCCAGACAGCAAGGACAGGAACGTTCTTGTGAACAACCTGTTTTGCCTTCAAGATTGTTGATTCAATGATCGCAAATACTTCCTCAGTACAGTGCGTATCACAGTACACAAAACGTTTTGCAACGTCAATTCCCATCTGTGCGAGCTTCTCAATGGAAACCGCGTTCTCTGTATCAATATAAACAACGAGGCCACCACGACGTTGCACATCACGGGCCATTTGAAATGCAATGTGTGATTTACCTGTCGACGGTGGACCAAAGATCTCAATGATACGTCCTCCTGGTGCACCACCATGGCGTCTGTTCGACATTGCATAATCAAGCAATTTGCTTCCAGAAGAGATCCAATGTTTGATCTCAACTGGAGATGATGTGCTGGTAAGGTTATACGCAATACGGGTACCAAATTCCTTGTTGAGTGCTGCTATCAGTTCCTCACTGAAGTCATCTCCAAGTTCGTCCGCCTCAATGACAACTGTCTTCTTTTTGGTTTTTGCTTTTGCCATAGATCTCCGGTATCATGGAAGGATCCCGAAATACTAGGCGTTCCGGGATCCTTCCAGTATGCGTATGGATTTAATCCATCAATTCATCAAATGCAGCATCAAGTGATATGGCAGTGTCACCGTTAACGGTAGCATTGTCACCCTTGTTTTCAGAAGAATCACTTGTTGCCTTCTTGCTTTTCTTTGCTTTGGGCTTCGTTGGTGCAGCTTCAGCAACATCATTTGCAAGTTCATCAAGTGAATCTGACTTCTTAACATTCCTTGATGTACCCGACGTTGACGTATCTGCCGACTTGTCAGCATACGGATCATAACGATCTTCGCCATTCAACCACGAGTTCAAAACCTTCTCCATATACACAGAATCCTTGAGCTCATACATGTCACCAGGATCTGGCACTGAATCAAGAATCTTCTTCATACCTTCGGCAGTTGCAGCCAACGGTGAGGGTCGACGTGCGGGATCAATAAAATAATCAAAGAATGTTTTCTTTTCAACCTTCTGCACATCAATCTTCAGATCAAAACCCTGCTTAGGATCAAGGAAATCTTCAATTTCAGGATCCGCAAAGAAACCAAGCAGACGCTTGTATACTGTCTTACCAAAACCCCACACAACTATATCGGTAGAACTTGTCTCAACATCGTTCTCCTTGCGAACAATAAGCGGCATGTATGCACGCATCTTAGGAAGTAGACCCTTTGCCGTATTACGATCATCAGGCGTACCACTTTCATACAGCTTACTGATCACTTCGCGGATAGGATCGGGCTTGTCATATTGACTTGGTGCAAGCATACCTCTGTTGCTACCAATGTAATAGAACATTAACTCAATGAATGGAGACGCCGGATCGGCATTCTTCCATGGTAGTCCCCTGATCAGGTACCGACCAGGCTGTGGTTTCCAAAACTGGACACGACTCGCTCGCCCGCCAGAGTTTAGTTGATTGATTTTACGTCGAATTGCTTCAATGTCAATTGCCATTTTTCCTCTTACCTGTTTCCTTCTTCTCACATACAGAAGCAGCAAACCAGATGCTGTAACTGTAAGTCATCTATCCGTTATGTACAAGTGTTTGAATATTCACTTGTTACTACGTTGCTTCTTGCTTTTCTTTTTCTTGTGCAGCTTATTCATTTTACGACCGGCATCATCCGGATCCATGCCAAGCGGCAACGTATAGCCAGCGACGGCTGCTGTTGTTACAAATTCCTCAATCCTCTTGCCCTCAGTATCGTCTTCTTCCTCTTTTTTCTTGTCAACGACAAGACCATGTCGATTTGGTTCACTTAGCATTTCAGCTTCGATCATCATTCTAATATAACGTCTAAGTAGACCCAATTGCATGACCTATAAATAGCAATTTCAATGGTTAAAAGCCATAATAAAGAGCATCATGTTCACGATCTGTGTTCAGATGCATTTCACGCTCCAACATAAACATGAAAATATTACGTCGTTTACGTTAGGGTACGATGCCCTTTTCTTGCTTCGTTGAGATCAGATCTGCAGTATGAACAAGCGTTGCCAACATAGGTTCACCCTTCCTATAAGGCTTGTTTTCATCAATATATTGCCCGTCATTTAACTTGATGGCGAGCAATTCATCTTGTGAAAGTTTAAGCCCAAAGTGCTGACACAACCAAATTCCTCGATCAGGCACCGTCATGTATGTCATGTTTGTGTTAATCTTATACATCTCACCAAGTTTTTCACGGTGCCAATCAGAATCCTGCGGAATATAGTAATCATCACTTAGATCACCAACCTTACCAAGATCATGAAACAGTGCACCAATGATTAGTGAATCCTTTGGAATTTCCCAAGAGAATGCCTTGGAAAGTCTGAATGCATTACCCAGCACCCTAAGCGAATGATCAACAAGACCACCTGGATATGCGCAGTGATATTCTTTGCGACCAGAGGCGGGACATAGGGCAAGACGTTCATCGAGCGCATCAACAAGGGCAAGAGCGAATTCAGAACGATCACCCAATTTTTCAAGAAGTGTTCTAAACTTCTTCCAGTTCTGCTCAATCTCCTCAGCCGTTAGTTCTTTAACTGACATAAAACAATCATAACATGTTATTGTGAGCGTTTACAATAATTTAGTTGTCAACCTGAACTCTTGTACATAGCCAGGCACATGCACATGTTGTGTTTCAAGTAAACGCTGAAGTTCATCATCGTGGCAATCAACAATTAACGCATCATGTAACACAAAAAGAGGTGAAACCTTATCTGTTTCAAAGTCCTTCATGATTTCATGAAATCCCATAAGTGCAACATCAACGCCTGTTGACTGAGCATATGAATTCACAAAGATGTGATTTAAGGGTTCTCTAATATCAATACGACGACCGTATCTGTTTGTGATGTATCCCTTTTTCTTAAATTCACGTTTGATCCTATTACGCAGGTTACGTGTTCGAAAGAAACCATCAACCATTGTCTTGAACTTTTTCACCTCTTCAACCGGAAGTTCAAGCTTCTTTGCAAGTGAACCTTCTGAAATTCCGTACAACTGTGAAATAACAGCAGCTTTGACAGTGTTTCTCTCAAGCGCATTATCAAAGACTTCGCGGTTGACATATGCATACAGATCAGATTCAGTGCACCTACGTCCGGACTCGTAAAGAATAACACGCACCTCAAGGTTTGAGAAATCAACATACACAATGTGACCTTGGTTACCCCATTTGGAACGCAAAAGTGCTCTGTGTTCCTGCTTGAGGGTCAGGATTTGTGGTCCTGAAACGACTCTTAACCTACCTGTGAGCGTTTTCAACCTATCGTACATCACGGGATTACATGTGTTATCGTGTGTTGGTAAAAAACTACGTAAAACATCAGCGTTACCATCACCTGATGCAATAACATGTTGCACTCCTTCAATATCAACACAAGCTGAAGATAACGATGCAAGAAGCTCAGACGCTGGTCGCCATGTTGTCTTGTAATACCTAAGGTTGTCATTATCATCAAGCGATGTCTTTGCAATTGTCATCAGATGATCTACAAATTCCTTATATTGTCTCCTTGACAGTGCTTGATGCCATGGAATGTTTGCAAGTGATTCTGGTGCGAGCAATTCATACGGTTTGACAAGCTTTTCGGCAGGCAAAACGCGGGATTCAAGTTTATTCAATCCAATCAATGTATTCATACACCATGGATCAAGTTGTCTAGGCGCTCTGCTTAGCGTCCATGTGTTTGATGGGATTTCACTAATCCACCTAACACCATCATCACTAACAAGTAGATTCTTATCTGAACCAAGCACAACACGTGCTATGCAGTAGGTATGCATTCATACAATGGTATACACCAAGAGATCATGTTAACACTATGTGAGTCCATTCGTATCGATCTTTTTAAGCATTTCTGTTAGTGATACCGCAGATTCATACTGCCCATACGCATCCACCCACGTCATGTTCATCTGCGTTTCAAACTTACCAGGGGCGATGGTATGTGTCAGGCCAGATATACCATACACGTTATCAACTGTTGTGCCTGTTTGCACATCAATAAAAAATCGCTGTGCATACTGTACTATTGGACAACCCATTGATGTAATACTAACTGATGCGGGAATCACTCGCAGTGGTAATGCACCCGTTCCGGCGCCGTTAGGTTGTGTTACAGAAGGACGTCCTGCTTTGTTACCCAACATTTGAACTGCTGATAGGTTTGCATCCTGTTTTGTTGTGATCGAAATATTTGACACAGTAGATGCATTACCGCCATAGGTGATCGTTGGAATTAATGCGCTCACAAAGCGCTTCAACCTATCGTTACCCTGCGCGTTGTTCAAGACCAACATTTCACTGCCCTTAACCAACTGCAGATCTTTCTTGAGATCAGGAGGAAGATTATCAAGCGACACAGACATTGCATCCGCCTTATAATCTTTCTGTATCTTATCAAGCGCTTGTTGGTTAACGAGAACACTACCTCCACCATCATCTGTTCTAAGCATTGTCGTTGCCAACGGATAAGGATCAACTTGCTTATCAAAGACATGAATGCGTATCACTCGAGAGTATCTACCTGTTGCAGGTTTTCCCTGGGCTGTCTGACCTTCTGATTGAAAATAACTTAGTAAATCATGTATTTGATTACCAACAGTACGATACGTGCTTTCAACGTGAACCTGGATCATTGGCATCTTAAAGACGCCGCGACCAGCATTGATCGATGTAAGTAAGCTATCATACTTTTTCTCTGATCCTTTCTTCTGTGTTGGACTTGGATGCTTTGGATCATAGGGTTCATAGAATGCATACAACCCATATCCTGGACCTCGTGGATCCTGCAATTGTGATTCAATGACAAGTTGTGTTATCTCCTCAACGGGTATTGACATTGTCCTCCGTGAAGCGACATGTCTACGCATTGCATCACGGAGTATCGTCGTATTGATAGGAAATTCGGCAATATTTTGGTTACTTGCGAGTCCCGCACGATCATTAAACGTGTAGAAAAAGATCTGCAACTCATCTACACCATCAAACGCTGCAACAGACTTTGCCATCAGTGATGAGAAGATCTTGCCAAAAGATACAAGCGTTGGTTTTTGATTTCCCTTAACTGTCTTTGTTTGATTGTATGTATCGTACACTGATGCAAGTGAATTCGGGATAACATGTTGAAGCTCATTTTGACGAAGCGTTTCCTTGTCTGCGTTGGTTGCAAATACATCAGGTCCCGTAAAGATATTCTCAAAGATCTTTGCAACAACGTTATTTGTTACCGACTTCAATTCTTCATTGTAAACAAATTTCTTGTGGCGACCGCCAGTCGTCTTGTAGTAATCATTAACAAGTTGTTTGAGATCATTGGCAGCAGTTGAATCAATCTTTGCATTCTTATTCAGAAATGATCTATCAAGTTGCTTGATCGCCTTTGATAGATCATGCATATTAATATCAGGAAAATGTGCCTCTTCAGCTGCATCTAAAAGCTGAAACGCTCTAATTTCCTTGTTTAGACCCGTCGGTTGATCAAGATGAAGCCGCGTTCTAAGCGCTTTGATCTTTTCACCAACGGCTCGCATCTTTCTTTCAAGCGCCTTGAACGTACCATGTACGCCTGTGATACGTATATCACGAAGCTCTCTGACACCACGGGTATACAATTCAAGGCTTACAGTCACCTCACCATGATCATCAAATTCATAGGATGAATTGGAAATACCATACGATTCCCTTACCAACATCGTACTGTTAATAAAGTCGGCATATGGATTACCGGGTTCATCAGGATGACGCCAACCATATGTTAACCAAAGCGTTGTCTTGGTATACACAAGTGGTTGGATCAGATCTGCAATTTCTGCAAGCCGTGAACGATCATGCAACTTAAGTGTTAACGTTGCTTTCTTGTATGAATATAGACCAACAGTTGACGTAACGTTGATTGATAGGTTCTGAATGCTCATCAATGGTCTGAATGGATCTAAAACAGGAACATACCGTGAACCAAGGGGCAATGGCTGCGTATTAACGAGTGTCTGAGGTGACGTAAACATTTCCATGCCAGCAACACTGTGTTGCCTTGAAAATGCATGTGGATCATCTGGATTGGTGCTTGGATCTGCAATAACGGTATTGCCTTTGATCATAAGATCATTTGCAGTGCCTGCAGCAAATGCCGATGTATCGGTTGATCCAAGTAGGAATTTCATCAATCCAGGCGACGCAAGATGTGTATCACCTTGTGGCACTGGACGATCGTATACCATCTCTACATCGAGATATGGAGTGCATCTTGACATAATATGTGTAGGCACGTAATTCAAAAACAGCTGTGCATCTTCTGCAGATCTTACAGCGGGATTTACATAATGTGAGTTGCTACAAACAATCATCATCTCTCTGTCGTCAAGACCTGATTCTTCACATGAAACAATTTGTAAGAAATTTGAAATATTTTTCAGTGTTTTTGTACCTTTGTTATCAACATATTTCTTAAGCCACGTGGGTGGTATTCCTTGACCGGCATCAGTAAATACTGGCATTTGTGCTGTTGAATAGATCCTAACGTATTTGTGAAATTCAAGTGCCTCTTCATCTGACGCACCACGTAAACGTTCGGCAAGAACACGTTGCATTGTTTCAACACTTAGTGCACCACCACCCTGACGATCAAAAAGTGCCGCAATAACACCCTCAACAAAACTGAACCCACGTTTAGATGCGTTTCCCAAAACGTTAGTTGGCAAACCCGTCATATCTGCGGGAGCCATCATCCGATAAATGCTTCTCAGATCCTTGAAATCATCAGCCATTGTCTTTAATTATGTAATTAACCAACGAGAGCAGCTACTGCTGAAAGATCAGGAATTTTGATGATCGTGCCAGGCGGCGTTTGAAGTCCCCAACCAATTCCTGACGCAGCTGCAAGAATCCACCAATAACGACCATCACCGTAAACTGCGCCTGCCGTTGTATCAAGACGTTCAGCACCTCGGAGAACAATTTCTCTTACCTGTAACTTTCCACTTGCCACGGCTGATCGTATGATATTGATTGCCTGTGATGTTCCATAGATCGTTCCGAGCTTCAATAATGGCGCATGTGCATATCTGCTAAATGGCATTAGTTACCTCGACCTTCATCGTCATTTCCTGGTGCGGCAAAACCAACTGGATAAACGGGTGCTCGATTGTATCCATTGTGATCGAGGCCTGGTGAGATGTCATGAATCGGTGTAAAGCCCATTGAAATGCGACACATCTTTGGTGCTCGTTCGTTCGGACTAATCTCCCACGTTACGTCCTCAGTCCAATTAAAACTCATGCTATCGATTGTCCCAGCAAGACCCTTTCCCTGTGCTGATTGGAACGCTTTTACAATTGCATTCTTATCTGCAGACATCAGTGTTGCAACCTTGTCTGCGTTTGTTGATGCGACAGGAAATACATCATTGATCACTCTGTGCACTTCTTTTGCAGTCAAACGTAGCCAACCTTTGTGAGCGACATAACTTCCACCAATCACACGTTTGATTGGCTTTGCCTGATTATCAATTTCAGCAGATAGGACACGTAAGCGATCCTGAGAGGCTTTTGAAGAATATCCGTATGTCTCTGATATCTCTGGCGCTGTCATCAACCTGGGAACAACAACAACATTATCATTCTGCAATATTGACTTCACTGTGAATACAATGTAAGGCATTGCATCAAGTAAAACATGAAAACGAGGAGCATGCTTGGGACTATCACCCGATGATGAACCACCGAGTGGGCTTGGTAACGATACAGAAATCTGTCCCTTTGTTGTTTCCTGTGGAAGATCATTAACATTGAGCAAGAATTCAGCAAACATAGGTGATTCAAGTTGTCTTTTTAACACGCCCTGTAACTTCTCTATTCCAGAAACACTGTTCTCAAAAGAAATCTTAGAACCATTCTGCGTGATTGCATTCGAATCTGCACCAAATAACCTTGCAAGACCGAACCGAGAATAGTTCGATCTTAGAAGATCACCTATCCTAAGCCTGATTAGTGGACTTGCCGTCATGATCTGACTGAAAGGCTGAATAAATGAATTCTGATTTGTTGCATCTGATAGCTCGCGACCCTTTGAATACTGTGGATACACAAGTGTTACAAGTTTATTGACTTTCTGCCACATGTCCTTGAAATCTTCATTACTTGTTGCAACAACAAAGAATGTTAAGGTAATCTTACGTTGTGTGTTTTTGTATGTTTTTACCTGATCAACACGACCATATCCCTCAGATGATTCCCACTGTGGTGAATATTCTTCTGTCAACTCACTGATGAATGCATGAAATGAGATGATTTCATTTGTCCTAAGATCATGAAAGTAGAATGGCATGTATTCACCTTCTAGCAGGTTCTCCATGCTCTTTACTGTAATTGCATTAGGATCAGGTGAATCATATGGAATGCGTGCGGCTGATTTTACATCATTTCCAAGCTTAAGCACGTTATAGAACGTTCGAGATGCCGCAGAATGTTGACCTATTCCAATCTGAAATGCACCAAGATGACCTGACGTAACACTGAACGCAGCAAGTGCATCAGGAACAAGGTATGATGCAGGCGCGCGGTTCGAGCTCCAGGCAAGTTTAAGCTGATTATCATAACCGCGCAGTCTATTCTTTGCAACAGCACCTGCATTATCATCAAGGTTATCAATGAGTGATTTCTTCACCGGTTCTCCAGGAAGTTGTCCCTCTGTTACTGTTTCATCCCTGAGCTCATCATTCAATACCTGGTCGCCGATCACAGAGAAGACATTCATTGCACCGATCAATTTTGATTTTCTGATCGTATCGATCACACCAAGGATGTTCTTGAAACCTGCGACAATGTTGGATGACCCTCCAACGTGCTTGAATGCATCAACAACTGTGATGCTTGATCTGACAATTGTACGTGCAACAACGGCATTGAACCCGGGATTCTCTGATGCACTTGTGAGCCCACTTGTAAGTTGCCCAAAAATGCCGCCTGATGTGTCAATTCCAAAGAATGCAGCAACGCCAGCCTGTAATGCAGCTGAAAATGGATGTATCGTTGGTTGAATTCCAAGCATTGCACCGAGATCAGGCGGAAATCCAGATGGTGGAAACTGGTTTGGATTGGGGCCCGGGCTAAGCACGTATCGACCCAACGCATATCTGCCCGCGGGGTTCCTCGTTGCACGGGTGTCACTGCCACCGTGTATCATTGACAGTATGAATCCCAACCCCTCAAATAACACCACGATTGCAGCTGTTAATGCAGCAGCAAGTGCGATCATTCCGAGAGCAGTGATACCTGAAAACGGATCATCAACATTGTTCATTGCACCCCATGAACCACCTTCGGTGATCGATGTAAGGTTGCTGCCCCCACCACGAGCATCGGCAAAACCAGGCACTTCATCCCTTGTTAACGTTTCAAGTACATCACGGGCCTCAAGAATATGTGTGTTTACACGTGATGCACCAAGCTGATTGAAACCAGGCAAAAGTGCATGTTCCTCTTGCGGACCTCCTGATGGATCATTTCCCGCCTTTGATGCATTCAGCTCCTGTGATGCGCGAAGTGATAGTGCAATTCCAACCTGCGCAAGTTGACCCGCCTTGACGGTGCCATACCGTGGATGGATGAAGCTAGGATCAAAAACCTTGCTTGGATCACGTACATTTGTAGCAGCAGCCTTACTTGCTGCCGTAAATCGGTTATTGCTCAGAACAACATTTGTGTATCCTTTGATAGATCCAAGCTTGTCAGGAGTAACATTCTTAAGTATCGAATTTCCATTTGGGTGCTGTGGATACGTATGGCCTTTGCTGATATCGAGTTCATTCACAGGGTCTTTGAACTTCTCAATAAGTGGAGTTCCAAAGGACAATTGTGATGACCTTTCTGTGGGATACTCAAGGCTCTTCCTATCTGCATAACGTGCAGAATTCTTTGTCTCGCCTATGGGTGTAGGAACACCGTGTGTTGTGGAGAGTGATGCATCAACATATTCTGCATCAACTGGTTCATCATTCTGTTGGGTTGCATCACTTAGGTACTGTGACAGTGTCTCCTTGGTTGACTTGCTAACATCCTTTTCAGAGTGATCAACGTGAACGTCACCGTGATCGGTGGGAATTGGTTTGATTCCTGGCGCTTTTGGATCACCGATATCAAATTCGTACGTTTTTCCATCGATATCAAACCCACCAGTGCCCGTATTTGTACCCATCTAATCGTTATTCTTTACTGCCAGATGTATTCATAACTACTGCAGACGCGCCTTCTGCAACCCTTTGCAGCTTCTCTATTTCACTATCATCAGCTTCAGTGACATGCTTTGCAACGGGTTCTAACTTGTCGAGCACTGATTCCATCCATCTTTCAACATATGAAGAGATACGAGCTGCATCATCCTTGTTCGCACCTGCGAGTGCGGCCTTGTATACCACACTTGATCGTAACCTATTCATCATCTCTTTCTTAAACATCAAATCTTCCTAATATCCTGCAGGTCACCCGACGTCTTGCCCGGAATATCCGGACCGCCCTGTTGTGTTGGATTCTGTGCCATCCAATTTAGACGTTGACGAATCTTTGACTTGGTACGCATGATAAGCGCCTTCTCTAGGTCCTCTGCATTAATGTTCACCTCAAGATTCACAGTTACGTTCACGTTCTTGTTCTTAATCGTGTAGTTACCCTTTGCACCCATACCTACATTTTCAGCAACGCGCTTAAGTTTTGCTTGAACGTCAAGCTTGTTAAGGTTTCCCTCTGACAACGTTGAATCAAGTTCATTTGCGAGCTTAATCATCGATTTCACCGCTTTAATTGCAGGAGCAGTACCACCCGCTTTAAGAGCATTTGTTGCACCCTTGATAACATGCGGAATATTACCGATATTTGAGAGCATGTTTGTAACATTTGATATAACGTCACTAGCAGAATCAACACTTTCACCTGATTTTTTAAGTGATTCAACTTGAGTCTTAGAAAGAACGTTGAAATCAGCACCCTTGAGTTGCTTTCTAATATCAGACATTAATGCTTTAAACGTGCCACCCGATGTTTTGAGTTCCTTCCTAATTTGCTTTGCTGATCGAATCTTTTCAAGTGTTGTATCAAGCGTATTCTCCAACTTTTTATTATGAGCCTTCGCAGAACTTTTTTTGCTAGTTTGTATTTTCTTCGCCGCCGCGGACGCTGCATGAGCCTGGACTTCTGCTGCTCGTAGGTGTTTATTAACAAATTTGCCTGTTTGCGCGTCAATCTTGTTAGATGCATCAAGCATTGAAGCCGTTATCTTCTTCGATCCCTTATTAATTATAGCATTTGTTACGTTACTCAGCTTGTTAACCCTTTCACTTAAATGCGTGCCTAATGCACTGTCAACACCCTTCGCCAAAAGACCAAGCGAAAATGCAACAGATTTAACTGTCATCTTACCGATAAGCGATAACACTTTAACAATAATACGTCCTACAAACATTGGTAGTTGTACTTGAAAGAATTCAAATGAATTGACAACAAGTCGTAACAATGATAATCCAAGATCTTTCGCGGCGGCATCAAATGATGCTTGATCACCATTGCCAAACATCGCCGCAAAGAACCCATAGATGCTTCCTAATACTTCAAATGATGATGTAAGTTTTCTCTTAATCGAATTAGCGAAACCATGACCAAAAATCTTACCCATTGAATCAAAAATAGCATCGGCAAGTTTTGCAAAGATATTTGCAAATTTAATCGTTAAATTATCCGGTAATAGACCCAACGTAATGGCATCAAGAATACCGGTTGCACCGGCGCCTAATACCTTACTTGAGTGATCAAGCGTACTCGTAATCTTGCTAGTATACTTGTTAACACCACCACCAACTGCTACACCCGCCGCAATAATTGCACCAATTGGACCGGCGGCACCAGCAAGCTTTCCGATGCCTTTGCCACCTGCTTTCTTCAATAGGCCCGCCCCTGCCTTCTTCGTAAATAATCCACCGATCATTCGCATGGCAGAACCGCCAATCGTCGTAAGCATACCTCCGAGAATGGCATGCAGTACAGTTGGTCCTAACAATACTGCGGCAAGGCTTCCGGCAACACCAATTGCGACCTTCTTAAATATTGACGATTTTACGATCTTTTTAAGTTGATAACCAATCCCAAAAACAAACTTATGAAGACCATTACGAAGAGTTGGATCCTTCCAGACGGTATATAAGCTATGTATAATAGGGGCCAAAAGTGTCATCAAAAAGCCGCCGCCTGAAGTCGCCTTTGATTTCATTTTTGCAAGCATACTTGATGGGTTGTTCAGAAAATCACCAATCATTCCAAAACCTTTGCCCAATTCATGCGCAATCTTTGGTATCAGCGCACTTATAATACCAACAAATGCGGCCATGAATGATTTAAATCCTTCAATAATTTTTATGCCAGAAGGTTTACTCATGTCAAAAAAGTCAAAGAAGCGTTTACGTAATCCCTTCATCAATTCATCAACAGAATAATTTCCTGTCTGAACTCGCTGAAAAAAAGCTTTAAACTCTTTAGTGATACCACCAAAAAATGTCCGAAAATGACTCGGTGCAAAGAAATCACGCAGACCTCCAAAGAATTCCTTCACACCCGGAAATATCTTAACGAAGATCCTACCCAATTTGACGCCTTCCATCATTGTTGCCACAAGTGCATACTTGATGTTGTAGATCGTCCGTCGGAATTCCCTGCTTGATTGCATACCTCTAAAGAAACCCTTGACGAACATATCAAAGAAGTTACCTTTCAACTGAGGCGCAGTCTTAACCAGTCGTTCGATTGAATCGGCAAGCTTTGACATTGCCTGTGCCTGGGTAAGTTGTTGGTTCTTTGCATCCTTGCTTTTCTTCTTAATCTCATCAAGAGATACGCCCTGATTCTTCAGTGAGAAGACCTGCTTTGCAGTTGCTGCATCCAATCCCGTGGTCGATGACAACAATTTCAATTGCTGACGGTTGAAGGTTGATGTATCCACATTTGCAAGTTTAAACTGCTTACGGAGCATCTCAATCTGCTCATCAGGATTTTGAGCCTCCATCATCTTGAATGCATCAACTGTTACACCGAATGACTGTGACAGCTTAGCTGCATTCTCTGCGGCGCTATCAAACGTTTCAAAGGCGTCAAGGATACCCGTAATCTTACTTAATTCAACACCCAACTTTCTAGAGTATACTGTTGCCCTACCAATCTGCGCGACTGTTGACTGACCAAAGTGCGCAACATCAGTCATTGCCTTTGACATGTCACGAGCAATTAACTTCTGATCGATGTTGAAGGCCTTACCAAGACCAAGCGACTGCTTGCTCATCTCAAGAAACATGCTGCTCATGGGTTTACCCATCGTTGTTGCACGATTGGCCATTGCACCCATGTCTTCTGTCGCTATACCCAACGCCTTCCTGTACGCTAGGATTGCACCACCGTTTTTCTTGAAATCCTCACGCTGTGTATTGAATGCCGGACCCATGGCAGTTGCAACCTCACGTACTTCTTGCATACGTTCTGCAATCGTTCCAAAGATACGCCAGGCTGACAGCCCAGTTGCAGAAAATCCCTTCAAATGACGAGTCACTTGAAGCACAGCATGAGCACCAGGACCGCCCAGCGCTCCAAATTGCTTCATTAGTTCCTTTATCTGCGTCAGGAAATCACTTATTCCAGTGGGTGCCTTTGCAGCAAAGTCAACAATACCGGTAAAGATCTTAAGTGGAATTGAAATGATCGATGCGGTGATATTTGCCGCACCCGAGGCGATACCTGCAAAGAAACTAAACAATCCCCTACTCAGACCAATGACATTCTGAAAACCTTGATGAAGACCACTAACAACAGCACCAAGCATCGTACCTCTCTTGGCAACTTTACCCCATGATGCAGCAGTAGCAGAACTAGACTCCTGCATGAGATCCATTTCACTAACCGCACCTTCAAGTTTTTCTTGAATGGATTGCACGCTTGCGGCGCTGGCGTCGGTTGCAGTTGTCATCTGCTTACCGGTTTCATTCACGCTAGCACCAAGTGAACGCATTGTATTATTTGTTTTCTGAGCCTCACGACCTAAGTCATCAAGATTTTTCTCGCTTAGATCACCTACCTTGTCAAGTCCTTTTACAAGCTTATCAACAGTATCATGCAACTTGGCAACTGCATCAGTCGCCTTGTCAACGTTCATCTGGCTGATGACAGTTGCAAGCTTCTGAACTGTTCCTACCTGCGTTTGGTAGGAACCTTCGATCTTCTCTAACGTTCGTGCAACGCGGTCGGTTGCGGCCGCGATCTGCATCGTTAGTTTTAGTTGGTCCTCTTGGTTGGCCATGATTCAGTGCCTACACGTAAGTAGGCATGTGTCGAATTAGAGGGGCCAGGCAATGCCAAATGTACGTTCGAAATCTCGAGCAGTCATATTCTTGACACCGAGTTTTCTCATCACGCTATCTACTGTTGCACCCGGACGGCGAAGCTCGTCCTGAAAACGTCTTGAAGCCATGAGCGCATTTGCAACTGTTTTAACGTCACTTGCGCTTCCACGGAACTTGATGTTTGTCATCTTGCCAACCATCCATGCACCCATTGCTGCGAGCGTTAGCTTACCCAATAGATTCACATGAAGCTCAGTCAAATTTTCTTTGCCACTCATGTTGGTAAGTATGGCGTTATGTGAATCTTCGCAACCTAGATGGTGATTGTGAACGCTGCATTCCCATCAACTCACGTGTTCCAGGATCATTATGGTGCAGTGCACGTGAAGTGTTTACATTCTCATCCTCACCACGATTCAATTCCTTGACAATACGTTGTATGTACCAACGCTTGTACGAAACGGGAAGATGAAAAACTTCCCTGTATGAGAATCCCCCGTAATACATCAGAAGAAATATTGGCTCGAGGATGAGCTCTTCCTTATTCGTCGGCGCCAGGCCAAAGAAACGAGACACCAATAGGCATTGCGACGACCTCCATGGCGCCGCACTGTTGACACGTCACCTCCTGACGCATCTGGATGCCTGGTTCGTTCTTACGCATGTACTTTCTCAGTGCATACGAGTCGGCGGCCGCCATGCGTCTGATGTAACTTGCAACCTCTGTCCTGTTTGAAAGCCCCTCAATAGAAACAATGCTGTGAAGCAGTTGACTAGTGATTTGGTTATCACTCTTCATTCCTAATTTCTTGTTCCTCTCTGCTTCAATTTGGAGATCTTGTTCATCTGCACCTGTCAAAAACTTGAATCTAACAAGTCGTTTTGATCTTGGCAGTTTGAATTCAAAGAGATTCTGACCCTCGGTGACAGGTTCAATCGTTAACCTCTTGATAGGAAGCTCTGCAAGGTTGAATTCACGTGGTGTCTTTACATCACACTCACTACATACTACTTCTGCATCATAGCTTGCACCGTATCCAGTGATTCTAATCGCAACCATGAGTGCATTGCGGTCGCCCATAAGCATCTCTGTGGGATTGATCGCATGATTAACAAGACATCCCTTGATCAGTTCACTGATCACAGTGCCCTTCTTCAACAAGGCTGCACTGGTTAGAATATCCTCTTCACGGGTTGTCATTGCCCTAATTTCAACATTCGTTTGCTTATGCAATGCAGAATCAGGTGGATATACAAGACCGTTTGATGGAAGTGGAACAGTCTCTACGGGTGTATCAACGCCATATTCAACCTTGACATTATCACTTGCCGTTGATTTCTCAGCAACTGGTGCGTGTGTGGTCGGTGCAAATACTTCATTCTGACTACGGTTTTCGCTCATCTGGGCCTCATCCTTTTGCAATCATATTAACTGCCAAGATAGACGTAAATACGAATCAGATACACATGCCAGGCTGTTTTTGATACAGTACGTTATTAAGGCATATAACCCCAACCAATGTGACGCTCAGATGCTAGCACGTATACAAATGCACCTTTGGGTGCGTCAATGGCGCGTAGCTCCTTACGTTGAAGTCGGCGAAGATGACCTGCTCGAACCATTGCATCAATGATGATCATCGTACGTTTCAGGCCGACGCCGATCTCAAGTGATACAGTACCAACATACACAGGTCGAAGTTTCCTATGAAACAACATTGCTGCACGAGAGGCAAGACGATCTGCAAGAGAACGGGTCATCTTTAGTTGATTCATTTGGTATTCATCAAACTCAAGCATTGACGGATCAAATTCCAACATTACATGTTTTCCTTGACTATTGATTAACCACCTTCATGGTGCCATGATCAAATCATACCATCATTATAGTGATCTTTGCACATAACACAGTGTACTTGAGTAAGCAACTTCTTCACAGTCTAAGTCTTAGTATTAACTCTTTGTAAGTTGGTGCAATTCAGCAGTGATCTTCTGCAATTGTCGAGCGAGTTTCTTCGCCTTCGCAGCGGCAGTGGAATCACCATCCCGTTTAAATTGAGCAGCAAGTCCCTCAACATCCTGTGCAAGGTCAGCGGCGTCCTGCACTGCTGACAAAATATCACGTGTTCCAAGACCTCGCTCTTCAACCTCCAACATCAGTGCATTTGCTTGTGCAATGCGATTGGCATACAACATCTTAAAAACATCCTTTTTGAATAAATCATTCATAAAGTGTAACTATGCAAAATTGGATCAATGTGTACTTCTACGATCTACGTAGAATCATATAGTTTGTAATATCCAACGTGAATTGTCACAACCAAAGATCTCAACAACGCCAGCTTCATTTGCAACATCACCTTGTGACATACCTCGTGAACGATCTGCTCTGTACTTGAACCTATTGTAACGATGCACAAAATCAGTCCACCAGAAGCGTTTACCCGTTGAAGAAGCAACCAACTCCCATCCCGCATTCTTGTATCCTTGACCTGGACCTACACGGGAATCAACGTACGTGATAATCCCTTTCTTTCCATCGGCTTTGGCCCTTGAACTGATTGCCTTCGATAGACGACCCAGCCAACCGCGTACGTTTGCATCACGCACGGTACATGAACGAGCAAGTTCATACAAATCTGCATACGTCTTGTGAAATGGTCTTCTAAGAGACGTTGCTGCAATCACTGAGCCCTTGTCAAGGAGACCATATGTTGTTACAGAACGAACATAACCTTCAAGGTGATTTGCATTGAAAAAATTCTTACTTTCATCACGTGTAAGTTCGCGAAGTTCAAGCTTTCGTGCATCAAACGTACGAATTTGTTTCCCAAGACGATGTCTAATCATACCTTCAATGATCTCTCTGTGATCTCGCCATTCATCTTCATAGACAGATAACAACCTAACACCAACATCAGAACATGCACGTAATTTTTTCTGATGATAACATGCATCATTCATGCATGCCATTGAATGCCAATAGAGACCATTGTATTCGATCGCAACACGGGACGCCGGAATCCAGATATCAAGCTCAAGAGGGGTGATCACAGAACGATCATTTGATAGTGCCTCAACACCAAGCGACCGCACAAAATCAAGTACCTCGAGCTGACCTTGCGATTCCTTGGGGTGACAGTGAAAACAGATTGGAGATGACACAAGCATCATCAGATTCTTCTCTTGAACTTCATTACACACCGTACACTTGAATAACATACGTTGGTACTTGTTCCTGTATGTCTTTGGATCACTTAACATGATAAACCTGCCGCCTGACACCTGATCGATCAGTTTGATAAGTTCCTGTGACGTAAAACGCCTTGCAGATGTTGTTGGATCAGAACTAAGCTTTTCCCTTAACGAGTTTGACATTGCAGAGAGCCGAACATCACTTGCCTTCGTGAGTCCCTTGTTCCATGGAACCAGCTCACCAGATGCAAACCGTGTTAACATTGTTTTTGAACATTGTTTCGCCGCCTGGCGGGCTTTATCCGGATCTAAGGCTCGCCAATCTTGAAGCTCACCAGTTGCATGTGCATCACGCAGACTCTTCGATATTGTTTCAGCCTGACGAGCAACGCGGGGATCTGTTTCTTTTGATAGATCCTTATTCCAAGGCTTGATCCGTCCCGTTTTAAATCCATCAAGACGCTTTGCAACAAACTCTTGCTGGCGTTTAGGATTGAGATAAACACTGTCTACGCGGGCATTGTGGCCACGTGCATACATGGACATGAAGCCATTTTTCCATCCGCTCCACCTGAGTTTCTTGTCACAGTTAACAGAACATGCGCACGTCGGGTGCTTGCCATTGCTGTAAAGTTCAACATAGAACGATTCAGGATCTGAGATATCATGTTCAACCCTTAGATGCACAATGAAACGAGATTCTTGTCCAAATGTCTTGTTACACTTGGGACATTTGATACGTTCATAGGCCATTGTAACAAACTATCAAATCATGCGGCTGATGAATTGTCATTCTTATGAACGAGATCGTGACATGATTTACATAAAACGAGGCCTGAAACGTTGTTGACAAGGTGATAATCTGCCATCCAATTGGTGATGGCTCGCTTCCTTTCAATGTCACCATCAGTGATCTGTTCACGGCGAACGTCTTGGCTCTTCTTGAGCGCCGTGCTATTATGGCACCAGTTATTGTGGACACGCGCCTGGTGACCTCGCTTGAACGTTTTAAATCCTCCGTGAATTGAGTAGAAGTTGACAGCCTCTCCGCAACCACACTTGCACGTTGGTGGCGTGCCATTGCAGAACAGTTCAACGTACAGTTGCTTGGAACTGACCTTGTGCCTGTAGCAGTGTACACGTAAGCCATTAAGTGAAAACGTTGTTATCGTGTCACAGTAGGGACATGAAAATAATTGTGGTCTTGTTTCGTCCACGTAAAAATACTACATCACAGTGACGATTATTAACAAAACAGTATGAATATGGCGTTGTCGTATTGGATACTCAGAACTGCAGCACAGCGTTGTCATAACGCAGAGTAATTTTAATCTCCAACGCTTCTCCATCGCCTTCATACGCTAGTTCGCCAAAGTCTGTTTCGGTAATGAAGGCACCTTTGATGTCCCATAATTCAACAACAGTACCAACAGG
>Ga0114931_10001981_pt1 | contig 26127 bp, 22 predicted proteins | sample 2SBtaG_FD_89579 | JGI IMG/M metagenome (GOLD analysis project Ga0114931, IMG submission 89579) | Deep subsurface microbial communities from Kolumbo volcano to uncover new lineages of life (NeLLi) - 2SBTROV14_V59a metaG | ecosystem: Environmental > Aquatic > Marine > Volcanic | place: Kolumbo... | reverse complement strand
CAGCGGACAAAAGGGCCGCAGCCCGAAGGGTCGATTGAAAAACACCTCCGGCAAGGCCGCTGTATTCCAATCCAACAAACAGAAGATTTTTCGTTTCAGGGTTTTTCCACAGGCTCTTAAGAGACCGTGGAAAAACGGTGGAATGAAAAACTGCGAGTCATTTTGTTCGATGGCGAGGCGAGGTGAAGGAAGGTAGCCTTCTTGCTACCTGACTGAATCGCAACGAAGACAGCGGACAAAAGGGCCGCAGCCCGAAGGGTCGATTGAAAAATCACCTCCGGCAAGGCCGCTGTTTTCCAATCCAACAAACAGAAGATTTTTCGTTTCAGGGTTTTCCCACAGTCTCTTAAAGCCTCCTGAGCGGTTAGCCCGGATGTTTTGCGGGTAAGAATCTGCTTTTTGGCGACCCCTCAACCCAATAAGGGCTTCAAGTCCCACCCCCACTTTCGCATTTATGAGAGGCCCAAACAGAAAAGAAGACTTGCCCGGCAGGGTGAGGTGGGTTTCATTCAGGTCGCACGAAGGTTTTTTTCAGGAGTGGACCACTTTTCAGATCTGTTGAGTCTTCGAGAAAGAAAGGGATGACCCGCGGGACAGGGGTCATCTTTCAGCGGTGGTCAGGGAAAAGTGATGAGTCGATCGATGAAAAAATGGATGCTTGGGTTTGCCGCCGTCACTGTGCTTTTCTCGGGCCTGTGGTCCTTTGCCTGGTGGGGTCCACCGAAACTGAGATTGGTCGAAAAACACGGGATGTCTCTGGAATTTGCCAAGACTCTGCATCACTTGATTGAGAGTCACTCAGGCCGACTTCCTAATGATTGGGAAGAATTCGAACAGTGGCAGTCACAGGGATACGGAGTGGTTCGATGGTCCGCCGAGGGAACTGCCAGGCGGATGAAGATACTGGACCCGCCGTTTAAAGTGATAGACGGCATTCCGCAAATCATTCGGGTCATCGACCCGGACTTAAAGGCGATGGAGGACTACATCAACATTCGAGTTGATTACGCCCGCTCCAAAACCTGATCTCGGGGCGACTTCCGTCTCAGCGCGCGGCGGTCGGGTGCTTCGGTTTTTTCTTTTCCGGTTGAGCCGGTGGTTCCCTGGGCGTTTGAAAAGAATGGATGAGGTCTTTGTTGGCGGTGCAATTGGCTCCCTTGGCCGGAATTTCCACACCGGCGGACCAGAGTATGCCGTTGACCAGGAGTTGCCTCATGCCCGTCTTTTCCCAGGCTGAATGCGCATCCAGCCCGCTGAAGCTGAAAGATCGCCCCCCCTTTTTCCGCTGGTAAACCCACGCCACGATATCCGGATCTCCTCCCGCGGGCGATCCCTGATGTTGTTTACCGGACCAGACTAAGGGGGTAATTCCCTTCATCCCGCCAGGAAATTGAATCCGATTCAGCCACCCGTCTTTGATCTTCCAGGGGGTGACTCCGTTGGTGACGGGATGATCGGGGAAACTTTCGTGTGCGCTGTCCCAGTGGCCTCGCCCCGACAAAGCCCGGCTGTAAAATTCACCGGTCCACTCCACGGATTGTCTGACGTATTGCGGCGGAAACTCCACTGCCTGGTGAATGTTGACAATGCCCACTCCCTGGTCCACCCGCTTTTGAATCAAAGCGACTCGTTGTGGTGTTTGGAGGTAGGCCTGTTTTCCCGCTCCATCGCTGTAAAAGACAATGGAGTTCGCATTTTCAAAAACCGTTTCATCCTTCGGCCACCCACCTTTCACCAGGATGGCGGTGACGCCGGAGTTTTGTTCCAAAAGATTTTTGAGCAGCCGACATCCTCCCGTGTAATCGTGATGGCCGGGCCGATCCGCTTTTTTGATCGAGCCCGCCACGAGGACGATTTTGATCCGATCCGATGCGTCAACGACCGCATGGAAGCTGAAAACCAGCAGCGATGCGGCGATGAGGCGGAACAGTGGAAAAGGATGAGTCTCCGGTTTCATGGGCGAAAATAGGTTCAGCGAAACGCTATGGGTTCTTTTACAGAATGACAAGCCTTCAAATTCCCTTGATTCAACAGGGTCAGGCCATCGGCCCAACAGGGTCAGGTCATCGGGCCATCAGATAGAATGAGAAGGAAATTGAGGCCGCGCCAGGCAATGGCGACACTACCTTCTCAAGAAACCCCATTCTCATGGAAAGGTTGAATGCGCGCGAATACGGAGATTGCGAGTGGTCGTATTCTGGTTGATTCTGTCGGTGTGATGGCTCTTCGCTTTTCTTTCGCTTTCATTCTGGCAACGATATCCGTTCCTCTTCTTTCCAAAGGAGCGCCTGCCGCCGTCGAGTTTCCGCCGGATCAGGTCGAGTTTTTCGAGGCCAGCATTCGCCCTCTCCTTGAGGAAAACTGCTTTAAGTGTCACAGCGAATCCAAGGCCAAGGTGGGCCTCAAACTGGACCGTCGGGAAGGATGGATTAAGGGGAGTGAATACCACCCGGTGATTGACACCAAAAATCCGGAGCGTAGTCTGGCAATCAAGGCAGTTCGGCATGTCGAAGAAAAAGACGTTCCCAAAATGCCTGACAAAGGAAAAAAACTCTCTGACGAAGCGGTGGGAAACCTGGTGAAATGGATCTCCCTGGGGTTGCCTTGGCCGAAGGGGGACGCTGTCCCCGGACGAAAAGATCCCAGTGCTCACTGGTCGTTTCAGCCGGTCCATCCTCCTGCTCTTCCCGAAAACTATTCCGGAAATCCCATCGACTATTTTATCGACAAAGCCCAGGCAGAAGCAGGTGTCAAACGGGCGCCCCGGGCGGATCGCTACACGCTTTATCGGAGATTGAATTTTGATCTGCTCGGATTGCCTCCGAAGTATGTTGAGATGCAGAAATTTGTCGATGACCCGCGGTCAGATGACGAAATTTGGCCGACTCTGGTGGATCATTTGCTGGATTCTCCTCACTACGGCGAGAGGTGGGCGCGTCACTGGATGGATGTGGCACGGTATTCGGATACCAAAGGCTACGAAGCGGGCGGGCGGGAGAGACGCTTTGTCTATAGCTACACCTACCGGGACTGGTTGATTCGTGCCTTCAACGAAGATCTTCCTTTTGACCAGTTTGTGCTCTATCAGCTCGGGGCGGATCAACTGGTGGACTGGAATGGCCCGGATAAGGGGAATCTTGCCGCGATGGGATTCATTTCACTGAGCAAAAACGGCCGCCGTGAACTCGTCATCGACGACCGGATGGATACCACTTTCCGGGGTTTAATGGGACTCACCATTGGCTGCGCCCGCTGCCACGATCACAAGTTTGACCCGGTCAGCACCAAAGAATACTACGGTCTTTACAGTGTCTTTGCCAACTCCATGGAAGAAAAACAGCCGGTGATCGGAGATCAGCCGCGTGGACCGAAATACGAGTCTTATCTCAAGGATCTCGCGAAAGAACAGAAAACAGTGAACGATTTTCTGGAGCCCAAGTTGGCGGAACTGGCCAAAAAATTTCCCAATATTGCCAATCGCAGGGTTCAGCTGATGGCCAAACTGGATCGTGGTGATCGGAGGAAACTGCAAAATTTGCAACGGGTGGTGGACAAGTTTGTGGCGGACCGGCAGATGGAGCCGGACAAGGCCCTGGTGGTGACGGATCGGGCAAAACCGTCCGGTCAGCGTGTATTTATCCGGGGGAATCCCTCCCGTCAGGGAGAAGTGGTAACCAGAAAATTTCCGGCGATTGCCTGCAAAGATCGGCAGAGCCGGGAATTCAAAAAGGGGAGCGGTCGGCTGGAGATGGCCAGGCAGATTGCGTCAGCGGACAACCCTCTCACAGGGCGAGTTCTGGTCAACCGGGTTTGGATGTGGCATTTCGGAGAAGGACTGGTCCGCACGGTGAGCGACTTTGGCAATCAGGGCCAGGATCCGGACAACCCGGAGCTTCTGGACTGGCTCAGCAACTGGTTCATGGCGAATGGTTGGTCCATCAAAAAGCTGCATCGCCTGATTCTCACATCGGAAACGTGGCGGCAAAAACCGGCGAATCCGGAGGCCACCAAATTCATGAAAATTGATCCGGAAAACAGACTGCTTTGGAAAAGCATGCGGCATCGTCTGGATTTTGAAGAGATGCGCGATGGAATGCTGGATGTTGCCGACAACCTGAGCAACGAAATGTTTGGCCGAGCCGTCAGGATTCTTCAACCTCCCTACTCGAACCGGCGATCCGTCTACGCTTTTATTGATCGCCAGAATCTTCCTCCAGTGTTTCGGACTTTCGATTTTTCAAATCCCCAGCAAACGACGGGAAAAAGAGCCAACACGACCATTCCGATGCAGGGTTTGTTCATCCTGAACAGTGAGTTTGCCATGGATCGGGCCGCCGAACTGGCCGCTGGAAGCGAGAGGGAAAAAGATCGGGTGGCGGCGCTGCATCGTGCCGTTTTTGCCCGTGATCCATCGCGCCAGGATCGTCTGCTGGCCGATAGTTATCTGACCAGTTACCAGTCGGAAATTGATGCCAGAGGCCAGCACCAGACGGTGACAGAGTGGAGTTATGGATATGGATCGGTGGATCCTGATTCCGGGGAAGCTAAGTTTACGCCCTTTTCTTTCTGGACAGGAAAGCGTTGGCAGATCGAAAAGGAGTGGCCCTTGAAAAACAACCCTCTGAGCTATCTTTTTGTGGACGGGAACGGGAACCTTCATCCGGGGCACACCGCCAACGAAAGTCTCATCATCCGCTGGGAAGCGCCCGATGAGTTGACGGTTGATATTGCCGGTATTCTGGAACGGCGACAGGTCGGCAAAGGTGACGGTGTCAGGGCAAAAATTTCCGTGACGGGACAGGGAGTTGTTCGGGAGGTGGAGTTGCCGCAGGATCGCGCCAAAACCGCGGTTGTTTACTCCGGGCTCCGGGTCAAAAAAGGAGACGATGTCTATTTCGTCCTGGAACCCAACGGCAACTGCAGCTTTGACTCGAGCATCTGGAAACCGGAAATTAAAAACACCGATCAGACATGGGAACACTGGAATTTCGTTGAGTCCTTCTCGGGACCGGCGAAATTTGCAAATGCCTGGCAGTCTTATGCCCAGGCTCTTTTAAATTCGAACCGTTTTTTATTTATAGATTAAATGAATCCATTCAATCGACGCGACTTTCTTCAACGAACCGGCATGGGCATGGGTGCTCTGGGGCTCGCTCCATTTCTTGACACATTGGCAACGGCGTCGCCCTCCCGCCGCCTGAACCCTCTGGCGCCGGGCAAAACTCATTTTCGGGCAAGAGCCAAGCGGATCATTCACATATTCGCCAACGGTGGGCCGTCCCAGGTTGACACCTTCGATTACAAGCCTGCCCTGGCCAAATACGATGGCAAGACCCTGCCCGGTGATCATCTTTCCACGGAGCGAAAAACGGGCACGGCGATGAAATCACCTTTCGGGTTCAAGCAATACGGTGAGTCCGGTTTGTGGATCAGTGACCTGTTTCCTCACGTGGGGGAAATGGCCGATGACATCTATATCATCAACTCCATGTATGCCAATGTGCCGAATCATGAGCCGTCTCTGATGTTGATGAATACCGGCAGTGAACGAGTCAGTCTGGTTCGACCGAGCGTTGGCAGTTGGGTGACCTATGGGCTGGGAACTGAAAATGAGAATCTTCCGGGATTTGTGGCCCTCTGCCCGGGGGGAGTTCCGATTGTGGAATCGCAAAACTGGCGCTCCGCCTTCCTCCCGGGAGCTTATCAGGGGGTCCACATCGACACCAAGAATACCGAAATTTCGAAACTCATTCCGGACATCAGGAACAAGCGCATTCCAAGGAATCTCCAGCGAAAGCAGCTGGACTTGATTCAGGAAATGAACCGGGAAGATCAAGACGATCACGACCCGGATGTCGAGGCCATGATTCACTCTCTGGAACTGGCTTACCGGATGCAGATAGCGGCCAGCGATGCCTTTAACGTTGAACGGGAACCGGAAACCGTGCAGGAATTATATGGGAAAACCCTTCAGGGAAGACAGATGTTAATTGCCCGGCGTCTCGTGGAGCGAGGCGTTCGTTTCGTTCAGGTGTGGCATGGAGCGGGACAACCGTGGGATAGTCACAGTCAAATCAAAAGGGAGCACGGGCGGCTGGCGCAAGAGGCGGATCAGCCCATTGGGGCCCTGTTGAAGGATTTGAAAATGCGGGGTCTTCTGGAAGACACCCTGGTGGTCTGGGGCGGCGAGTTTGGCCGCACGCCCACGGTGGAGCTACCTACTCCGGGGGCGAATTCCGCCGACACCAAACTAGGCCGGGACCACAACCATTATGGATTTTCCATGTGGATGGCCGGGGGAGGCGTCAAGGGCGGGATGCGATACGGAGCAACCGACGAATTTGGCTTTCGAGCAGTAGAAAATCGGATGCACGTTCACGATCTCCACGCCACCATGCTTTATTTATTAGGGTTTGATCACCAAAAACTGACTTACCGGTATGCGGGCCGCGACTATCGACTGACCGACCTTGCCGGTATCGTGCAGCACGATATCATTGCCTGAGCCGAACCTTTCATAATCCTTCCTGCCGCGACTTGGCAGAATGGCGCTCGCGGCTTCTCCCCACGATAATTTGTGAAATATTCAAGCCGAAGGCGAGGTGGGGAGCCGGATGCGCCGAAACGAAAAAAGAATCAATTCTTCTTTCGTTTGGTGGCGGGCCTTTTCTTCCTGGTGCCGGTGCGATTCGGGAAGGTCAATTCAGCGATGCCGGATTTGTCGAGCCCGCCGATTCCCAGGGCCACCATCCGGTCATATTGTTCTTTGGTGGCCGTGTTGAGTGGCAATTTCAACTTCTTCTCCCTCCCCAGGGCCGCGGCAATTCCGGAATCCTTGGCCGCGTGCTCGGCGGAAAACCAGCATTCGTGATCACGATCAATCATATCCTCTGCATCAGTTTCAAGAACACGGGAATTCGCTCCGGTTTGGGAGAAAACCTCACAAATCATCTTGAGATCGTGACCGAGCGCCCTGGCCAGTCCCAGCCCTTCGGCCAGACCGGCCGTGTTGATATTCATCACCATATTTACCAAGGCCTTTACCTCCGCCGCTTTTCCCACCTTACCGATGTGGCGAAGATCGAGACTCAGGTCTTCCAGAAGTTTTTTGTGTTTCTTAAAGACATCGTCATCCGCTCCAACCATCAGGTAGAGTTTACCCGTTCGGGCATGGCTGATACTGCTGGCCATGCATCCCTCGATGCAACTCGCCTTGCGCCGCTTGGCCGCCGTAGCGATATCTTTTTGAGTCTTTGGTGAAAGGGTCGCGCAGTTGATGAAGGTCTTTCCCGCCGCTTTGGTGAGAAGGTTGTCTTTGCCTCTGAGAAATATCTTTTTCATCGCCGCATCATTGGTGACCACGGTGAATATAATGTCCGCATTGGCGGTCACATCGGCCAATTTGGTGTAGGCAGTTGCTCCGATTTCATCGGCGAGTTCTCTTGCAGCCTTACGGTTTACATCGTAGAGAGCGGTGACCTTGTAATTCACGTCATTTAAGTGGCGGGCCATGTTGCCGCCCATTCGACCGACTCTGACGAATGCGATTTTTTTGTTACTGGGACGACGGGTCACTTTTTTCCTGGTTGTTTTTTTGCTCATGAAAGTTTTTCTGTTCTTCAAGCGTTAGAGAAGATGTAACGAATATTTGCATTCAGCCAAGCTTTTTATGAGACGTAAAAACCCGATTCGGCAAATTATTCAAAGTTTCGGCCACGCGGTCCGTGGAATTTGCTGGGTTTTACAGAGCGAACCCAACTTTCGGATTCATTTCGCAGCCACCGTTTTTGTGATTGGCCTGGGATTGTTTTTTCCGCTGAGCGCGGGAGAATGGATCGCGTTGGCATTGGTATCAGCCATGGTTTTGATGACGGAAGTGATGAACACGGCGATCGAATATCTGGCAGATGCCCTCCATCCCGGGCGGCATCCGGAAATTGGAAAGGCGAAGGATGCGGCGGCCGGCGCGGTCATGATCGCCGCGCTCGCCGCTGTCGTAGTGGGGCTGGTCATATTTCTACCAAAATTATGGAACCTGTATCTATCAACAACGACTCCGCATGGGTAGCCGATCTGGTTAGGGAACTGGGTGGTAAAGAACCGGTTTCGACCGCGGAAGACATTCGCCGGGAATTTGGAACGGACAAGTGGCATGCCGCGGCTCTCCCGGATGTGGTCGTCCAGGCCCGGTGCCGGGATGAAGTGGTCAAAACGCTGCGCTTTGCCAACGAACGCGGCCTACCCGTGACAACCCGGGGCGCCGGTGTCGGTTACGTGGGAGGATGCGTTCCGGTGAAAGGGGGAATTCTCCTGTCAGTCTGGAAAATGGATCGCATTCTGGAAATCAATCCGGCGGATGGAGTGGCCGTTGTCGAGCCGGGTGTCATTCTCGAGGATCTCCAGAGCCAGGTCGAAGAATTGGGTTGGTATTACCCGCCCGATCCGGCCAGTCTGAAAGAGTGTTCCATCGGGGGAAACATTGCCACCAATGCCGGAGGACCTCGCTGTGTCAAATATGGCGTCACCCGACACTACGTTCTGGGTCTGGAAATCGTCTTGCCTGACGGAGAGATTTTAGATACCGGCGGTAGATGTCACAAAAACAAAACCGGTCTGGATCTGATCGGGATGTTTGTCGGGTCAGAAGGATTGTTGGGCGTCATTACGCGGGCCACCCTCCGGCTGATCCCACTGCCGGAATCACGCGCCATGCTGACGGCGGCTTTTTCCGGATTTCTGGAAGCCGCCATGGCCGTGGAAAAGATTTTGAATTCCCGATGGCAGCCTTCCGGACTGGAAATTACAGACGGATTCACCCTGCAGGCTGCACGCGATTATCTGGGAGCGGAAAAGCTCCCCGACGGCAACGCCCATCTCATCGTCGAAATTGACGGGAGAAAACACACCATTCTGGAAGATCTCGCTGATCTGCGGGAGCTGGTGGAAACACTCCATCCGGTTTCTATTCAGGAGGCTCGTGATGAAAAGGCCTGTGAAGCGATCTGGCAGTTGCGCCGTGATTTTTCCTATTCGCTCCGGGAAACGGGTTTGATCAAGCTGAACGAAGACATCGTTGTGCCGAGATCAAAGTTGGTGGATCTGGTGGAATTTGCCCGCAACCTGGAAGCGGAAACAGGGATCGCGGTGGCCTGTTTTGGTCATGCCGGAGATGGGAATATTCACACGAATCTGATGGTGAAGGATTATCACACGGATTCCCAGGCCCGGGCCCGCGCTGACAATGCCCTGGATCTTCTTTTCAATTGGATCATCGAGCACCAGGGCGCCATCACCGGAGAACACGGAATCGGCTTGGCCAAGAAACGGTGGTTTGCCAGTGCCGTTTCGCCGGTGTCAGTCCGGGCTCACCAGAACTTGAAAGCAGTTTTTGACCCGAACGGGATCCTGAATCCAGGCAAGTTCATTTGATTCTCTCAAGGGCGGGCGGCAACGATTGTTTGACTGAATCCAAGCCATCTGTCAGGCTGGCTTCCCCCGAAGCCGCCACCGGATCTTGATGCCGTCCCTGGCTTCTGCGAAGCCGTCTTTTTCGAAACTCCGAAACAGGTTCCATTCCGAAACCAGTGGGGAGTCAATTCCCCGATCCCAGTTCAGCGATCCGGGCGATGTGTTTCGCCAGCAAATCAAACTCCAGGTTCACCCGGCTACCCGGCTCGACTGACCGCAGAGAGGTGATTTCGTGGGTATGGGGGATGATCCAGATGGCGAAGGTTTCCCGGCCCAACTCGGCCACCGTCAGGCTAATTCCGTTCACGCAGATGGAGCCCTTGTGAACCAGCCATTTGGCGAATTGTTCCGGATAGGCGACCTCCAGCCGATGATCCTGCCCCACTTTTTCATAAGAGAGCACCGCGGCGCAAAGATCAATGTGCCCCTGTACAAAATGCCCGCTCAAGCGGTCGCCCACCCGCAATGACCGTTCCAGATTTACAGGGGTTCCGGCTTCTGAATCTCCCAGATTGGTCAGCCGGATGGTTTCATGAAGAAGATCGAAAATCATCGCCCCGTCTTCCACTGAGGTCACGGTGAGGCAGGCGCCATTGACGGCGATGCTCTCTCCTGTCTCGACCTCATCGACGAAAGAGGACTGCACCAGAAGACGGGCGCCGGTTTCCACGGCTTCCATTTTGGCGACCGTTCCGCATTCCTCTACGATTCCTGTGAACATAACATCGTAACATCGGGGTCTGGCTCTATTTCGCGGCAAAGATCAGCGATAAAAGGGCCAACAACAATACGGCGGATATGGTGGTCACTCCAATGGGGAAGGCCCCTCTTTGTCTGGTCCGGATCAAATCTTCCATCTTGTGGACAATATCATCACGGGATTTTCCTTGCATCATCCATATCGGCACCAATACCCAACTCAGTATCCAGGAGGGGCCCGCACGGAAAAAGCGGCTCACTTTCGTTGCCAATCCATCCACGAAAAATATCCTCGTCCGGGTATTGAGCGCGTTGAGAAACTGATCCGACGCCGCATAGATGAGACGCCCTCCTTTTCGGTAGAAAAAATCGGCGTCCAGGTTGACGCAGGGGATTGCGTGTGGTTCCAGACCAGCCCGATGCAGCCAGATAAAGGCCAGAACGGCAAAAACCAAGAGCTGAAACTGCGTTCCGACGTGTTCCAAAGTATAGGGCACAAAATCGACCGGGAATGGCGCCAGTTTATACAAAAACTGATTTGGGAACATTCCATTGAACAAACAAAACAACGCCGCGATCAGCATGGCAATCAACATGTGTCTGGGCGCCTCCTGGCAGCGGATTCCGGAGTCTCTGTTGAAGAATGCGAAGAAGGGAATCTTAATCCCGGCGTGGTGTAGAACGCCTGCTGACGCAAAGACCAGAACCAGCCAAAGCCCGGTGCGATGTTCCTCGGCCGCCGCGGCAATAATCATTGATTTACTGACAAACCCACTGAAAAAAGGAAAAGCGGAAATGGATGCCGCTCCCACAATGCAGAGTGCGGTGGTTTTCGGCATTGAACGGAACAGACCACCGAGATCGGAGCATGTGATTTTTCCGGTCCGGAACAAAACGGCGCCCATGGACATGAAGAGCAATCCCTTAAATATCACGTCATTGAATGCATGAGTCACGGCTCCGTTGATGGCCAGTTGTGAACCGATCCCGATCCCGACGACCATGAATCCAATTTGGTTGATCATCGAGTAGCTCAGAACGCGGCGGAGATCGTTTTCGAGCACCGCGTAAAAGATCGGGAAGACCATCATCACCATTCCGATCGGCACCAGCAACTCCGTTCCGGCGAAGGTCTGGGCCAGCACGCACACCGCGACTTTAGTGGTGAAGGCGCTGAGCAACACGGTTCCCGTAGTGGTGGCCTCGGGGTAGCTGTCGGTCAACCAGGTATGGAGAAAAGGGAAGCCGCATTTGATGCCAATGGCCATCAGGATCAGCCAGGCGCCCGGTTGGTTGTGCAAATCCAAACGGGTAATTGCCATGGAGGCAATGCCATCGGATGGTTTGGCATAAAGCAGGGCGATTCCCGCCAGCAACAACAAACCCGAGCCGATCTGGAAAAGCAGGTAGCGAATGCCGCTCGCCCCGGAGCGCTTGGTTTTGGCGCACCAGATTTGAAAAACAGAGGTGATCGAGAGCATTTCCCAAAAGAAAAACAGCGTCAGGAAATCCCCGGCAAAAGCGACGCCGATGGCGCTGCCCGCATACATGGCGTCGGCGACTAGTTGCACCCGGTCACGGAGGTGCAGGGAATAGATCGAAGCGATGATTGCCGCGATATGAAATAACCATACGAAAAGCAGATTCAGTTTTCCGACATGAATAGGGATCGTTTCGATCCCCAGAAATTCCCAGTGAGGGAATTCCGTTCCGGCTTTGATTCCCAGCACGTTGACGAGGCTCAGGATAGGCAGAGCAATCAAATAAACCCGCCGAAGCCGCCACGAAGGCAACACCGCCAGCAGGATCGAGCCAAGTATCAGCACAAACGCCGGATGAAGTCCTTCAATGATCATAGTAATCTTCGCCACGCATCAAAATTTTCCTCAAACCTTTGGCAATGAAAACCAGGGTCACATAGGAGATAAAACCGTAGAGCGGGTAAAAAATAAACCAACCTTCCGCGGCAAAAATCCCTTGGCGCCCACTTTCGTCGTGTTTTCCGAAAAATTGCAGAAGAGCTCCTGCCAGCAACAACACTCCGCAAAGCACCAGAAATGCCCGGATCATTTTTTTGACGTTAGCCGAATCATCCAACCACCTCGGGCCGACTCCCGCGTCCGCGGGATGGCCATGATCTGTTTCGGGCTCGTCCTTCATCTCGTTAGCAACATCATGTCAGTCAATTTAATGAGCCACCCATTCCAGAAGAACAGCAGCAGGCACAGCGCGGATGTGATTACCAGTGGCGCCACACAGGCCCAGGGTGCTTCGGCGATCCCGGTATCTGTTTCCATTCCATTCGGTGCGGGATAAAAGGCATTCCACGCGATGGGCAACAAATAGGCGATATTCAAAATCGAGCTGATGATTAAGACGACCACCAATGCGATTTGGCCGGCATCCATCGCGCCGAGGACGAGGTACCATTTGCTGATGAATCCCGCCGTCGGCGGCAGACCGATCACGCTGAGCGAGGCGATAAAAAAGGCGGCAAAAGTGATGGGCATTTTCCGGCCCAGACCGACCATTTGACTGATCTGTTTTTTCCCGGTGGCCACAAAGATTGCTCCCGCGCACATGAACAGGGTGATTTTCGCAACCGCGTGCGTCGCGATGTGAAGCATGGCGCCCCGCAGGGCCAGGTTCGAAAAAACAGACGCCCCGACAATAATATAGGAGAGTTGTCCGATGGTGGAAAAGGCGAGTCGCCGCTTTAAATTGTCCTGCGTCAAAGCGATCAGTGAGGATACAATCACAGTGAACGAGGCAACCCAGGCGAGCACGGTTCCAATTCCGAGTCTGTCCAGAAGGTCAATGCCGAATACACCGGTAACCACTCGCAAAATGCAAAAGACACCAACCTTCACCACGGCCACGGCATGAAGCAGCGCGGACACAGGGGTGGGCGCCACCATGGCGCCCGGCAACCAGGAGTGAAAGGGCATCATTCCGGCCTTCGAAAAACCGAAGGCAAACATCAACATCAGGATGATTCCAGCTCCGGAGCCGATGTCTGCTGTCAGGAAACCTCCATCGGCGAAACTCATGTTGCCGCCGGTTTTGGCGTAGCAGAAAATCAGGGCTGGCAGGGCAAATCCGACCGATGTTCCCAACAGGTGGGTCAGATAAGTGCGCCCGGCGCTACGGGCTTCTTTGTCCTGATGATGGGTCACCAGTGGCCAGGTTGCCAGCGAGAGCATTTCGTAGAAGAGATACAGAGTCAGCAGGTTGCCAGCGAAGGCGACGCCCAGTGTTGCAGAGAGCGAGATGGCGAAAAAGACGAAATATCTCGTCTGAGAATGTTCTTTCAGGGCACGCACGTAACCGACGGAATACAGTGAGGTGAGCAGCCAGAGCGACGAGGCCACCACCGCGAACAAGATCCCCAATCCATCGACGCGAAATTGCAGTGGCACATTGATCCCGGCGATGCCTTTCACCAGTGTGTATTCGATGGTTTTGCCACTGAGAACGCGCGGCACCATGAATACGACCAGAGAGAATTTGACCAATCCGGAAGCAAAGGTAATGCCTTCCCGGAGGAATCTCTCTTTGCGGAAAATCAGGATCCCCGGCACCGCCAACAAAGATGCGAGGCAGGCCCAGAGCGGCAGGCAGCTGTGGATTACGGCGTCTTTCATCATTTCGGGGCGGTCACGATCCGGATGAATTCGACGACTTCGCCATTGTAAATCCCCAGGATAACAATCAGGGCGGCGGAGGTCAGCAAGGGAAAGAGGAAAGTAAAGGGCGCTCCTTGACCGGACAGGGTCAGGTCATCCTCCCCACCCTGTTTGGCTTCGTCGTGGCCATGCGATGCGGCTGGCTTGTTGCCGAAGTAGGCGATTTCAAAAATGCGGAAAAACAGGACGGCGTTCACCAGACTCGATAGGATCAGTGCGATGACGTATTCCCAATGTCCTGAGTCCATGGCTCCGCGGATGAGGTAAAATTTGCTGTAAAACCCACAGGTCGGCGGAACCCCGATCAGGGCCAGCGCAGCGGTAACGAATCCCGCCATGACCAGTGGCATCCTTTTAAAGAGGCCCTCCAAATCTTCCAGGCGGGTGGCCTTGATTTTTTTGGCAAAAATAGAGGCGACCAGGAAAACAGACAATGTCATCAGAGAGTCTCCCAGGATATGAAAAACGGCGCCGGTAAGCCCCCAGTTTCCCTCATCCGCCAGCCACGCGCCGCCAACCATATAACCCACCTCGGCAACGATGAGGTAACAGAGCATTTTTTTCAGTTCGCGCTGTGCCAGGGCAAGAATGGAGCCGGCCATGATGGCGATGACCCCCAGCCACACAACCAGATTGCTCCACCCCGTGTGCCCGAAAACCCATTCCGCTCCGAAAATGCTGAGGATAACTCGAATCATGACGTAAACGGAGACTTTCGTCATCAACGGAGCGAGCAGACAACTGGTGGATGCGGGGCAGTAACTGTAGGCATTAGGCAACCAGCCGTGGAGGGGAAAGAAGGCCATTTTTGTCCAGACCCCGACGAGAATGAAAATAAACGCGACCTTGATGGAATTGCTCTGCGCCACTTCGGGCATCGCAATGATGGAATGAATTTGTTCCATATTGAGAGCCCCGGTGGAGAGGTAGATGTATCCCACACCCAACAAATAAAATGAAGCCCCCACCGTGCCCATCAGGATGTAGTTAAAAGCAGCCAGAGTTCCGCGGGGTCTGTTGCCCATCGCAATGAGGGCATAGCTCGTCAGTGAGGAAACTTCCACCAAAACGAAGAGGTTGAAAGCATCCCCAGTCACCGTCATTCCGAAGAGTCCCACGCAAAGGAGACAGTAGAGCGTATAAAATTGGGGAGTTTTCCCGGCCCGCCCGTCTCCGACGGGGCGGATCGAAAAAATAGATACCAGAACGGAGACGACGCCGATCACTATGAGAACCAGTGCATTGAGTTGATCGATTCTAATTTGAATACCAATTCCGCGGGGACTTTCCCATCCCCCAACGAAGTAATTGATCACTCCGTTTGTGTGGACGTGCCACGCGACTGCGATGGCGGCGCAAAAGGAAACCAGGAGGGATGCCAGAACCGCGGGAAAGCAGACCCGATGATCCTTCGGGCCCGCCAGCCCGACCACAAGAGCGCCGAATAAAGGCGCCAGCACGATGATGACAGGAAGTTGCTCAGACATGGGTGGAAGAATTGGACCGGCGATTCAGCTCTGGATCCATTTTGAGGCGGGCGAGAATTTCGTCCTCCTCCAGCGTTCCGAAGTCGTTGAATAGGGACTGAGCCACGGCGAGCGCGACGCCCAGGGTGGACACACCGACGACAATGGCCGTCAGCATCAAGACGTGGGGAACCGGATTGGCATACTTCTCAGGATCAATTGTTCTTTCTTCAAGAGGATGTCCCGGACCGCTGTGATGTTCCACAATGGGAATGGTGGCCCCTTCCTTGACTCCCAGTGAAACGTAAAAAAGAATGATGGCGGTCTGAAAAATGGACAGGCCGATGAGTTTTTTGATGAGATTGCGTTTGGCGATGACCGCCCACAACCCGATCATCATCAGGATGACATAGATCCAGAAATTGAAATCCGGACGGATAATGTTCAGAAAAAAATCGCTCATGACTCGGTGAAATGGATAGTCTGTCCGGACTATAATCCGTTATCCAGCTCTCCCTTTGAAGACAGGTTGGCGTAGATGGCAAACATGATTGCCGTCACGGTAAAAGCGACGCCGATTTCCACTCCCAACATGCTGTGAGAGCGGGCCATTTGCGGGTCGGCGGTGTGGAAAATCTTTTGCAGAACGCCATAATCGAGAAAGTTGTGCTCCAAAAACTGGCAAAAAATTCCGAACCCGGCGTAGATCAGAATTCCCAGGCAGGCCAGGTTCATGAAGGTCTTTTCAGAAAATCTTTGCAAAGCGGCGGTAAGATTATTTGCCAGAGCGAAGAGGATAAAACTGGCGCCGAGGATCACTCCCCCTTGAAATCCTCCACCGGGGCTGTGGTGACCATGTGCCACGACATACAGCGCAAAGAGCTGAATCACCGGGATCAACAGGCGGCAGGTTGTCCCGATAATGATTCGGCGGTGGTCGCCGTTGATCGAGGAATCCGTGATGGGGCGATGACGTTTTCGTGGCTCGCCGCTCACCCTGAGAATCGCGAAAATTGCCATTCCGGCGGCGAAAATAACGACCGTTTCAAACAGGGTATCGTAACCGCGGTAATCAGCGAGCACCGCGGTGACGACATTTGGGACGTGAGTGTCTTTTTCTGTTTGAGTCAGGTAATAATGAGAAATGGAAACGCCGTCACCGGGAATGCCGGCGTTGGGAGGTGAGTGCGGATCTCCTTGCTCAGGAAAATCCGCGGTACCAAAGAGCAACAGCCCTCCCGTGATAAAAACCGCGAATAGTGCGAAGCATTTCATTGAGAAGTTTGAAGTGTAAAGGTTGGTGTCCGGTGGGGTGGAAGACCGCCTTGGCTAATCTGATGATCTCCGTTTCGTGTTGTAGACCGTGGCAATGAAAAAAACGGCACTGACTCCTGCCCCCACCGCGGCTTCGGTAAAAGCCACATCGACGGCTCCCATTGTGGCCCACAACAAACAGATGAGAAAGCTGTAGATGCCGAATATCATGGAGGCACTGAGCAAATCTTTTACCCGAAGGGAAATCACCGCGGCAATGACCAGAAATATCAGAAGGATGGTCTCAAATTGCCAAATCATAATACGTGGCGGTCTCCCGGTTTTCCCTGATCTTGTTCCAGCGCATTCGACTGGCCGCCGGATTTCAGTTCGGGTTCGATGCCGTCCTCCCAACCAGCGTCGATCAGAGCATGGGTGCCAGTCGGGCTGGACAGTAGAATAAAGGCGACGATGGCCAGTAGTTTCAGGATCACCAACAGGATCGGCCAGTTGTCCGCCGGAGAGTGAAAACCGTGCAACTGATATACCGCGAAACCCAGAATAACCAACAAACTGGAGAGGGTGTCCCCTTTTCCCGCGGCATGCATTCTGGTATAAAAGTCAGGAAAACGAATCAATCCCACTGCTGTTCCCACAAAGAAGAACAATCCGGAAACGACCAAAACAGAACTGACAACGGTGATGATGGACATGCCCTTTTTTATTCGTTTTCTCCGACTTGCCCACCCGCGGGCGGAGTTTTGTGCAGGTAACGGGCCGCCGCCAGCGAGCCGATGAAGTTCAGCAGAGCGTATGCCAGGGCGAAATCGACGAACATATCAACTCTTCCAAAAATTGTTCCTATGATGACCAGAAGCACGGCGGTTTTCGTCCCGATGATATTGACGGCCACGATTCGATCAATTGTTGTGGGCCCCACTGCCAGCCGATAGATGGCCGGAATCATCAGCAACAGCAGAATGATTCCAGTCAGGATGGAAAAGTTATGGAAATCCAAGTCCACAGTGAAAAAAATGAAGAAATCCAATTCAGGTGCTGGCGGATTGATGGCAAGGCTCGAAAACTTTTGCAATACGCCTTTCCATTTCACCGTCAAGGCTTCTGGCAGCAAGGTCACTGACGGCATGGATGTAAAACGTATTGTCCATGATTTTCATGGTGATCGTCCCCGGTGTCAGGGTGATGGAATTGGCCAGCAGAAATTTTTCAAAATCGGTTTTCAGGTTTGACTGGTAACGGACAATCTGGGGTTGAAGGGTAATCTCTCTCGAAAAAGTCAGTCTGATAAGGTGAAGGTTCGCCAAAACGATCTGGTAAAGCAGCCAGGCCAGATAAGAGATCATCCTGCGGGCCTGAACCAGGCGGTTCATCAGACCAATTCGCCGGTCCCGGAAAACCAGGTCTCCCGAAAGCCAGGTCACCAGAAGGCAGGAAATCACTCCCAGAGTCAGGTGAAACCCGTCCATCTGACCGGAAAAAACAATCCAGGTGAGGAGCAGCAACCCGAAAATCAGGATGCCATAAAAGGGGTTGTTTTCTTTGTTGTGATTTTCCATCATGGAGAAGATGGGGAGCCAAAGAACCGAACAGTGGAGCAATTTCCGTTGCTATTGTCAATTTTTCATCTGAAAAAAACGTGCTTTGTTATGCTCGTGTTGAAAAGTAAAAAGACAAGGCGGGGGTCTTCGATGCAAGGCCCCGGGATTCTGAGGCGTCAGTGGGGTGCTGTGTTCGTCTTGCTGGCAGTGTATTCGGGAGGTGTCCAGGGGCAGCAGGACGGTCGTTCACAGGCGCCCGGAACGGTGACGACGGCAGCCCCTTCCAACACCGCCCCGTCGCCGCCAACTTCCATCCTGCCGAGACAGAGGACAGTGGCTCAGCCAGTGAGCCAGCCAGACAGGCCAGCGAAGCCCCCCGTCAAGCTGCAAGGGGGCGCCACCCTTTCGGACTCGATTTCAAGGAGTCGCATCATTGGGGATGAATCGAGACCGGAGCGGGTTCAGGTCTATCCTGATGATCCCGACAGCGCATGGTGGGAAATCAATCCAGAATATGCCTTTGCCCGCGCTCAGAGAGAGCAGAAACCGCTGCTGTTACTATTTACCGCCATTTGGAATAGCCAGGCTATGGGGCTCTCGAAGGAGGTCTTCTCAACGAAGAATTTCAATGATTACGTCAAGAAAAATTTGGTGATTTGTTATTTAAATTACCCACGAAATATCACCGATGCACCTCGTGAGTTGAGGCGTCTAAAAGAAAAGTTTCGGGTGATGGGATACCCGAATGTTTTATTGTTTAACCCCAATGGAGAGGTCAATCGGGGAATCAGAGGCTACCGATCCGGGCGGCCCGTTGATTACTTCAATAGGCTCAAAGTGGCATGCAGACCGGTACTGGAATCCATTGTGGAGCAGAAAAAAGTTCAGAGGAAACAGGGTTATCGGGATTGGTCCAATTACATGGGAAAAGTGATCTTTGCCAAGTTTGTTAAACGAGATGACAGTCTGGTTGCGCTTCTTGATGTGTCGGGGAGAGCATGGTACATTCCGATTAATGATCTGGCGCCGGATGATCAGAGATTGGTGGAATCATTTCCGGTGACCGAAAAAATAGCGCTGAAAGAGAAAAAATGATCCGTCACATTGCCAACTGTATTGTTCTGGTTGTCGTCGTCATGGCGGCGGCATGGTTTTACCATCTGTTGGAAGGAAATGAAGCACGCTACGATATCTTTGATTTGTTGGAACGACGGCCTCTGACCGCTCAGGTTCTGGGACAGACGGAGGTTGTCCGCCCCAAGCCAAAGCTCCGGGCAAAGCCTCTCGATCTGAACAACGCGGACTTGCTGGATCAGGTGAATCGATCTCTCGCGGATCTTTCAGACGCAGTTGTTCCCTCAGTGGTTAGTATTGATACAACTACCAATGTGGATGTTGCCCGGTTTGTTCCGACCGATCCTTTTGGCTTTTCCGGTTATCGAAAGAATGAACGCTACCAGGCGCCCGGGTTGGGTTCGGGGGTGATCGTTACCGAAGACGGCTATATTGTGACCAATCATCACGTTGTGGCCGGGGTCGACAAGATTTCCGTAACCCTCCACGGAGGGGCCAAGTACGAGGCCGACTGGGTGGGCAGCGATCCTCATACTGACATAGCGGTGTTGCGGATCAAAGCTCCTGAAGGTGGAACACTTCCCAAATTGCAGCCTCTTGTGTTTGGCGATTCGAACAAGGTCAGAGTGGGAGAAATGGTGATGGCGGTGGGGAATCCATTTGGTCTCAGCGAAACCGTGACGCGAGGAATTGTCAGCGCCAAGCAGCGGCAACTCAGTGATGGAACCAATGAATATTTTCAGGTGGATGCGGTGATTAATCCTGGCAATTCAGGCGGACCCCTGGTCAATGTCCATGGAGAAATTATCGGAATCAATGTGGCGATTTTCACAGGTCAGCAGGATGTGAAAGTCTGGCAGGGGATTGGATTGGCCATTCCAGCGAACGAAGCGAGAGCCGTTTTTGAGGCAATCGTGTATGGCAAACCCCTTATCAGGGGATACCTCGGTATCAGTCTCACTGATTTAAATCGGAATGATGCCATTGCTCTTGGTCTCAGCAGCACCAAAGGCGCTCTCATTACAAACGTCGAAAAAGGTTCGCCCGCCGAACTTGCAGGTCTGAAACCGGGTGATGTGATTGTCAAGTTTGATGGAAATGAAACCCTGAATACGGAAGAAACCTATTCCCGTATTCGAAAGAAAAAGAAAAATGAAGCGGCAGGAATCACCGTGGCCAGGAAGGGACAACTCATCCAACTGACTGCTTACGCAATGTCAAAGTCTGACACAAATACTCTGAAGTTGAAAAGCGACATCACCGCCAGCGGCCAATCGATTGCTGATGCTCTGGGAATCGTTGTTCGTGATTTGACTCGAAAAGAACGCCGCGCTTTCGGGTTGTCCGATAACGACCCGGCGATTATTGTCTCAGAAGTCAAGCCTGGATCTCAGGCGGAAAAAAGATTCCTCCCAGGTGATCTGATTCACCGCATCAACCGCGATAGTGTCCATAGCTCGGCGGAATTTTACGATTTGCTCGGCTCTCTTCCGCAAGACAAAGCCTCCATCATGGTTCTGAGCCGCAATGGTCGTGGTATCACCGCGGTGTTGAACCCCTGAGTAATTCGATTTTATTCGCAGGGAATACGAATCCGGGTTCATCCGACCGAGCTTTTCTGGTGTCCACGTCATTCGAACAGGAGAGGCTGGAGCAAGGAAAGCGGGCCACCGTGCCGGGTAGGCAGAGTCCCGTTCCCCTTGCCCGGGGCATCTGAACCGGACCTTCGAAATCTGTTCAAATAATGCCCGATCCAGGGGGATCCATGGTCCGGATGGGAACGAAATCAGCCTTGGCAAATAATCAATTTTTATTATTTATTTGTAAAAACCATAATTACTGATATTTTTAAAGTTCATCGGGACCTGTTTACATCGGATTTCTGAACCCCCCCACTTTTGGTCTTACCCATGAAATATTATCTCGAAATTACCAGCTCAAATGGCGAGAAGAACCGCCGTGAAGTGAAAAACGGAGAGACTATTCCGGTGAATCCTGGAGATGACGTTCTGGTTGTAGATGAAAACGGTGAGCCAGCAGAGGTTTCTCTGAGACCGAATGAAGAAGATCTGAATGTTGTCTTCGAAAACGGAGCAGAAGTCACTTTGAAGGACTTTTACCAGCAGGATGGCGCCGAAGATCCGATCACGGTCAGTTTAAGTCGCTCGACGGATTTGGGAAATTACGAATTTAACGGTGCAACTTTGGGAAACCTGCAGCTTGGCGATGACTTCACCTTGATGCGCTATTCCAATGTTCAATACAAAGGCATTGATGATCAAAGTCCGATTTTTGCGCGTTCGGCCGTGGGGACAATCGGAGACAGCGGGGGCGCGGTTCCTGCAAATCACCAACCGATTACGAATCCGGATGTAGCAACGATAACCGAGGATATCGTGGGCAATGTGGACATTCTTTCAAACGACTATGATCCGGAAGGGGGTCCCCTGGAAATCCGATATCTTGCGGGATTCCCCGTCAAATCCGGAGATAGCGTTGCCTTACCCAGCGGTGCCATCATCACCTTGTTATCGAACGGAACGGTCGATTACCATCCCGGTAACGCCTACCAGGGATTAGGGGTTGGGGAGACTGCGACGGATCAATTCTCTTATGTGGTGAGCGACCTGGGTGGGGAGACGAATTCATCGACAGTATCGGTTACCATAACTGGGGAAAATGACGCGCCTACGGCTCGCGATGACATCGGAATAGTACAGGAAAACGGCCTCTTGAGGATCTCACCCCTGAACAACGATTCCGATCCGGATACCACCGATGTCCTCACTGTTACAAATATAAACCAACCCGCACTGGGCACTGTCACGATCAATCCTGACAACACGGTGACCTTCGATCCAGATGGAGATTTTGAAAATCTTGCTGAAGGAGAAACAACCACCCAGACATTTGATTACACGATCTCAGACGGAAATGGAGGAACGGATACCGAGCAAATCACGGTAACCATAACAGGAACAAACGACGCGCCCATTGCCGTGAATGACACGGTCGCGGGCACGGAGGATACGGCCATCACCCTGACCAATGCCGAGCTGGTGGATCCAAATGATCAAGACGTGGATGGTGATTCCCTGACCATCACAAGTGTGAGCAACGGAACGGGCGGGACGGTTAGCCTCAGCGGCGGGAATGTGATTTTCACACCGACGACCGATTACCATGGGCCAGCCACTTTCGACTACACTATCAGCGATGGCAACGGAGCAACCGATACGGCAACCGTGACGGTGAATCTGGCTCCGGTCAACGATCCTCCCGCAGCGGTGGATGATGTGGCCACGACTGATGAAGATCAGACCATCTTTAACTTGCCCATCTTGAGCAACGACAGCGATGTGGACGGCGATCCTTTGACCATCATCGGCACACCGACGGCCGGGAACGGAACCGTGACCGTCAATCCGGACGGCACGATCAATTACACGCCGGATGCCAACTTCAACGGACCCGACACCATCAACTACACCATCGGCGATGGCAACGGCGCAACCGATACAGCGACCGTGTCCGTGACGGTAAACCCCGTCAACGACGCGCCAATAGCGACAAACAACACCTATACGGGAACGGAAGATACGACCTTAACCGGGAATCTTGTTACTGATGATACCGGCGCGGGGATTGACTCAGACCCTGAAGGCAACCCAATCAGTGTCACCCAGTTCCGAGTCGATTCCGCGACTTACGCCGCGGGAGCCACCGCCAATCTGACTGAAGGTGACCTTACCATTAACAGTGACGGATCGTTCAGCTTTGTTCCAGCCCCTGATTACAACGGAACAGTTCCGGAAGCGATCTACACTTTAAGCGACGGAACACTGACCGACACAGCTACGCTTGCCATTGGTATAACATCGGTAAACGACCTGCCGACGACCCACCAGGACTCTCTGCACACAATCGAAGGTTTGGGACAATCTCTGGATGTCATTATGAATGACGATGACGCTGAATCATCGCAGTTGACCGTAACTGAAATCAACGGCTCCGCAATCCTCCCCAATGTCCCATTGCAATTGTCAGGCGGCGCCATTGTCTCGTTGATGGAGGACGGACAACTCTATTACAATCCAAATGGAGCCCACGCCGCCCTGGGCTTTGGCGAAACCGCCACGGATACATTCTCCTACTCGGTTACGGATGATGACGGGGGTAAAAGCACGGAAAACGTTACGGTAGTGGTCGACGGAGTGGACAACGAAGTCATCCTTTCCGGGGCCTACCAGGTAATCACCGCCACCCTCTATGAAATTCAACTGGATCCTTACGACGAGTCAATCAACTATGTGCCGATTGGAAGCGCGCTCCCCTTTGCATTCAATTCGATTGCCTTCAATGCAAACGACAACCTCATCTACGCAAATACCAAAGGAGCAGACGCCGGATTGGGTGTGGCAAACGGAGATATCATTCAAATCGATCCGTTAAGCGGGCAAGTGGTCGGAAATCTGGGCCAGTTCACCAACGATCAGGGTGAGATAATTCCCAGTTATGCAGGCGTGATTAATTCAGATCTGAACATCTACTACGTGAATGGCCCGTCCGATTCCAACGGAAACACCGCATACGCCATCGATCTCAACCCGGGACCTGATTACCTGAGCGTCAGCGCGATTGGTAGTCTTCCGGGTGCTGATTACGGGGTGGATACCACCACCGGACTTTTGTGGTCGATCTCCAATGACAGTAGCTACTCCCTTGACCCCACCAGCGGCACTTTGACGAGTTACGTTCATGGGGGACTGCAGGCTGACGGGGCAAGCCCTGCCAATGGCACTTTCGGGTCGGTCTTTTCCGATGGCCAGGGAAATATCCAGACGACTTCAAATAGTGGTTACGGCCTCTATCGTCTTGACCCGGCGACCGGCAGTTTAACGCGAATCGGTGATGCCCCGGCAAGCAATTCCAACGATGCCACGGGAACACTTGTCACACCGCTTCCCTCGGCACAGCCCTCCCTGTTCTTGGATGCAGATGGCAGCACCAACGCTTCAAGTATCAATGATTCGGTAGGCGTTTACAATCCCGGTGGATCCGCTGTTTCCATCTCCGATTCTGATACCAAGATCGCCGACCTCGATGGTGACATCATTTCGTCCGCAAAGATCACCCTGACCAATCCTTTTTCGGGTGACGAACTCGTTATTGGCAGCCTTCCATCCGGTATAACCGGGACGACATCAACACAAGGTGGTTTCCTGGTCGCCACCCTGTCCGGCAACGCCAGTCAGGCTGACTATGAAGATGCCATCAAGGCAGTTTCTTTTCAAAATTCCGGATCGGAAACTGTCCTCAGTGATGTAAGACAAATTACAGTCACCGTTACTGATGTGGAAAATGTCACCAGCAATCCCTCCAACTCACTGGTCTTTATCGGTGACGGTTCGGGTACCGTCAGCGCCCGCGATACCCAGGTTGCCGACACCATTATTCCCGACAGTCTCCAGGTTCATGAAGACGACAACGACCCTGGCACGGGCGGTGCCACCCTGAATCTTCTGACCAATGACAGCGACTCGCCCACCTCGATCACTGGCGTCACCCAACCACCCGCGGGCGAGGGCAGCGTGACCAATAATGGCGACGGAACGATCACGTTTCAACCAGGTAATGATTTCCAATATCTTTCCGATGGTGAAACTGCGACGACCACCTTCACTTACACAACGGATACCGGGAAATCGGAAAGCGTCACGGTGACGGTACACGGTGCCAATGATCCCATCACCGCCATTCCGGACAGCGCCAATGCTTCTTCCAATTCCATCACATCAATCGACGTGCTGGCTAACGACAGCGACCCCGACACGATTGACCAGCCCCTTTCGATCTCGGCGCTCACCCAACCTTCCAAGGGTTCGGTAAGCACCGATGGATCCCAGGTATTTTTCGATCCCGGGAGCGATTTTTCCGGTCTCGGTCTCGGAGCCACCGAGGTCGTCACCTTTATTTACACGGTCAGCAACGCCAGTGGGGAAGTTGAAAACGAAGCGGCCACCGTCACCGTCACCGGCACCGGGGTGCCTCCCTTGGTTATCGACCTCGATGGCGATGGAGTCGAATTCAGCGGTGTTGCCGCCGGTATCGAATTTGATGTGGACCATGATGGCCATCTTGAGCAGACGGCCTGGGCCGGACACGATGACGCCGTTCTGATTTTCGATGCCAACAACAATAACGAAGTGGATGAATCCGGAGAGTTTGCTTTTGCGAACTACAGTGACGATCCAAATGCCACCGATCTTCAGGGCTTGGCAGAACATTTCGATACGGATAATGACCGCATCTTATCCGCTGCCGACGACGAATTCACCAGCTTCAAACTGTGGCAGGACAGTGACGGCGACGGTGTGGTGGGCGACGGTGAGATGGTTACCCTCGATGAAGCTGGCATCGAAAGCATTGAACTCACCAGCGATGGGCAGACCTACACGGCTGCGGACGGAGATGTCCTCGTTCACGGTGAGGCTGCGGTTCACTTCTCTGACGGATCAAGCGGTGTGGCTGCGGATGCTGAATTCGATTACTCGGAAATTGTCGGGAATGCGAGTGCCAAACCGCCCCTGGAAATTGTCACCGCCACCGGAGAAGTCCATGATCTCGATGGGGCCAGTGAGCCACTTGGAGAGGCAACTCCAGAATTGCTCGAAGCGCCCGCCGCCGATTCCTTGTTGGACCCCGTGGGGGACGCCGTCGTCGAAGGCGGCGCCCCGTCGAATCCAACAAGCGCCGAAGACGATGCGGCAGCAGCTCACGCAGCGATGAGCTAGGAGACTGTTAGGAGACTGTGGAAAAACCCTGAAACGAAAAATCTTCTGTTTGTTGGATTGGAAAACAGCGACCTTGCCGGAGGTGTTTTTCAATCGACCCTTCGGGCTGTGGCCCTTTTGTCCGCTG
>Ga0114931_10001980_pt1 | contig 26133 bp, 20 predicted proteins | sample 2SBtaG_FD_89579 | JGI IMG/M metagenome (GOLD analysis project Ga0114931, IMG submission 89579) | Deep subsurface microbial communities from Kolumbo volcano to uncover new lineages of life (NeLLi) - 2SBTROV14_V59a metaG | ecosystem: Environmental > Aquatic > Marine > Volcanic | place: Kolumbo... | reverse complement strand
GGAAACTGACCCGGGTCGGGGATCTGGAGCGGGTACTGGCCGGGATAGAGGCGGCGAGGCGCGCCGGATTCGAGCGGATCAAGCTCAACACCGTGGTGATGAAGGGACACAATCACGACGAAGCCGCCGACCTGGTCGGGTTCGCCGTGGACAAGGGCCTGGATATCAGTTTCATCGAGGAGATGCCGCTGGGGGTGATCGAAAGCCGGGATCGCCGCGATGTCTATTACGCTTCCGATCAGGTGCTCGAGGATCTGTTGAAGGTGTACCCGCTCGTGCCTGTTCCCGACCGCACGGGGGGGCCGTCGCGTTATTGGCAGGTGGCCGGAACCGGCAGCCGGGTGGGTTTCATCTCTCCCCACAGCCACAATTTCTGCGGCGATTGCAACCGGGTGCGGCTGACGGTGGAGGGGCGGCTGCTGTTGTGTCTGGGGAATGAGCATTCGGTGGACCTGAAGCGGGTTCTGAGGCGTTGGCCGGGGGACGAGGAACGCTTACGTCGAACAATCATCGGGGCCATGGAAATCAAGCCGGAAAGACACCATTTTCAACTCGACGAACAGCCCGTCATCCTGCGTCACATGAGCGTGACAGGAGGTTGATGTGCCCCTGGCCCAAGCCGAGCATCGTTACACTTACGCCGATTATCTGACCTGGTCCGGGGAAGAACGCTGGGTGCAGGAACCCCTGGACCGGGTGTTGATGATCTGGCGTTACGAGCAAGATGGATTTGGCGCGCCTGAAATTCTGGCCCTGGAAGGGACGGCATCCAGTAGAATTGCGGATTTGCATTTGCATTTGGATCAATTGGCAAGACTTTTGGAGGATGTGTGACAGAGAATCTCGTTGCCCGCGGAATACCATCGTCGCGGTTGTTCCAGGATCAGGATCCTGAAGAAACCCGGGAGTGGCTGGAAGCCTTTCAGTCTGTATTGCAGGCCCAGGGTCCCCAGCGGGCCCATTATCTGGTCGAACGGTTGATCGACGAGGCCAGGCGCTCCGGTATCAATATCCCTTTTTCGGCTTCCACCGCCTATATCAATACTATTCCGCCGCATCTGGAAAAGCCCTGTCCCGGGGACATGGCGATCGAACGCCGGATAAGATCCTACGTACGCTGGAATGCCATGGCGATGGTGGTACAGGCCAATCGGAAATCCACCGAATACGGGAGACATATCGCCACCTTCGCCTCTTCGGCGACCTTGTACGAAGTCGGCTTCAATCATTTCTTCCGCGCCCAGACGGACGATTTCGGCGGGGACCTGGTGTTTTTCCAGGGACATGCCTCGCCCGGTATCTACTCCCGGGCGTTCCTGGAAGGCCGGCTGAGCGAGGAACACCTCCACAACTTCCGCCGCGAGGTGGAGGGTAATGGCCTTTCTTCTTACCCCCACCCCTGGCTGATGCCGGATTTCTGGCAGTTTCCCACCGTCTCCATGGGTCTGGGGCCCCTGATGGCGATCTATCAGGCCCGCTTCATGCGTTATATTCATGACCGTGGCCTGACCGATACCGAGGGACGCAAGGTCTGGTGCTTCTGCGGCGATGGGGAAATGGACGAGCCGGAATCCGTGGGGGCCCTGGCCCTGGCAGGACGCGAGCGCCTCGACAATCTCATCTTTGTGGTCAATTGCAATCTGCAGCGCCTCGATGGCCCCGTGCGGGGTGACGGCAAGATCATCCAGGAATTGGAAGGACTGTTCCGTGGCGCCGGCTGGAACGTGATCAAGGTGATCTGGGGGTCGCGCTGGGACCCTCTGTTGGCCCAGGATACCCATGGCTTGCTGAAAAAACGCATGGAAGAGGTGGTGGACGCGGAATATCAGACCTACAAGGCCAAGGACGGGGCCTATGTGCGCAAGCATTTCTTCGGCAAATATCCCGAGTTGCTGGAGATGGTCGCCAACCTGTCGGACGAAGAGATCTTTCGTCTCAATCGGGGTGGCCATGATCCCAAAAAAGTCTATGCCGCCTATGCCGCCGCCATGGAGCATACCGGTCAGCCCACGGTCATTCTCGCCAAGACCATCAAAGGCTATGGGATGGGTGAGGCCGGAGAGGGAAAAATGGGTGCCCACCAGCAGAAGAAGCTGGAGGAGAAGGTCCTGCGTCAATTCCGCGACCGCTTCGACATTCCCATTCCCGATGACAAGTTGGCCCAGGCGCCTTTCTACAAGCCGGCCGAGGACAGTCCCGAGCTGGAATACCTGCACGAACGACGGCGTCAATTGGGAGGCTATCTTCCCCAGCGGCGCCGGCAATCGAAAGTCACCTTGCCCGTTCCCGGGGAAAAACCGTACGACTTCGCCTTCAAGGGGACCGGCGAGCGGGAGATGTCCACCACCATGGTGTTCGTGCGCATCCTGGCGGGCCTCATCCGCGACAAGGGATTGGGCAAACATGTGGTGCCCATCGTCCCCGACGAGGCCCGTACCTTCGGGATGGAGGGGCTGTTCCGCCAGTATGGCATCTATTCCCATGTAGGGCAGCTCTATGAACCCGAGGATGCCGGGCAGATCAACTATTACCGCGAAGACACCCGGGGTCAGATATTGGAGGAAGGCATCTGCGAAGCAGGTTCCATGAGTGACTGGATTGCCGCGGCGACCTCCTACAGTAACCACGATCTGCCCATGATGCCCTTCTATATCTACTACTCCATGTTTGGCTATCAGCGGGTCGGCGACCTGTGCTGGGCGGCCGGTGACATGCAGTCGCGCGGTTTCCTGATGGGCGGGACCGCGGGACGGACCACGCTCGCCGGTGAAGGGCTGCAGCATCAGGACGGCCACAACCTGTTGTTCTTCTCCGCGGTTCCCAATTGTGTGGCCTATGATCCCTGTTTCGGCTACGAGCTGGCGGTGATCATCCGGGATGGGCTGCGGCGGATGGTCAAGGAGGGGGAGAACGTCTATTTCTATCTGACGGTGATGAACGAGAACTACACCCATCCCCCGCTGCCCGAAGGCGCCGAGGAAGGGATCCTCAAGGGGATGTATCGTCTTTCCTCCACGGGCGACAAGGCTCGGATACAGCTCATGGGGAGCGGCACCATCCTGCGGGAAGTGATTGCCGCCGCCGAATTGTTGCAGCAGGATTTCGACGTCGCCGCCGATGTCTGGAGTGTGACCAGCTTCTCCGAACTTCATCGGGATGGGGTTCAGGCCCATCGCTGGAACCAGCGTCATCCCGCTAGTCGTTCGCTGAAAAAAGCCTATGTGAGCGAATGTCTGGAAAAAACCTCCGGTCCGGTACTGGTGGCCACCGATTACATTCGTACCCATGCCGAACAGATCCGTCAGTTCGTCCCCAAGCCTTACTACGTGCTGGGAACCGATGGTTATGGTCGTAGCGATGTCCGCAAGGAACTGAGAAAATTTTTCGAAGTTGATCGCTACTCCGTGGCGGTGACGGCGCTCAAGGCCCTGGCGGACGAAGGGAGCCTTCCTATCAAAGTGGTCAAGGAGGCCATTGCCAAGTATCGGATCGATCCGGACAAGCCATTCCCGGCCACGGTTTAGGCAATCAGCGGAAACACTCCATGCCGGAGATCCTGAAAGCAGGATCTCCGGCATTTTGTTAAACTCGCAGGCTCGATAATTCCTCGAATTTCGAATGTCCACCAATAACAATTCAATACTCATGGGGTAGCAGGGTGAGTCAGGTAAAGGATATTTGCGTCCCCCCGCTGGGGGATGTGGATGAAGTCGATGTCATCGAAGTATTGGTCCAGCCCGGCGATCAGGTTGAGCAGGACGCCCCCCTGATCACGCTGGAAAGCGACAAGGCGACCATGGAAGTGCCTTCTCCGGAGGCCGGAACCGTCAAGGAAGTACTGGTCAAGGAAGGGGACAAGGTCAGGGAGGGTGTGGCCATCGTCCGCCTGGAGGTGGCGGCGCCAGGGTCACCGCCTCAGGGGGCAGCTGCTGAAAAACCAGAGGTGGCGGAAAAAGCCGAACCCGCGCCGTCAGTCCAGGAAGAGGCCGGCCCCGCCAGCGAGTCGATACCAGCCCCGGAAGCGGCTCCAGCTCCAAAATCCGCGAACTTGGCGGAGCCGGCCGAAGCGGCTGCCGGGGAACTTCCTTATGCCAGTCCCTCGGTGCGGAAATTCGCCCGTAAGCTGGGTGTCGACCTGACTCAGGTGAAGGGGTCGGGGGCGAAGGGCAGAATCCTCCGGGAGGATGTGGAGGAATACGTCAAACAGCGTCTGGCCGGCGGTGGCGCTCCGGCCGGGATGGCCGCCATTCCTCCGCTGCCGGAGATCGACTTCGCCAAATTCGGGCCGGTGGAGGAGAAACCCTTGTCGCGTCTCAAACGGCGTACCGGTCCCCATTTGCAACGTGCCTGGCTCAATGCCCCGCAGGTGACCCAACATCACGAAGTGGACATCACCGGGTTGGAAGACTTCCGCAAATCCCTGCAAGGGGAGTTCGAGCGTCGGGGGGTCAAACTCACCCCCCTGGCCTTCGTGCTCAAAGCATTGCCGGCGGTGTTGCGGGAATTTCCCAGCTTCAATGCCTCGCTTGCCCCCGGTGGTCAGGATCTGATTCTGAAAAACTATTTCCACATCGGGGTCGCGGTCGCAACGCCCGATGGACTGGTGGTACCGGTCATCCGCAATGTGGATCGGAAAGGGGTGTGGGAATTGGGTGCAGAACTGGCCGAAGTGAGCGCCCGGGCCCGGGCCGGGAAGTTGACCCCGGACGATCTGCAAGGCGGTTGTTTTTCCGTCTCCAGCCTGGGGGGCATTGGCGGTTCGTTCTTCACCCCCATTGTCAACGTGCCGGAAGTGTCGATTCTGGGGCTGTCGAGAGCGCGCATGCAGCCGTTCTGGAATGGCGCGGAATTCGTACCCCGGCTGATGTTGCCGATCTCGCTTTCCTACGATCACCGGGTGATCGATGGTGCCGAAGGGGCACAATTCGTGGTCCGGTTCGGTGAACTGCTGAGCGATCTGCGCCGCTTGGTTCTTTAAACAGGAGGGAGTGCAATGACGATGGAAACCGAAGTTTTGGTCCTGGGGGCCGGTCCCGGTGGTTACACGGCCGCGTTCCGGGCGGCGGATCTGGGAAAGCAGGTGACCCTGGTGGAACGCTATTCGGTGCTCGGTGGGGTCTGCCTGAACGTAGGCTGTATTCCCTCCAAGGCCCTGTTGCACTTGGCAGAACTTATCTATACTGCCCAGGAAAGCGCCGCCAAGGGGATCGATTTCGGAACCCCGGCAATCGACCTGGATAAGATCCGCGCCTGGAAGGAAAGGGTGGTCAAGACCCTCAACACCGGTTTGGCCGGGCTGGCCAAGCAAAGACAGGTCAAGGTAGTTCATGGGCTGGGGCGCTTCGTTTCCACCAACGAGATCGAGGTGGCAGGGCCTAATGGCACCCAGACCGTCCATTTTCAGCACGCCATTATCGCCGCCGGCTCGCGTCCGGTGAGCCTGCCGGGTTGGCCCCAGGATCCCCGCATCATGGATTCCACTGCTGCCCTGGCGCTGGAAGAGATTCCTGCCAATCTGCTGGTCGTGGGCGGAGGGGTGATCGGCCTGGAAATGGCCTGTGTCTATCATGCCCTGGGGGCGAAAATCTCGGTGGTGGAGCTGGCAGACCAGATTCTCCCCGGTGTCGATGGCGACCTGATTCGTCCTCTCATGCAAACGATCGACAAGCGCTACGACAATATCTGGTTGGGCGCCAAGGTGACTGCGGTCAACACCGGGGATGACGGGTTGGAGGTGAGCTTTGAGGGCGAGGGTGTTCCGGCAAGCCAACGTTTCGACCGCATTCTGGTCTCAGTGGGACGCAAACCCAACAGCGATCTTCTGAATCTCGAGGCCGTCGGGGTGGCTGTAGATGAGCGGGGATTCATTCAGGTGGACGGGCAGATGCGTACCAGTGTCCCTCACATCCATGCCATTGGCGATATCGTCGGCAATCCCATGCTGGCCCACAAGGCCTCGCATGAAGGCAAGGTGGCGGCCGAGGTGATTTGTGGTGAACCTTCGGCTTTTCAGGCGCTCACCATCCCTGCGGTGGCCTATACCGATCCCGAGGTGGCTTGGATGGGTAGGAGCGAATCGGAGCTCAAGGAAGAAGGGGTGGCATACGACAAGGCGGTCTTCCCCTGGGCTGCCAGTGGCAGGGCGTTGGCCATGGGGAGAAGGGAAGGGTTGACCAAGCTGCTCAGCGACAAGAAGACGGGGCGTATCCTGGGTGCGGGCATCGTCGGCCCCCACGCGGGCGAATTGATTTCGGAAGCGGTGTTGGCCCTGGAGATGGGAGCGGATGTGGAGGATGTGGCGCTGACCATCCATCCCCATCCGACTTTGTCGGAAACCTTCCTGTTTGCCTCCGAAATGATTGACGGTTCCATCACCGATCTTTATCTTGGCAAGAAAACCCATTGAGGATGATGAGTTTGGAATCCGTCGAGCTTAGCTTCAGACGCTTCGGAAACGCCGGTCCTTCCCTGGTGATTCTGCATGGCCTGTTCGGTGCGGGAAGAAACTGGTACTCCCTGGCCCAGAAACTGTCCGACGATTATCAGGTGCTGGTGCCCGATCTGCGGGGCCATGGCGATTCACCTTCCGTCCAGCCGCTGGATTATCCCCACATGGCCGCGGATCTGGTGGACCTGCTCGATCGTGAGGGCTTGACTGAGGCTCACTTTCTGGGGCATAGCATGGGGGGGAAGGCCGCCATGACGATGGCGCTCAATTATCCTCAGCGGGTAACCAAGCTGGTGGTGGTGGATATCGCCCCTGTCCATTATTCGCATAGTTTCGAACACGTGATCGAGGCGTTGAAATCCCTGCCTCTGGAACGGATCAGAAGCCGCAGGGAAGCGGCCGAGTGGTTGAGCCAGCGGATCAAGAATCAGGCGGTCAGTCAGTTTCTGTTACAAAATCTGGTGGCCGAAAACGAGCACTACCATTGGCGGATCGACCTCGATCTCTTGGCCCAGGCATTGCCGGCCCTCGTCAGTTTTCCCTTGGGAAAGGGAAGCCGGCCTTTTGAAGGTCCCACCCTGTTCATTGCCGGAGGGCTTTCGCAATACATCAAACCCCAATATCACCAAGCCATCCGGGCCCTCTTTCCCAATGCCCGCATTCAGACGATCGAACATGCCGGCCATTGGGTCCACATCGATCAACTGCAGGCTTTCGAGTCCGTGGTCCGTTGTTTTCTTCATCCCACCTGTATTCTGGACCAGCCTCAGGCACCCTGAACCTTTCCAGGGTTTCCTGAGAGTCTACCTGTTCCCTTCCAGCGAGTGGCCCAAAACAAGTGCTGAAGCGCTTTGTCTAAAGGCTGCCAATCCTTGACCGATACCCTTAGAGAAGTCTGGAAGTTGATGGGCGATCGAGGTGGTATGCGAACATTTTTGCTGGCATTGATGGTAATGTCGGCGGTGGTCAAGGCTGAGATTTATCAGCCGCCATTGCTGGAATCACACTGGCATTTCCAAGGTGGAAAGCTGTCTTGCCGCCTGAGTCAGGAGATTCCCCATCTGGGGCGGGCGGTCATGGCACAATCGGCCGGCGAACCGTTGGAGTTCGGGTTGCTTCTGAGTCCAGGGTCCCGGGTCGTGGCGGCCACTGTCACTATCACTCCGGCGCCTTGGCAACACATGGTGTTGTCCGGAAAGCCGTTTCCGGCGGTCATGACCCATGAGCGCAATGGACAGTCAATGTCCCTGTCGGTCCACGGAGACACGGCAGAACAAATGCTTGCTGCCCTGTTCGCGGGACATTATCCCTCATTCACGTTACGCAACGGTTGGCAGGGTGGATTGAGTGAATCGAGGGTGGGAGTCTCCTCCGTGCGGTTCTGGGAGCACTATGATGCCTTCCAGCGCTGCCGTCAGCAATTGCCCGCCTTTGGCCTCAAGGATTTTCAGGATTTGGCGTTTTATTTCAAGGAACACCAGAACCGGTTGCCGCGGGAGTTATCAGAGATTCTGGAAAAAATCGCCCGCTATCTCCGGCTTTCCGGGAAGGGGCAAGTGGTGGTCAGAAATCTTGCCAGCCAGGTGTCTGGCAAAGAGGGGGAGACCTGGTTTGGCAAACGCTATGCCCTGATCAGAAAAAGCCTGCTTGGCCTGGGGTTGGGGAAAGGTCAGATCACTCTAAGGCCCCGCCGGACGAGGCCAACGATCGAATTGTCGCTACTGGGGCCGGAGGGCCTGCGAATCATTCATTACGGTCGCCGTCAGACGGCCTTGAGGCCCTCACAAAAACGCCGCCTGGCCCTGTTGGCAAGGTATATCCGGGAATTCCATCCCGCTGCCCTGGTGATCCATGGTCACAGCGACGGCGCCCGCTGGCGGAGTGAAAAGGCGAGCCGCGCATTGTCCCAGCGGTGGGCGGAAAAGGTACGTGACTTTCTGGTTCGGCAGGGGATTCCCAGGGAACACATGAAGATCCGGGTTTGGGGGTCGAAACGAAGGGCGGCCAGCAATATGAGCCGCAAGGGACAGGCCATCAACCGCAGAGTCGTGATTGAGTTGCTGGATCGCCCTCTATTGACCGCAGCCCGTGATTGAGCTTTCCCTGACGAAGTTCAGGTCCTCCGCCGTATCCACGTCGACGGCTGCTTCGGCGAAGGGAAGGATGACGAAGGCCACTTTGATACCCAGCTTTCTTTCCACCTGGCGGCTCACCTCGGCTGTGGTCAGGGTACCGGTGAGATAACGCATCAGGGGCCATACCCCCAGTTCCCGTATCAGCTTCCAGGGACGTTTCCGCTGCTGTTCCAGGCGGCGCCAGAAGCGAATGATCTTGCGCCCTTCAGGCGTCGGGAAAGCGAACAGGTTGCAGGTGCAGAAAGGGCCATCGGCGAAATTGAGCGGAGTCCGCCTGATCCCCGGGAAGCGTTGCATGACTTTGCCATGGGGCACCAGTCCAACTGCGACATCCGCTTTGCCTGCCATGACCTCGTGGCAAAAATGCGAGAAAACCGCAGGGTTGGGGAAGGCGGTGTCGGCACTGGTCAACAGTACCGGAGTATCCGAATCTATATGCTGGGTGCATTTCCAGGCGCTGAGGCTTGGGGATTGGGCGGGGGCGATCCATTCACAGGGTTTGTGACCCGCTGTTGGCAACTCGATGGTTTGCATGATAGGCTCTGAAGGACCGCACAGAATGATTCTGCCGATCGTCGGACAAGCCTCCAGGGCTGTCAGGACCCGTTCCAGCAATGACTTTCCGTGAATGGGCGCTAAGACCTTACAGGGGGTTCCGGCGGCCTTGGCTACGGGATTGTTTCCTTCCCGGTCGGCGGCGAGTAAAATCGTGGCAAATTTCATCGAAGTGTCTTTTGGTAGATCCGGTAACGTTTGTCGCAGTGGGCGCCGAGACTTTCGATGATGCCCCGAATTCTGTGGTTGTCTTCCAGGATCCATGAAAGTTCCACGGCTTCCATCCCCTGTTCGAGGATAGGTTGACGCAGGGCCTCGATCAGCAGATAGGCGATTGCCGCACCCATCAGGTTGTTGCGGTATGGGCTGCGGATACCCATCAAAACGACCCGGCCGGTGGTGGGCGGTGTGGTTTTCCAGCGCCACAGGAGACGCAGCCAGTTCAAGGGTAGAAGACGGCCGTTCAAGCCCTTGAGGAGTTGGTTGAGATCGGGGATGGCGACAATCATGCCAACCGCTTCCCCCTGAAATTCGGCAATCTGAACGAAGTCGTCCCTGATCACATGGCTCAAGGCCTTGGCCATGTCAGCAAATTCTTCTGCGGTGAAAGGCACAAATCCCCAATTCCGGGACCAGGCGTCATTGAAAATCCGCCTCAGAAGCTCGAATTCCTCCCCCAGCTGGCGACGCTCCAATGGTCTTACCCTGATTTCCTCAGCTGCCTTGGAGGCCAGATTGCAGGCAGCCTGGGGAGGTTCGCTGCGGGTATCGAGCAGATAGGCGAGCAGATCCTTGACGGGCTGATAGCCATGTGCTTCCAGGTGACTTGCGTAATAAGGGGGATTGTAAGGCATCATGACGACTGCCGGGCGCTCGAATCCTTCCACCAGAAGTCCACATTCTTGATTGATCGAGAGGTTGAAAGGGCCCTGGATGGACTCCAGCCCCCGTTGGCGAAGCCAGTCTTCGGCCTGCTCGAGCAACAGGGAAAAAACGCTTTCTTCGTTGATGGCTTCCAGGAAGCCGAAAAATCCGCTGCGATCGGGGTGGTGTTCCAGGTACAAGCGATCCACCTGGGCACTGATCCTGCCCACCGGCTGACCCCCGCGCATAGCGATCCAACCCTGCCATTGGGCATGGGCAAAGTAGGGATTTTTCCGGGAAAGATGGAGTTTGCGTTCCAGTAATAAAGGTGGCGTCCAGTGAGGGTCATTTTTGTAGATGGCCCAGGGAACCCGCAGGAAAGTCTCCAGATCCTTCGCGGAAGTGACTGGTGTGAGTGTTAGGGTGGGATGCACAGAAAAAACCGGATATTGAAATTTGTTGTATCGTTGTCTCAAAGATACGGTTGCTTGTTTTTAAGCAACACGCTATCCTTATGTCCAGGAAACAGAGTAAAGACGCGGGGTTGTTTTGATTGTCAGTCCCACCTTGTGTCTGAAATAACGCTGATGCTATTATGATTTGATCATAGAATACCTTGCTTTCGCGCGAAAGCAACTATTCAGTGGGTTCTTGGGATAGGATCACGCAGAATCAGGTGGGCAGGGAAGTCCGCAGGTAGCCGTCAGGGCGGGTAATAGGTCAGCCCTGGCGTTACTGGTTACAAGGGAAGATCTGTTTGGCCGGTTTTGAAACAACAGGGGAAAAGAGTCGCAGATCAGGTTCGGACGATCCTGTGGTTGCGGATTTCTGTTTTCATCATGCCTACCAGTTTCGTGGATTAAATAAGGGGAGAGGCTCTTGGGTGCTCAAGCTACGCCAACCGAAAATACCATACCATTGCGGTGCGCAGATTTCGCCACTTTGGCCGAAGCTCTGGATTATGCTGCTTTAGGTCAGACAGGCTGTAATTTCTACACCGGCAGAGGCGAGCTCTATGAAGCCCTGCCCTATGCCAGGTTACGGGAACAGGCCCTGTCACTGGCGCAGCGTCTGATCGGCCTCAATCTCCCCCGGGAATCCCGGGTTGCATTGATTGCCGAAACCACACCGGACTTCATCCGGTTCTTTTTCGCCTGTCAGTATGCAGGTTTGGTGCCGGTTCCCTTGCCTATACCCTTCAGCCTCGGCAGTCATCAGGCCTATGTGCGGCAGCTCCACAATATGTTGCTGAGCTGCCGCCCGAAGATTGCCATGGCGCCGGAGAATTTCGTGAGCTTTCTCACCGAAGCGGCGGAAGGTCTGGAGCTCGATTATTATGGGGCGCCCGAAGATTTCGCCCGTCTCACTCCCTCCAGGGAAGAGCTGCACCCTTTACAGCCTGATGAGCTGGCCTACCTCCAATATACCTCCGGCAGTACCCGTTTCCCCCGGGGGGTGATGATCAAGCAGATTACAGTAATGGACAACCTCGCTGGAATCGCCCGGCATGGCGTCTGCCTGCGACCTGGGGACCGGGCGGTCTCGTGGCTGCCGTTCTATCACGACATGGGTCTGGTTGGTCTGATGCTGACGGCGGTGGCTTCCCAGGTTTCGGCGGATTATCTGGGGACCCGGGAATTCGCCATGCGGCCGCGTCAATGGCTGGCCTTGATGTCCAAGAACAAAGCGACGATTTCTTTCGGCCCTCCGTTTGGCTATGAATTGTGCATGCGTCGTTTGCGCCCTGGGGAGGCTGCCAAGTTCGATCTCAGCGCTTGGCGGGTCGCTGGAGTGGGGGCGGAAATGATCCGCACGAACACCCTCAGGGGATTTGCCGAGGCCCTGGCACCGGCAGGTTTCCGGGAAGAAGCCTTCCTGCCCTGCTATGGGATGGCGGAGTGCTCGCTTGCGGTTTCTTTCGTTCCCTTGGAGCAGGGTCTGAAAGTGGACCGGGTGGATACCGAGCAATTGGCATTGTCAGGTAAAGCGGTGCCGGTTTCGGAAGCGCGGCAACGGAGTAATGAATTCGTCGATTGTGGCCGCTTGCTTCCGGGGTTTGAAATGAAATTACTCGATCCGGAAGGCAATGAAGTTCCGGAGCGTCAGATCGGCACCATTCATTTGCGTGGCCCCAGTGTCATGTCCGGCTACTTCGAGGACCCGGAAACCACGGCTCAGGTGTTGTCCGAGAATAGTTGGCTCAATACCGGGGATTTGGGCTATGTCGTGGGTGAGCGGATCTTCCTGACCGGTCGTGAAAAGGATCTCATCATCGTCAATGGCCGCAATATCTGGCCTCAGGACCTCGAGTATCTGGCACATCAGCAGCCCGAGGTGCGTCCTGGAGATGCGTTGGCATTTGGCGTGCCGGGTCCTGACGGTAGTGATTTGACAGTGCTGGTCGTGCAGTGTCGTGAGACCGATGAGGCCAAGCGGGCCGACCTGAAGAAGCGGATTCGGGCCAGGGTTCAGGCGGAAATCGGGGTCGACTGTATTGTCGAGCTGGTACCCCTGCATACCCTGCCAAGAACTTCTTCCGGCAAGCTTTCGCGCTCCAAGGCCCAGCAGAACTATATCGCCAGCCACGACTTCAGCAAGCCTGAAACCAACGGACGGCGCGCGGCTGTATGAGGAGTGGCCACTGATTCACTGCTGCTTGCTCTGACAGGCGCCACCGGATTCATCGGTGGCTGGACGGCCCGCCATCTGGTTTGCGCCGGATGGCGGGTTCGTGTCTTGGTGAGACCTGGTTCCGAGCATCGCCTGCCGCTGCCCGATCTCGAGATATGTCGTGGCTGTCTGGAAAATCCGGCTGATCGGGAACGTCTGCTCGAGGGGGCCTCCCATGTTGTCCATTGTGCCGGTGTGGTCAGAGGGCGGCACCAGTCCGACTTCGATGCTATCAATGCCGTGGCGACAGGGGAACTGGCCCGGATGGCAGTGGCAATGGGAGTCTCCCGTTTCATTCAGATATCTTCCCTGGCGGCGCGGGAACCCCATCTGTCTCCCTATGCCCTGAGCAAGCGCCGCGGCGAGGAAGCCCTGGAACGCTTCGCGCACGGTCTTTCCTGGCTGGTATTGCGTCCTCCTGCGGTCTATGGTCCGGGTGACAGAGAAATGCTGCCACTCCTCAAGGCCATGTCCCGTGGTCTGGTTCCTGTGATCGGTGGGCGCGGATCCCGCTTTTCCCTGCTGTATGTGGAAGACCTCGCGAGGGCGGTGGTGGCGGCTGTCAACGCCGACCGAATCAGCCAGGTGATTTTTGAGCTGGATGATGGCAAGAGGGAGGGATATAGTTGGTCCGAGGTCATCGAAATAGCCGCACGCTACCGTGAAGGGTGGGTGCTACCGCTAACCGTGCCGGAAAGTTTGCTGAGAGGGGTGGCCGGGGTGTCGGAGATCTTCTCGCGCATCAGTGGAAAGGCGCCGATGTTGACCTCAGCCAAGGTCAATGAGCTTCGCCATCCTGATTGGGTATGCGACAATACCCCGATTTTCAGGTCGTTGAACTGGCGACCGGTAGTGCCCTTTGACGTCGGTCTGCGAAAGACCCTGGAAACATGAGCAACGAACTTCCCGAGGTATGATGAAAACGTATCAAGACATCCTGGCGGAACTGCTTGAGACCATTCGCCCGCTGGCTCCCAATGCGGATCAATTGGAAGAGAACAGTGAGCTGATGGGGAATCTGGGTCTCGATTCCATGAAAGTAATGAATTTGCTGCAGGAAATCGAGGATCATTTCGATGTCTCCATTCCTCTCAATGTTCTCCCCGATGTCCGTACGGTGGGTGACCTGGCGCGGAAGATCCATCAAATTCTGTCGCAGCAATGACTTTGCTCGATAAATTCCAAGGGCTCAGGGCGGCCCGCGACCAGCTCAAGGGGTTGGGGGTGGATCCTTTCAATGTCGTGGTGGAAAAGATCCTGTCGCCCACCGAAGCCATCGTCAATGGTCATCGGGTCATTCTCGCCGGCACCAACAATTATCTGGGATTGACCTTTCATCCCGAATGTATCGCAGCCGCCGAAAAAGCTCTGCGCGAGGAAGGTTGTGGTACCACCGGCTCGAGAATGGCCAATGGTAACTATGCCGACCACCTGGCTCTCGAACGTGAATTCGCCGAATTCTATGGCAAGCCTTACAGCGTGGTCTTTTCCACCGGTTACCTTGCCAATCTGGCCCTCCTTTCCGCCTTGCCGGGCGAAGATGACGTGATTCTCCTGGACGCCGACTGTCACGCCAGTATTTATGACGGTTGCCGGATGAGTCAGGCTGAGGTGATCCGCTTCCGTCACAACGATATGGACGATCTCGGCAAGCGTTTACGACGCCTCAAAAGCCGGGCCCAAAGGACCCTGGTCGTGGTCGAAGGGATCTACAGCATGCTGGGCGATCAGGCCCCGCTCAAGGCGATCGCAAAGGTCAAGCGGGAGTACGGAGCATTCCTGATGGTCGATGAAGCCCATTCCCTGGGAGTGCTCGGTGAGACCGGCCGGGGGCTGGCAGAGGCCGAAGGAGTGGATGCTGCGGTGGATTTCATCGTGGGCACCTTCAGCAAGAGCCTGGGCGCCATCGGTGGGTATTGTGTCAGTCCCCATCAGGAACTGGACATTCTCCGCTACACGGCGCGTCCCTATATTTTTACCGCGTCTTCTTCACCGGCTCAGATTGCCTCCACCCGCGTCGCTCTCAGGTTGTTGCGCGACGGCAATGATCTGCGGAAACGTCTCTGGGCCAACGCCCATCGTTTCTATCAGGGACTGGAAGCACTCGGCTGCCAATTGGGTCCGCAAATGAGCCCGGTGGTGCCGATTCTCCTGGATGAATCACGGGAGCAGTCATTGCGGGTCTGGCACGACCTGTTGCAACGGGGGGTGTATGTCAACCTGGTGATGCCTCCGGCAACCCCGGATCACCGCTGCCTGCTGCGCTGCAGTATGAGCGCCGCCCATACCGAGGAGCAGATCGATGTCCTGGTGGAAACCTTCGCAGCGGTGTTTTCCTCCCATCGGCTGATCCCTTCCCGATGCGTCTTTTGCTTCGTTTCCTTCGCGCCTACCCCAGTCAGAGTGCCATGGTTATGATGGCCCTGATTCTGGCTGGGCTGGTGGAAGGGGCCAGCATGACGACCCTGTTGCCCATTCTGAGCTCGGCGGTGGAGCAGGGCGGAACCCTGTCCCTGGAAGGGAACCAGGGTGCCTATGTCTACCGGGCCTTGCAGTGGCTGGGGTTGACTCCCACCATTGGGATTTTGATCGGGGTGCTGGTGATCGGCACGGTGTTGCGCAGCGGCCTGGTTTTGTTTTCGAACAAGTATGTCGGTTATACTATCGCCCGCCTGGCCACGGATCTACGTTTGCTGCTTCTGAAATCCCTCCTGGCCGCCCAGTGGAGCTTCTATTTGCGCCAGCCGGTGGGAACCCTCGCCAACGCCATGTCGAGCGAGCCGGACCGCGCCTCCAAGGCCTATTTCTTCGGCACATCCATGCTTGCTGCGGTGATCCAGATGATCGCTTATATCAGTGTGTCCGCGACCATTTCCTGGCGGGCAACCGTGGCCTACATGGTTGGTGCTCTGGTGATCCTGGTGTCCCTGCAGTTTCTGGTGCGTATGGCGAAAAAGGCGGGCAAGCGCCAGACCAAGGTTCGCAAGGCGTTGCTGCATCAGTTGACCGATTGCCTTCAGTCGGTCAAGCCTCTCAAGGCCATGGGAAGGGAGGAGCTGGCTGACCGGGTGATTGCGGCGGAAACCCAGCGCCTCAATCGGGCCCTGGAGCGCGAGGTGCTCAGTAAGGAGGCTCTGAAGGCCGTTCAGGCGCCCGCGTTTCTGATTCTGGTGGCGGCCGGTTTCTATGTGGGACTGGTGCGTTGGCATATGCCGGCGGCGCAGGTGATGGTGCTGTTGATGTTGCTCAGCCGGGTCATGGCGGGGATGGGCAAGGTCCAGCGTATGTATCAGAACATGGCGGTGTGTGAGAGCGCCTATTGGTCGCTCAACAACACCATTGTCAAGGCGCAGAGCCAGAGGGAAGCCGCCGGGGGCGGAATCGAACCCTCCCTGGAAACGGCGATCCAATTGCAAGAGGTGCGATTTGCCTACAATGGGCGCCCGATACTCAAGGGACTTTCCCTCGAAGTGCCTGCCGCCAGTCTGACCGCCCTGATCGGCCATTCGGGAGCGGGGAAGACCACGGTGGTGGATTTGATCATCGGCCTCATGCATCCCCGGCAGGGAAGTATTCTGGTCGATGGTACCGCCATTGAAAATCTCAATATGCGTTCCTGGCGTCAGATGATCGGTTATGTTCCCCAGGAGAATCTTCTCCTCCATGATACTGTCTTTACCAATGTGACCTTTGGTGACCCCAGGTTGACCGAAGCCGATGCTGAGCGGGCACTGAAAGCGGCAGGTGCGTGGGATTTCATTGCTGCCTTGCCGGAGGGGATGATGACGGTCGTGGGTGAGCGGGGGGCACGCTTGTCGGGAGGGCAACGGCAGCGGATCATGATCGCCCGGGCTTTGGTGCACCGTCCCAGGCTGTTGATCCTGGATGAAGCCACCAGTGCCCTGGATCCCGAAAGTCAAAGGGTCATCCGTGATTCGTTGAGTGAACTCAAGCGGAAGATCACCATCCTGGCGATCTCCCACCAGCCCATCCTGGTGGAAATCGCCGACCGGGTCTATCAGCTGGAAGAAGGCAAAGCACGCCGAATAGAGCTGTCCCAGGCAGCAGTGGCGGCCCTCAACTGATCAGTCTCAGGCCCGGGGGCAGGGCTTCCCCCACCAATCTCTGTTCGTCCTCTTCGCTGAGCTGGGTCGCTTCGGTCACCATCAGGATCCACGATGGTGGTAATTTGTGCTGGCGAAGTTTGGCCACCACCTGGTCACGCAGGGCTGGGTCAATGTCCCGGCTTCTATCACCACTTTTGCGTGCGAGCAGCGCGGCGGCGAAACCGAGGAGAGGACGTTTCCTGAAGTCGAGCTTCAACAGTCCTTCGATCCACTGCGAAACCTCTCCGGTAGGGACGGTATTATGGCTGCTGCCATAGAGTGGCACCCGGCAACCGACGCGACCAAGGGCCCAGGCGGTCTGTTCGGGTTCCCTGGGATTTTCGAGGCGTTTCAACAGCCATTGTCCCAACAAAGTTTTGTCTTCACTGGGAAGGTGCTCCAGAACCGCTGCCAGGCGGACGATGTTTTCATAACTTCTTTGTCTGGCCAGAGCCGCAGTCTTGCCTTTACGGGCCTTGAGCGGATCGAGATAGTTTCTGATGTCCGCGAAGATGGCTTGCTGGGCCCCTTGATCCAGTCCGCCTGCGACCCGACGCCAGAAGGTCCACCACTCGGCCCAGTTCTGGATCACGTTGACGAACTGGAGGCCCTGGGGATAGAGAGGCCAGACCTGTTCGATCCGCCAGTCATCCAAGGGATAGCCGAAACCCGGTCGCAGACAGAATCCGGTGAGGCTGAACCAGCTCCGCTCGTGCTCGGCGCTGCGACGGCGGAATTTACGTCCTTCCAGGAGGTTGTCGGTAAGTTCACGCAATAAGGGGATGTCCCAACGATGACGAGGTCCCAGCAGATTTTCCAGCTCGCTTCGCAGGGCCTTGACCAATTTGGGCGAGACCTTCCTGGATTTTTTTCCAAACACCTGGGCAATCAAAGCCTGGGCATCGGCGAGATGGGGATGTGAGGCGTCCTGAAGGGAGTGGTGAGTGATTTGCCGCCTCAGCTCGAATGCCAGATGCCAGCGTTGCTGTGGATGGTTGCAGGAGACGCAATCCAGTTCCAGGGTCCCTATTTCGGTCAGCCGGGCCGCCAGATTGACCTGGATCTCCCGTTGCTCGCCAGCCTCCAGGGCAAGGGCCAGCGGTGGGAGTGGGATGAAATGCTCCTCACGGATATCGACGATATCGCCAGGCTTGTGATCCTTATCATCGGTGGAGGAAACCAGATGAAATCTGACTGGCTGGCCCAGCCTCAAGGCGAACACCCGGTCTTTGAGGACGATTTCCTGCTGTTCATCGGTGCCGCGGGGCAGCAGGCATAAGCCTTGGGTCTGACCATCCCCGCCTTCGATCACGAGAAAAAAACTGCGCGCCGAACCCCCGCCGATTTTTGCCTGGTAACCCCGGCGGGCAAGGAGGGAGCCTACCGCGCCCGCCGCGACGGCGAAATCCGGATGAGGGTTGTCCAGTGCCACCAGAGGTTCCCCCCGCCATTGAGCGAGTACCTCGAGAAGCCTCTGGGTGATCAACGGGCTCATGAACACCCCGCCGTTGAGCAGGATGGCATCAGGAACCGGTGGGGCATCAGTATCGGCGAGGGAATTGCTGGCCACCCGGCCATGCTGGTTGAGGAAAGCGGCGATGTGGCGGGTGACCGCAGGATCGCCGACATAGGGCAGACCGAACTCCACCAGGCCGCTGCGGATGCTCTGGGGATGATCATTCAAGGCTATCCTGGGAAAGAATCCATCCAGAACGATCTTGCGGACTTCCTCGCGTCCCAGGGTTACCGAGCGGGCGCCGCCAATTAGGCGGGTGCCGCTGCCAAGCAAGGTGACAGTGGCTTGGGGGGGTGCCTCTTCAGCCAACAGGCGTTCCTTGGCCACGCGGCATTGTTCGATCAATTGGGAGAAATCGGCGGTGGACAACTTCTGTTCCTGATCCAACAGACGCTCTTCCACCAAGTGGGCAAGCATCAGGTCAATGTTGTCCCCCCCCAGGAGAAGATGTTCCCCCACGGCAATCCGGGTCAGGACCGGGTCCTGCTTGCCTTCCTTCTCGATCCTGATGAGGGTGAGATCGGTGGTACCGCCCCCCAGGTCCACCACCAGGAGCAATTTGCAGGAGGTGAGCATTTGCAGATCGTCGCGATGGCGGTAAAGCCAGTCGTAACAGACTGCCTGAGGCTCCTCGAGGAGCCTGATGTTGGCCAAACCCGCCAGCCTGGCGGCTTCGACCGTCAGCGCCCGGGCGGATTCGTCGAAGGAGGCTGGGATCGTGATCACCAGTTCCTGGGCTTCCAGGGGGTGATCCGCAAAGCGATAGTTCCAGGCGCAGCGAACGTGCGCCAGGTAACTGGCCATCGCGACGAGCGGGGAGACCCGGGGGATTTCGGTGGCGCTTCCCCAAGGCAGGATATCGGCGGTCCGGTCCACGCCACTGTGACAGAGCCAGCTCTTGGCACTGACCACCAGACGGCCCTGGCTTTTTGCGCCCAGTTGGCGTGCCAGTTCGCCGATGATGGCATCGGGCACCGGATCGCCGATCTCCAGGGGCGGCCATGGCAGCTGCAGCGCATCGACCGTCAACTCCGCCGGGGCGGGATGATAACGGACCGAGGGCAGGAGAGGGCGGGCAGCGATTTCCCCCGGGGCAATCAACTGGGGGATGGCAAAGCGCTCGATAGGCGTCCCTGATCCTTTTGTCAGGTCGGTATAGGCCACCACCGTATGGGTGGTGCCGAGATCGATCCCGACCAGAAAAGCGGCATGGTTTCCCACGGGTTACTTTTTGAAGGGCCAGAAACCGGCTTTGTTGTCGTTTTCTTCGCTATTGTCTTGAGGGGGTGAGGGGGCAGTTTCATCCGTCTCCTCGGCCTGCTCACTTTCACCTGGCGCTGTTTCTGCCACGGGTGTCTCGGGGCCGGTGGCCGGCGGTGGTTCGGGTGCTGCCGCAGGTTCGGGTTGTGACGTCCCGGATTGCTCCTGATTGCGAACTTCGAATTCGATCTTCCAACGCTCTCCAGAATCCTTGGCGACGGCTTCCAGGCGCAGAGTTCCGACCTCGGTATAGGTGGCTGCCAATTGGACCGGCACCACCTCACCGGGATTGTGGTGTTCGGGGGGCAGGTTCACTTCGATTTCGGTCAGTTCCTCGATCTCGTCACTGAACCATTGATCGAGCAGGGCACCGACGGGATCATCGCGGCGCACGGTCGAGGTGAAGAAACGGAAACGTACCGGTTCCCCGACCACCAGCCCGAATTCATAGGGGGGCAGAGGGGCCTCGGTGCCCTCTTCCATGCCGAACGGAGCGACACACAGGAGCCGGATCGGGGGTGGGAAGCCGGGAACCGCCGGCATCGCGCTTTCGACTCCGACATAATAGGCCGCCGCGGTGCCCCCTCGGATACGGACCCCGCCACCCTGGCGCACATAACTGTAATACGAGGCTCCCCGGGCCACTGCCAGATCCAGGTCAGCCCCTTCCAGCAGCCGGGCGGGTGCGGCATCGTCGCTGGCCAGCCAGTGATTGACCACTTCCAATATCCGCTGCGCCAGGGTTCCGGCCTTGAATACCCCTCCATTGAGCAGAATCGCAGAGGGATGGATGAAGCGGGCGTTGGTTGGCAATGAAACCCCTTCCAGTTCATCCACGGCGCGTACCTGGCGGCTCAGGAAATGGGCCAGATGGGCGGTGATTCGCGCATCCTGGGCATAGGGCAGGCCAAGGGTGGTGAGACCGGTGCGCGGGCGGGAGATCGGTTTCTCCTCGATCTCCAGCTGGGGGAAGAAACCTTCGATCAGGGTTTGGTTGACCTCGTCCCGCGTCAGGTCTGTGCGCAGAGTCCCACCGATCAGCTGGGAGCCCCGGCTGGGGACGACCACTGGCGTCCGATCGAGATCGGCATCGGCCAGCAGCTTTTCCTTGGCTTCCCGACAGCTGTGGGTGAGCGCCTGAAGCTGCCAAGGGTCGAGCATCTTTCCTTCCTGCTCCAGCTTCATCTTGACCACATAGGCCAGGGCCAGGTCCATGTTGTCGCCGCCCAGGAGGATGTGATCGCCCACCGCCACCCGGTTGAGCTGCAGATTGCCATCCTCTTCGGTCACCGCGATCAGGGACAGGTCGGTCGTACCGCCACCCACGTCCACCACCAGAATGATGTCGCCAACCTTGACCTGTTCGCGCCATGTTCCCTCGGTGCGCTGGATCCAGCTGTAGAGTGCCGCCTGGGGTTCTTCCAGCAAAATGGCATGGCTCAGACCCGCTTCGCGGGCCGCTTCGGCAGTCAGTTCCCGAGCCGCGGGATCGAAGGATGCCGGAACCGTGATCACCAGCTCCTGCTGGTTCAACGGTTTATCCGGATGATGGTGGTTCCAGGCATCGCGGAGATGCTCCAGATACTCGAGGGCTGTCCGGTAAGGGGAGATTCTGGTGACTTCCTCCGGCGCTTCGATGGGCAGGAAGGCGTCTTTGGGGTTGACGCCGGCATGACAGAGCCAGCTTTTGGCGCTCGAGACCAGGCGGATGGGGGTTTTGCTGCCCAGTTCCCGGGCCAGTTGTCCGACGATGTGAGCGACGTCCTCGCGCCACGGCAGGACCTTGTCCTCCGGCCTCAATTCTTCCGGATGGGGCAGATAGAGAAAAGACGGCAGCTGGCCCTTTTCCTCCACCTCCCCCGGTGCGGTCAATTGGGGGATGCCCATGACTTCGACCGGTGCCTGATCCCGGTCGCATTGCTCCAGATCGACCCAGGCGACCACGCTGTTGGTGGTTCCCAGGTCGATACCCACCGCGTAGCGTCTTTCTTCACTCATAATTCCACCTCGGCAGGGGCCAGGATGTCGGCGCGGTGACCTTCGGACAATTGCGGCAACTTCACTTCCGTGGCGCGCCAACCACGATGCACCAGCACTCCCTGAAACGGTGGTTCGCCGACGATATTGCCGGTCAGGCGGACTTCGGCAGGATCGAAGCCCTTGGGCAGGGTGATGCGGCTGCCCTCCGTTTCAGTGCGCACCGGCCCGATTTCGAAGTGCTCGTCCAGCACCTTGCGGCAGCCTCCATGGACGATGCGGGCAGCGGCGCCGATACCGGCATCCGAGTAGGATGCGATGTCCTCTTGAAGAAAGTCGATCAGCCTGGCCTCGTTCTGGAACAACCCCAACAATTGGAGGGCCGCATCCGGTGTGGGTTCACGCAGGATCACCGGTTTGGGTGGGGGAGCGGCCGGGGCCGGTTTCTCTTCCACCACTGTGGCGGGCCCGGCTGGTCTGGGCTTTTCGGCGCTGACAGCCGGTTTGGTTTTGACCGTCTCCGAAGCGGCGGGGGTTGCCTGGCGGCGGAGGAGAGAGATGACCACGAATGTCAGAACCATCACCAGGAGAAAAAGAAGGATGAAAATGGCAAGGGCCAGGGCCAGATGCAGGGCATCCAGGGTCTGCGGCAACTGGGACAGATTGATGTTCATGGGGCCTCTTCTTCGGGAATGATGAATTTTTTATGTTTATCGTTATAAGGGGACAAATTGAATAGCGAAATTGTATCACTCAACGGCTTTGGCTGCCTTCAGTTGTGCCTCCATACTCAAAACATTGCGTAGCACGTAGCGGGCCGCCTGAGTGCGTTTGCGCTTCAGGTAGCGGTTGATGAGCCTTTCCGGGACCCCCTCGGAGGCAAACGCTCTGCGAATCGGTTCCAGACGTCGCTCACAGCGTCTGAGAAGCGCCTGGGTCTCGTGCCTGGAATCTCCTCCACGGTAGAGGTAGTGTCCCAGTTCGTGATCGATACAGCTGAAATAGTCCCGGGTCGTCTTCATGGCGGTTTCCCGGGTCTGCACGGACAGAGTGCTCGGATGCCAGCTTTTTGTCTGCTCCGTGGTCGCCTGCGCCTCAACCGGTTTTTTTTCTTCGGTGGTGGAGCAGCCGGCAAGGAATGTCAATACGCAAAACAAAGCAGAAAAGACTCTCATCTCGAAACTTACCTCCTGAAAATTGATTCACGTCTCCAGTTTTTCTCAACCCGTCGTTGAGGAAGAATGTATGGCAAGGAGGGCTTTTTGGCAAGAGAGGCCCGCCGTGGTTCCCGGGAACTGGCGATGGATGCCCCCCGCATGGGGGAACAAATATCGCAAGTAGATTCAGTTTTCCGCAAAAGAATGGCAGCCCTCAGCGATTCGATACACCGCACCAAAAGGCATGCAGTACCTGAGAAAACGGCAAATCTGGATTATAATACCCGCCCTGATTCGCAACCCATTTCAAGCGAAAAGTAACCTTCATGACAAGCTACCGCATAGAGCCTGACCAGGATTACCGAGACCAAAGCCTCCGGCAAAATGAGGAGTTGAGCCCCGAAGCGCTGGCCGAAGATGCCGTCAGGCATTATGACGACTGCTATCGGGACTATCTGGCGGCTTGGTGCAATCGGGATAATCTGGCCTTGCACTATGGCTATTGGGACAGCGTCGAGCCGTACCAGCATCATCAGGCCCTGCTGAACAAAAACCAGGTCCTGTATGACAGGGCCGGCATTGAAGCCGAAGACAAGGTTCTGGATGCCGGCTGCGGTATTGGCGGCAGCGCCATCTGGATGGGGAGGGAGAAGGGCAACCACGTTACCGGCATCACCATCAGCCGGAAACAGGCGAATTATGCGCGCCAGCATGCCAAACGCCATGGTGTGGCCGCCAAGGTGGATTTCGAGGTGGCCGATTTTTGCCGGACACCGTTCGATGACCAGTCGTTCGATGTGGTTTGGGCACTGGAAAGCGCCTGCCACGCCCTGCACAAAGGCGATTTTCTGCAAGAAGCCTGGCGGCTGCTGCGCCCCGGCGGGTGCCTGGTTGTCTGTGACGGTTTTATATTACAGCGGGAATTCACCCCCCACCAGTGGCAGGCGGTGGTGACCTGTCTGAATGGTTGGGCTGTCCCCAACCTGTGCTCTCGCGATGAGTTTTCAGGCTTGTTGGAGGGGCTTGGTTTTAACGCCATCACGATCCATGACATCACACCGCAAACCTTACCCTCGGCCGACTACATGTACAAGGTCGCCCGACGGTTATATCCTGTACAAAAAATCAGCCAGTGGCTGGGGCTTCGTTCCAGGGCACAAACGGCCAATTATTATGTCGGATTGGCGCAGCATCAGTTGTTTGAGGAAAAACTGACCGAATACCTGATCTTTACCGCGCAAAAATAAAGCACGTCGCATAATCCATTTGTGTGTACGGATGGATCAGACCACTTCAGTATGGAGTTACGCATATTGTCCAGACAGGGAAAGGGAGCCAACAGATATTGCTTCATGCGGCGGCTGGCAAGTTGTCGCGTGATAAGGATTTGGATGCATGAGATCCCTTTTTCAAGGGAGCATGCCTGTTCAATAAGCGTGTCAATTACATTTCGCGCAGCCAATAAAAACTGAAGCTCGGTATCACGAGGGTATTGTTATAAATTTCAGGTTGCTGACGGGTGTGTAAATCGAACAACTGTCCTTGAGCGTAACTTCCCCAGCTGGGTACATCATCCAAGTCCAAGTTTTGCGGTTTATCGTTAAAGTTAGCCACCACCAGGACGCGGTAGTTCGATTTTTCAGGATTGAAGCGACTGAATACAAACAGGTTCGGATTACCCACATCCACCAGTTCACGGTTATTGAAATCCGCAAAGGCATTGATTTCTTTGCGGATGGTAATCATTTTTTTAATCCCACTGAATATCTCGTATTCAACCGTGCCCGGGCTATACCGTTTTTGAGCTTTTTCCCAATCTATTTGGGGGCGATGTACCCAGCGATTATCATTGACCTTATCCGGATCATTCAGGTAGGAGTCGTCATTCAGAGTGCCGATTTCGTCCCCATAGTAAAGCAAGGGGATCCCGCCGAACGAAAGAATAATACTGTTTAGCAATAGAATCAGTTTAACGGCATTCTCTTGCGCTTTGATATCACCCGATTCAATCGCATACTGCAACCCTACCAGAGAGGCTAATGAACCTGAAATCCGAGAATCCCCGGTTTTGAGGTTTTCGGCGAAAGGCAAGCCCCTTGCGTGGGAGTTGTCGAAACGTCCGGTTAAGTAATCGATTAAAAAGCGTCGGTGAGCCTGCGGTTCATAGCCCACCTGAATAATATCTTTATCGTCAAACCCCAAGCCGATGTCATCATGACAACGAATATAATTAAACCAGGTCGCCCGCTCTAACTTGCTTGGAAGGTTTTTGATTCCCTGGGTCAGCAGCCTCGCGTTTTTGGTCGCCACCGCATCCCAAAGCAGGGCCATCAAGGTGGCGTTATAAGCAATCTCACACTCTTTGGCAATGACCGCATCTTCACCGAAATACTTGGTCACTTCAGAAGGGGCCACAATCGCTTCCGCAATAAAGAGGACGCCTGGCGCGGTCACCTGACAACAGTCCTTCATCAACTGTAATATCAGATGTGCTTCATGTTCGTTCTGGCAGGTACCGCCAAGCTTTTTCCATAAAAAAGCCACAGCGTCCAAACGCAATATATCCGCTCCCTGATTGGCCCAATAAAGGATCACATCGAGCATTTCAATAAACACGGCAGGGTTGTTATAGTTCAGATCCCACTGATTGTGATTGAACACGGTCATGACCCAGCGCTGCATTGTTTCATCCCAGATAAAATTGCCCGGCGCAGTTTCAGGAAAAACCTCCAGCATGCTTTCTTCAAACATATCCGGGATATTGCGAGATTCAAAGGTGTAATAATAATCCTGGTAAGTCGGGTTTCCTTCCCGGGCTTTTTGCGCCCACTCATGCTCATCGGAGGTATGATTTAAAACCACATCCAAAGCCAACAGCATTTCGCGTGAACGCATTTCCTTTGCAAGGTTTTGCAGATCTTCCAGCATCCCGGCGCGTTCGTCCACTTCAAGGAAATCACTCACTGCATAGCCGCCATCACTCTTCCATTTCGGGCACTTCATAATCGGCATGATATGGACGAGGTTAACGCCAAGCTCTTGAAGATAGGTTAAGTGGTCTTGCATGTCTTTCAGGTTTTCTGCAAACCCGCTGACATATAACGCCATGCCCACCCATTTTTGATGAAGAAACCAGTTATGATCCCGCTCACGTTCTAAATCCAGCTGTTTTAGTTCCTCCGGGCGTCTAATGTATTTATTCGCCATGGTTTCAACCAACTTTTGTGCCTGCTGGTCAAAGTCCGGCCGATTCCCATACAACCTTGCAAACAAACCGTGAATTGCATAAAAGTTTGCGCCTAGTCGGGTATAAAAGTGACGTAGATCTTTTTTATAAATATCCGGTTTGATTCGGTTCAGAATATCGTTTAAAAGTGAATGGGATATTTGCTCGTACATAGGAAAAAACTACAGTAATGGATTTAGCTGTTAGGGTATTGCGAGT
>Ga0114931_10001979_pt1 | contig 26136 bp, 30 predicted proteins | sample 2SBtaG_FD_89579 | JGI IMG/M metagenome (GOLD analysis project Ga0114931, IMG submission 89579) | Deep subsurface microbial communities from Kolumbo volcano to uncover new lineages of life (NeLLi) - 2SBTROV14_V59a metaG | ecosystem: Environmental > Aquatic > Marine > Volcanic | place: Kolumbo... | reverse complement strand
GCGGCCGGCACCGGAAGGCGGCCCAGCTCCACCGCGTCGCGCGGGCCGAATGCATACGGTTCGTCCGGCAACACGATGACCTCGGGCGCCGCCGCCACGATCTTCTCCTCGCTGACGAGGGGATAGCGGCGGTCGCCCGCCTCGGCGAACACGTTGTCGGCCCCGCACAGGTGCAGCAGATCGTGCGCGTAGGTGTCCGCGCCCACGGTCATCCACGGCTCCTTCCAGATGGGGCAGAAGGTGCGCGGCCGCCGAGCGGGCGCGTCGGTCGCGGCAGCCTCGTAGGCCCGGCGGACGGGCTCGAGCACGCGCTCGCGGCGCTCCGTGTCGGCGCCGAGCGCCGCGATCTCGGCGAGCAGCGCGACGCCGTCGGCCACCGTGCGCGGGTCGGTGAGCCAGACGCGGAGCCCGGCCGCCTCGAGGCGCTCGACGTCGCGCTTCCGGTTCTCCTCGCGGTTCGCGATCACGAGGTCCGGCGCGAGGGCCTCGATGGCGGCACGGTCCGGCGTCTTGGTGCCGCCCACCTTCGGCAGCCCGCGCACGCCGTCCGCCGGGTGCACGCACCACTGCGTCACGCCGACGACGCGGTCGCCGAGACCGAGCGAAAAGAGGGCCTCGGTGAGGCTCGGAACGAGCGACACGATGCGCCGCGGCGCGCGGTCGGGGCGGTCACGCCGGGGCGGCGGCTCAGTCGAAGGCGACATGCAACACGCCCTCCACGAGACGCGCCCGCTTCACGCGATGACCCGAAAGCGACGTGGGGAGCGCGATGATGCGGGTCGCGTCGCGGACCCGCACGATCAACTCGTCGCCGCGCAGGGCGAGGTCGATCTCGTCCTTGGATGCGCCGGGAAGGTCGATGTCCAGGGTCGCGCGGCCCGCGCGCTTGCCGAACCGGATCGGCTGCGACGTCGACAGTACCGCGGTCGGATCCTGCTCCGCCCAGGTCTCGCGGCCGAGCGCCGCGAGGTCGTCCAGGCCGCGGAGCTCCCGGTCGCGCAGCGGCACCGTGAAGCGCGGGATCGGAAACGAGGCGTCGATCGCCGCGAGTTCGGCGCGCTCGCGCAGGGCCCAGCGCGAGAAGAAGCCGCGGGCGGCCTCGGGCGTGAGCACGCGGTTGACCATCACCGCGTCGGTCGCGATGCCGTGGAGCGAGAGATAGGAGAAGGCCCGACGGCTCTCGGCCACGACCATGCGCGCCGGATTCACGACGAGGCGCGCGGTGGTGCGGGTGCCGTCGGCCAGCAGCCGGCGCGTGGCCTCCACCTCGCCCACCAGTCGTTCGATCGCATCGAAGACCGCGTCGTCCGGCACGATGCTTCCCGCGCGGAGGTTCGCCAGCAGCGGCCGCACCGCGCGCGCGCCGCGGCGTTCCATCTCGAAGAAGTGCTCCATGAACAGGCGCAGCGCGTCGGGGAAGCGCAACATCCGCAACGTCGCCCCGGTCGGAGCGCAGTCGACGATGCAGCAGTCGGTCTCGCCGGTCGCCTCCACCTCGTGGATCGCGCGCAGCGCGAGGAGTTCCTCGAGCCCGGGGAAGGTGAGGAGCTCGTCGGCCACCAGCGGATCCGCCTCGTCCTTGAGCAGGCCGCGCAGGAACGCATGGATCTCGCTCCAGCGCTCTTCGAGCTCGTCGAGCACCGAGACCTCGCGGGCCACGAGACGTTGGGCGATCGGGGTCGCGCCCGCCCCGATGCGCTGCCCGAGGGCGTCCCCCAGGTTGTGTGCCGGATCGGCCGAGAGCAGGAACGTGCGCTGGCCGCGTCGGGCCGACTCGAGCGCGGTCGCGATGGCCAGGCTGGTCTTGCCGACGCCGCCCTTGCCCGTGAACAGGATCGTCCTCATCCGGACGTCCCGCGCGGACGGTCGAGGTCGACCTGCAGCGTCCCGTCGCGTAGTCGCGCGCGCGCCAGCTGGTAGCCGGCGAGATGCCGGGGAAGCGGAAGCGCGCGCCGGCGACCGGGCGTGCGCAGCAACAGGTCGGCGTCGCGCTTCGCGACGTCGAGATCGTCCGGGGCGACGTGGGGCAGCGGCAGGTGGACGCACGCGCCGGTTGCGGTCGCCTCGAACCGGAGCCGGGGCAGGCGACACAGGACGGCCTCGGGCGGGCCACCCCCGAACAGCTCCCGGCCGTGGGCCGCCAGCGCCTCGGCCCCGATCACCTCGTCCTCCCGAAGCGCGCCCTCGAGCAACGGCAATGGCGTCAGGGCCTCGCGCAACATCGCGATCGTATCCGCCTGGCTCCGGGCCAGGTCCGCGAAGAACGCCTCCCCGGCGGCTGCGGGCGGCAGGATGCGGTTGACGACGGCTGCGTCGCAGGGGAGGCCGAACAACGAGAGGTCGGTGTGGGCGCGCAGCGCCTCCTCGGCGGCGAGCCGCTCCGGGGTCGCCACCAGCCGCACGTGTGCGCCCTCGCCGGTCAGCCATCCGCGCAGGCCGCCGAGATCGCGGTACATCAGGTCTTCGGCCTCGCGGAAGACCGCGGCTTCCGGGAGCGGGACCGCGACGAGATTGCGCGCCAGGGGCGTCGCCACCGCAGCCACGCCGCGTTGCAGGCGGAGCAGCCACCGCACCGCGCTCCGCATCACGTCGGGCGCCGTCAGCAGACGCAGCGCCGAGCCCGTGGGGGCGCAGTCGATCACGACCAGGTCGTAGCGCCCGACCCGGGCCAACCGGCGCGCAGCCAGCAGCGTCGTGATCTCCTCGGCCCCGGGCAGCAGCGCGAGTTCGTCGGCCACCATCTCCTCGATACCCTGGTGGCGCAGCAGGCTGACGAGGTAGCCATGGATGCGGCCCCAGCTGCGCTCGAGTTCGACCCGCGGGTCGATCTCCACCGCGTCGAGCCCGTCCGCGACCTCGACCGGGACGGGACCCAGGCGGCCCCGGCCGAAGACGTCGCCCAGGCTGTGCGCGGCATCGGCCGAGGCGACCAGCGTGCGCCGGCCCGACACCGAAGCGCCGGTGGAGCGCGACCGTTCGGCCGCCCACGCCGCGGTGGCCGCAGCCGTCGTGGTCTTTCCGACCCCGCCCTTCCCGGTGTACAACAGCCTCCGCACACCGGGAGGATACCGGTCACGCGGCGGCCGGCGCCCGGCGCCGCGGCGCCACCCGCGCCGGCGCTGCGGTGCCGCGTGCCGCGGGCGCGTCCAGCCCGAGCGCCGCGTGGGCCGCCTCGGTCCAGCGATGGTCGCAGCGCGGACACTGGGCCAGCAGCAGCCAGTCGCGGTCGATGACCTCGTCGGTGAAGACCTCGGTGAATCCGCAGACACGGCAACGGCTCACGGTGCGGCCCGCGGACGGGAACCCGGCCGGGAACGGGTTCACGGTCTCGTGGGCCGGGTGGGGGTTCGGGGTCTCGAAGGCTCGGAAGCGCATGGTCTTCTCCTCGTTCGTTCTTTGCTTCGTTGGATGACTCGTTCGTGGAGTGGGTCGCCGGGCGGGTCGGCCAGGGACCAGGCCCGGGCGCCCCTCCGGTGGCCCCGGGACTTCCTGTCTTCTTGGGTTCTTAGGGGGGGCAGGAAGTACCCGTGGCCGATGGATCCGGGCGCCGCGGGCCGGGGGGTGGCCCTTGGCGAGGATCATTGAATCGCGCCAGTGTGACGGTTCCGGTCACAGGTTTCGGTTTCTTTTCGCCTCGCGCCGGACCGCGGGGTGAGCGTGTGGGGCCCCCACTGGCCGCAACCGGGAAAGGGGATGGCGGTTCAGCCGTCGACGATGCGCGGCCAGGCGGGGTCGGGCACGCCGTCGCGCGCCGGCTCCACCAGGGCCGATTGGGTGCTCCGGTGCCAGGCACGGCTTCCGGCGGCCGCCGCGAGCGCTCGGACCGCGGCTTCGGCGTCCTCGTCGGCGACCGCCAGGCACGCGGTCAGCGCCACCGCCTGGTCCACCTCGAGCGCGACCCGGAGCGCATCGACCACACGCGTGTACGCGTCCTCGCCGAGCGCGGACGGCGCGAGCGTCGTCGCCCACAGCAGCCGGGAGCGCTCGAGCGCTCCGGCCCGCTCGCGCGCGACGTGGTCCGCGAGGGCAGCCCATCGCGCGGTATCGGGGTCCTCCAGCGCGTCGGCCACCGGGTGAAGCGCCGCGCCGCAACGCAGCCGCGGCCCCGCGAGCCGCGCCCACAGCACACTCTCCTCCTCGCATTCCTCCGAGCGATCGGCGGCCGCGGGAGGAGGCGCGGCCAACACCTCGAGGAGCGCGCCGAGGCTCGTCCCGAAGGCCCCGGCGAGCATCGGGATGGCCGACTCCGCGCCCGCGAGCAGTTCGGCGCCCGACGCCGTCATCGCGTCCAGCAACCGACGGGATGCGGCGAGCGGATCCCGGGCGGCCTCCGGGCCGAGGGCGGCCGTCGCGCCCGCCAGAGCACCGTCGGGATCCGCGGCGAGGTAGACGTGCCGGAACCAGGTACCGCGCCAGACGCCGGCGACCCACGAGGCCGCAACGAAGCCCGGGGGCGGCACGCCCAGACCCGACGGCGAGAGCAGACCGTCGAAGAACGCCAGCGGCGCGGCTTCCATCAGATACCGGAGCGCGTCGGCTTCCGGATCCGCCGGCGGCGCGCCCGCGCGCGCGAAGCAGCGCGCGGCTTCGCCCGCCTGGCCGGACGAGACGCCCGGAACCTCCGGCAGCCAGAGTCGCGGCATGGCGCCCCCATTGCTAGGCGAGCGAGAGCTCGACGCTGCCGGTGACGTGCGGACCGAGCGCGTTGGTGCCGGAGAAACCGACCGTGACCCGGCCCTGCTCGCACGCGGTGACGCTTCCCTCCAACACCATCGCGTCGCCGGGATGGTTGGGTGCACCGAGTCGGATGCGGAGGGCGTGGAGACGCGCCTCGGGCCCGGCCCAGTCCGTGATCCAGCGCGCGCTGATGCCGTTGGTGGTGAGGATGTTCATGAAGATGTCCCGGGAGCCGCGGGCGATGGCGAGGTCCCGGTCGTGATGGACGTCCTGATAGTCACGGGACGCGATCGCGCCGGCGACGATGAGCGTCGGCGTGACGTGGACCGTGCAGGGCGGGAGCACCTCGCCCACGGGGACGTCTTCCGGACGCCGTGTCCGCTCGGTGCGCGCCGCGCGGACCGGAAGGTCGCGCCGAACATCGGCGGCACCGCCCCCGGCGTCCGGTGCTCTCCCCGTCCCCGGCCGGAACTCGAGGATCCGGAAGCGCATGCGGCCGAGGGCCTCTCCCCGTGCGTCGGTGTAGTCGGTCACTGTCGTGACGAAGTGTCCGATGCCGAGGGCCGTCTCCTTCTCGGGCGAGACGTCCTCCACCACGCTTCGTCCGTGGACGAGATCGCCCAGGCGCAGGTAACGCGCATACTCGTGCTCGCTGTCGGTGGCGACGACCGAGGTGTAGCCGGCGGCGTCGAGATCGCGGTAGACCGCGCCGGACGGATCGTCGGGCCGCTCCGGGCGGCCCGGCAGGCCCGGCATCGTCCACGCGTTCAACATCGCGGGCGGCGCGACGATGCCGCCGTGGACCGACGCCGCCGCGGTGTCCGGGTCCGTGTAGACCGGGTTGCCGTCATCCATCGCGTCGCACCAGTGGCGGATCATCGCCTGGTTCACCGGGTCCCGGGCCACCTCCAGGTCTCCGGCCGCACCGATGCGGGCGCGGAGGCGTTCGAGCAACTCGCGGTCGGACATGCGCGCGAACGTAGCAGCGGCACGCAGCGCGCGAGCCGACTACGATGGCCCGATGCGCGATGCGATCCTTGCCGACACGGTCCGGGAGAGGCTCGGTTGAGTGGCCCGCCGGGACCGATGGACAAGCGCTGGTTCCGCCGCCGGTGGGAGGCCGGCAACGAGGAAGTCAGCGGCATCTGGAAGCTGCGCCGACGCCTCGCTGGAGCGATGCGTGTGGTCATCGAGCGCCTGATCACCCTCGACGCGCCGGAAGAGGAGCTCGAGGCTGCCACGACCCGGCTCGAGGAATACGGCGAGCGCCTCCGGCGGCACCCGCGGCGTCGGCGTTATGTCGGCTTCTCGGAGGCCGCGGTCGCCGACGGGGACCAGGAGGATGCGGAAGGCCGCACCGGCGGACACTTCGACTTCAGTCCCTTCATCGGGCGATCGAATCCGCTGGCGCCGCCGATCCGCATGAGCCACGACGAGGACGGCACGGTCTACGGACACGTGACGTTCGGGAGCGCCTACGAAGGGCCGCCCGGATGCGTGCACGGGGGCTACGTCGCGGCCGGCTTCGACGAGGTCCTCGGCTACGCGGAGACGTTCACGGATCGTCCGGGCATGACCGGTACGCTCCACGTCGTCTATCGGACGCCGACGCCGCTCCACGAGGAGGTCGTGTTCCGCTGCAAGGCCGATCGGATGGAGGGACGCAAGATCTTCGTGTCCGGCACCCTCCACGCGGGCGAACGGCTATGCGCGGAGGGCAGTGCGATCTTCGTGGGCATGAAGCAGGGCGTCTACGCCGACCTCGTCGCGCAGCGGGCGACGCAGCAGGGTGAAGGCTGACTCGCGATGCGGCCGCTGGTGTTCGGCGCTGGCGCGGTCGGGATCGGGCTCGCGAGCGCACTGCTCGCCGCGGGACATCGCGTGCAGCTCGTGGCGCGTGGCGAGACCCGCGACGCGATCGCGGCGAACGGGATCACGCGGACCGGGATCCTCGGCGCGACGCACCACGCCCCGGGCTCCTTCGATCTGGTCGGAAGCGCGGCCGAGGCGCGCGACGCCGACGTGGTGCTGGTCTGCGTCAAGAGCTTCGATTCCGCGGCGGCGGCCACGGCACTCGCGGAGGCCGGGGAGCGGATCGATCCCGGGGCCCCGGTGGTCTCGTGCCAGAACGGTTGGGGCAACGCGGCGTGCCTCGAGCCCGTGTTCGGCCGGGAGCGCGTCTTCTGCGCCAGCATCCTGACCGGGTTCCGCCGCCCCGCCCGGCACACGGCGGACGTCACCGTGCACGCGGTCCCGATCCGGATGGGAAGTCTGTCGGGTTCGGCGACGGACGCGATCGAACCGCTCTGTGCCGCGATCACGGCCGGTGGCATCGCGTGCGAGACCACGGGCGAGATGGCCGCCGAGATCTGGGCCAAGCTGCTCTACAACGGCTGCCTGAACCCGCTGGGCGCGCTGCTCGGCGTCCCCTACGGGGTCCTCGCGGAGCGCGCGGACACGCGCGCGACGATGTCGGCGCTGGCCCACGAGACCTTCTCCGTGCTGCACGCGGCCGGCTTCGAGACCCACTGGCCGGCGGCCGACGTCTGGCTCGCGCACTTCTACGACGTGCTCATCCCGCCCACGCGCGCGCACGAGTCCTCGATGCTCCAGGATCTCCGTGCCGGACGTCGCACCGAGATCGACGCCCTCACCGGGGCCATCGTCGCGCTCGCCGACCGGCATGGACTCGGGGTGCCGGAGAGCCGCCGGTTGCTGGCCGCGATCCGGGCGGCCGAACGGGAGCGCCGGCCGTGAGTGGCCGCGCCGGAAACGCCGCAGCGGTTTTCGCCCGACGCGGCGCCGAACGCGGTTGCCCGGGCGCGATCAGACCGGGAGATGCTCGCGCCCGAAGAGCGCCTCGAGCGTGACCCCGCGCGCCGCGAAGGCTTCGCGTGCGCCCTCGCCGCGATCGACCAGACAGAAGACGCGGGCGACCTTGCCGCCGGCGGCTTCGACGATTTCGAGCGCGTCGAGGGTGGAACCGCCCGTGGTCGTGGTGTCCTCGACGAGCGCGACCGACATCCCGGACTCGAAGCCCCCCTCGATCTGGCGAGCGAGCCCATGCTTCTTCGCCTCCTTGCGCACGAAGAATCCCCGCAGCGGCGTCGCCGGATCGTCGTGGCCCGCGGCCGAGAGCACGGCCGCGACCAGCGGCACGGCGCCCACGGCCATGCCGCCGACCGCGTCCACGCGGGCGCCCCGGGCCATCAACCCGCGCAGCACGAGCTCGCCCGCAAGCTTCTGGCCGAGCGGCCGCATCAACGTCCGGCGCAGGTCGAGATAGAAGTCCGACTTCTTGCCGCTCGCGAGCGTGACCTCGCGGCGCTCGAACGAGACGTCGAGGATCAGTTCGAGCAGATCGTGGCGCGCGCGGTCCCCGGCCGAGCGGACCTCTTCCAGGATCTCGCGCCGGCGGGCGTCGGGGTCGGTCATTGCTTGCGCACTCCCAGCATGAACTCGGCGATCAGTTTCGTGTGGAGTTCGCTGGTGCCCTCGCCGAACTCGAGCGACTTCGCCTCGAGCAGCAGGCGGCCGACCTCGTACTCCTCGGAGAGCCCGTAGCCGCCGTGGATCTGGATCGCATCGAACGCGTTGTCGACAGCGGCCCTGCTGGCCGTGAGCTTCGCGAGGCTCGCCTCCATGCTCGCGCGCGGGATGCCGGCGTCCTTCATCCGCCCCAGCTGGTAGACGAAGTGACGAGCCGCCTGCGTGCGTACGGTCATGTCGGTCACCTTCTGCTGGATCATCTGGAAAGCGCCGATCTTCTGGCCGAAGGCCTCGCGCTCCATCGCGTACGGGAGCGCGAGGTCGAGGCAGCGCTGCGCCTGACCGACGCAGCGCGCAGCCACGCTGAAGCGCCCGGTGTCGAGCGCGGAGCCCAGCACCGGAAAGCCCTTGCCGGGCGCACCCAGCAGCGCGTCGTCGGGGACGAAGGCGCGTTCGAAGTGGACCTCGGCCAGGTTGTCGCGCTTCAGCGTGCGCATCGGAAAGTCGCCGATCGTGATGCCCTCGGTCGTCTTCGGGTCCACCAGGAAGGCCGTCACGCCCTTGTGCTTCCTTTCGCGGTCGATCGTGGCGACCACGAAGAAGAGACCCGCGTGCGCGGCGTGGGAGATGAAGACCTTGGTGCCGGTGAGGGTGTAACCGCCATCGACCTTCTCGGCCGTGGTCGCCATGTTGCCCAGGTCGGTGCCGCCGCCGGGCTCCGTGAGGCAGGCCGAGCACAGGATCTCGCCGGCCGCGATCCCGGGCAGCCAGCGCTCCTTCTGTGCCTCGGTCCCGTGCCCCAGGATCGACCCCGCGCACAGCGAGTTCGCCACCGAAATGACCGAAGCCACCACCCAGTCCACGCGGGCGAGCTCCTCCATGATGATGCCGTAGGTGACGACGTCGCTGAACGAGCCCCCGTACGCTTCGGGGATCATCGGGCCCATCAGACCGAGCGGAGGGAGCTTCGCGACGAGTTCGGTCGGGTAGCGGGCCTCGCGCTCGTAGCGCTCCACGTGGGGCAGGATCTCCTTCTCCGCGAACTCGCGCACGGTGGCGCGGACCTGGCGCTGTTCGTCGGTGAGGTCGAAGTCGGCCAGGCGGTCGAGCGGGGTCTGCATCGGGGGTCCTCGTGGCGGGCGCCCACAGGCGGGGCCGGTCCAGGGACAGACTGTAGATTTTCGACGAGATTTCGCCTACTTTGCGGCGCCCTGCCCCGAGGAACCCCGCCATGCGCAAGAGCACCAAGCTCCCCCACCGCAACCGCAGCAAGACCTCGCGCCACCGGGCGAAGCTCAAGAAGAAGCTGCAGCGCAAGCGGCTGCGCAGCTCCGGCGGCGAGCGGAAGTACCACCGGTAGTCCCCGCGTGCGGCCGGGTTCGCATTCCGGCGACGGGCCGGTGGAGGCGAAGTAGAGCGGAGCCAGGCCTTCGAGTACGCGCCTCGCCAACCACGCGTACGGCACCCGGGTCCGAGCGCGTTCGAAGGCCGCAGCGAGCCATGAGCCGCAACCGGCCCGCCGCCGGAATGCGAACCCGGCCGCGCGCGGGGCCTAGCCGCTGATGGCGCGGGTGAGGTCGGCGATGCCGGCTTCGAGGGCGGCGTCGATCGCGCGCTCCCAGCCGGCCGCGTCGGGTGCCGTGGCCGCGTCCGCGGGGAACAGGATGGCTCGGGAGGAGTTGACGAGGCCCCCTTCGAGCCGGCCGTCCGGGCCGGGGACGAAGCCCGCGACGGCCGCGTTCGCGCCGCCTCCCTGCGCGCCATAGCCGGGAACCAGGAACAACATCCGGGGGAGGTGGGCACGAAGCGCGCGCGCGTCGGCGGGATGCGTGGCACCGACGACGGCGCCGACGCCGGACCAGCCTGTCTCGGGGCCGCGCAGGCGCGCGGCGCGTTCGGCGAGGGCATCGGCCAGCCGGAGATGGAGCGGCACACCGCCGGTCTCGCGGTCCTGGAGATCGTGGCTTCCGGGGTTGCTCGTCTTCACCAGCACGAAGACGCCGGCCTGCGCCTCGCCCGCCGCGTCGAGGAAGGGGTCGAGGGTCTCGAGGCCAAGCCACGGGTTCACGGTCAGCGCGTCGGCCCGCATCGGCGCGGTCTTGCGCAGGTAGGCCGCCGCATAGCCTTCGGCGGTCGAGCCGATGTCGCCGCGCTTCGCGTCGAGCAGCACGAGGAGGCCGCGTTCGCGGGCGGCCCCCATCACGCGGCCCAGCACCGCGACTCCCGGCGCGCCGAGTTGCTCGAAGAACGCGCTCTGGGGCTTCACGATCGCGACGCGCCCTGCGACGCGGTCGAGCACGGCCAGGCAGAAGCGCTCGACCGCGGATGCGGTCGCGGGCGCGTCCGGGGCCATGCTGCCCTCGCGGAAGAGTTCCGGCATCAGAGGCAGGTGCGGGTCGAGGCCGACGCAGAGGGGATGCCCCAACGTCCGGACCCGCAGGACGACGCGGTCGGCGAAGGCGTTGGACACGGCGGCAGGGTAGCGAACCGGTCGCGGCGCGATCAGCGCCCGAGCAGAAGCGGCGCGGATGGCTACGTTCCGCGGCCATGAGCGCCTTCGCGTACACGCTCCAGGCCCAGAGCGGAGCCGCCCGCGCCGGGGTCTTCGAGACGCCGCACGGCGCGATCGAGACGCCGGCCTTCATGGTCGTGGGCACCCAGGGCGCGGTGCGCGCGATGACGCCGGACCAGGTGCGCGCCACCGGCACGCAGGTCGTCCTCGGCAACACCTACCATCTGGCGCTGCGGCCCGGCGAGGGGCTCGTCGAGAAGCTCGGCGGGCTGCACGCCTTCATGGGCTGGCGGGGTCCGATCCTGACCGACAGCGGCGGCTTCCAGGTCTTCTCGCTGGAGAGCAAGGAGATCAGCGACCGTGGTGTGACGTTCAAGAACGAGGTGAACGGAAGCCGCATGGAGTTGACGCCCGAGCGCTCGATGGAGATCCAGAACGCGCTCGGTGCCGACGTGATCATGGCCTTCGACGAGTGCACGCCGTTCCCGGCGACCGAGAAGACGGCCGCAGGCGGCGTGCGCCGGACCCTCTCGTGGATGGACCGCTGCCTGAAGGCCCATGCGCGGCCGGACGAGCAGGCGCTGTTCGGAATCGTGCAGGGGAGCACGTTCCGGAACCTGCGCCGGAGCTGTGCCGAATCGCTCGTCGCCCTCGACCTGCCCGGCTACGCCATCGGAGGCGTGTCGGTCGGAGAGGGGCACGAGTTGCTATGCGAGATCACGGCCTGGGCAGCGCCCATGCTCCCGGAAGGGAAGCCCCGCTACCTGATGGGCGTCGGCCTCCCGGAAGACCTCGTCGCCTGCATCGGCTACGGCATCGACCTCTTCGACTGCGTGATCCCGACGCGCTATGCGCGCTCGGCCACGGTCTTCACCCGCCGCGGCCGCATCCGGCTGACCAACAAGCGCTACCGCCGCGACACCTACCCCATCGACCCCAGCTGCGAATGCGCAGCCTGTGCCCAGGGCTTCAGCCGCGCCTACCTCCACCACCTCTTCCAGGCCAACGAGATCACTTCGGCGATCCTGTGCGCCATCCACAACGTCCACTTCTACCAGCAGCTGATGCGCGAAGCGCGGGAGGCCACGCTGGCTGGACGTCATGCGGACTGGGCGGCCGGGTTCATGGACGAGTACGGGGGGAAGCCGAGATCGGGCTAGCGGCTGGCGTCGATCCGGCGCTCCGATCGGCCACGGAGGCGACGAGGGGGGCGCAGGCGAAGTCGAGCGCAGCAGGGCCATTCGTCTGTTCCCGGTATCCTGGGTCACCCGAGTGAAGCCCTCCAACCGGTGCCGATCAGGGGCGAGCCATGAGCCGGAGCCCACCCCTCCCCGCCTCCGTGGCCGATCGGAAGGCCGGGTCAGGGTTGGCCCGGCAGGCCCGATGCCGGGTTCGCCCGGACGCTCGGACGCTCGTTCACCCGCGCGTGCCAGGCGGCCAGGTTCGAGAGCCCGGCGTCGTACGGCAGCTCGACGAGTCTTGCGGCGAAGTCGATGACCGTCAGCGCGAGGATGTCCGCGATGGTGAAGGAGTCGCCGGCGATGCAGGGCGTCTTCGCGAGCGAGGCATCGAGGAAATCGTAGAACCGATGGGCGAGCTTCCGGTTCAGTTCGGCGGCCTCCGCGATCTGGTTGGGGTTCGCGCGCCTGGTGAGCGGCGAGCCGTGGATCCAGACCTGGCCCACGGCCTGCATGCCCTTGAGTTCGACGCGGCGGCTCCACATCTCGATGCGGGCCGTCTCTTCCGGGCCCTTGCCGAACAGCGGCGGCTCCGGGTGCAGCTCCTCGAAGTAGCGGCAGATCGCCACGGACTCGGCGATGTGCGAACCGTCGTCGAGTTCCAGCACCGGAATCCCGCCGAGCGGGTTCCGCTTCTCCAGGAATTCCGGCGTACGGCTCTCGCCGCGCATCACATCGACCATCTCGCAGGGGACCTCGACGCCCTTCTCGGCGAGGAAGATGTGGACGCGGCGCGGGTTCGGAGCCTGGGGAAGGGTGAAGAGTCTCATGCTGCTCCCTGGAGGTTGCGCGCGAACAATGCGTGGAGGCGTTCCCAATGGCGCTCGGCCGAGGGCTTGTCGTAGATGCCTTCGCGCTTCGGGAACGCGAAGCCGTGGTGGGCGCCCGGGTACCACTCGATCCGGTGGTTCACATCGGTTCCGGCCAGGTGCCGGGCGAGCGCGTCGATCTGTTCCTTCGGTGCGTACTCGTCGATCTCGGCGCACGCGAAGTAGATCTCGCCCCGGATCGCGTCGGCCTTCAGGTGCGGAGAATCGTCGCGGTCGGTCAGCAGGCCGGCACCGTAGATCGAGGCCGCGGCCGCGATGCGCTCCGGGTAGGCGGCCGCCACCGAGAACACGAAGGGACCGCTCATGCAGTAGCCGACCACGCCGATGGGCCCGGGCTTCGCGGCCGCTTCGCCATCGACGAAATCGAGCAGCGTCCGGGTGTCCTCGACCACCATGCCGTTGCGGAGCGTCCGCATCAGGCCGAACATCTCCTTCATGCCTTCCTCGCCTGGCTGCATGCGGAAGTCGCGGCGCTCCCGGTAGTACAGGTTCGGGAGCGCGACGAAGTAGCCGGCCGTGCCGAGCCGCCGCGCCATGTCGTGCAGTTCCTCGCGCTTTCCGGGCGCGTCCATGTAGAACAGGATCGCCGGATGGGGACCGCCCTCCTCGGGATGCGTAACGAAGGTGTTCATCTGGCCGGAGGAGGTGGCCAGGTCGATTTCCCGGTCGATCATCGGGGCTCCGTTCCGTGGGGCCGGAAGCGTAGCTCCGACGGCGGCGCCCCGGGGGCGGCGGGGCCGATTCCGTCGCGTCCAGGGCCGAAATCCGTCAAGATCTGCGCCCCATGGCCCTCCGCTGCGGAATCGTCGGCATGCCCAACGTGGGCAAGAGCACGCTGTTCAACGCCCTGACCGAGGCGCGGATCGCGGCCGAGAACTATCCGTTCTGCACCATCGAGCCCAATTCGGGCATCGTACCCGTGCCGGACGCGCGGCTCGGCGCGCTCGACGCGATCGTGCACGCGAAGCAGGTGATCCCGGCGACGGTCGAGTTCACCGACATCGCCGGCCTGGTGCGTGGCGCGTCGAAGGGCGAGGGGCTCGGCAACCAGTTCCTGGGGCACATCCGCGAGACGGCGGCCGTCGTGCACGTGGTGCGCTGCTTCGAGGACGCGGACGTCACCCACGTCGACGGCAGCATCGATCCGATCCGCGACGTCGAGACCATCGAGACCGAGCTCAGCCTCGCCGACCTCGAGACCGTGCAGAAGCGCCACGATCGCGCGGCCCGCGCGGCCCGGGCCGGGAAGGCCGAGGACAAGGCCGAAGCCGCGTTCTTCGAGGCCCTGCTGGCCCACGTGGCCGATGGGCGGCCGGCGCGCGCGTTCGAGGTCCCGGATGTGCACGTGAGGGCGTTCCGCGAGTGCTTCCTGCTGACGGCGAAGCCCACGCTCTACGTCGCGAACGTGGACGAGGCGGGTCTCTCCGCGGGCAACGCGCACGTGGACGCGCTCGAAGCACACGCGACCGCGGCGGGCGCCACGGTCCTGCGCGTCTGCGCCCGGACCGAGATGGACCTGATCGACCTCGACCCGGAGGAGCGCGGCATGTTCCTCGAGGAACTCGGGCTCGAAGAGCCGGGGCTCGACCGCCTGGTCCGCGCCGCCTATCGACTCCTCGACCTGATCACGTTCCTGACCGCGGGCGAGAAGGAGGTGCGTGCCTGGGAGATCCGCCGCGGTACCCGGGCGCCGCAGGCCGCGGGCACGATCCACACCGACTTCGAGCGCACCTTCATCCGCGCCGAGATCATCCCCTTCGACGCGTACATCGCGTGCCAGGGCGAGGCCGGCGCGAAGGCGGCCGGAAAGATGCGCGTAGAGGGCAAGGAGTACGAGATGCAAGACGGCGACGTGACGCACTTCCGGGTGGGTGGTTGATGCCGGACGCCGTGCTCGAAGAGATCCTCGCCCGCTACACCGCGGGCCCGAAGACCGGTGTGTTCACCGACGGCTCGTGCGAGGGAAACCCGGGTCCCGGCGGTTGGGGTTTCGTCTGGGTCGAAGACGACGAGATCGTGTTGGCGCGCAGCGGACACGACCCCGCCACGACCAACAACCGCATGGAGCTCCAGGGCCTGATCGAGGCCTATCGCGCGCTCCCGCGCGACGCCGAGATCACGGTCCACTCGGACAGCCAGCTCTGCGTCAACACCGTGAACCAGTGGGCCGCGGGTTGGGAGCGCCGCGGCTTGAAGCGCAAGAGCGGCCCGATCGCGAACCTGGAGCAGGTGAAGGAACTCTGGGCGCTCGCACAGGCGCACCCGCGCGTCCGGCTCGAATGGATCAAGGCCCACGACGGCACCCGCTGGAACGAGTACGCGGACGCCCTCGCCTCGAGCTGGCTGTCGCGCGCCTAACGTCGGTGCGGCGCCAATCGCGCCTGCTCGCGGATCCTCCGCACCAGCAGCCAGCCGAAGACCGCGGCCTCGGCCAGCGCCACCACCGGGTACTCCCACGAGAAGGTGGCGGGCTGCCGGATCCCGGTCGCCGCGAGTTCGGCGGGCGTCAGGTGCACGCGGAAGAAGGTGTGTTGGAGCCAGAAGAGCGGATCCCAGTGCGTGACCGGGTGTGCCCAGCCGGGCAGCACGTAGACGCCCAGGGGCAGCAGCGCGCAGAGTCCGATCAGGCCCGCGACGCCGTGGGCGCGGCCGCCCCTGCCCGGGAATGCCTCCATCACGAGGCCCGCCAACGGCACGGCTCCGGCGGCACCGACGAGGCCGGCCAGCAGCATCGGTACGGAACGGATCGGCGCACCGTGGACGGCCAGTACGATGCCCACCGCGGCGATTCCGGCCAGCAGACCGACGGGGGCGCGGCCCGCGCGCTCGCGCGCCGGACCGAGCCGTTCGAGACCGAACGCCACGCCGACCACGGCCACCGCCCCGACCGGGAGCCAGGACGCCAGGACGAGGGAGCCCGGTGCCGCGACCCTGGCGAGACCCGCGGCGATCGCGACGATACCGAGGGAGCGGAGCAGGCGGAACATGCGGGCGGACCCTCCATCTGCGCGTCATTGTAGGACCGGATCGGCCGCCCTCATCCGGGGTCGGCCGCGCGCGTTCTTCCCCGAGCGCCCGATCGAACGTCAGGCCTCCGTGCGCCTCTCGGACCGGCCGCCCTCCGGGTCGCGCTCGGGATCGTAGGCGTTCCAGAAGAGCACCTCGTCGACCGGCTTTCGCGGCGGCGTCCCGTACCGCCCGAGCGGCCAGCCGATCGGGATCAGGGCCGCAGTCGGGCAATTGGGCGGGAGGCCCAGCCACGCGTCGCACTCGCGGCCGAAGGCGCGGTGCAGCGTCGTCAGGCTGGCGCCGAGCCCGACCGCGCGGCAGGCGAGCAGGATGTTCATCACCGCCGGCATCAGGGCCTGGTTCTGCGTCTCTCCCCGCCGGGTCCAGCCCGCGACGAAGAGGTGCACCGGGGCCTCGTGGAGATGCTCCGCCAGGTGGATCGCAGCGCGTTGCATCTTCTTCTTTCGCTCCGGAAACGCGGGGTCCTTCCCGGCGAGTTCCACCGCGGGCCGGATGTACTCCAGGAAGACGGGCCGGTAGCGGTCTGCCACCCACTGGCGTCGCGCGGCGTCGGTGACCGCGATGAACTTCCACGGCTGCCGGTTGCCACCGCTCGGCGCGAACGTCCCCGCCTCGCAGACCTTGCGGATCAGCACGTCGGGAACCGGGTCCGGCTTCAGCCGGCGGATCGCGCGCGTGGTGCGGATGGCCTCGAAGAGCGGAACGTCCTCGCCCAGGGTCGCGACGTCGATGTCGGTCATGGAGGCAGGCTAGACTCGGGCGATGAGCGAAGCAAAGACCGTATCGGCCGGCGGGATCGAGATGTACGTCCACGACGTCGGCGAGGGCGACCGCGCGTTCGTCCTGGTCCACGGCTTCACGGGCTCGAGCGACGACTTCGTCGACGTGCTTCCCGCGCTCTCGGCCCACGGGCGCACGATCGCGCCCGACAACCGTGGCCACGGCGACACCACGAACCCGGGCACCGGCTACACGCTGGAGGGCATGTCGCGCGACCTCGGGGCCTGCCTGGACGCGCTCGGGATCGAGCGCTGCGATCTCCTCGGGCACAGCCTCGGCGGCATGATCGCTCTGCGCTTCGTCCTCGCCCATCCGGAGCGCGTGCAGTCGCTCGTGCTGATGGATACCGCGGCGCGCAGCGCGGACGGCATGACGTCGGACGTTCTGGCGGTGCCGATCCAGATCGCGCGCACCCAGGGCATGGCGGCGCTGGCGAAGTTGCTGCGCGCGGCCGGCCCGATGGCGAATCCGCCGGCCGGCAGCCCGCTCGCGCGGAGCATCGAGCGAATGGGCGAAGAGCGCTTCTGGAGCCGCATCGAAGCCAAGCTCACGAAGATGGATCCGGAGGCGTTCGCGTGTCTCGGAGAGACCCTGGGCACCCAGCAGCCCGTGACCGACCGCCTCGCCGAGATCGCCTGCCCGACCACCGTGGTCGTCGGAGCGAAGGACACGGCATTCCTCGAACCATCGAACGAACTCGCGGACGGCATCCCGGGCGCCACCCTCGCGGTGATCCCGGACGCGATGCACTCGCCCCAGTTCGAGAACGAACCGGCCTGGCTCGAGGCCATCACGGCGCACATCTCCCGCGCGCGCAGCTGATCCCGTGATGGCGGCCTAACGTTCGGGCACCCAGTTTCCGTGGAAGCCGAACGGAACGCGCACGGGCAGCTCGATCGTCGCCACCGGCTCGCCCAGGAAATCCTGCGCGTGCAGGATGACCACGTTCGCAGCGTCGCGCCGCTGGTCGTGGGCGTAGGCCATCAGCCAGCCGTCGTCCTCACCGGCCTCGTCGCTGCGGGGGACGAAGACGGGTTCCTGGTACTGGAGTCCGGCGTCGTCGCGATGCAGGGTCTCGCCGGTCCGCAGATCGTGCTTCAGCAGGCCGCCGAACGCGATCCCGTCACCGACCGCTCCGCAGTAGCCGTACCGGTAGGGCTGGCCGATCAGGCGCTCGTCGTGGCGCGGGAACTCCTGGCCCCGGTCCGAGAGCCGGCTCTCCTTCACCGGTCCCCCCTTCGGGTCGACGATCCAGCGGTCGAGGGTCGAACGCCCCTCGTTCGGCCCGTCGAGGCGGGTCGCGAACATCTTCGGGTGGCGCACCACGTCGAGAACCACGCGGCCGTCCGAATCCTCGTACGCGTTCATCGGGTGGAAGACGAAGCACGGATCGACGGCGTGCCAGCCGATGTCGTCCGCGGTGCCGTCGCGCGGCAGCAGGCCGACCCGGGTTCCGTAGTCGTCGTACCAGCGATACGGCAGCGGAATCCCCTGCTCGACGAGTTCCGGATCGAAGAGGACGGGCATGTCGAACACGATGAAGTAGTTCGGCGTGATCGCGCAGTCGTGGACCATGGTCTTGCCCGCGACCGGGATCTCGACCGTCTTGCGCACGCGCCCGTCCACGCCGACGACGTTGTAGTGCAGTGCGTCGAGCCCGGGGTAGTAGCCGAGGACGTGGAGTTCCCCGCTGGCAGGGTCGCGCTTCGGATGAGCCGAGAAGGGCCCGGGAAGGGTGCCGTCGAAGTCCGATCGCGCGACGGTGTCGAGCTCGTCGCTGAGTTCGACCGGGTTCCCGCCCGCTTCGACGATCGCGTACGTCCTGCCCGCGTGCGCGATCACGTTGGTGTTCGCGGCCCCGCCGCCTAGCTCGGTGTAGCGGGGACCCGGCGTCCCGGGCCAGCCCTTCGCCTCGCAGACCTGGTCGTCGCGGACGAAGCGGCTGCGGTAGGCCTGCGCCCGGCCATCGCGCAACCAGACGCCGTGCACCAGTCCACTGCCGACGAACCAGTGGTGGTTGGGGCCCGGCGGCGTGACCGGGTTCGGGCCGATGCGCAGCAGCCGCCCGCACAGGTCGACCGGGATCTGGCCCTTCACCGGGAGGTCGTGGGCCGTGGTCTCGTCCGCCACCGGGGCGAAGTTGCCGGAGAGGTAGGGAGTGTCGGTCATCGGTCGTCTCCTTCGAGTGCATCTCGGGGAACCCAGGTGGCCAACGCGGCCTCGAGGATCGAATCGAGCGAAGCGCCGCTGGCGGCGCCGAGCGCCCCCTGCGACCAGAGCGTCGCGATGCCGTGCACGAGCGCCCAGAGCGAGGCCGCGAGCGCGCGCGGTTCGCGACCCGGCGCGAACCCCGCCTCCTGTGCGGCGCGGACGTGGCGCACCAGCTGGTCGAAGGCCGCGCCGGCACTCCCGGTGTAGGCGGGCGACCCGGTGTCGAGGAGCTCCTGGCGGAACATCAGCGAGAACAGGCCGGGGTGGGCGACGGCCTGCGCGACGTAGGCCCGCGCCGCGGCCTCGAGCCGCCGGAAGGGCGACGAGGCCCCGGGGACCTGGGCGGCGGCCTTGTCGATCGCCTCTTCGAGCGCGCGGAAGCCGCGCCCGGCCACCTCGGACCGCAGCGCCGAGAAGGAGTCGAAGTGCCGGAGGGGGGCACCGTGCGAAACCCCGGCCCGTCGGGCGACGGCCCGCAGCGACAGACCGTCGATCCCGGCCTCCGCGAGGACCGCCTGCGCGGTCTCGACGAGACGTTCGGCGGATGCAGAGAGGGGGCGTGCCGGCATGTATACACTGTCTACTTCATTGTAGACAGTGTCAACCCCTTCGCCGCGACTCCTCGGGCGGCCGCGCGGACGGCTAGGATCGCGAGATGGGTGTGACGGGTGGAGTGCCGGCGATCCGGGCAGAGGGACTTTCGAAACACTTCGGCCGCTTTGCCGCGGTCGAAGACGTGAGTCTCGAGGTGATGCCGGGCGAGATCTTCGGCTTCCTCGGGCCGAACGGCGCCGGCAAGACCACGACGATCCGGATGCTGCTCGGGCTGGTCCGCCCGACCCGGGGGCGCTGCCTGATCTTCGGGCGCGACGTCGCGCGGGAGTTCAAGGCGGCGATCCGGAACGTCGGGGCCTTCGTCGAGGGGCCCGCCTTCTACCCGTTCCTCTCCGGGCGCAGGAACCTCCGCCTGTTCGGGACCCTGGGCGGAGGCGTTCCGGAATCGCGGATCGACGAGGTGCTCGAATGGACCGGGCTCGGCGGCCCCGCCGACGCGCGCGTTGCGAGCTACTCGCAGGGCATGCGTCAACGGCTGGGCATCGCGATGGCGCTGCTCGAAGACCCCCGCGTGCTCATCCTGGACGAGCCGACGAACGGACTCGACCCCCAGGGCACCCGCGAGATCCGGACGCTGATGGGACGCATCCGGACCGAGACCGGCACCTCGATCCTGGTCTCGAGCCACTTGCTGGGCGAGATGGAGCGCATCTGCGACCGCGTGGCCGTGATCGCCGGAGGGCGCATCCTGCAGCAGGGGACGCTCGACGACGTGATCGGCGAGGAGAGCGAGCGTGTCGAACTCCGGGTCCCGCGAGAGCAGGGAGAGCGCGCGGATGCCCATCTGCGCGAGCGCTTCGGGATCGACGTCCGGGCGTCCCGGCCGGGGCTGCTCGAGTTCGCGCGCGGAACGCTCGATCTCGCCGCCGTCAACCGCTCGCTCGTGGATAGCGGGTTCGACGTCTCGAGCCTCGTCCCGCGCCGCCGCAGCCTGGAGCAGGCCTTCGTCGCGCTGACGGGCGAGAAATCGAGCATCCGCTAGGTGCGCGGAGCCGAGAAGGAGCGCAGAACGTGACGGAGAAACCTTCGGCCGGGTTCGTGACGACGGTGGGCCGGCTGGTCCGGGCCGACGCGATCAAGCTCTCGCGCTACTGGGTGGTGATCGCTGGGTACCTCGCAATCGCGGTCGTCGCGATTCCGGGCGCGATCCTCTTCCACGCGGGCGAGGAGGCGATCAACGTGAGGTCGGCCTCGGGCTACGAATTCGCGTTCAGCCTGATGGTGCGCACGCTCGACTTCTCGAGTTCGATCCTCTTCGTGATGCTGTGCATCCTGTTCTCGATCGACATCGCCAATTCGACGATCAAGTACATCCTCACACGGCCGGTCACGCGCATCGAGATGCTGGTCTCGAAGTACGCGGTCGCGATGTGCATGGTGGCGATCACGATCGTGCTGCTGTGGGTCACGTGTCTCGGGGCCGGCGCCTACTACCATGGTCTCGGCGACCTGCGCGAGAACGACTACGTGCTCTTCAGCGCCGGCGTGATGATGCGCAACATCGCGATGGCGAGCCTGTTCCTGCTGATCGCGCTGGGCGCGCAGGCGTCGATGGCGGTGGCGATCTCGGCCTGGTCGAGCACCATGGGCGGCGCCATCATCATCGGATTGATCCTCTACACCGTGATCGGCGCCGTCGGCATCGTGCCCCAGACGCTGGGGATCGAGTTCGGCAGCGGTCCGGGCGCGGTCTTCGTGCCCTGGGCGGCGCTCTCGTTCACGCACCAGCTCGTGGTCCCGATGGTGATCCTGGACGACCTGCCGGCGGGCCTGCCGATCGATGGCTGGTGGACCGAGGAGATCCGCCGCCTCGTGGTCGTGTGCGGACTGACCGCGGCTTCCTTCTTCGGGCTGGCCGCGGTGCGGGTCCGGAACCGGGACTTCACGCTGTGAACCGACACGCCGTGTCCGCCGCCATCCTCCTCTCGCTCTCGGTCGCGTATTCGGCGGCTGGCGCCGGAGCCGCGGAGCCCGCTTTCGACGAGATCGCGCTCGAGTTCCCGGACAAGGCCCTCGACCGGATTCCGGTCGACGTCGACGACGACGGACTGCTCGACCTCGTGTGGATCTTCCATCCCGTCGACGATCCGGAAGCCTTCGGCCTGCGCACCTGCCTCCAGGGTTCGGTGCCCCGCTTCAGCGCGTGCTCGCAACTCGACCTTCCCGGCGAGACGCGGGCCTTCGACGTGGCCCCCCTCGACGCGGAGCCCGGAGCCGAACTGGTGCTGCTGACCCGTTCCGGTGCGCTCCGGAGCTCCTTCCGACACGGCGCCTTCGGCGCCCCGGTGGCGCTTCCGGGTGTCCTTTCCGCGCTCGGCGACACGGATTCGGTCGTGCCGCAGGCGCTGCGCTTCTTGTTCGACCTCGATGGCGACGGCCGGGCCGAAGCGGTTCTGGCGACACGGGGCGGGATCGACCTCCACCACTTCCTGGCCGACGGGAGCCTCCGCACCGAGACCCTCGCGAGCCCGTCGCACGTCGAGATCGCGCGGCACCGGCGCGAACTCGACCTGAGCGCCTTTCTCGGGCGCAGCTACGTGCCGCACGTCACGACCCACACCACGACGCCGGCCATCTTCGTGCAGGACCTGGACGCCGACGGGCGTACCGACATCGCCACGATCGCACAGAACCGGCTGCGGATCTTCGCGCAGGACGCCACCGGCGCCTTCCCGAGTGCGCCGACCGCCGAGATCGAACGCTCGGTCATCACCCCGGCGGAGAAGGAGAGCGGCTTCGCCGGCGAAGCCCTCACCTTCGCCGAGCTCGACGGAGATGGGATCATCGACCTGATCGTGCTCGAGTGGGGGAGCTCCGAGGAACGCACGCAGATGGACCGCCACGTGTTCCTCGGACGCGGCGGGTGGGAGTTTCCCGAGACCGGCGACCAGATCATCCGCTCCGAGAGCTTCTTCCCGAATTTCGAGATCCGGGACCTGAATGGGAACGGGCGGAAGGACCTCGTGGTCCCGTACTTCCACTTCGCGCCGAGCCAGGCGTTGAAGGTGGCCACGCAGAACGCGCTGCGGATCCAGCTCCGGCTCTTCCTGATGGGACCGGACCGACGTTATGCGCAGGATCCAGGAAAGGCCTTCGCCAAGGTCGACCGGCGCATCGTCCTCGACTATCACGTCGACGTGATGGGCCTGGTCTTCGGTGGCGAGGGTCGGCCGAGTTCGTTCGACCCGCTGCTGAGCCTGGCCCACGACTTCTACGGCGACGGCCTGCCGGACCTGGTCGTCGACGACGGAGACGACCACCTCGACTTCTACTGGGGAAATCCCGACGCGCGCTACGCGAAGCGGCCGGACCTCACGCTCGACAGGGAGTCGTCGCTCGACTCGAGCGTCGCCGACCTGAACGGCGACGGGCGCGCAGACATCGTGACCGCGCACGGAAGACGCATCCTCGGCTGGGCGGAGTCGAAGGAGCCCGAACGCTACGCGAAGACCAAGCGGGCCCGGAAGCGGGAGGCGAGGCGGCGCGCGCGCGCCGGGCTACCGACCCCGCCGGAAGCCGAGACCCGGATCGACGTGCTGCTGAGCCGGTAGCGCGCACGGGCGCTCAACGGAGCGTGGTCCCGCCGAGCGCCAGGATGCGGTCGAAGGCCCCCTTCTCGACCGGCATTACCGACAGACGCGACTGCTTCACGAGCGCCATCTCCGAGAGCTTCGGGTCGGCCTTGACCTGGGCCAGCGTCACCGGCTGTTCCAGCGGCTTGACCGGCGCCAGATCCACCACCACCCAGCGGTCGTCGTCGATCGTGGGGTCGGGATAGGACTCGCGCGTGACGCGGGCGACGCCCACCACTTCCTTGCCCTCGTTCGAGTGGTAGTAGAGCACGAGGTCGCCCTTCTCCATGGCCTGGAGGTTGTTGCGCGCGGTGTAGTTGCGGACCCCGTCCCAGTAGGTCGAGCCGTCCTCCACGAACGTGTCCCAGGAGTACTCGAAGGGCTCGCTCTTCACCAGCCAGTACGATCTCGCCTTCGCCCTGGGCCGGGATCCCGTCTGCTTGCGTTGCGCCATCGTGCTTGCCTCCCCGTCTGGAACGCACCCGAACCAGCTATGATCGCGGCCGAGCCGCGAGCAGGGGTAGCGAGTTGGGCGACGTCGTGCGAGAGGACCGCAAGATCGGGAACTGCACCGTCCTGTTCGGACGCGACGGCGGCAAGTACCCGGAAGGCAACAGCCTGCTCGTCCGCGGCGCCGACCAGACGCTGCTCGTCGACCCCTCGCTGGGCGTGGTCGCGCGCAAGGGGGCGCTGCCCGGAGCCGACCACATCGTGTTGTCGCACTGCCACGAAGACCACGTTGCCGGCGCCAGCCTGTTTCCGGAGGCCCGGGGACACTGCCACGAGGCGGATCTCCCCGGTTGGTTGTCCTTCGACGGGATGATGGCCATCTACGGCTTCGACGACCCGGCGATCTCGGCCGGTTGGGAGACCGCGCTCCGCGAGCAGTTCTGCTATGCGGAACGCGACGATGCGGAGGCGTACGCGGACGGCGCGGTGTGGGACCTCGGCGGCGGCGTCAGCGTGCGCGCGGTTCACACCCCGGGCCATACCCGCGGCCACTGCGCGCTGTGGATCGAACCGGACGGCATCCTCTACCTGGGAGACATCGACCTCTCGAGCTTCGGCCCGTACTACGGCGACGCCTGGTCGGATCTCGGCGACTTCGAGCGCAGCCTCTCGAAGGTACGCGGGATCGAGGCCGCGCACTACGCGACCTTCCACCACATCGGAGTCGTGGATCGCCCCACCTTCCTCGCGCGGCTCGAGAAGTACCAGGCCGTGATCGGACGACGAGAAGAACGCCTGATGGCGTTCCTGGCTGAAGCCCCGCGGAGCCTCGACGAGGTCGCCGAACACCGCTTCGTCTACCGCCCGGGCGACCCGGTGTCCTTCGCCGCACCGGTCGAACGGCGCAGCATGGGCCAACACATCGCGCGCGCGGTCCGCGAAGGACGCGTTCGCGAAGTCGAACCCGGCAGGTTCCTGGCTGACGTGGTATAGGTTTCCGCCTCGGGCCCGGGACCAGAACGGGCCGCAGTGGGAGGCAGGAGAAACCGATGAAGGTCAAGGTCGATTGGGATCTGTGCGAGGCCAACGCCGTGTGCATGGACGTCGCGCCCAAGCTCTACCGGGTGGACGACGACGACAACTTCCATCACCTGTTGAAGGGCGACTCGGACGACGTGTCCGGCGACGTTCCGGCAGACCAGGAAGCGAAGGCGCGCGAGGCCGTCCGCCTCTGCCCGCGCCAGGCCCTCTCGATCATCGAGTAGCTCCGCGGCTCGGAAGATTCCCGGGCGCTCGCGGTCCTCCACCAGGATTGCGGGCGCCCGTTCTCGTTTGCGGCCCCCGCGCATCCGCGCACATCGGCCGATGCCGGCGCTCAGACGTCGGCGTCGGGCTCCACGCTCTCGTCGAGTTCGAGCGCCGCCGAGTTCATGCAGTAGCGGCGCCCCGTCGGCGGCGGGCCGTCGGGGAAGACGTGTCCGAGGTGGCCTTCGCAAGCCGCGCAGAGGACCTCGGTCCGGACCATGCCGTGGCTCTCGTCGCTTCGTTCCAGGACGGCGGCCGGGTCGATGGGCTCCCAGAAGGAGGGCCATCCCGAGCCGGAATCGTACTTGTGGCTGCTCCGGAAGAGCGGGGTCTTGCAGCCGGCGCAGCGGTAGATGCCCGGCGTCTTCACCCCGTCGTACTTGCCGGCGAAGGCGGGCTCGGTCCCGGCCCGGCGGAGCACCGCATACTGCTCCGGTGTCAGTTCGTCCCGCCACTCGCGGTCGGTCTTCTCGATCCTGGCCATGCCGAGGCCCTCCGTTTCACGCGCATTGGCGAAGCAGCTGGAAGGCCACTGCCAGGATCACGAAGACGGTGACGCCCCAACCCCGGCCCCGCGGCTCCTCGGCCTCTCCCGGGTCCGCGTCGCCCGCGGCGGAGCGCAGGGCCGCCATCAGACCCTGACCGATCGGGGCACCGCAGTGCACGCAGTTCCGGGTGCCGGGAGCGAAGGTCGTCTCGCAGTTCTCGCAGCGGACGCTGTACGGGTCGGGTTCATCCACCCGGGATAGGGTACGGTCCGCGGCCGCTCGCGCTAGTCGTCGGGAATGACGAGCGCCTTCGGCAGCTCTCCCTCGGTGAACGCGTGATCCTCGCGGCGGCTCGAGATCCGCCATCCTCGGGGTGTCCGGACCATCTCGTCGACGTAGTAGGCCCCGACCGCGAAGTGGTCCCGCCCACCTTCCGCGCGCGCGAAGAACATCGGGTTGTAGACCGCGGTGCGCGTGCGCGCCGTGTCCCCATCGAGCGAGACCTCGGTGTTCCCGATCAGGTGCATCGTCTCGGGAAAGACCGAGAGCGCCTTCGCGAGCCACGCCTTCACCTCGGGAAGGGACCCCGCGATCCCGCCGGACGAGGTGTAGTCGAGCTTCGCATCCGGCACGAAGACCCGATCGAGCAGGTCCCAGTCCTTCTGGTCGATCGCCCGCGTGTAGCGGACGAGGAGATCCTGGATCTCGATCCGGTCCGCAATTTCCTGGAGCGTCAGCATGTTCGACCTCGTCCGCGTCGTCGCGACGACGCTAGCCCTGATCCGGCATTCGCTGGTAAGCCTCGCGGGGGGAGGTGGCGAGGGGTGGGCTCCGGCTCATGGCTCGCCCCTGATCGGCACCCGGTGGCGGGAGTCACTCGGGTGACCCAAGGCACAGGGAACAGACGAGTGGCCCTGCTGCGCTTGACTTCGCCTGCGC
>Ga0114931_10001978_pt1 | contig 26142 bp, 22 predicted proteins | sample 2SBtaG_FD_89579 | JGI IMG/M metagenome (GOLD analysis project Ga0114931, IMG submission 89579) | Deep subsurface microbial communities from Kolumbo volcano to uncover new lineages of life (NeLLi) - 2SBTROV14_V59a metaG | ecosystem: Environmental > Aquatic > Marine > Volcanic | place: Kolumbo... | reverse complement strand
GGACCGGTCCGACAATGATTTCGTGACCGGCTTTGCGTCGCGGCCCGGGCGCTGGGCTACCCCCCCAGGGTGATGGTTTTGACCACCATGGTCTCCAGCAGCTTCTCGATGGCGCCTTCGCGGCCCAGCCCGCTGTCCTTGACCCCGCCGAACGGCGTGCTCGGCCCGGCGACCGCCACCGCGTTGATCCCAACCAAGCCGGCCTCCAGCGCACCGGCCAGATAGCGCGCGCGGTCCAGATCGCGGGTGAAAACATAGGCCGCCAGCCCGTAAGGGGTTTCATTGGCCCGCGCGATCACGTCTTCAAGATCGCGGTACGGCGCAATCGCGGTGACCGGGCCGAACGGCTCCTGCGACATTATGCGGGCCTCGGCCGGCACCTCTCCCAGCACCGTCGGCGCAAAGAAAAAGCCCGGCCCGGCAAGGCGCTCTCCGCCCGCCATCAGCCGCGCGCCGCGCCCCAGCGCATCGGCCACCAGCTCTTCCATGACCCCCAGCCGCCGGGCGCTGGCCAGCGGCCCCATATCGACCCCGTCATCAAGGCCATTGCCGACCCGCAGCCCGTGCGCGGCGGCGGCAAAGGCCTCGGCGAAGGCCTCATAACAGCTTTCATGGACAAAAAACCGCGTCGGCGCCATGCACGACTGCCCGGCATTGCCATAACGCGCCGGGATGGTCTGCGCGACCACCCGGGCGATATCGACATCCTCACAAACAATCACCGGGGCATGGCCGCCCAGCTCCATGGTCGCCTTTTTCATCTGCGCGCCGGCCAGTTGCGCCAGCTCCTTGCCCACCTCGGTCGAGCCGGTAAAGGAGATCTTGCGAATCACCGGCGAGCGGATCATCTGCTCGGACAGCGGCCCCGACGGGCCACAGACCACATTCACCACCCCGGCGGGAATGCCGGCATCGGCGCAGCAGGCGGCAATCCGATAGGCGGTTTGCGGGGTTTCCCTGGCCGGCTTGAGGATGATCGAACAGCCGGCGGCCAGCGCATTGGCGATTTTCCGGCCCGGCATCATCGCCGGCAAATTCCACGGGGCAACGCCAAAAACCGGACCCACCGGCTCGTAGACCACACTGCGCACCGCGCCATCGGGCGCGGTGGGAATGATGCGGCCGAACAGGCGCGCCGCGGTGTCGGCCAGATCGTCAAAATAGGCGGCGGTGGCAAAAAGCTCGCCGCGCGCCTGGGCCAGAGTCTTGCCCTGCTCGAGGGTCAAGATCCGGCTCATTTCATCGGCCCGCGCGCGGATCAGGTCGCCGGCGGCCTTGAGCATGTCGGCGCGCTGCGCCGCCGCCAGGGCGCGCCAACGGTAAAACCCCCGCTCGGCCGCCGCCAGCGCCCGCTCCAGATCGGCCGGCGTCGCCAGGCACAGATGCGCCACCACCGCCTCGGTTGCCGGGTTGATCACCGCCAGCGTCTCGCCGGCCGCGCCGTCGCACCACACGCCGTCGATATAAAGCTGGATTTTGTGCGGCGGAGTGCCTGAGCCGGAGGGGTCGGAGGGCGATGACCTATCTGTCAACATGAGCGCTGCCTGTCCTTGCTTGTAGCGGATCGAGAAAACCCTATCGATAGGGGGCTGGCGAGAAGGTATAATTATGTGATCACGCTATGTGATCATTATGAAAAAGTCAATGTCCGACCTGTTACGGAAGCTCGGGGTTAAAGGGGACCCCATGTTAAAATGCCGCCACGATCGGATAGCGCCACGACCATCAACAACGCCAGGGGGGCGCCGTGAAGCCATTTGTACGAGGTGATCTGGAAGGTTTTTTTGCGCTGGGGCTCGACAATATGCTGGTCTTTTTGCTGATGAGCAATCTGTGCCTCGGCATTCTCGGTTTTTCCAACGAGCTGTTTTTCGGACGCATCCTTCCCGCCGCGGCGGTGGGGCTGATTCTCGGCAATCTGTTTTACGCCCGCGAGGCCCTGAAGCTGGCCAAGCGGGAAAACCGCACCGATGTCTGCGCCCTGCCCTATGGCACCAGCATTTTGACGGTGATCGTTTTCGGCTTTCTGGTGATGCTGCCGACCCAGCAAAAGGCGCTGGCCGACGGCCTGCCCAAGGACCAGGCGGATCTGATCGCCTGGCACGCCGGCGTCGTCGCCTGTATCGGCTCGGGGCTGATCGAGTTTAGCGGCGCGTTTTTCGTTCACCACATCCGCAAGGTCACCCCCCGGCCGGCGCTGCTGGTCGCCATCGGCGGTATCGGCCTGACCTTCATCAGCATGGAATTCGTGTTTCGCACCTTCGCCTTTCCGCTGATCGGCTTTACCACTCTGGCTCTGGCCTTTGTGTTTTATTTTGGCGGCGTGCGGGGCAAATTCGGCGTGCCGGCGGGGGTGATCATCCTGGGCACCGGCACCGCGGTGGCCTGGGTCCTCTATGCCCTGGACATGCCGACGGTGGTGCCGGCGACCCCGATCGATGCCAGCAACTTCGGCCTGAAAATCCCCATCCCCGCGATCACGGAGGTTTTCCGCGATCTGCGCTATCTGGTCGATTTCCTGCCGATTTTCGCGCCCATGGGATTCGCCTTTCTGCTTGGCTCGCTGCAAAACATCGAATCCGCCGCCGCCGCCGGCGACAGCTACAAGCCCAAACCCTCCCTGATGGTCAATGGCATCGGCTCGCTGGCCGCCGCCTTTTTCGGCTCGCCGTTTCCGACCTCGATCTATCTCGGCCATCCCGGCTACAAGAAAATGGGCGCGCGGGCCGGCTATTCCACCCTCAATGGCACCCTGTGGACAATCGTTGCGCTCACTGGAACGCTCAGCATCTTCACCCATTTCGTGCCCATCGAGGCCGGCATGACAATCCTGATCTGGATCGGCGTCATCATGTGCGCCCAGGCGTTCCAGACCACCGACAGCCGATATATGCCGGCGGTCGCGGTCGGCCTTATTCCGGCGATCGCCGCCTTTGTCGCCAGCATGATCAAGAGCACGCTGGTGGTCGCCGGCCACGAGGCCAATATGAATTTTTTCACCGGCACGCTGAATGAAACATTCGTTACCGTACGCAATGTCTATACCGACGGCATTTTCGCCCTCGCCCAGGGCTATCTGTTCACCTCCATGATCCTGACCGCCGCCACGGTGTGCATCATCGACCGCAAATTCAACCAGGCGGCAGTGTGGTTCCTGGTCGCCGCCGGGCTGTCGGCGGCCGGTTTCATTCACAGCTATGAAATCATTTCCGGCGATGTCATCGGCAAGCTCGCCCTGCCGGCGCTGTCCTGGAACAAATGGGCGACCGGTTATGTCATCATGGCGGTCTGCATGTGGATCACCCCGCTGATCAGCCGCGAGGCGGACTAGGCTCGAAGTTTTAGACTCTAGCGGCCGATCCGGCGCACCTTGGAGGTGTTGTAATGGCCGCTTTTCTTGAGAAAATCGGCGGTATTGACAATATCGCTTTCCATCGCCGCCGCCGCCGCATCCGGGTCCTTTGCGCTCAGAGCGTCGATGATCTGGCGGTGAAACTTGGCGTTCCACAAGCGTTTGGGTGAGGGCAGCGAGTAATAGGTGAAGGGGCCGGCCTGCAACCACAGACTTTCGATCATCGGCAGCAGAACCGAGGATTCGGCGGCTTCATAAATGGCGAAGTGAAAGCCGTAGTTGTGCGATAGCACATCCTCGCGTGCGTCGATCTCGAAGGCCTCGATCATCTTGTCGTTGATCGCCTTGATGCGTTTAATGAAGGCGGCATCGGCATTGTGACAGGCGCGGCGCACCGCCTCGGTTTCGAGCTGCACCCGCCAGCGGGTGATCTCGTCGAATTTCTCGCGGGTCATCGGCGGCACCGAAATGCTTCTGTTGGGCAGCATTTCGAACGCCCGCTCGGCAATCAGCCGGTTGACCGCCTCGCGCACCGGCATCATGCTGGTGCCCATGACCTCGGCGAGGCTGCGCAGGCTAACCTTGTCGCCCGGCGCAAAGGCGCCAATCATCAAACTGCGGCGAAGCTCGTTATAAACCAAAGACTGGATGGTCTTTTTGGGCTTATCCGCGCCATCGACCGCCGCCGTATCACTGTTCATGAAAGTCCTTAACCCGCTGCCTGCCCGCTCTGAACGCGCGCCCTCATCCCCATGAAATACATGATTACGGTTGCAGCCGTCAATCCGTACCCGGCACCGGCACCCTTATGGCTCTTCGGGCCGCGCTACAAAAAGCAGAATCAGCAAGAAAACCGCGGCAATGCGAAACGCCGCCTGCTGGCCGTTCCACACCTCGGACTGCCACATCAAGAACCACTCGCCGCCTACCGCGATAAAGCCGGCGAACCACAGCCCCACCCCGAGGGTGAGCGCCGCGATGGCCGGCCCCTTGCTGCGGTTAAAGCGGGCGGCGTCGCGCCGCACCGCCCATAGCCGCGCGGCGGCGAGCCAGGCAAGCCCGGCAACTGCCGTCTCGGCGGCGATGATCGCAAGATAGGCCAGATGATGCAGCCACGGGGCGTGAATGGCCCGCCACAGCCCCCTGTTGCCGTCAAAGGTGGTGTCCATCTCCAGCACATGACGCACGAACTGGAAGTTCGAGTTGTAATCCGTCACATTGTTGAACACGACCAGCGAGGAGAACAGCGCGACAAACAGCATGAGCGCTGTTTTTGACAGTCTTGTCGCCATCACTCCCCCCTTCCGGTGCTTACCTAGAAGCTGATCCCCGCCCGTATAAGAAACTGCTGGGGCGGCACCAGTTCGTCGCTGGTGCTGCCAACGCCAAATGAATCCGTAAAGCGGGAATTGACCGCGTTGCTGTCGGCAAGATTAATGATGATGAAATCAAGTGACCAGCTTTTTCCATCCGGCTCCCAGCGAAAATCGATGTTCCACAAATCATAGGAGGGCACCAGATCGGTCGCCGAATTATTGAAAACCCGGAAAATGAAGCTGTTGCGATAGACATATTGAACATGGGCGGTCAGGGTGCCACGATCAGCCACATTGACCTGATAGGTCAGATTGATATTGGTGGTAAAAGAGGGTGACTTCGGCAGATTATTGCCCTGGATGCTCTGGATCGCCGCCGCCCGGGCGGCAATAACCTCGGGACTGAACAGGCCAAACCCTTGGGCGAGCAAGGCATTTTGCGCAGCATTGCCAGCAACGCTGTCAAGCGCTAGGGTATTGGACTGGATGTTGGTTTTCAGATAGGAAAAATTGGCGTCGAGCCTGATGTTTTCCTGTATAACGGCGGCCAGTTCCCCTTCGAGGCCGTAAACTTCCGTATTCGCAATATTGTCAACGCCGCCGCTGAACGGCAGCGGGTCGGTGTTCTGGAACTGGAAGTTGTTGTAGTCGTAATAAAAGGCCGCCAGATTGAACTGCACGCTATTGTCAAAAAAGCGGTTTTTCAGCCCGCCTTCATAGGCGCTGACGGTTTCATCCTTGTAAATCGCCGGCACGAAACTGCCAAAGGTCAGATTACTGCCCCCGGGCTTGAAGCCGCGCGTAAAGGAAATATAGGCCATGTTGTCCGGGGTGACATCCCATTCGATACTCGCCTTGCCGGTCAGCTTGGTGGTCGAGGTTTGCAGCAATAACGGGTCGACAGCGTAAAAATTACGCACCTGGCTATTGACGCTGTCATCGGTGTAGCGCAGGCCGCCGGTAACCCGAAGAGTGTCGGTAACGTGGAAGGTGCCCTGGGCGAAAATCGACCACGACTCCCGGCTCGGCCTGGAGTTGGTCTGAAACCCCAGATCGGGGTTTGAGAACGGATTGGCCTTGTTCTCGGTGGTGTCGATCACCCCGTCGCCATTGAAATCGCCAAACTCGAGAAAGCGCACATTGGTGTCGGTCTTGAGATAAAAGACCCCCAAAATCCAGTCCAGCGGCAAGGGCTGCTCGCCGGCCGAGACGATATTGATCTCCTGGGTGACGGTTTCGATGGTCCGCCCCCGGTCGGGAACGATGTCGGCCGGCTGGAAGAAGCCGTCGGAACGATCGCCGTCACGGCGCTGGTTTTCCTCTTCATATTGATAGCTGCTGATCGACTTGACCGTCGCCCAGGACAGCTCCCACTTCAATTCGCCGCTGTAGATCTGGCTTTGATACATAAAACGGCCATTGTAGTCCTGGCGCAGCTCGCGCGGGTCGGGCGTGGGATCGAGGATGTTCTTTTGCGCCCTGTCATTAACATCGGTGGTAAAAAACTGAGCGCGCAGGGTAGCCGAGAAATTATCCGCCGCCTGCCACAGCATCTGGATCCGGCCAGTGAAATTGTCGTCCTCATCCAGCCGGACGCCGGGCAGGGCAAGGTTTTTGGTGAACCCCTTGTGCTTGTAGTAGGAATAGGACGCACGCACGGCGACCTGGCTGGAGATCGGCACATTGATGGCGCCGCGCGCCCGGATCTGGTCGTAGGAGCCGACCGCCAGATCGGCGCGGCCCTCGAAATCGTCGAGGCTGGGCTGTTTGGTGATCACATTGATAACCCCGCCCACTGCATTCTGGCCAAACACGGTGCCCTGCGGGCCGCGCAAAACCTCGATCCGCTCGATATCCAGAAAATCGGCGTTGGTCGAAATATCGGACGGGATATAAACGCCGTCGATATGAAACGCCACCGACGGATTGGCGATGTCATTCTGATTGGCTTCCAGACCGAGCCCGCGAATCACGATGATGCGCCGAAATCCCTCGCTCTTGGCGATCGTCAGACCGGGGGCGAGACTGCTCAGATCGACCGTGTTGAGCACATTCTGGCGATCCAGCGCATCGCCGGTGAACACGGTCACCGATGACGGAATTTTTTGCAGGTTTAGATCGCGTTTTTCCGCCGTAACAATGATTTCCTCGATTGCAAGACCGTCGTCCTGCCCGGCGCTCTCGGCCGCCGGCGCGCTTGACGCCGCCAGAGGCGCCAGCCCGGCGCCGACAAACAGCACCCAGCAGAATTGATAAAAACCAGTAAGCCCTTTTTTCATGATAGCCTCCCCGCCATGTGTCCACCCGGCCAGCCGGCCAGAATGGTCTGCCTAAGTGTGACACAACTATGTGATCACAATTTATGATATTTGTCAAATGCTCCCCGGCTGCTATGTGTGATATTCTTTCGTGATCGTAAACAGGTGGCCTGATGGAGGGTGATATGGACGTAACCGCAACATTAAAGCGGGCCCTGGTGGTGCTGGTGTCGCTGATCCCGGGAAGCGTGGGGTTGTTTTCCTTCCTCAACAATGTCACCGACTGGCCGGGAACCGTCACCCGCATGGTCTATCCGATGCTCAGCATGTCGCAAACCTCGCGCCTGCCTGGCCAGGTCTGGCGGGCTATCGACAGCCTGGCGGTCGCCAACATCGCTTACGGCGTCATTCTGGCGCTCGAGGCCGGCATTGCGGTGATCGGATTTTTCGGCCTGTGGCGGCTGATCCGCCATTTAGCCGGCCCGGCGGATGGCTTTATCGGCGCCATGCACCTGGTGCAATCGGCCTGCGTTTACGGCCTGTTCGTCTGGGGCTTTTTCTTCTTTGCGCTCGGCGGCGACTGGTTCCTTGCCTGGCAGACCAAGACCATTGCCTATGTCCAGGCGGACGCCCTCAACTACTGCCTGCTGCTGGTCAGCGTCATGCTCGCCCTTCATGTCATGGAGCGTCAGATCACCAATGAAGCGGCCTGATTTTCAGGTCCGTCAGCGCATCATCCGCGCGGGATGTTCGACAAATTCCTTGAAGGCGGCCAGAAACCGCGCGCCGACGGCGCCATCGATCACCCGATGATCGCATGACAGGGTGGCGGTCATCACCGTGGCGATCGCCTCGGTATCACCCGCGAGCAGCATCTTGCGCCGCTCGCCCCGACCCAGCGCCAGAATCGCCGCCTGGGGCGGGTTGATGATGGCGTCGAACTGGCGAATGCCGAACATGCCCAGATTGGACAGTGAAAAAGTCCCGCTTTCGAATTGCTCCGCGCTTAGCGCGCCGGCCCGCGCCTGGCTTATCAGTTCACTCATGTCACGGGCGATCTCGACCAGGCCCTTGCGGTTGGCGGCGCGCACCACCGGGGTGATCAGACCCTCGTCCAGCGCCACCGCCACCGCAATATGGGCGTCGTCATAGCTGTAGATGGTCTCGCCATCAAAGCGGATATTGACCGCCGGCACCGCCACCAGTGCCTGGGCGGCCGCCTTGATCAGCACGTCATTGAGCGACACGGCGACATCTCCGCCGCCCTCTTTGATCGCCCGGCATAAAGCGAAGGTTTCATCGAGCACGACATCAACCACCAGACGATAATGCGGGGCGGCGCGCTTGGACTGGCTCAGCCGGTCGGCGATCGCCCGCCGCATCGCGCTTAAGGGACGCGTCTGACACGGCCCGATGTCCCCCGCAGGGACCGCACCCCTGGCAGGGGTCGCACCCCTCGCAGGGGTCGCATCCCTCGCAGGGGTCGCACCCCTCGTAGGGGTCGCATCCCTCGCAGGGACCAGGCCGCCCGCCGCGATGATCGCGTCGATTACATCCTGCCGGGAAATCCGGCCGCCGCGGTCAGTGCCGGTGATGCGAGCCAGATCGATCCCCCAGTCGCGTGCCGCTTTGCAGGCATGATGGGTGGCATGGACGTCTTCGCAAAGCTCTCCCTTCAAACTGTCGGGGACAACCAGCCCGGTAGCCGGAGCTGATGAAGGGGGGGCGTCGGAGGCGGCGATTTCGATCGGACCATTTGCGGTGTCCATCTCTTCATCGCCGCCCTCGGGCACGAAATTTTCGACAAAGGCGTCGATCTCAGCCTCGGGCACCGCACTGTCGGCAATCACCCCCAAAAGGACGCCAACCGGCCGGGTCTCCCCTTCCTCGACCAGCCGGCGGCGTAGTACGCCGCCGACATGGGCCTCAAGCTCGTTGGTGATCTTGCTTGATTCGACCTCGGCGAGCAGATCGCCCGGGTTTACCGTATCACCGGGTTTGAGCGCCCATTGCGCCACGGTGCCCTCGAGCATCGACAGGCCCCATTTCGGCATCACCAGCGGGTGGATCAATGGCGCATCAGCCATGGAGAACCTCCTTGACCGCCGTGACAATTCGGGCGACATCGGGAATATAGAGGGCTTCGAGAACCGGCGCGAAAGGCACCGGGGTGTGGGGCGGCGTCACCAGCCGGACCGGGGCGCGCAGATGCTTCAGCGCCCGGGTGGCGACCAACGCCGCGATATCGGCGGCCAGACCGCAGCGCGGGCTGCCCTCGTCGACCACCACCAGGCGACCTGTCTCCTCGACCGATTCGCAAATCGAGGTCTCGTCGAGCGGCGAGGCGGTGCGCAAGTCGATCACCGTGCACGCCACCCCCTGGCCGGCCAAGTGCTCGGCGGCCTGTCCGGCCAGATTGGCCATGCGGCCAAGGGCGCAAATCGTCACATCGCCGCCATCATGGGTGAAATTGGCCTCGCCGAACGCCAGCCGGTAAGGCGCGTCGGGCACCTCGCCCTGATCGTCATACATCACCTTGTTTTCAAAGAAAATCACCGGGTCCTCGCCGCGTATCGCTTCAACCAAAAGGCCCTTGGCGTCATAGGGCGTCGCCGGCATCACCACCTTGAGGCCGGGAATATGGGTGAACAGAGCGTGCAGGGTCTGGCTGTGCTGGGCCGAGGCGGCGAACCCGGCGCCGCACTGGGTGCGGATCACCAGCGGCATTTCAGCCTTGCCGCCGAACATATAGCGGAATTTAGCCGCCTGGTTCATGATCTGGTCGAAACACATGCCGGCGAAATCGCAAAACATCAACTCGGCGACCGGGCGCAGGCCGGTGGCTGCCGCCCCCACGGCGGCGCCAATATAGCTCATTTCACTGATCGGCGTATCGAGCACCCGGTCGGGACCATATTTGCCGAGCAGCCCCTTGGTGACCCCCATCACGCCGCCCCAGGCGTCCTGCTCCCCCGTCCCGCCGGTGCCGCCGGCGATATCCTCGCCGATCAGCACAATCCGGGGATCGCGCTGCATTTCCTGATCGAGCGCCTCGTTGATCGCTTCCCTGAAAGACTTCACCGCCATGCCTAACCAACCACTTCAATATGAGGAATAAACATTGGCGAGCAAATCGGCGGCCTCGGGCGGGGCGGCGGCCACCGCATGGGCGACCGCGTCATCGATAGAGGCCACCACCTCGCGCTCGACCGCATCGAGCTGGTCGTCATCCAGCAGACCCGCAGCGACAACCTTGCGGCGGAACAGCATGAGGCAGTCTTTTTCCTTACGGATGCGCTGAACCTCGCCGGCGGGGCGATAAGTCGCCGGGTCACCTTCGAAATGACCATAATAGCGCGCCAGCTTTATATAGAGCAGCCGGGGCCCCTCGCCGGCGCGGGTGGCGGCAATGGCATCGCGCGCCGCCTCGTAAACGGCGAAAAAATCATGACCATCAACCTCGTGCACCGGCAAGCCGAACCCCCGGGCGCGGGCCACCGGATCGCCGCCGATCGCCCAGCTCGACGGTGTCGCCTCGCCATAGCCGTTGTCCTCAAGCGCAAAAATCATCGGCAGGTTCCACACCCGGGCCAGGTTCAAGGTCTCCAGGGCAGGCCCTTCGTTATAGGCACCATCGCCAAAAAAGGCGACGGCGACATCATCGGTGCCGCGCACCCGTGCGCTCAGGGCAGCGCCGGCGGTCAGCGGCACCCCCGCGCCGACAATGCCATTAGCCCCGAGCATACCCTTGGTCAGATCGGCGATATGCATCGAGCCGCCCTTGCCGCCGCACAGGCCGCTGCGCTTGGCGAAAATCTCGTCCATCATGCCGGTCACGTCACAGCCCTTGGCCAGCGAATGGCCATGGCCGCGATGGGTGCTGGCGATCACGTCGGAGGGCCGCAGGTGCTGGCAGATGCCCACCGCGCTGGCCTCCTGGCCGGCGGAAAGATGGATAAAGCCCGGCACCTCGCCCTTTTCGTTCAAAATATGAATGCGATCCTCGAACTCGCGGATCGTCCGCATGCGCCGAAAAGCTTCGAGAAGTTCGTCCCTGCTGAGTTGCATCGTCTCGCCGACGCCTCCTTGTCGCCCGAAAACATCATCTGCCTTATCGGCGATGATGATAGAATGTTCCACCGGGCTTGTGTGATGGAAAGCACAGCTTATTGTGATCATGTATTGTGATCAAGATAAAATAATCTGTTAGCGTATGGTCTGGCGCGGTAAGGACTCTTGACACTGATTATGTTTGATCACATTATATGATCACAATAAGCGGCGCACTGCCGCGATGCTATTCAAGAGGAATTGCTCAATGTCTTTGCACGGTCGTATCGCGCTCATTACCGGCGGCGCTCAGGGAATCGGACTGGCCATCGGCAAGCGCCTGGCGCGCGACGGCGCGGCGGTGGCCCTGGCTGATATTAATGGCGAGGCGGCGGCGCGCTCGGCCGGGGATATCCGCTATGCCGGCGGCCAGGCCATGGCCGTGACCATGGATGTCGCCGATGAGGCTAGTGTGAACGCGGCGGTCGAACAGGTCCGCGCCGACTGGGGCGATCCGACCATTCTGGTCAACAACGCCGGCATTTATTCCGACACCCCGGCGCTGGAGGTGCCGCTCGAGCTGTGGCGGCGCAATCTGGATATCATGCTGACCGGTCCGCTGCTCGCGGCCCGGGCGGTCGCGCCGGGCATGATCAGGGCGAAATGGGGCCGGATTATCAATATGGGCTCGATTATGAGCTATCTTGCCTTTGGCCGCGATGTCGGCTATTGCACCACCAAGACCGGCTTGCTCGGCATGACCCGCTCGCTGGCCGCCGATCTGGCGCCGCATAATATCTGCGTCAACACCATCTGCCCGGGCAACATCATGACCGAGCTGATGGAGGAGACCGCCCGCAACATCGAAAAACGCGATGGCCTGGAGCCCGGCAGCTTCATCAAGGACCGCCCCAAATATATTCCGCTCGGCCGCATTGGCCAGCCCGAAGACATCGCCAAGGCGGCGGCTTTTTTGTGCAGCGATGATTCGGACTATATCACCGGGCAATCGCTTCATGTGAACGGCGGGCTCTATCTGTCGTAATAGCGTAACCGTTCCCGGATAAAACCGGGGCGGCGCTGAAGATCAACCGACTGAACAACAGGGTTAAGACATGCAATATCTCGCAATGCTGGAGCGCATCGAAGGCGCTCCCCAATATCATTTCCTGTGGAATGAGTTGCCGATCGAGGAGCGCATCCCCGCCGCCGCCCGCTATGGTTTCGACGGCGTCGATTTCTGGGACTGGTACGACAAGGACATCGACACCCTGGCCCGCATCGCCGCCGATAACGGCGTGTTCATCAATTCGGTGTTCGCCTATCGCAAGGGCTCCCTGTGCAATTCGGACGATCACCAACTGGTGCTCGACCAGTTTAAGGAATCGCTGGAGATGGCCGAGCGCTGCGGCGTCAAGGCGCTGTTTCTGCAAACCGACGAGGTTGGCGAGGGCGGCAATGTCATCCCCCCCGCCCGCCCCCACACGCGGGCCGAACGCTGGGCCGAACTGGAAGAGGGCATCGCCAGGGTGATCGAGCTGGTCGACAACTCGGGGGTCGATGTCGATCTGCTGGTCGAGCCGCTGTCGCAGGCCGATGTCCATGGCTATCTGCTGCGTACCAGCCAGGAAGGCTATGACCTGATCGCAAAGTTCGATGCGCCGCGGGTCAAACTGGTGTTCGATCTTTATCATGAGCAGATCAACGCCGGAAATCTGATCCAGTCGCTGCGCAACACCTTCAACCGGGTCGGCGCCATTCACATTTCCAATGTTCCCGGCCGCGGCGCGCCGGGCACCGGCGAGATCGACATTGCCGCGATTTGGCGGGAAATGCAGGCGCTGGGCTATGACGGGCCGGTCGGCTTCGAGACCGTGCCGGGCACCGCCTCGACCGAGGAAACCCTGGCAAAGGTCAAGGAAATTTTCCCCTGGCCCGCCGCCTGACAAAGCGCGCGCGCGCCGGCGCACGAATTGCCCGGTATCTGACGCTGATTATCGCCTGTGCCGGCGGCTGGGCAGCACCGGTGCGGGCGGCCAGTCCCCCGGTTTCGACACTGACACTTGCGCCGGCAACGCCCAACCCCAAGGGCGCTTTTGAGCAGCTTTTTATCGTGCGCGGCGACATTACCAGGCCGGGAATTACCCTCAAGGGCGACGCGATGCTGCCGGCGCGCACTACGGCGCCGGCATCCCGGCTCACCGTGTTTCACATCAATGATCTTCATCACCATCTGGTCGATTTCAGTGACCAGGGCGACATCCACCGCGCCGCCCAGATCGCCAAACAGGTCGAGCGCGCCCGCGCCGCCCGCAAACCCGGCGAGGCCATTCTTTTCGTCAGCGCCGGCGACGACCATATCGGCACTATTTTCGATGAATTGCTCGGCTATCACCCGGCGGAGTTCAGGAAAAGCGCCGCCTATCGGGTGGAAAGCGCGATGGGGCTCGACATTGCCGTGGTCGGCAACCACGAGTTCGACAAGGGCAGCCGCATTCTGGACGCCGCAATCACCCAGGATGCCGCCTTTCCGGTGCTGTGTTCCAACATTGTCGGCTCGGCCTATGACCTGCCGTGCAGTCAGGCGGCGATCGGCATTGTCGGCGGCTTGCGGCTGGGCTTTATCGGCCTGACCAACCCGGATGACATTTTTCTCCACACCAAGGAAGATCCCGCGCTGGACGCGCTCGACCCGCTGGCCACCCTGGACAGGCTGGTGCCCCTGATCGCGCCGCTGGTCGATGGGATCATCCTGCTGGATCATGTCGGCTATGACGCGCCGCCGCCCGGCGGCGGGCTCGCCCGTCATCCAGTGACCAACGGCGACCGGGCGATCGCCCGGCGGGTTTCGGAACTGACCGGAAAACCGGCGCTCATCGTCGGCGGCCATAGCCACACGGTGCTCAACCAGAACGGACTGGAGCCGGTCAACCTGATCAATAATATCGCGGTGGTTCAGGCCGGCGCCTATGGCCGGTGGCTGGGCAAGGTGGTGATCGAGCCGGGCAAGGACGGGCGCTGGACCACCCGCGCCCGCCTCATCGCCACCCGGGACAACCGTACGCCGCAGACCCGCGAACGGCCGGAGGACTATGACACCGAGCTGCAACGCCAGGTGATCGACCCGCTCTCCGCCCAGGTTCTCAAGGTTTACCGTTCGGTGATCGGTCGCGCTGGCGACACCCCGGAGATTTCCGATGCCCGCACCACCATCGATCGCTATACCGGAGAGGCGGCCCTGGCCAATTTTGTCACCGACGCCATTGTCGCCCGCAGCGTCGCCTTCCCCGGCGGCGCGGTTGATTTCGCCGGCCTGAACAGCACCGCCCTGCGCGGCATCCCGCCCGGCGCGGCCCTGACCTACAAGGATATTTACCAGGCCATGCCCTATGCCGATACGATCTATATCTATGATCTGACCGGCCGCCAGCTCAGGGACATTATCGACAACAATGCCAAACGCCTGTTCCGGCTCGCCGAGTTGCGCCCCGGCGGCGGCACGCTCGACCCGGCCGCCTATCTGGAGCGCGGCTTTATCCAGTTTTCCGCCGGGGTGCGCTATGACATCGTGCTGGGGCCGGGCCCTGGTGAAAACCGGGTGGAAAATCTAACCCTTAGCGGCCAGCCGATCGCCGCGGTGCTCGAGCGGCATTACCGCGTCGCCCTGCCAAGCTATATCGCCCATGGCCGGGCAAGCTGGAACGGCAAGCCGATCGGCGGCGGCCTGGCGCCGGAGCTGACCGGCTATGACCTGAAATCATTGGCCCGCACCCGGGGCCATGACACCGGGCTGGCCTTTCGCGCGGTGCTGCTCGATCATATCCGGCAAAACGGCGGCTTCATCGGCCGGCGCACCGGGGCGCGCAAGGATGGTCGCCTGCGCGTGCGCCCCGCGCCCTGAACCACCGGGGATAGCGCCCGCCGCGCTTTTCTTGCTTTTGACCCCATAATTTTATCAAGATTGCATATTTTGCATTGCCAATATGGGGGTGCTGGGGGCTTTGCATCGTCTTTGAAGTGTGGTTCGGATCGACTCCCCTTTGGTCATCACGGGCGGTGGTCGGGAGACGCGATAACAAAACGGAAAGAAATTTTATGCCCGACTGCCTAAAAACTGCCTTGTTTTCCGGGAATACATTCTTTGACGAGTCTGAGGCCATCCGGGCCCCGGGGCAGTTTTCGGTTCAGCTTATATTCACGATCGTTCCTTTAAAGCACATCAGGATTGATCGGGGCAGAATGATCCCAATCAAATAGCTCCTATTGATCTTGATGTATGCTGAATGTGAGCACTCGGCGTCGGACAGTTTGACATAAAACTGGAAGCATGATGGAAAATCCCTTGAGAGTGGCGTTGTTTTCGGGAAATTACAATTATACGGTCGATGGGCCCGCTCTGACCCTCAATCGTCTGGTTAAATTCCTGGAACAACAGGGAATCGAGGTGCTGGTTTTTTCTCCCACCGTTAAAAATCCACCCTTTGACCCTTGCGGCACTTTGATTTCAGTACCCTCCGTTCCCTTCCCCACCCGTCGCGAATACCGCATGGCGCTGGGCCTGCCGCGCGCCGCGCGGGCGCGTCTGGAGGCTTTTCGGCCGACCCTGTTTCATCTCGCCGCGCCTGATTTTCTCGGCTACGCCGCCCTGCGTCTGGCCCGGCGCTGGCATATCCCGGCCGTTGCATCCTTTCACACCCGCTTCGACAGCTATGTGCCCTATTACAGCGGCCCCTGGTTGAAAAAAGCCATCATGATGCATCTGCGCCATTTTTACCGCCAGTGCGCGCAGGTCTATGCGCCGTCGGCTTCCATGCTCGATATCCTGCGCAAGGAGAATATGGCGCGTGATCTGCGGATCTGGAGCCGCGGCGTCGATTGCGGCCTGTTCAACCCGGACAAGCGCGATCTCGCTTGGCGGCGTTCACTCGGCATTGGCGATGATGAAGTGGTGATCTCCTTCGTCGGCCGCCTGGTGATGGAAAAAGGGCTCGACAGCTTTGCACGGGCGCTTGAGTGCCTGAGCCAGCGCGGCATCGATCACCGCGTTCTGGTGGTTGGCGACGGCCCCCGGCAGGCGTGGCTGAAAGAGCACCTGCCGGCCGCTGTTTTTACCGGTTTTCTGAGTGGTCAGGCACTGGCCCGGGCTTACGCCTCGTCGGATATTTTTTTCAACCCCAGCGTTACCGAGACCTTCGGCAATGTCACTCTGGAGGCCATGGCCGCCGGGGTGCCGGCGCTGTGCGCCAATGCAACGGGCAGTCGTTCGCTGGTGGCCCAAGGGGTGACTGGCTTTCTCGTGCCCCCGGAAAACGAAACCAGCTATGTCGACGCCTTGGCCAAACTGGTGCGCGATGCCGCCTTGAGGAAAGCCATGGGCGCGGCCGGTCGGCGGCACAGCCGGGATTATGAATGGGACGCCGTGATGCAGGGCCTGCTGGCCAATTATCGCGACGCCCTGCATCTTCCCAAAGCCGCGCCGACGGTGGTGCCGACATCCCTGGCGACATCAGCGAAAACTGCTCAAACCGAGGTTCCCCTGCCGCCCATCGCGGCGATCTCCACCGGCTCTCTGCCCGACAGGCCCGGACAACACCTATAAAGACAACAATAAAGACAACAGCGATGAAAATAATCGATATCGCCGAGTTCTACAGCCCCCAGGGCGGTGGCGTTCGCACCTATATCCATCACAAGTTGGAGGCCAGTGCGCGCCTGGGTCACCAAACCGTAATTATCGCCCCCGGCCCGCACGACCGGGAAGAGGTCCGACGCGGCGGCAAAATCATCTGGGTAAAGGCGCCGCGGCTGCCGCTTGACCGGCGCTATCATCTGTTCCGCAATATGGCCGGCGCGCATCATATTCTTGATCGGGAAGCCCCGGATGTGGTGGAAGGGTCCTCGCCCTGGATGGGCGGCTGGATCGCCGCATGCTGGCCAGGGCCGGCGGTCAAATCGTTCTTTTTTCATCAGGACCCGGTCGCCTCCTATCCCCAGACCTTCCTTGGCCCGCTTTTTGGCGCCCGCGGAGTGGACCGGCTGTTCTCCTGGTTCTGGGCCTATCTGCGCAAGCTGACCGCGCGTTTCGATACCTCGATCGTCAGCGGCGAATGGCTGGCCAGCCGTATGGAGAACTTTGGCCTGCGCCGTCCCCAGGCGATCCCCCTGGGCATCGACAGAAAAAATTTTTCTCCCATTTTGCGCAACCGGGCGGAACGCCGGCGCATGCTGGCCGCCTGTGGCCTTGACTGCGAGGATGCAGCGCTGTTCGTTACCGTCAGCCGGCATCATCCGGAAAAGCACTTGGGCACATTGATCGACGCCTTTGAGAAGGCCAGCCGCCGCCAGCCCATGGGTTTTTTCCTGATCGGCGACGGGCCATCACGGCGCTGGGTGGAGCGCCGGGCGGCGCGCACCCCGGGGGTTTATGTCGCCGGCGCGGTGACCGACCGCCAGGTGCTGGCCCGCTATCTGGCCAGCGCCGACGCAATGCTCCACGGCTGCGCGTCGGAGACCTTCGGCATCGTCATCGCCGAAGCCCTGTGCTCCGGCCTTCCCCTGGTGGTGCCCAATGTGGGCGGCGCCGCCGAGCTGGCGGCGGCGGACTATGCCGAGACCTACCCGGCAGGCAATGCCGACGCCTGCGCCGAGGCGATTGCCCGCCTGCTGGCCCAAACCCGCGCCCCCTTGGGCGCGGCGGCCGTCAAAGCCGCCCAAAGCCGGGTTCATTCCCCCGAGGACCATTTCAGGGCGTTGTTCGCCCATTATGAACGCCTCATTGAGCAACAACGCCCGCCCCTGGCCGCCACCGGATGATGACCAAAAAGGGACCACAGCAAAACAGAGCGCTCTCCCGAAACTGGTCGGTGCTCATCCCCTATTACAATGAAGCCGGGTTTCTGCCCCGGACCCTGGCCTCGCTGCTGGCCCAGCAGCTCCGCCCGGCGCGCCTGATCCTGGTCGACAACGGCTCAACCGACGGCTCGGCCGCCCTTGCCCGGCAGGTGATGGCCGGCGCTGAGGACATCGAAACCCTTTATCTTGACGAACCCAGACCAGGCAGACTGTGCGCCCTGCAAACCGGGCTGGCCGCGGTCGACAGCGAGTTTGTCGCCCTGTGTGACGCTGACACTTGGTACCCACCCCATTACCTCCGGCAGGCGGACCGCCTTTTCGCGCGGAGCGGGCCGGATGTCGTGGCCGTCATCGCCGCGGATATTTATCACCCTGCGCGAAGCTGGCGGGGATGGCTTCAGCGCGCCAAGATTGTCGCGGCCTCCCGCCTTCTTACCAAACAGGCCCATGCCGGCAGTTGCGGCCATAATTTGCGCACCGATGCGGCACGGCGAGTGGGTGGATTCTCAACGGCCTATTGGCCCTATGTTCTGGGGGACCACGAATTCATGCACCGGTTATTCAGGATCGGCCGGACGCGCTATCATCGCAATTTGTGGTGCATGCCCTCGCCGCGGCGGAGCAATGCCGCGACGACCAGTTGGACCCTCGCCGAACGCTTGCTCTATAATCTGACCTGTTATTCCCTGAAGGACTGGTATTTCTATCGTTTTCTCAACACCCGGCTGGAAAAAAGAAACCTGACCGGTCTCAAGCTGCGCGAGAGGACCTGGCAGTGAAACAGCTTGCCCTGAGCGTGCATGATGTCACCCCCCATCATTTCGAGCGCCTGAAACGGGCGCACGCGCTGTTTCAGGACTGGGGGGTCGGCTCACGCTACAGCATGCTGGTAGTGCCCGATTTCTGGTCACGCTGGCCGTTGCAGGACTATCCCGATTTTACGCAATGGCTGAAGGCGCGCGTCGATGAGGGAGTGGAAATCATTCTTCATGGCTACTCCCATTTCGATCAGACCCGCCACCCGTCACTGATAACCCGCTGGAAAGCCCGGGCCCTGACCAACCGGGAAGGCGAGTTCCTCGGCCTGTCGCAACAGGAAGCCACCCGGCGCCTGTGCCTTGGAAAACAGCAGCTGGAATCCCTATTTGACCAGAAGATCGGCGGCTTTGTCGCCCCCGCCTGGCTCTACAGCGCTGGCACTCACCGGGCACTACAGGCGCTTGATTTCCGCTTCGCTGAAGATCACTGGCGCGTATGGTCCCCGACATGCGGAAAAATCCTGGGCCGATCTCCGGTTCTCAGTTATGCCAGCCGCACCCCGGCGCGGCTGTGGTCGTCCATTCTCTGGTCCCGGCTGTCGACGCTGGTCCTGCGTCCGGCCGGCCTGGTCAGACTGGCGGTTCATCCTCACGACCTCGACCAGAGCCGTCTGGTCGAGGAAATCCACCGCGCTTTGGCTGACCTTTTGCCCCGCCGCCAGCTGGTCTGCTACCGGGATATCGCCTCATGAAATTCACGGTGAAATCAGCACCGGACCGCTGGAGCCATATTTTTGATCGCATCACGGGCCATATTCTCTACAAGGGATTGCGCCTTGTTTTCCTTGTCGCGGTTATTGTCTATCTGTTCGACCAGATCGCCGAAATCGGCTGGTCCAACCTGTGGGGCGCCCTGCCGCGCATGGTGTGGTTTTATGTTCTGGGCATAGCGATCTATTTCATCCTGCCCCTGTCCGAGCTGTTGATCTACCGGGTTATCTGGGGTGTCGGCCTGCTGCGGGACTTTCCGGTTTTCGCCCGCAAGCGGGTTTATAACCAGGCGCTGCTCGACTATTCGGGCGAGGCCTATTTCTATCTGTGGGCCAAGCGCCATCCGGGATTGACCGATCAGAAAATCTTCTCAGCGGTCAAGGACAGCAATATTCTCTCGGCCCTGGTCTCCAATACGTTGACGGTGGTGTTTCTGGCGCTTTTCCTCATTACTGGCCAGTTGAAAATCTTCCTTAGCAGTGATCCTGGGTCTACGATTTATTTTGCGCTGGCGGGCTTGGTCGGCGTGGTGATGGTGCCACTGGTGATCCATTTTCGCCGCCAGATCATCGGCCTGGAGGCAAGGACATTGCTGACGGTTCTGGGCATCCACATCATCCGGCGGCTGACATCCATGGCCATGGAAGTCGCCCAATGGGCGGTGGTTTTTCCCCAGGTGACGCTTGGCACATGGCTGACCTTTCTGACCGCGCAGCTTTTGCTGACGCGCATTCCCTTCCTGCCCAACAAGGAGTTGATGTTTCTGGGCCTGAGCCTGGCCCTGGCCGGTCTGGTCAATGCCCCGACAGCGGCGGTGGATGGCATGTTTCTGGCGGCGGGCGCCTTGACCCAGGGGCTCAATCTTGTCATTTTCATCCTGACGTCATTTACCTCGTCCCTGCCGCCGAAAGCGCAGTTCAGGTCAAGCGGCTGACCGGGTCCCTTCCAGAGCTTTGCGATTATGATCAGCGGACGGGTTAACAGATATATTCTCGGCTCGGTCTTCCCTCCGCTGTGGATAAGCTTTCTGGTCGCCGCCATATTGCTGTCGCTGGAAGAAATGCTGCGGCTGTTCGATTTCGTGATCACCGGCAACGGACCGGTTTACGCCGTCTGGCGGATGCTGGTCTATCTGTTGCCGGAATATTTCAACCTCGCCCTTCCGATTGGCTTTTTTCTCGGCATTCTGCTTGCCTTCCGGCGGCTTTCTCTCGACAACGAGCTCGATGCGCTGGCCGCCGGCGGTATTTCGCTGCGCCAACTGCTGTGGCCGCTTTACGGCCTGTCGGCTTTATTGATGGTGATCAGTCTTTTACTGATGGGCTATGTGCAGCCGCACAGCCTTTATGACTACAAGAAACTGAGCTTTCAGGTGCGCAGCGGCGCCCTGGGCATTAAAATCAACGCCGGCGATTTCGTCACCGTCGCCGATGGCATGACACTGAGAATCGGTCAGATCCGCAAAGAGGGCCGGGAGCTGAACGATGTGTTTTTCGAAAATTGCGCCGATGGCGCCGCCTGCACCGTGACCACCGCCAAACGGGGCAGCTTTCTGACCACCCAGGATCCGAACATCATTCTGCTGCGCTTCTATGACGGCCAGCAGGTCAGCCCGGACACCCGGGAGCGCCAGGGATATTTCCTGACCTTCGATGTATTGGATCTGCCGATTGATCTGCCAAAAATCCCGGCCTTTCGCCAGCGCTTCAGCAAGGGCGATGAGGCGACCTTTCCCGAACTGATCCGCTTGCTGCGCAGCCGCTCCGCGCCGGCTTCGGCGGATTTTAATGATTTCCGCGCCAATTTTCACTGGCGTATTCTGCATGCGCTGGCCTTTACGGTCATCCCCCTTCTGGCAATCGCCCTGGGGGTCGCCGACAAGCGCCGTCATTCGGGAACCGGCCTCATCGTCGGCATGGCGATCATGGTGGGCTATATCGAGCTTTTGCAGGCCGGCGCAGTTCAGGTCGCCGATGGATCGCTTTCGCCCTGGCTGGCGTTGTGGCCAAGCTTTATCGTCTTTGGCGCGCTGGGCGCCAGCCTGTTCCACACGGTGGCGGAGATCCCCGGCGGGCAGGCGCTGGCGCCGCTCAGAGACGCCATGGCGTGGCTGATCGCCAGCGCGCGCCGCGCTCTCGCCCCCGTGGCCCGGGCCTGGAAATGAGTGCTTTCGCACAAGCTCGCCTGTTCCAGTCCGCCTCACGCCGGGCCATCCCCTCGCCCACCCTGGCCCGCTATCTGATGCGCCTGTTTCTGGGGCGTTTTGCGGGCATATTGGCTCTTCTGGTCGTGGTGCTGGAAGTGCTTGGCCTGATGGCAAAGTCGAGCGACATCATGGCCGCGGCCGGCGCCACCCATGTGGATATCCTGATCTATGCGGCGTTACGCGCCCCGGGGCTGATCACCAAATTCACCCCCTTTGCCGCCCTGCTGGCCATATTGTTCATCCTGGCCCGACTTAGCCAATCCGGCGAAATCACCGTTATGCGCACCGGGCGGTTGTCGGCCCATCAAATCCTGTTCCCGATCGGCTTGGTCTGTTTTCTTATCATGCCGGCCTATTTCGCCTTTCATAATCTTGTCGCAGTCAAGGCAACCGGACGGCTGATCGACTGGGAGGCCCGCCATTTCTCGCATCAAAAAAGCATCTCGCCGGGGCTGCGCAAGAACGTCTGGATGCTCCAGGGGCGTGATTTCATCAAGGCCCATGCGGTCCAGCGCTTTGGCAATCGCTATGTCCTCGATCACGTAACGATTTACCGGCAAGGGAAAGACGGCCTTTTACAGGACAGTATCCGCGCGGATTTCGCCTGGTACGACAAGAACCACTGGCGGCTGTTCGGTCTGCGCCGCCTGGACAGGAAAAAACTCGTCATGGTGCCCGCAGCCAGCGCTGACTGGGCCATTGACGCGCCACCGGAACGGTTTTTCGCCCGTGCCCTGCGGCCCGAAAGCGCCAGCCTGGGCGCCCTGATGCGCGCCATCCGCCTGTTGCGCCGCGAAGGCAGCGACAGCGCCCTGCTGGAGAGCGTTTTCTATCACCGTTTCGCCGCCGCCGCCGCCAGCATGGTGATGCCGCTGCTGGGCGCGATCGCCGGCTTCGGGGTTTACCGCGCCGGAGCGATGGTCATCCGCATACTCATCGGCATGGGGCTGGGATTCGGCTTTTTCGTTACCGACAACCTCATGCTGGCGATGGGAAAACTGGGAACCATTCCGCCTCTGGCGGCAGCGGTTTTTCCTTTGCTCCTCTTCCTGCTTGTCGGCCTTTACAGCCTGTTCCTGCTCGAGGAATAGATTATAATGCGCTGCGCATCCGAATAATCAGATCCACGCCTTCTTCGGGAACTTCGAACGCCGCCTCCTTGTAACGGGGCACCCTGAAGTGGAACCGGGGATTATTGGAGATGCCGATTCTCTCCCTGGGAATGCCGAGCCAGTTCTTGTCAAGCTTCCGGTTGTCGTTCTTGTCGTGATAAAGCGCGATCGCGTACCAGCCCGGATGGTCCACCGTCATGCACAGATGCACCTCCCCGGCCTTGGCCGGGGCGATGGCGCGGCCGATGTTTTCCTTGAGAAAATCTTGCGGCTTATCCCCGTGCAGATCGACGATGATGGTGCCGCGCGCGCCCTTGACGCGCGTGACGGTCAAGCGGATGGTCAGCTTGCGCGCCTTGCAGGCGGCCATGTCAGGGGTGACGGCAGGCCCGCCGATAATCGGTGCGGCAAGGGAAAGGCCGGCGAGCGGCGCGCTGGCGAGGCCCAGACCGAGCAGCACCGCTGAAGCGAGCCGGGTCAAGGCAAACCCGCGCGACGCGACTTTGACAGGGTTGTTCATGGCCCCTCCGTCCGATCACAGAACGAAGGATTTTCGCTTTACAGTATGGCGGTTTTGTGGCGCGCCAATCAGATCCGCTCAGAACGAATAGGACAGGCGCCCCATGATGCGCCGCGGGGCGAGTAATTCCTCGCTGGTCGAGGAGACCGCGAAATTATCGGTAAAGCGTGAGTTTACCGCGTCTTCATTGGTCAGGTTCTGGACGATCAACTCGGCGGTCCAGTGGCTGCCCTCCGGCTCCCAGCGGATATTCAGTCCCAGCATGTCGTAAGACGGAATGACATCCACCGCCGGATTGTTGAAGATGCGCGCCTGCATCCGGCCCCGATGGGTGTAATCCAGCGAGATCGTCAGCAGGCCCATGCCCTCGACCGGCCGGGCGTAGGTCAGCCGGGCGTTAAGAGTAAGGTGAGGCAGCTTGGACAGATTGTTGCCCTTGACGCTTTTCGCCGCCGTGGCGCGCGCATCGGTGACCGCCTGGCTGAACGGATTGCCGCCATTGGCGAGCAGCACCGCCGTGGCGGCATCCTCGGCGGCAATGCCGTCGATCACCAGGGTATCGGATTTGACCTTGGAATCCTCGAGCGCAATATTGCCGTCGAAGCGAAGATTTTCCGAAATAATGCCGGAAAACTCCAGCTCCAGCCCCTTGACCTCGACACTGGGAATATTGGCGACGCCACCGCTGAAAACGGCTGCGGCATTGGCCAGGAACTGGAAATTCTTATAATCATAGTAAAAAGCGCTGGCGTTGATCTGGATACGCCGGTTCAAGAATCGGTTCTTCGAACCGATCTCATAGGCGTAAACCACCTCCGGCTTGTAAAACTAGGTCACGAAATCATTAAAGGTGCTGTTGCCGCCGCCGGGCTTGTAGCCCTTGGAGATCGAGGCATAGGCAAGATTATCGTCGGTAATATCGCCTTCAAGCGAAAATTTCCCGGTCCAGGCATTGTCATTCAGAATGGCCTTTTTCGGCGCCGCCTGCCCGGTCCGGCACTGGAAACTGCACCGATCGTTATTGACCTCATCGCGCGAATAGCGCACGCCGCCGGTCGCCCGCAGGTCATCGGTGACATGCCAAGTCAACTGGCCGTAAAAGGAGTAGGAATCGCGCCGCCGGATATCATCATTGACGAAATCAAGGTCGGCATTGAAGAAAATGACCGGAACCGGCAGGCTCATATCCAGCGGATTGCCATCACGGCCGAAATCGGCGAAAGAGGTGGTCTTGCTGTTCACCCGGGTGTTCATATAGAACGCGCCCAGGATCCAGTCGACCGGCAGATCGCCCGGCACCGAGGTGATGTTCAACTCGGCGGTGTAATGCTCGAACATCTGCTCCAGCCGCAGGTCCGCCTGACGGATCGGCGCTTCACCGACAGTATCGATCGCGCCGACGATCGGCAGCGGCGCCGGGTCGTTGGCGGTCAGCGCGGTGCGGTCGGTATCGACCCGCCGGTCAAGATCGGCGTTCTGATAGCTCACGATGGTCTTGATGTTCGCCACACTGGTTTCCCAATTGGCGATACCGCTTACGATATCATTGGAAAACTTGAAAGATACGAGCAGATCGTGGGACAGTTTGCGGGGATCGGATGAACTGAGATCCAGCGTGCCCTTTTGCGCCGGCCCGTTGGTGTTGGTGTTGAAATGCTGCCATTGCGCAAGAAACGAAAAGCTCTCGGCCGGCTGCCATAATACCTGGGTGCGGAAGGTGTCGTTGTTTTCATCGTCGAGCTTGCGGCCCGGGATCGCCAGATTTTCAGTAAACCCTTCATGTTCCCGGTGCGACAGGGCAAAACGAACCGCCAGGGTGCTGGCGATCGGCACATTGATGCTGCCGCGCACATTCGCCGTGGAATAATTGCCGATCGTCAGCGAGGCATTGCCGGACACCTCTTCCAGATCGGGCTTTTTGGTGACCACATTGATCATGCCGCCGGTGGAGTTCTGACCAAACAGGGTACCCTGCGGCCCGCGCAGCACCTCGACGTGATCGACATCGAGCAGATCGGCTTGCAAGGACACATCGTCAACGATGAACACGCCATCGATATGGAAGGAAACACCTGGCCGCGAGCCGGCGTTCTGGGGCGATTCATTGCCGACGCCGCGGATGGTGACAATGCGGCGATAGCCTTCGGTCTTGGTGATATTCAAGCCCGGAATCTTGTCGCCGAGATCGACCGGGTTATAAATATTGAGCGTATCCAGCTCCCGGCTGCTGAGCGAGGAGACGGCCAGGGGAATTTTTTGCAGATTCTGCGCGCGTTTCTGGGTGGTGACGATAATTTCCTCGATACCGAGATCTTCCTGCGCGCCATCCGCCGCCGCCGGCGTGGTCATGACCAGCATCGCAGCTACCGACACCCCGCCCATCAGCGCCCATCCAGCCTGTTTCAGGCCCACCTGTTTTGCCGCCACTTGCCATGTCATCATAGTCCCGGACATCTGTTAACCCTCCTCCGGCGCATTGCCTGTTGTCCATAACCGACCCATAACCGACTCATTCATGATCAAAAATTTTGATCATATATTGTGATCATAATAAAGATACGCCGCAAGAAAAGTCAACTCCCCCTTATCGGCGCATTCCCCCGGATAAAAATAGTCTCAGCCCGACCGATAGCTGACCAATATCTGGCCAACAGACGGCAGATTCAGCGTTATAAACCGCGCACAATGCCGCTTCGACGAGCCGGAGGCCGCAAAGCTTCACGGCTTTGTGACCTCCAGTTTGGTTATTGCCGGCTTATGTGATATTTCTGCGACAGTTTCTTGAAAAAACAATATCCGCTCGCGGGCAGCGCGCCAAATTTCGCCCGGCTCAGGCGGCGCGCACGTCGGTGAGGAACTGCTCGACCGCGCCCTTGAGGGAGTCGGCGACCTGTTCCAGCTCGCTCGAGGCCGCCAGCACCTGCTCGCCCGCGCTCCCGGTCTCGCT
>Ga0114931_10001977_pt1 | contig 26144 bp, 23 predicted proteins | sample 2SBtaG_FD_89579 | JGI IMG/M metagenome (GOLD analysis project Ga0114931, IMG submission 89579) | Deep subsurface microbial communities from Kolumbo volcano to uncover new lineages of life (NeLLi) - 2SBTROV14_V59a metaG | ecosystem: Environmental > Aquatic > Marine > Volcanic | place: Kolumbo... | reverse complement strand
CGGATATTCTCATCGCCGCGATTGGCAGCCCGAGGTTTGTCACCGCCGAGATGGTCAAACCGCAAGCGGTCGTGATCGACGTGGGCATTAACAGCGTCAACGGCAAACTGGTGGGGGATGTCGATTTCGAGACTGTAAAAGAAATCGCCTCGGCCATTTCCCCGGTTCCCGGCGGCGTCGGCCCGATGACCCGCGCGATGTTGTTAAAAAACACACTGATGGCAGCGGAGTCGATTCTAAGTTCGACCCATACGTAAAGGATGACTCTTATTCCGATTGACCTTTTTCTTTGAACAGAGAGCTGACCGATTTCAGTTTTCGACGTTCCGCGTCGGTCAGCGAGTCCATCCCGGATGTTTGGATCTTCTCCAGAAGATTGTCGAGTTCCTGACGAAGCTGGTATTCTTCTTCCCGAACCATGCGAGCTTTGAGAGCGGCTTTCCTTTCTTTTCGTCGTTGCCACCATCCCGGTTTTTTTTCCCTTGGACGCTTTTCGGATCCTTCGAGGCTGGTGTACCCCTGCGAAAAATCGTATCCCAAAAACGATTCGTCATACGCTTCTTCAGCACGGTTTTGTACCGATTCCATAACACTCAGTCCAAAGACAATTGCGCCTATAAAAACCAGAAACGTTTTTTCCGCCATCAATCCGGCGATCATGATGATCAGCGTAGCTAAAAATCCAATCTTCATATACCAGTCCATCGCTTTTTCACCCAATGTGCGTTTCAGGCATGTTTTGAGAACCTGACCGCCATCGAGCGGATGAACCGGTACGAGATTGATCAACAGCGAAATCCAATTCGCGAAAAAGAAAAGAATGATCAGATCGTCCAGAATCTGACCGCTCAATGAGGGGATGGGAAAAACAAGGGGGTTGATCGCTTTTTCGAGATGATGGGAAAGAATCATCCAAGGCAACGTCAATACGCAGAAGATCAAATTGACGAGTGGTCCCCCCAGTGGTGTGAGAATTTGCGATGAAAGTGTCGCAGCGGGTTGAACAAATGCCAGACCACCTAAAGGCCAGAGCAGAATTTCGTCTCCGCTTCCCCCGGTTTTTCGCGCCGCAAAGACGTGTCCGAATTCGTGGCATAAAATACTGAAGAAAAGCAGAAACCCAAAAACAAGACCCAACTGCAAATCTAACCTGATGACGAAGACCAGAATAATTAACGGAAAGAAAAAACTGATTCTGATATTCGTACGGAAAAGCGATCCGCAGGGAAAAGACCAATAAAATGGACTGTTTCTTTGGTCCATGATTCTTTGGAGATCGGTGAGAAAAACCCTATGAAACTGGCATCCTAGGCTTCAGTTTATCAGCTTGGTGAATCGATGGCAAATCGCGGATTTCTCTACTCTTCTTCCCCGATCACCTTTGTCCAGAAGATGCAGTTGGGAAAGGCCGTTTTTAATTTTCTCTCTGCGGCTTTCGTCAATTGTTTTTTATCCAGAAGCAGATATTTTAAACCGGTCAGTCCTTTCATTTTCACAAGTCCATCGACAGTAACCTTCGTCTGGCCGATCGAGAGAACTTCAAGATGCGTTCTACCGTTCAAGTAAACGAGACCTGCATCGGTCACATCCGTTTTGATCAAAGAGAGTTTTGTCAGATTGGGCTGCCATCTCAATTGCTTGAGACCAGCATCGGAAACATAAGTGTTGTCGAGATACAGTTCGACCAAACCGCTCATCCCTTCCAAATACACCATGCCAGCATCGGTTACCTTTGTTTCATTGAGTTCCAGAGATGCCAGTCGGGTCAAACCTTTCAGATGCTTGAGACCGGCATCGGTCACTTTTGTGTAATTGAGATCCAAAGATCGCAGGTTCGTCAACCCTTTTAAGTTTTCCAGACCGGCATCGGTCACTGGTGTGTTATCGAGCGAAAGATAGAGGAGATTATGTAACCGCTTCAGTTGCACAAGACCCTCATCACCGACCCGTGTATCGTCGAAATCCAACTGGCGAAGACGGGTCATATCTTTCAAATGCCAAAGACCGGCATTGGTCACGGCAGTATTAGAGAGCATTAACGTTTCCAGACTGGACAAATTCGTAAGATTCACAAGTCCCGCGTCGGTGATACTTGTGTTGCTAAGCCATAACTCTCGCAGGCCTTTCAGTTTCTTAAGAGACACAAGATCGGAATCGGAGATCTCCGGGTTGCTCAGGCGGATGGAGCGCAGATTTCCTGCACCGTCGTTCTCGATTTCCCCTCCCAGCTTTTGGATTGCGTCGAGGGAGTCATCCTGTGGTTTTGAAGGACCACAGCCGGTTGTCATCGAGAGAACACCGAGCATAAGAAGTGAAGCAAGTTTCATGAGATTGACCTTTGTAATGTAGCGAAAAGGACAAGAACATGCGATCCATCATGGAGAAATGATACGTCGATTTCAAGGATCATTCCGAGAATGAGAGAAGATGTTGAAATGTTTCTCGAAACATGAGAACCTATTCTGCGGCTTCGATTCTCAACCCACGCGAAACCGTAATTCGTTCCACGAGTTCAAAAATTCCTTGAACGACGAGTGCCATCACTGCTGCCGAAATGGCGCCTTCCAATATCAGGCTGGTTCGATTCAAGCGAATCCCGGTCATAATCGGTTGACCGTATCCCCCAGCCCCAATCAACCCTCCCAATGTCGCAAAACCGACGTTGATCACTGCCGCTGTTTTGATTCCCGCCAGAATCGAAGGGTACGCCAAAGGCAGTTCGATCAGTCGTAATCTCGACCAGGAGGACATTCCCAGTGCATCGGCAGATTCTTTGTAGGAAGTTGAAACCTCGGCGAGTCCCAAAACGGTATTCCTCACGATAGGCAACAAACTGTAAAGAAAAAGTGCAACGACGGCAGTCGCCGAACCGGAACCGATTGTCGAGAATCCCAGCCAATGCACCGGGTCCATCAGCAGCACCAACAATGCCAACGCAGGAATGGTTTGCACGATGCCGACAACCGCGAGGACTACCCTGCCGACTCGCTTGTTTTTCGCTGCGAAAATCCCCAGAGAGATCGCGACCAGAATCGCTGCGATGAGAGATTTTCGAACCAATTCGAAATGATCGATGCTCGTTTTGTAGATGCGGTCGAACCGGGTTTCTTCCTCCACCTCGACATCGATGGAAAAGTTTTTTTTCAGAAAATTTGCCGCCGTTCGAGTTTCTGAGGTATTAGTCAGCTCTCCGATGGTGTTCATCTTCTGCATTTCGTCCGTCGAGATACCGTTTTCCAACTTCTTTAAAGCCTTGATGAAGCGTGGATGCGACCGCTCCAATTCTTTGCGATAAAGAAAGATGCAGAAGTAGTCCGGAAAAAAATTTCGATCGTCCTGGAGCAGAAAAATATCGTAAACCTGAATTTTGGCATCGGTGGTGTAGATGTCGATCAGATCGATGCTGCCGTTGGACAGTTGGCGATAGGCGATGTCGTGTTCGACACCGGAGACATTTTGTTGGGGAAGATCGTACTCTTCTTTCAAGGCGGACCATCCGTCCGATCGTTCCATAAACTCATTACTGAAGCGAAATTTCAATTCGGGATGATTTCGTAAATCTGAAACTTTTCGTATGTTCAACTTTCTGGCTTGCTCTCTCAACATCCCCATCGCATAGGAGTTTTCGAATCCCAGCGATTGGGTCATGGAGATCCCTTTTTTTTCGAGCAGGGATGCCAATTCTTCGAACTTATCGAGTTTCGACTCCGAGAAAATTTCTTTAAGCAGGGTTCCGGAGTAATCGGGATAAACGTCGATTTCGCCTTTCACCAAAGCATCGAAGACAACCCTTGTTCCGCCAAGTTGTTTGTGATGAAGCGGTTTGTCGCCATTGTGAGTGGCCAGAAGGGTCGCTATCTCACCCAGAATGACCGATTCGGTGAACGACTTCGATGCAACGTGCAAATCGTATGACTTCTTGTGCTCCAGCGGGACGAATGCCACGAAGACGCAGACCAAAATCGCAAGACACCATTTCCAATTCATGCAGTCGCTCCTTCCCAGTAGTACCTTTGCGCCTGCACGAATTCCTTCACAAAGGGATCGGCGGGATGTTCCAGAAGTTCAGCCATCTTGCCCTTTTGCACAATGCGTCCTGCGTTCATCAGCACAATCTCATCGCTAAAGAAAGCAGCCTCGGTAAGGTCGTGTGTGACCATCACCACCGTCTTCTTCAGACTGCGAAATATCTTCAGCAAGTCGTTTTGCAAACTGGCACGAATCATCGGATCAAGCGCACCCAGCGGTTCGTCGAGAAGGAGCACCTGCGGGTCGAGCATCAAGGCTCGCATCAGGTTCACACGTTGCTGCTGCCCTCCCGAAAGCTGCATGGGATAACGTCCGAAAGTATCGGCGGGTAACGACGTGAGTTTTCGCAATTCTTCGACACGTTTTTCCGTTCTCTCGACTGACCAGCTAGAAAGTCGGGCGGGAAGCGTAATGTTTTCGAGAATTGTGAAGTGTGGAAAAAGCCCGCCGCTTTGAATCACGTAACCCATGCGTCGTCGTTGTTCTCGAATTTCGACATCGGTCGTGGGAAACGGTTTGTCGTCGAACAGCAACGTGCCGTCATCGGGTTCAATCAGGCGAATGAGGATTCGTAGCAACGTCGATTTCCCGCAACCGCTTGGCCCGAGCAGAACGCACGTTTTACCCTGAGAAATGTTCAGGTCAACAGGCCCCAACACCGTTTTGCCGTTGTAGCTTTTGGATAAGTTCGAGATTTGGAACATGAGACGATGGGTGTAGCGTTAAGTCGAGTGTGTTCAACTCCATCGTAAGAGAGAAGCAAGGATTTCTCCAGCGAGCGGCATCGTTTCTTACTTCGTGCTACAAAATCAGTCGAGTCTTTCGATCGAAAATTGATTCTTGACACATTTCGTCAGAGCGATTAGTTTCCTCTCGTTCAATGCCCTGAGAGCCGCAGTCGTTGAAGTTTTCGACCAATGTTCACGGAAAGAACAAATTTCACAGCGAATGGACTCGCACAGCAAAATAAAGTGGGACTGGAAAAAGAAAACCGTGCTCGGTGTGGGAATTGTGTTGCTGGTGTTGCAGGCCGTGCGGATGACTGTGGATGGCAAAGGGGATTTTAATCTGCACTGGGAATCGGGTCGTCGCCTGGTTACGGGGGACGACCTTTATTATTTTGGCTTGAATTGTCCCTATCCGCCTTTCTGGGCGTTGGTCCATGCTCCTTTGAGCTTTCTACCTATTCCTGTGGCGCAGTTATTGTTTTATCCGCTGTTTCTTGTCGCGTTTTTATTGTTGGGGAGGACGCTTCGCCGAATGACAAAAGGGGGCGTTTCGCAGCCCTCACCCCGGTTTTCTCTCAGGGGGAGAGGGAGAATACTGGAACCAGCGCATCACGAACCACCGCACGCTGGGAGTGTCGAAGACTCCGTCCCTAGCCATCTTGGTCGCATCGATGCCAATGCGAGGTTTTGGATTTTTGTCGGGGCGGTGTTGTTGACCAGTCGATTTCTTGTGCGGGATATGATGGAATGCGGCGTAAATCTGCTGATGGTCGCCTTGGCATGGTTTGCGATCGAGTTATGGTCGCGACACAAAGAGAAGCGGGCCGGTCTGTGGTTGGGGCTGGCGATTTCGCTGAAGTGTACCCCCGCCTTGTTTCTACTGTTCTTCGCATGGAAGCGGCAGTGGCGGATGGTTCGTTGGACAATGGTGTTTGTCGTCGGGTTCACACTTTCGCCGATCTTGGTGATGGGGCCGCAGAAATATGTCAGCGCGATGACATATTGGACGACGATGTCGTGGCGGGGATTCGGCAAGTCGGACCCTTCGCTGGGAACGCTGGGACAGGAGCCGATTCAGAACGATGCGCTGCGACCGGCGCTGGCACGATTTTTTATGCACCTCCCCAAGGATCATAAGGCACGGCTGGACCATCCGTTTTATTTCGACTTTTTGAATCTCGATCCTGCTGTCGCCGGTTGGATGATTCGTATTCTGATCCTGGTTTTGGTGATTACAATCGTACGAAGAATTCCGCGAAGCGTCGAAGAGCGACGCGGATGGAATATGCTTTGGGAATGCACGATGGTTTCTGATGTTGCTACTCTTGTCGCCGATTACCTGGGGACAACATTGCGTCGGGGTGTTGCCGGCATTCTATACGATACTGTGGACTCGACGTACGAAACTTTTGAGATCGCGATGGGTGACGAGCTATCTTGTGTTTTATTCGCTGGCAATTTTGGTATTGAACCGCACGGTGATTGGAAAGACCGGTTCGCTTTTGTTCGATTCTTACCACATTTCCACATGGTGTTTGCTTCTGCTCGTTTTCACGATTCTGCATTGTCGGGACCGTCAGCAGCGATTGCAAAGCGACCTGGAAGCGGAAATCTTATTCAGTTCATCGATCCGACGCCAGGGTTCTGCGTTTCAGCAAGAACAAACTCCACAGGCAACACAAACCGATGATACCGCCGATCCAATCCGCGAGCATATCGAAAAAATCGCATGAACGATCGACGGGGATTTGCAGTAACTCGTCGATGATGGCGTAGAAAAAGAGAATGCCGAAAACAGTCGATGCCATTTTCAAATCGAACGGCTTTTTTCGACAGAACCAGAATCCCAACAAAAACGCAAGGATGGCATACCCGGAAAAATGGGCGAGCTTGTCGGAGTTGTTCGGCAGATCGATGATTTTGTCAGAGGGAAGATGAGTGCTAATAAACAACGCCAACCAAAATCCGCAGAGCACGAAAAACCGCAATTTTTTTTTAAGAACGCCGAGCGGATGCGACTGAGAATCTTCGGTCATTTTGTCGCAATCGCTTGTGCAAGGGGTCGCAGTATTTGCTCAACCACATAGGAGCCAAGAAGTTCGTCGCTGTGGTGTTTCAAAAGTCTGAGTGTGTCGGGGAACGAGTCATCGACCTGCAAGCTGCCGAATTTTCGCACACGGAAGAACACGCTGATGGGGTCGTCCATGTACTCTTCACGTTTGACCTGGTAGGGAGTGGTTCTGGTTTCGATCAGCAAAAACGCTTGCAAGTGGCAGGTTTCGTCGAGGCTGATGGTGATTGCTGGTTCGTACTTCAGCACATGGGAATCTTCAATATCGGCAAGCGGTTCCAACGCAAACCCGGTTCCCAGCGCCTCGGCCACTAGCGCATCGTGATTGCCGTTGTAGTTAAAATCGAAACCGACTACATAATCCATCGCTTCGCATTCCAGCGGACTAACCGAGAGCATGTAGGGAGCCAGTTCGAGCATGAGCTGGTGTTGCTGCAAGGCCGCCTCGGGGGTGGGCGGATTGATGTAGAAACTGCAAAGACTTTGCGGTTCGAGAGAAATCCAACGATGTTGGCCCTGCTCTTTATCGTCTTCCAGAACGAAACTGTCGTTTTCACGCGTGTAAAACTTCTGCAAGGAAGGAAATGATTTCTGAACCCGCTCGAAAAAGTTCAAAATCGTTTCTCTTCCCTCGGGAAGTTTCATTTTCGTATTTAGATAGAGATTCACAAAATAATCGTCGGCCAGCGAACCGTAAGGGTGCATCGGCGTTTCCTTTCGGGAGTCGTGTGGAGTCACTCGGAACGAGTTGCGGAAATGACAGGCTAAAATCGGCAGGACGGCTGCTTGCGAAGGTGGCTTCCCGCCCTATACACTGCGTGGGCAACGGTTGGCTTTGTGCCTTCATCGAGCGGTATCCTTTTCACATTTTTTCTTCGATCCTTTCACAGATCGAGAATGTTTTTGGTTTCTACATACCATTTTAGCCGACAATTCCGCTTGGGTGAAGCGTAGAAATTACCGGCATCCGAAAAAACAACTCCGGGATTTAAATCATGTTGACAACAACCTGTTTTCAAATATCCATTTTTCCCACAGAACTGGGTTGGTTTGGTCTCATCGGGCGGGAAAATATGCTGGACTCACTTTCGATAGGACACCTCTCCCGCGATCAGGTTCGTCGTCATTTCAATCGGTCCCAGGAGATGTCTCGGTGGGATCATGCGGAACAGATGGACTGGAATGCCGAATTGCGTCAGAAATTACAACGTTTTGCGAGAGGGGAAAAAATTTCTTTTCAAGGGATTCGAACCATTTCACCCTCCCACACCAACTTTCAGAAGGCCATTCTCAAAACGGTCAAACGAATTCCCTACGGCAAAACGTTATCCTACGGAGAAGTGGCGGCGAAAGCAGGGTATCCCCGAGCCGCTCGAGCCGTGGGGTCGGTGATGGCTTCGAATCGAACTCCTATTATTGTTCCGTGTCATCGGGTGGTTGCATCGGGGCAAAAAATCGGAGGATTTTCGACACCGCAAGGAATTTTGCTGAAGCGAAGAATGCTGGAATTGGAGAATATCCAAATCTAAAAACCTGTTATTTCAGAGCGTTTCGAAACACCTGGCGATTGCAAGAATTATTTCCAAAAAACCCCGTCATAAGAGAAAATACATTTCCCCAGATTTCATACTTTCGTGTGGAAATGAGTGCTGGATATAATAGATAATGGAGTTTTCAGAATTATAGGAATTATCAGTGAGTTTCCCCAGATGACAGTTGGATTTGCCAGACCCAAAGTTGCCGATTTGGTTTTCCATTTATATGACCGGTCGGTGCATCCCGAGTTGCTGCATGTGTTTGCAGAAACCGAAGTGAAACGACCCTTATTTCATGCGCGCATTCATATCTGTGAAGCCGGGCATCTTATTAGTTTTCGTTACCTGGAAAAAACCATCACCGAAGTCACCACGAGTAAAGACCAACCGCTTCCACGCAGAAAACGCTACATGGAACGTCGTCTTGTGGGAAATCGCGACGAGGTGATTCAGTTTCCCAATGGGCTTTGTTACCAGATGAGCTTCAATCTGGAACTGGTCTCCCCTGAGATTTTCCTGAACTTGCACCAGGAGCTTCTTCTCGACTCCAGGCAGGCGGATGTGTTCTTTCAGTTTCCCGCGACGAACCGATTTGCACCCGATGCCCTGAGTTTAATTCGGACTGAAATCGGTTCTCGCAGCCTGCTGTTGCATACTTTTCATACCTTCCCCGAAAACTGTGCCATTTTAAGAACTCAGACACTTTTCGAAGTTTAAGAATAAGAAGAGAAAATGAGAGGTGACTTGTGAAGTGGAATTTGAAACTCGGTAGTGGAATCGCGATATTCGGTTTTTTTTTCGTCGTCGCGTATCACAATTCCAATCTCTCTGCAAAGGGACGAAGAGGCTCTCGACATCGCGGATTCTCGCGCATCTACGGCCAGGAAGATACCTTCGCCAGAACCCGAAGAACAACACGCCGTCAGAGACGTTTCGAACGTTCTCGCCTACGTTCGCTGAGATACCAGTCCTACAACGGATCTGCCTTCAATTTCTCATACGGTCGTTCGGGTAGGTACGGATACAGTTTCTACATCGACAGGCCCACGTACTACTCGTCGTACTATCAGCCGTGGTTTATCTATCCCTATGCCCAATCCAGGTATTATCGTGGTTACTACGGCTATCCGGGATATTATTCGTACTATTATCCGGGATACTCCTATCGTTCGTGGACTGCGCGAAGTTACGGCTATGGATACGGCTACCGGTATCCCGGCTATTATCGCGGGTACGGTTTCGGCTATGCACCGTACTAATTGTCTTGTCGTCTTGTAGGGTCGGCTCTGCCGACCGATGCTTAACCGTTCGATCTACAACGTCGGCATTTCTACAGTTCCGCGCCGATCACCCGTCGGGACTTGTGCTACCGTTTCAACGTTTCTGTGCTGCGTGAAACTTAAAATCGCGCCAGAAAAACATTACACTGAGTTTTGGCATCGCGGGATGGTAACACTTCGCTCGCATTCTCGTCCGGCATCATAGAGGAATCAACATGCAAAAAATCGACCAATACCTCGAAGAAAACGCACAACGATTTACCGACGAACTGTTGGAATTCCTGCGGATCCCCTCGATCAGCGCGGATTCCCAATACAACGATGACGTGAAAAAAGCCGCGAATTTTGTGGTCTCGCAATTCTCTCAAGCCGGATTCGAATCCGAAACGATCGAAACGCCTGGTCACCCAATCGTTTTCGCAAGCCGTGCTGAAATTGAAGGCGCACCGACGGTACTCGTTTACGGTCATTACGATGTGCAACCGGCCGATCCTCTGGACGAATGGAAAACGCCTCCCTTCGAGCCAACCATAAGGGGCGAACACGTCTTCGCAAGAGGTGCGACAGACGACAAAGGGCAAATGTTGACGCATATCAAATCGGTCGAAGCGTGGGAGAAGGTTCATGGAAACCTGCCGGTGAATGTGAAGTTTTTGATCGAAGGGGAAGAAGAGGTCGGTAGCAAAAACCTCGAAACCTTCATCGAACAGAACAAGGAGAAGCTGGACTGCGACATCGCCGTCATTAGCGATACGAGCCAGTATGCTCCCGAGATTCCTGCCATCACATACGCTCTGCGTGGTATTACAGCGTGTGAACTCACCGTGAAAGGGCCTTCACAAGATTTGCACAGCGGTGTGTTTGGCGGGTCGATTGCAAATCCTGTGAATGCTTTGGCGAGGATGGTCGCGGCGTTGCAGGACGAGAACGGTCGCATTCAAATACCGGGGTTTTACGACGATGTCGTCGCTTTGTCCGAGAAGGAACGCGAAGCAATGGCCGCCCTTCCGTTCGATGAGGCAAACTATCTCAGCAACCTGGGAGTCTCGGCGACGTTCGGCGAAGAGGGGTTCACCACGCTGGAACGTCGCTGGGCACGACCGACCTGCGACGTGAACGGAATTGTTGGAGGTTACACAGGAGAAGGACCAAAGACAATTGTGCCCTCTTGGGCAACGGTGAAAATCAGTTGCAGGTTGGTTCCGAATCAGAATCCCGAGAAAATATCGGCATCGCTCGAAAGTTTCATGAAGAGTAAACTCTCGCCCGGGTTAGAAATGGAATTTGTGAATTATCACGGAGCACCGGGATTGGTTTTCGATTTCAACAGCCCCTCTATGGAGGCTGCCAAAGCGGCAATCGAGAAATCGTTCGGGAAAGCTCCGGTGATGATTCGAGAAGGGGGGTCGATTCCTGTCGTCGGTACGTTCCAACAACTTCTGGGAGTGGAAACACTTCTCTTAGGTTGGGGACAGAACACCGATAATCTCCATAGCCCCAACGAACATTTCAATTTAAAAGATTTCCAACGAGGAATTCGAGCCAGTGCATATCTCTGGAAATTCCTCGCCGAGATGTAAAAGAGGCAGGAAAAGCCTGACCGAAGTGTCGGGAATTACCGGCAGCTTGACTGCCAGTGTTGTTTTGGCACACCCCAGACAACAAACTCACGCAAAACCGTGGGCAGGGCACGCAACCGACTAGAATTTGAATTCATAATGGATCAACCAATATGCTCGACCTTCAGTTTATTTGCGAACACATCGATGAAGTCAAAGAGAATTGCCGAAATCGTGGTATCGATGTTGATGTCGAACGGTTATTATCGCTGCGAGAACAGCGCAGCAAGTTGATCGTTCAAGGAGACGATTTCCGCAGAAAACAAAAAGAGACATCATCCGGAATTCCCAAAGCTGCCGATGCGGATGAAAAGCAAAAGCTCATTGCACAGGGTAAAGAACTTCGGCAGAAAGTTGCCGAAGCGGAAGCTGCGTTGAATGAAGTCACTACCGCGATTGCCGAGATTCAAACCTTCATTCCGAATATGACCCACCCCGACGCACCGGTGGCCTCCGAAGAAACCGGTAGCGTCACAGTGCGGTCTTGGGGAGAAATTCCCCAGTTCGACTTCAAACCGTTGGATCATGTTGAGTTAGCCGCCAGGAACGATCTGATCGATTTCGAAGGGGGATCGCGCGTCGCCGGTAGTGGATTCTATTTTTTGAAGAATGAAGCAGCACTGTTGGAACTCGCCTTCATGCAATATGCCGTTGAAATTTTGCTCAAACACGGCTTCGCCATCTATACGACTCCCGATCTTGCGAGAGACGACATTCTGCATGGTATTGGGTTTAATCCACGTGGAGATGAGACTCAAATCTATTCGATTCAGGATACAAACCTCAGCCTCGTCGCCACGGCCGAGATTACGCTGGGGGGGTTGCTAAAAGATCAAATCCTCGACACGAAAGAACTCCCGTTGAAAATGGCAGGAATTTCGCATTGTTTTCGTACGGAAGCGGGGGCGCATGGTAAAGCGTCTCGCGGAATTTATCGGGTGCATCAATTCACGAAGGTGGAGATGTTCGCTTTCACTGCCCCAAACCTCGATGCCTCTTCGGAATGTCACGAGACAATTGTGGCAATTGAAGAAGAGATCTTTCAGGGACTGGGGATTCCTTATCGGGTTATCGATACCTGCACCGGCGATTTAGGTGGGCCGGCGTTTCGAAAATTCGATCTGGAAGCATGGATGCCCGGTCGAGGAGAAAACGGAGAATACGGCGAAGTGACTTCTGCGTCCAATTGCACCGATTACCAATCCCGACGATTGGGAATACGCTGCAAATCGCCAGAAGTGAAGGGAACCAGGTTCGTCCATACCTTAAATGGGACAGCCATTGCGGTTTCCAGAGCCTTAATTGCCCTGATGGAGAATTACCAACAGGCAGACGGCTCCATTCTCATTCCCCAAGCCCTGCAAAAATGGATCGGAACAGAGAAAATCGGGTAGAGGTCTTGGTGCGGTTGCCGAACCTTGCTTCGATCCAACATTTCGTTTTCGATTTTCGTAAAGATAATATCTCTGTCTCTTTTCCTTTCTTTGACAGAGTGACTCTAAAATACCTCTTCGAGTTGCCGCAAGACAACGATTTCACCGACTCCTCTTCTGTCTCGAAAGTCACTCGTAGGAAATTGCATTGACTAGCGGAAACGGTCTCCATTCGAATATGTCCGACGGCGAAGACAATTTCTCCTGGCAGAAGGAATTTCCTGGTACCAGGGTTGGACGAACACGGCGTAGCGCATTGGCAATGGAAAGCGGTATTGCCCGTTGGGATACCATCCTGCGTTGGTTGATCGTCATTCTGGCGTTTATTCTTGCCTGCACCGAAATTTCGAACTCCGAAATATTGCTGCATATCAAGTGTGGTGAATACACGGCTCGACAATTTCAACCCGCGCGTTCGGGAATCTATTCGTTCGCCGCAGAAACGCTACCTTGGGCGAATTTGAGTTGGCTTTTCGATTTGATTCTGTTCGGCATTTATGCCTTGGGATCCGATGTTGCACTTTCGATTTTTCAAGGCTGTCTGGCTGCGGGAGTTGTCTTTCTGGTTGTGGGATACAGAATACCCGGAGTCTCGACTTGGTGGAACGTGATCTGTTCCATGCTGGTTGCTCTTGCCTGCACTCCAGAGTGGAATGCGTTACCAGAAATCGTCACGCTACTGGGCTTGGGATTCGTTCTGCGTTTTCTATTCTCGTGGTCCCAGACAGGTTCCCAAAAAACGTTGTGGCTGATGCTTCCCGTCTTTGTCTGCTGGAGCAACCTGGATCCACGCGTTTACCTCGGGCTGATTCTTGTACTTCTTTATGCTATGGGTGAATTGCTGGGAATTCTGGTAAGGCATCCTCGCGCTCATACCTTAAAAAATCAGATTCCGCTTTGGGTTGCGGTCGGTGGGTGCTTTCTTGCCTGCCTGGTCAATCCTTTCGGATGGAACAGTTTGGTCTACCCCTATCGGCTTTATACCGTCATCGATCCCACGATGACGTTTAATATTTCAGAAATTGTCAACGAGCGGGATGTTTTCCATTTCACCATGATGAATCTCTCGGTTTGGAAATTTGCAGGTTGGTCATTTGCCGCTTCGATGTTTTTATTTGCGATTTCGTTCGTCTCGTTCTTCCTCAACCGAAAAAATGTACGGCCTGGCGAGTGGTTTTCACTTCTCGGATTTATGGGATTGGCCTTGGTGGCCATACGCGAGCTTCCGCCGGCAGCACTCGTGGCTTGTTTGTTGGGTCTGAAGTGCGCGCAACAATGGTATGAAAATTCTTTTTGTCAGAGTTATTCGCTAAAAAAAAGCGAGCGGTTGTTTTCGCATGGATGTCGAGTCTGTACGGCGGTCACCATGCTCACGATGGGTTTCCTTGCGGCAGGCGGTCTCCTTGGAAACGAAAGAAATCGGAGAATCGGAGTCGGTTTTTCTTATGAAATCGAACAACAGATCGCGGGATTGCAAGACATCCTCGCCGATTCGTACGACAACCGTCCGTTCAATTTTCGCCGACAACAGGGAGATTTGCTCGTCTGGTTGGGAAAAAAAACGTTCGTTGACAACCGCCTCGCGCTTTATGTATCGCACAAAGACAAAAACCTGCTTTTCACGCATACGAAAATTCGAAATTCCGTCGCGAGTTCCGCAACTTCGAATCACGATCGGCAGGATTGGCAGAAGCCATTGGAAACGTACAATGTGACTCACGTTCTTCTGGGAATGGATTCCAAACTCACAGATTCCTCAACGGATTTTCGAACGTACCTCGCATTGATGGATTCCCCCGACTGGCAACTGGTGAAACTTGGACCCTCCGCTGCGGTTTTTTATCGAACAGATCTACAGAATCCGCAACTTTCTCGATACCTAAAATCGAGACGAGTTCGATTTCTCGAAACGGCCTTTAATCCTAAACAAAATTATTCTTATGTTGGCAGGACGTGGAATCGACGTCGTTCGAGTTTTGAAAGATATTTCTCGAAAGAGAACATGTCGATGGCAAACGAAACACACATGGCGAGGCATTATTTTTTACAACTTCAGGTGGCAGACGAACGACGATTTCTCCAACGGCGAAGTAACGACATGTCGCTGGCATTCGCTTTGTTGACGATTCGAAGTGCCGATCGCGGATTATTGCGTCAACCACGCGATCCTGTCGGTTTTTATTTGTTGGGAAACGCTTACGTATTCCTGGAAGATGCCGAGCGAAGGTCAGGTCTTCTCGATCCCCGATTTCTCACCATTGTTTCGGATACGAAAAAACAGATCGTTCGCAATTCTATCAACTCGTTCTCTTTGCGTAGGTTCCTGCAATCGGTTCATTCCTTGCGTCAATCTCTCGAAATCCAGCCTTTTTATCGTCCTTCTCTCGACAGCCTGTCGCAACTCTTTTTTCAGAATGAAAAATGGGACATGGCAAAAGAAACTTGTGCGGAATTACTAAAAATTTCGCAAAAGGATTCCGATCGTCTGGAAATCCGAAAAAAACTCGACAAAATCGAAGAGCAAATCGTTCTCGCAAACAATCGCGTTCGTTCGGCCTTGAAAACCGCAACGCAGACAGCAATGCACAAACCCCCGCCGCTTGAAGAAGCCAAGTTTTGGTATCGCGAAGGGATGATTCAACAGGCCATTCGCACGTTGGAACAGTCTTCAACAGTGGAACTCGACAAGCAAGATACGATCGATGACTCGTTGCTATTAGCCAAGCTCTATCTCGAAGCTGGTTGGAGCCAGAAAACCGCAAAGCTACTCGAAACCCTCGAATTCGACGGAGCGAATTCCGACAGCAGGGAACGGAGAAACTTGCAAGCTTACGTCGATTTGTTCAATGCGAAATATTCAAAGGCGGCTGAGCTTTGGCAGAAAAATTATCGCGAATATCGGAATCTTCAAATCCACGAGACGCTGGGTCTTTTGTTTTTTCAAGTGAGACCTTTCGTATGGGTCGATACCGATTGGACGGACTGGCAAACCGCGAAAATTCATCTTTCGGGTAAAGTGTTGTTCGATTATTCGTTTCATGCGACTTTCAATCTTTTTCAGGCTGCACTTTGCAGGTTGGAACAGGGTAATATGGAGCGCGCCCAAAAAGATTTTCGAACGATCTTAAAATTGGAACCGGAAACTCCTTTTCGGCAGTTAATCGAAAAATACTTGAAGCTGATTCGAACCCAATGATCGTCACTCCCCATCGCAATTCTTTCTAAGGGCGATTTCGCTATGAGATTTCAAAATCGCGTGGTGATTGTCACCGGTGGCAGTAAAGGAATTGGAAAAGGTTGTGCGCAGATTTTTTGCGAAGAAGGAGGTCTGGTCTCCATTTTCGCTCGCGGAACAGAAGCGGGAGAACGGACAACCCGGGAACTGAATGAAAGAGGACCGGGAAAGGCCATTTTTATTCCCTGCGATGTCAGTCACATCGACCATTTAAAATCAGCCATCGATGAAACCGTCGATCGATTCGGAAGACTCGATTGCATCGTCAACAACGCCGGCGTCCATCCTCCGGCTACGAGTCTCGACGAGACCGACATCCAGATGATGGAAGATTTAATGCGGACCAACTATTTAAGCACATTTGCCGGTGCAAAATTCGCTCTCCCTTATTTACGGAAAACGAAAGGAACGATCGTCAACATCTCTTCGATGACAGCCGTTCTGGGACAGGATCATTCGAGTGCCTACTGCGCAACAAAAGGTGCCCAGGTGAGTCTAACCAAAGCACTTGCCGTCGAACTGGGTCCGGAAGGGATTCGTGTGAATGCTATTTTGCCGAGCAATATCGATACTCCGCTCATGCGAGACTGGGCAGCGACATTGGACGATCCTGAGTCTGCTTTACAGAGAGTCTCAGAAATGCAGGTGTTCGGTCGCATGGGAACAGCGGAAGAAATGGGACGTATTGCGTTGTTTCTCGCCACCGAGGAATCGAGTTTCATCACCGGTCAGGCCATCGAAGCCGAAGGGGGAGCGAGTCTGGATTATTAAGAACGGTTGCTACACCGTCATGCTGGTTTCCAACGGTGCTCGAGCGTCGGCCAGAAATTGATGACAGAATTCGCTTCGCCAGCAGAGTTTGATTGTCAATCTTCCGGCGATTCGTCTTGCGAGAGTTCTTTCAACACTTCTTCGGGGGTTACGGTGGGAATCTGTTGGAGTTGTTCGATATCTTCCGTTGCGACTTCGCGCATTTTTTTCTTATAACCTGTTTCGAACTCCCGGTCGCTTTTTCGATACCGCCAAACGGTCAAACTCACGGCTCCTGCAATCACGACTACAAACACGACAATGTAAGGCACAAGTCCCAAATCTCCCCTTCGAGAGTCGATGACCGGAACGAGAACGGGAGATCGCGTCAATAGTAACGGTGCCCCTTTTTGTTCCGATGAAGTGGAGTATCCCTGAATTTTGAAGAAATACCCGGTCACCTGCACATCAACCGGCTCACTCGGGTCGAATGGTTCTTCGGAGGTCAACAATCCCCGTGGAAGCTCAGTAAAAACCACACGATAGAAACGGTTCCCCGAATCCATAGTCGTCAGCCAGGCTTCGTACAAATGTTCGAGACCGTAGCGGCGCTGCAATCCTCTCCCGGATGGGATTTCACGGCAGAGACGAATCGTTCCCCGCAAACGAAAAATCGTTCCGCGATAATTCTCCGCGAATTCGTTGAGTACCGAGTACGAAACCGGTGGTTGAACTTCTTTCTGTAGCTCTTCCGAGGAAACCTTACTAATTTTTTTCAGCAGTGCGTAAAATGCCGGCGCTTCGTTGACGGTTACGTTTTGAATACGATTCTTCCGGTTCCAATCGACGATCCCTTCAAACACCCTGCGCGGAATAACGAGGCGATCCGAAAGAATCACATCATCGAAAGGAAGTTTTCCGGGACGAGAAGCCACCAGGGGAATCTGCTGATTCTTCGAAATTTCAATTTCGACGTTACCAGATGTCTTGTCGTCTGGGTTTTGCTGTTGAGGTGTGGAGAGCATGAAAAACCAATTCCAGTTCTCCGGATTCGACGACATCCTCATCAGAACAAGCACAAGCACCAACAAAAACATCAGTCCTAAAAGTTTTCGCTGGAATTTCGAACCAAGATACCGTGGTGGCGGTTTTCGCAGAGGCTTTTTGGCCTTTTCGGTAGAATTCATCCCAGGAAAGTCCGCTTCGTTGCAGGAAAGATAGCGATTGTGTGCGCGCATTATATACAATCGAAACGTCAAAGGATATTTCTAATATCGAGAATCACAGTCAACACGTCACAGACAGTCGAAGTGAATACGCTCCGATGACCGTTCCTCATTCCAGAAAATCGAAACCATATCTACGGAGACTCGCATTCGCCGGGTTGATGATTTTCCCGTCGCTGCCTCTACAGGCACAATCGGGTTCCGCTCGATTAGTGACGGACGAAACTCAACGATCGATAGATCGTGGGTTACAATTTCTGGCGGCTCGTCAGCACTCAGATGGCGCGTTCGGATCGGGATCGAGGTATCGACGAAGTGTAGCCGTAACAAGTTTGTGTGGGTTGGCGTTTCTCTCGCAAGGTTCCACACCAGGGCGCGGCCGATTTGGAATTCGTCTGACGAACAGTTTGAAATTCATCCTCGCCCGCTGTCAGCCGAACGGTTTTATTGTCGACGAGAATGTCGCCGATTACGGTCCCATGTATGGCCACGGTTTTGCAACCATGTTTCTCGCCGAGACTTACGGTATGACCCACGATCGAATTTTACGACAGGAAACCCGGCGAAATCTCGAGAACGCTGTCAAACTCATTTTGGCTACTCAAAACGACAAAGGGGGGTGGAGGTATCAACCTCATAAAGCGGATGCCGATCTCTCTGTCACCATTTGTCAGGTGATGGCGTTAAGGGCGGCACGCAACGCTGGCATTCATGTTCCGAAAGTGGCCATCGAAAAAAGTCTGCACTATCTACGCAGTTGTCAAAACCGCGATGGCGGGTTCCGCTATCAACTGACCCAAAGAACGAGAAGCCTCTTCCCCCGTTCGGCTGCGGGGCTGGTCGGGCTTTACAGTCTTGGGGTTTATCAGGGTAAAGAAATCGACCGAGCAAAAAAATACCTGGAAGATTTTCGACCCCGTGGAGGAAAACCTCGGTACGAGAATCATTATTACTACGGACATTATTACGCGATTCAAGCCATGTGGCAGGCCGGTGGGAATGAATCGAAACGCTGGTACCGGGCCATTCGTAACGAAATGTTGTTGACGCAAAAAAACGACGGTAGCTGGCCCAAACGTCTGGTGTGCGAAGAATATGCAACAGCGATGTCGCTTTTGGTCTTGCAAACCCCCAACGATTATCTTCCGATCTTTCAACGATAGCGCCTTCGTAAAACCCATGCTGAATTTGAGAGATGCCATTCGAATTGCCTGGAGAACCTTCATTCTCGTTTGGTTTCTTCCTCTCAACCAGATCGATGCGCAATCTTCCGTTCGATTCGATTTGCACACTGGCGTTCTTCAAAAAAAAGACGACTTCAAAAACGTTCTTTCTACTTGCAAACTCTGGATGGTTTCCGGAAACAATTTCGTCGCAACAGTCAGCGCAATTACCCCGGCATCTCTCGTCACGCGGAATCGTTCCGTGAAAACGGTTCTGCCGCTGAGAGAAGTGCTACGCATCGATTTTCCCCATTCCACCCGCGATTCTTCGGAAGCTGAAATCCTCCGATTGACCAATGGAGACCGTTTGGTTGTCACCGTATTGAGGGCTTCGCAGGAAACCATTCAAGCGGAGTGGTACCGGCTTCCCGGGTGGGCACCACTGACCATCGATTTGACATTTTTACAAGCAATCTTCTTTTCGCTTCCCGAACCAATCGCAAAACGGCGAATTCTTGAAAGACGGTTGCTGACCGATACCGCGGAAGACGAATTGATCGTTTTACGAAACGGAGACCGACAACGCGGAGAGTTTCAATCTCTGAACCGGTCTCGATTAACTCTGCACAACCAAAAAATAACGCGTTCCAGAATTCTGGGCGTTCGTTTCGATCCGCGGTTTTCCGAGATTTCCCAACCGTCGTCTTCTCGCCAGGTTGTCTACTTAAAAAATGGATCGAAAATCTCCGGGACAATCCAACCGTCTTCTCGCAAGGGTTCGATGAAATTGAAAACCGCGTGGGGGACACAACTTGTCATCCCGTTGATCTCGCTGAAGGCGATAGAATTTTACAATTCGAACACGGTTCCGCTCTCGACATTGAAGCCGCTCGAATATCGTTTTCAGCCTTATCTTTCAGGAAAGTGGAGCTTCAAAAAAAACTCCAATGTCTTAGGGGGATCTCTGCGCATTCGTTCTCGAGAATCTTCCACGGGTATTGGGATGCACAGTTCCAGCCAGGTAACGTTCGCATTAAATCGCCGCTATCAGTCTTTTCAAACGTGGATCGGAATAGACGACGATGCGCGCGGAAAAGGCAATGCGATTTTCACGATCCAACTCGACGGAAAAATCGCTTTCCGTAGCAAACCGGTCACCGGGAAAATGCAGGCCATCCGAATCAAACCGATCAAACTCAACAACGTCAAACAAATGACACTCGTCGTCGAATACGGCGAGGAAGCCGATATCGCCGATTACGCCAACTGGTTCGCCGCCACGCTCGTCAGAAAAAATGAAAAAACAAAAAGCGAATCGCCAAAAAATGCTGTGCATCGTTAATCGGAGACTTCGAGCATCTTGCGAAAATCCACATCTTGCAGCATGGCATAGAGAATCACATTGATGGCGATTTTCATGGCATCTTTGGGCAAATAGCCCGAGCATGAAGGCGAAGTCAGTTTTTCGAGGGCACAACTTAAATCGTATTTGCTGTAGATGACAACGTACCGACCGTCGATTTCAATCCCCTCCAATTGGGGTTCCACCAGACGAACAACCGAAAGACGACCGGCGTTATCGGTCCCCGGTGTTTTGTTGCGCAGGTGGACTTTTGCCAGATCGAACTGGATTTTCGCCGAGAACAATTCGTGATTCGCTGGAATTCGTTTCAACGATTTGTCGGGATAGATATTTTTTATCATCTCCCGAAAACTTTTATCGAACGATTTGGAAGCGCAACAGGCATCGGCGAATAAAACGCCACCCCGCTCGGTTAAGTATTTTTTCAGTTGGGTTTGTTCTTTCGCGTTGGTTTGAAATCCGTTGCGACCGTGCATATATAAAATCGGGTACTTGAAAATGTTTTTGTCGGAGGCGAAAAGATTGCGTTGCTTTGTCGAAGCAGTGGTTCCCACCGTCCGATTGAGTCCCATTAAAAGATTCCGCAATGCTTTGGGGGCGACATCCCAGTCGCCTTCGTGCTTTATTTTCGCCACTTGGAGAAATCCTCGAGAAATTCGGTCGTTCACGCCGGCGTTTTGCAATTTCGTCTCTGCCGCAAGTTTCACCGGGGGTTCGCGTCCTGTGGCATAAGCAATAACATTGACGCCAACCTGAAGACCCCTCTCGATATAATGCGCGAGTTTGAGAGAACGACCCTTCGAACGATTGGGGGTCCATTGATCCCAAAGACAAGAGAGATCGTTGGGGGAATAGATTATCGATGTGCGACACCCCTCGTTCACACCCCAGAGTTCAACCGTACCGTCTTGCGCAGCCTGAAACAGATTGAACTCGGCACGATAGATGGGATGGTCTGGTTTGAGTTTTTCGAGTTTGACTCCCCCTTCGGGATACATCTCTGCGATCAATTCGTGAAAACTGTCTTCGAAACCGGAACCGTTACAGTTGTTGACAGCAAACACATATTTTCCTTCTTCCACATAAGCTCTTAGAATTTTCGCACGATTCTTGCCCAGCAATCCCTCTGAGCGATCTTTACCGGTAATCAGCAATACGGGAGCCTGCATTAACGCTTCCAACCCCTGATCTCCCTCGCTGACGACTTTGTTCATGTTGACGGTCTGCCAGGTTAACAGTTTCGGCCATTTTTTGAGAGTGCCGATGTATTCGGAAAGGTTCCTTGCATCGTCGGGATTGAGATTCCAATTCAGATCAAGAACGGCGTGTCGGTTGATGGGGTTCGGTCGACCGTATTCGAGCTTATTCACAAGTACGGGAGAAAGCCCCTTGGAAACGAAGAGCAGGGCAAAGCTCGTTCCGATGAGTGGGTGTCTTTCCATGCTCCCCAAACCCAGCCACGAACCGTTTCTTTGTTGTCGCATTCTTCCCAGTCCATCCTGTGCGATCAAAAAACGAACGCCTTCGCGATACCAGTCGTGATCTCCGAAAAATCGTTTTCCACTCAATCTGCCTGCTCGTTCCATGCCGTAGAGATAGTAAAGCAGGTTACCGTTGTTGCCGGGATTTCTTCCAACGGCAAATCGGGTTTCCATCCACTTGTTGGCGCGCTCCAAAGCTTTGACAATCCGTGGATCTTCCTTTGTTTGACAGCAGATCGGTTTTCCGTCCGGACCGATTTTCGATTCTTTCCTGAGCATACGCGAAATGATCACCAACGAGGAAATTCCCGCGACAGTCATACTGCCATAACTATTGTGACGGATTCTGCCAGTATAGTCCCATCCCCCGTCAAAATTTTGACTCTCCAGCCAGTGTTCCAGGGCGAGTTTCCAGGTTTGTCGATCGACTTTCGCACCGGCGTGAACGGCATCGCGAAGTCCCAGAATGGCATACTACGCGTTACTGCGGTCGCCTCCAGTTCTGATAATTCCGCCTTCCGATTGATAACCCCATGAGCCGATCGATCGTCCCCCGCTGCCTTTTTTAATCTGGGCGTTCTCCAATTCCCTCGCCAATCGAAAAATGCGACTTTTATCTCTTTCCCCATCTCTGGCTGTGGTGAGTGCCATGATCATTAAAGCCCGAGAATAATTAATCTCCGGTGCCGGGGATTTCACAGCACGCAAATATCTCAATCCCCTGGCGATGGGGGGATCGTCTTTGGTCATTCCTGCATTCAATAACGAAATCATCACCAGACTTGTGATACCGACCGGGTAGCGCTCTCCCATGGACCACGAACCGTTCGGGTGTTGTTGCGAGCGAAGATAACGTTTCGCGCGTTTAATCGAATCCAAAACCTCCCGTGCCGAGAGATCTTCTGCCTGGATTCGAGGTATCAAAATGAGCAATATCGCAAAGAAACAGATGACAGTCCCGGATCGATTTGTGGAGATTCGCATAACCATCACCTGAACTCTCGGTGGGAAAAAGAGTCACACACAATTTGGATCACCCAAAATCACTCTCTGTCTCGCACATAGCAACTTTATGCGACTGTCGAAGAGATATTCAAATTGGTATGACGTGAAGGATTTTTGCAAGTCGTTCTTCGAACAAGTTTATCCCCTGCCAGGAAAGTTGACCAGAGAAACCCCATTGACAAAGCAAGGTACTAAAAATGAAACACACTCATTGCAAAGATAATCGTCATTCCATAGAAAAACCGTTGTGCGGCAACTTACACCACACAACGGCTCTGTTTGTTTGAGATCGTATCCAGATATCGGAACGACAATTTATCTGACGAATATCTTTTCAGGAATTTTATCTCGTCGGTGTCAATTCTTTGGGGAGTAAGATATCGAGGGATGCCTTTTTGACATTTTTCTGCAGGTCGGCTGGAGGTTTCTGCTTGACATTCCCAAAAGGCGTCGCCGTGCGATCATCTTCGCAGCCAGCAATTATTGAGAGAATACCGATCGACACAACGCAGATCGGCAGTATTTTTAAGACAGAGAGACATTTTTTCGAGAAGAACATCGTTGAACTCCGAAATAAAGAATGATCGATGAAATAGCCTACTCTCTCGAACTCACTTCAGGATACTTAATAAACCGGAATTTCTCCCAATAATTTTCGAATTTTCGAGATCGATTCCAAAATGAGTTCTACATTTTCGGGTTGTTCCATCGGAAAATGGACGAATTTCTAATTTTCCTGATCGGGTTCGACAGTTAAAACGGCAACGTTTTCCCTCACCGCTTTCTCCATTTTTTTCTGATCCCCCAATGGTTGATAGCCTGATTTCGGGGCAATGACACCTGTGTTTGCTTCTCCACACCCGATCGATCCTGCGACGATGAAAATCGAAAACATGAAAAAAGGAAGAAACTTCAGGACAATTGTACTGTACTTTAAGTGAGACATCGCATCGCTCCAAAATAAAAAAATGTAAAATAAATACGTCGCGCTCTTTCGAGTCGACTCCGCATCCAATACGTAAAAATGCCGGCATCCGTTTGGAAGAAATGCCGGCTTTTCTATGTCGCATTTGTCTGGAGCAATGCGATTTCGAATGACTCATTCGAAATGATCGAGGAATCGTTATTTATCGTCACCCGGTTCTGTAGTTAAAACCTGTTTGTTACTTTTTACTTGTTTCACCATTTTCGTCTTATTCCCCATCGACTTATACTGTCCAGGGGTCTTGATTTCTGACTGAGAATCCTTCGAGCAACCGGTGATTGTCACGCCAAACAAGAAAGCACAGCAGATCGCTTTGACGGCAAAACTTGCTGATTTTTTCATAAACTTCTCCTTAATTTGTCTCGGATAGTAGATTGAAATCTCAAAAAAACTACCGATACCTGATAAAACCAGGCATCGGCAGGTCTTAGTAAAAATACGGAACCTCGGAATTTTTTTTAGAAGAGGGATCCGTCGAGAACATCACCATCGGCCATGCCGCCCATTCGAATCAAGTTGGATCGTGAGACCGTATCCTTGATCAATTTGGCGGAACCATCGGCCAGACAGAACTGAACACCACCAATGTGCTCCGAGCTGAACTGAACCCAGGAGTATTCGGCGTTGGGTGTGCCATCAAGAGCACTTTTAAATCGTCTCAGTTGCCAGGCAAGGGGCATGGAACCAACATTGTTCCAAACTGCTCCAATACCGTTGAAACCACCGAACGGTTCACGATTCTGCAAGCCAAGTCCCAAGGTACCTTGTTTTGCGCAAAGATATTCGCCAAACAGCAGCGTATTGGAGGCACCGTCTGCGATATCCCTGAAACGGGTTCGGGTACGACCACCAAAGACACCTCGGAAGCGGAACCAGGCGTTGTTGGGGTCTTGAACGTGCAGACCACCACCGCAACCGGTGTAGTTCGTGTACATCAGGCTGTTCACGAAGGCGGAATCTCTTGTAAACCAGAAACCAATTTCGATCGTTCCCGAATTGTTGTTGCCGGGGGTGGGATACTGTCTGATCCAGGCCGTTCTTGCACCGACGAACCCGTTGGTTCCACCGGCGGTTCCGTCGTTCTGAATATACGCAAGCGTATCAACGGAGGGGCACTGTAAGGCCAGAAGTCTGTTTTGCACCATGTTGATCGAGCCACTGTCGCCCCACCAGCTACCACTCACTTGATCGATGTCGCGAAACGCAGCACCGATTCTCTGAAACATGTTCGACTGATCCATGAAAGGCAGCAACATGCTTAACGAGCTGTGTTTCGAGCCTTGGAAGGTTGTTGACGCCAACTCGATGGGTGCTCCACCCAGCCAACCCGGAGGCATCCGATTGAATGCTTCTTGATGACTGTGAACTGCAATACCGAGTTGCTTCAGATTGTTCTTACACGCCGAACGACGTGCCGCTTCACGTGCATTTTGCACAGCAGGAAGCAACAATGCGATCAGAATTGCAATGATCGCGATCACGACCAGCAATTCGATCAGCGTAAAACCTCGTTTTTTCGAGGTTCCCGCAGATTGCGCTTTCATCATAACACCTTCTCCTTAAAAAAATAAAATAGAAAAAAGAACAGCAGGGCAATAAGTAAACGCCCCAGCTACAGAAAAGAAGACAGAAAAATAATTCCGCGATCTTACATAGGTAAGTACAAAGTATCGAAATCAAGATAGATTATCAAGGATATTTCACAAAATTTTCATTTTTTCGTAATAAACAGAATCTTCAGAAATCTGACGGAATAGCCCCTTTTCGATCGTCGTCACTCAGCAAATTCGGACAATTTCCAACAGACTCGCTGCCATTCGCCATAACCAGTTGGTATATAACATCTTAGAGGCCATGGTAATCCGGGTTTTCTCTGGATTTTCTTTTTCCTTGAGGATTGAACAGCATAAATTACGGGTTAGCTAGAATGTGTTTGAGGATTTTTTTCAGGGTGGAGATATTGGGAACCCCCGCTTCGGCGTAATAGATTGTTCCTTTGTCGTCGGTGACGATTGTCGCCGGTTCCGCCGGAAAACCGACCAGCGTGTTTCTGAGTCCCAGGAACTCTATTCTCGCCGATTCCGACAGGTTTAACATCAACTCATACGATGGTTGATACTCTTGCAGGTACTTCTTTAGTTTTTCGGAATTGTTCTCCAAATCTTCCCGGTCGACGGGAACGCCAAACAGAGCGACTTCGCCCGCTGCTGCGGGGAAATAATCCCGAATCGCTTTCACTTG
>Ga0114931_10001976_pt1 | contig 26144 bp, 24 predicted proteins | sample 2SBtaG_FD_89579 | JGI IMG/M metagenome (GOLD analysis project Ga0114931, IMG submission 89579) | Deep subsurface microbial communities from Kolumbo volcano to uncover new lineages of life (NeLLi) - 2SBTROV14_V59a metaG | ecosystem: Environmental > Aquatic > Marine > Volcanic | place: Kolumbo... | reverse complement strand
GTTCGAAGTCGAGCTGCTCGACGTCAAGTAAGCTCCGTGCGCCCGGCTCGGATCGTCTCGGGCGGCCAGACCGGCGTGGATCGCGGCGGCCTGGACGCGGCCATCGCTGTGGGCATCGACCACGGCGGTTGGTGCCCCCGCGGCCGCCGCGCCGAAGACGGCATCATCCCGGAGCGCTACCAGCTGCGCGAGGCCGCGTCCGCTGACTACTCCCGGCGCACCGAAGCCAACGTGGTCGACAGCGACGGCACGTTGATCGTCGCCCGCGGGCCGCTCGGTGGTGGCACCGCGCTTACCGCGGACTGCGCGCGCAAACACGGCCGCCCGCTGCTGGTCATCGATGTCGCGACCACCGAGGTGGGCCAGGCCGTGGCCATGATCCGCGCGTTCGTCGCCGACTACGCCATCGCCACGCTCAACGTAGCCGGCCCCCGGGGCAGCAAAGCACCCGAGCTGCGCCAGGTTGTCACCGACCTTCTGGTCGACGCGTTCGCCTAGCTTAGCTATAGCTAGCCTTAGTTAGCCTTAGTTAGTGTTGGCGATAAATGAACGTGATCGACGTACACACCGGAACCGCGGTGCCGTTGACCCGGTACGGCTGATAGCGCCAGGTGCGGACCGTGGTCATGATCTTGGCGTCGTAGGCGTTGTAGCCGGTCGAGCGGACGATGCGCAGCTTGGCGACGCGGCCGCTGGTGTCCAGGCACATGAGCACGGCGCCGATGACCTGGTTGCGGTCGTCTTTGGCGATCTGCACCTTGACCCCGTCGGGGGGTAGGATGCGGCCGTCGCCGGCGATGCGCTTGCCGCTGATCACATTGGCGGGCACCACCCGGGGCCGCTTTTGCTTGCACGGAGGCAGGGTTCCGTCCTTGCACTTCTGGATGGTGACTTTGGGCAGGTTCGGTGTTCCCGTGCCGCACAGCTCGCCAGGCTGACACGCGGTCAAGCTGGTGACCTGGGCGTTGGGGTCCGTGCCGGTGCCGCCGCGTTTGCCGTCGGGGCTGCCCACGCCGTCGGTGACCTCACCGTTGGTCGTGAGCGTGATCGAAGCGCGCTGCTGCGTGGGCTGCCGATTGGTTACCAGGTGCTTGCGCTGCTTGTGCTGGTGTTTGTGCTGGTTGGCCTTGTTCGAGCCCAGGGGCGGAGGCGCCACCACGCCCTGGTGCCAGGTGCGAATCGTGATGTCGGTGAGCTCTCTGTAGGGGTTCTTGTCCACCTTCCACATGCCCGCGATCATCACCGCGATGATGACCACGAGGTGAGCGAGCACCGAGCCGGCAATGATCACGCTGATCCAGCGGCGGCGGCGGTTCTTGTCCTCGTCCTGATTCACATATGCGTCGAACATGGCTCTCCCTTCACAGACCTTGTCTGTCCAGTATGAACGCGCATGCTGGCCAAACGGTCTGGTTGTGATCAACTGGGAGCGTTGCTGCGCGCAGGTCGCAGGGCTACACTCAGATCCAGTGAGTTACGAGCCGTCGGTGCTGCGTCGAGTACGCAGATTCATAGCCGCGATGGCGGTCGCCATGGCGCTTTTGTTCAGCGCGCCGGCGGTGCAGGCCAACCGGGTCGTTCGCGTCGGCGAGATGGCGTTGATTCAGTCCAACCGGCACAGCGCCGCGCCGCCCGCGGCCGCCGACCGAACATTGCCGGCGCCGCCGGGTTGGCGGGTCGAAATTCACGAGATTCCGGCGCTGGGCATCGTGTTCGCCAGAGCGACGGTTCAACGGGCCCGCGACGGGCCCTACTACTGATACATCGACTCGATGTCGTCGGCGAAGTGCTCGTTGACGATCTTGCGCTTGACCTTCAGCGTCGGCGTGAGCTCCCCATCCTCCACGGTGAAATTCCGCTCCAGGATCGTGAACTTCTTGATCTGCTCGACCCGCGCGAGGTGACTGTTCACCTCGTCCACCGCCTTTTGCACTTCGCGTTGGACCCTGGCGTCGTTCGGACCGTCGACGCCGCCGTTGCTGGCGGCCCAGGCGTCCAGCGCCTCCGGGTCGACGGTGATCAGCGCCGATAGGAACTTGCGTCGGTCGCCGATGACCACGGCTTCGTTGATAAGCTCGGAGTTCTTGAGCGCCGCTTCGATGTTCTTGGGCGCGACGTTCTTGCCGCCGGCGGTGATGATGATGTCTTTTTTGCGGCCGGTAATCGACAAGAAGCCCTGGCTGTCGATCTCGCCCAGGTCGCCCGAGTGCAGCCAGCCGTCGATGAGGCAGTCGTTGGTGGCCGCCTCGTCTTTGTAGTAGCCCATGAACACGTTGGGGCCGTTGACCAGGATTTCACCGTCGTCGGCGATCTTGATGGTGCAACCGGGAATCGCCGTGCCGACCGTGCCGAAACGGGTGCGGCCTTCGCCGTTGAAGCTGGTCGGGCCGCAGTCTTCGGACTGTCCGTAGACCTCGCGAACGATGATGTCCAGGCCGGCGAAGAACTCCAGGATCTCTTTGCTGATGGGCGCAGCGCCGGTGACGCACATGCGCGCCCGGCCCAAGCCCAGCGCCGGTTTGAGCTTGGACAGGACCAGCTTGTCCGCCGCCTTGTATTGCAGCTCCAGTGGCAGCGGCACGGTTCGGCCTTCGTTCTTGAAGTCGTTGACCTGCCGGCACACGCGCTGCACCCAGGCCACCAGCTTGTCTTTGGGGAACGTCGCCTGTTTGAGCTTGGCGGTCACCCCCGCGTAGAACTTCTCCCAGATGCGCGGCACGCCGAACACGACCGTCGGCTGGACCTCTTTGAGGTTGTCGGCGACTTTTTCGATGGACTCGGCGTAGTAGATCGCGCTGCCGACCTGGGCCGGACCGTGGATGGTCATTATCTGCTCGGCGATGTGTGACAGCGGCAAGTACGACACGCCGCAGTCGCTGCTGCGCAAATCGACCATGTCCTTCATGGTGCTCGAGGTCCAGTACAGGTTGCGGTGCGACAGCATCACGCCCTTGGGCGGACCAGTGGTGCCCGAGGTGTAGATCATCGTCGCCAGCTCGCCTGGTTTCAGCGCGTCCAGACGGGTCTGGAAGTCGTCGTCGGAGACGTCCTCGCCCTTGGCGATGAACTCGTCCCACGACAGCACCTTGTCGTCGTCGATGTCCTCGGCGCCGCGCATCATCACGACCTGCTCGAGCAGCGGCAGGTTGTCGCGCTTCTCTTTGACCTTCTCCCACTGGCTCTTGTTCTCGCACAGCATCACCAGCGCCTCGGCGTGGTGGACGATGTACTGGACCTCGACCGGGGAGCACGTGGTGTACACGCCCGCCGCAGCGCCGCCGATGCTCATGGCACCGAGGTCGAAAACCACCCACTCGGGACGGTTGAAGCCCAGGATGGCGACCTTGCCGCCGTGGCCCAGGCCCAGGGCCATCAACGCCTTGCCTGCCTGGCGCACTTCCTTGGCGTAGTGGCGCCAGTTGGTGGCCTGCCAGCGGCCGTTCTGCTTGACGTAGTAGGCGGGGGAATACGGGCGCTCGACGGCGCGCTGTTGGATCTGATGGGGGATTGTCTCAGGCACGGTCACTCCTGTTCGGTCGCGCCATTGTAATGACAACTGCGCCGGGGCGAAATGCGTGATGGCTGCTCAGTTCGCCGGCTTCCACACCTTGGTCATGTCGCTGAGCGTGGTGTAGACGACCGGGCCTGCGCCGTTCGCGGCCAGAAACTGGTCGATATACGTCATGGCGTCCGTGATTCGCGTGTAGAGCCCGAACACGAAGTTGGACGGGTGATAACCGATGGACAGCTGCACGGGTGCGTTGAGCACCGAGCCGTCCCAGTTTTCGTCGAAGATTTCGATCATCTCGTCGGTGGTCACGTAGTCCACCAGGATGCCGTTGTCGGGTACCTCGAGCACGCCGACGGCCGGACTGCCGGGCTGCAGGATGTCGGCATCGGATGGGTAGTAGGGCTGGCTGGTGTCGTTGATCGGCGCCCAGTGCTCCATGTTCCAGTCGTACAGCACGCCGTTGTTCTGGCCCTGCCACTCCTCCATGCGCGCCCAGTTGTTGGCGCTGGCGTCGACGACGTAGCCGGCGTTGTTCAGGGCGCGCAAAGTGGACAGGTCTGCTGTCCAGCCGCCGGCGCGGAAGGCCGTGGGCTTGCCCATGCCGTGGGCCATGAACAGATCGTCGGCGGTTTCGAGCAGGGTGGTGAACTCTTGCTCGGTGTAGGCGCTGACCATGATCGTGTAGCCGGTGGTGTCGCCGTTGGCGTAGACCGTGGACGGCTCGGTACGGCAGGTGACCCCCGCGTAGGTGACGAAGTTGCAGTACGGGTGAATGTGCAGGCCGATTTCGTCGCCGAACGTGTCGCGCTGCAGCTTGACCCAGTCGGTCAACACGCCGACCCGCTCGGCGGTCACCGTCGAATCCGTGAACGTGTAGGGGCCGACGAAGTGGGTGAGCTTCAAGTGCGGGTGCTCGCTGTGCAGGTCGTCCTGAAAGCCGAGGGCGAAGTCCTTGGTGTCGGCGTCGTCCCAGTCGGTCGTGACGATCACGTATAGTGGTGCCGTGCGCTTGATGACGCGGCGGGCGAAGGCTGTGTCGCTGCCGTCGGCGGCCAACAACACTTCGTGCTCGCCGTAGTCCAGGCTCGAGATGTCGATGACCTGGCCGAACGTGCCATCGCTGATCTTGTTCAGGCGAACACCTGGTTGGCCCGAGACCCAGACGTCCACGAATTCGGTTCCGGCCGGTGCGCTCACCTCTACCTCCAGGTCATCGGAGCCGGGCGTGACGTCGTCGCCGACCAGGTACCACTCTTGGATGCGCGATACGGTAAAGGCCGGGTCGTCGTCGGTCGGGGCCATCGGGGGTTGCTCCGCCGGAGGCGGCAGGCCATCCGAGCCACCACAACCGCCGATCAGCCAGACCAGGCAAAAGCTCACACAAAGGCGTTTCATCACGCCGGAATTAACCACGGTTCGGCCGCAGTTTGTAGGCGTTTTTTGTCGGCCTGGCAGGTTCTGCGGTTACAGCACTTTTTGCCGGCGGATGCGCACGACCGAGCCGGGGGCGTCCTTGGTCGACCGAATGCGGCTCCAGCCGGTGGGCATGGCGGGCGCGGTCCAGTCCCACACCCATTTGGCGTCGAGCGGGGCCAGGTTGACGCAGCCGTGGCTGCGCGGCGTGCCGAACTTGTTGTGCCAGTAGACGCCGTGCATTGCGATTCGACCTTTGATCGAGATCACCCACGGCGTGTGCACGTCCCAGTGTTTGGTGTAGGTCGGTTTGGACTTCATGATCGCGAACGCGCGCTTGCGCTCAATGCGGAACACCCCCGTGGGCGTCACCGTACGCGCCGTCGATACCAGGGTGGCCAACACCGGGTGCACGCCCTGGTAGGCGACGAGCACTTGCTCCGCCATGTTGACGTCGATCCAGTTTTCGTTGGGGCCGACCTCTTTGGGCGGCTTTTGGATGTCGATCAACCCGACGTGCTTGGCGCGCACACACAGCTCCGGGTTCGACTGGAGCGGATACAGGGTGCGCTTGCCGACAGTGATCGGCGCCAGCAACTCGACGTACTTTAGCCGGCGCAGCCGCTTGTGGGTGCGCTTGCCGTCTTTGTGATACAGGCGCGCCCAGTCAACCCGGATGAAGCCGTGGCGCTTGTGGAGGTCGGCGGGGGTGAGCATGACGCCCTTGAAATGGGGCGCTTTGGCCTTGCGGTCGTGGCTCTCGGGCACCCAGCCCTTGGCGATGCGGAAGTAGCGCATGCCGTTGCGCTTGCGCGTGCCGCGATAGGTGTAGCCGCCGACGCCCGAAAGGGTTTCGATGGGGGTGTTCGCTTCGGCGTCGTCGAGGGTTTTGTACACCGGAGCGTCTTTGGTGACGACGTAGTGGAACGGCAGGATGCGGCCCTTCTTGAGGGTCGGCAGGGTGCGGCCTCCCGGCTGTTCGGTGGTCGGACGCGTATCGCGCGAGCAGATCCACGCCAGCTTGTCGATGCGCAGCCACTCGCCTCTGCAGCCCTTGCCCTTGGACCGGTCCAGCACGCGGAATCGCGAATGCCGCAGCACGGTGCCCCGGTCGTAGCGCCACGAGCGCTGCGGCTTCCAGTAGGCGTGGACCGGCGACTTCATCTCGACCACGTCCACAGCAAGGGTTGAGGTGGCGTCAGCAATGGCGGTGGCGGGATAGGTCGCGAAAATCACGCCGCCGGTAGCCAGGACCGCCGCAAAACCTCGATGGAACTGCATGAACCTCAAGTGTAAACCCCGTTGCGACATCCGTCATACAACAACACTCGACGGGTTCAAAGGGGTATGATGCCCGACGGCACAGGTGAAACGTCATGGCTGATGAGCGACGAGAACACAGGCGACTTCCGGTGAAGCTGTGGGTGGATGAGATCCACGACTCAAACACGTATTTTCAGCGGGCGGCAAACCTTTCGGCGGGCGGTATGTTTCTGGAGGGGACCATCCCACACCCGGCGGGAACCGTGGTGTATCTGCGCTTTGCGTTGCCCGACGATCCGGAGCCGTTCGAGGTTCAGGCCGAAGTGGTCGGCGAGCCGGATCACCTCGGCATGAACGTGAAGTTCATCGACCTTGACCAAGACGTCATCGGCCGTCTCGAGGCCTTCGTTGGCCGCGCCGGCACACGCCGCGGCTTCTGACCCGAGCGTCGTTTTGCATGCAGTTTTTTCTGTGGGAGGTGGGGGAGCTGCGGACGCAGGTCAGATGCGGGGGCCGGCTTCGGTGATCTTGGCGCTGGCCGGGCTGGACGTGTCGTAGTCGGCGCCCAAAGACGGTGCGCCCTGATCCCAGTAGTTGTAGCGCACGTCGGCGGCGGTGTTGGGACCGATGGGCGAAAGGTCATGGCCCGGGTCGTTGCCGATGAAGTTGTTGTACTGGATCACCGCGTTGGTGGTGTTGCCCAGCATCATGCCGTAGACGGCGTCCACCATGTTGCTGTAGCGAATGGTAAACGAGTCGGCCGCGCCGATGTGAATGTCGCAGTGCTCGTAGGACAGGTTGGCGCCACCGATCTCGGAGTATTCGATCAGCAAGTCGCCACCGGTCTGCACCACGATGTCGTGGGTCGAGGTCCAGATCTTCGAGTCGACGATGTGCACGTCGGCGCCGGGCTTGATTGCGATACCGGCGTTGGCCATGTCGCTGACATCCGATGCCATGAGCGTCGCGGGCGCCGAGGCGTCGATCACCTTGCCGAAGCCGGTGAAGTGCACGCCGTCCAGGATGCACTCGAGGGCGCCGCTGGCGCAGTTGAGCAGGGTGGCGACCTTGGTGCCGGTGATGTTGTGCAAGGCAACCTTGCCGCCCGACTCGGCGACGAAGCCACCCCAGCCGCCGGCACCGTCCACCGGGTTCATCGTGACCGGCTCGGCTGCGGTGCCGTTGACCGAGAGCTCACCCTCCACACGTAGCAGCGCGCCTTGCGCACCGGTGAAGGTGGTGCCGGCCGCCATGGTGACGACCACGCCGGCTTTGATCGTAGCGTCGGCCGACAGCTCGATCTCGCCGGACCACGCCTGGTTGCTGGTGATGTCGCCGGAGATCTGGGCATTGGACGTCGGCGCACCGTCTGTTTGGTCAACCGTCCCTGCATCCGCAGAGGGGTGGCTGTTGACGGTGGCACCCGGGTCGCACGCCAGGGCCAGACAGGTGAGGCTAGACAGGGCAATCAATCGCATGAGGGACATGATCCTATATCACTCAGCAACCTTCGTGCCGCTTTTAAGTAGCTGGAATTGCCAGTGTAGGGGGATGTAGATCTGGGGGGGGCCGCCCCACGATCGTGGGTGTTTGCACCTATACTCCGCTGGCGCATTGGACTGCGCAGCTATTGGATCTCGCATTTATGGATCGCGACTTCGTCACAAAGACCCTCGGCCCGGGCCTGCTGTTCGCCGGGGCCGCCGTGGGCGTCTCCCATTTCGTCCAGTCTACACGTGCCGGCGCTGTGTTCGGACTGGGCCTGCTTCTGGTCATCATCGCGGCCAACCTCATCAAGTATCCGGCGTTCTCGTTCGGGCCGCACTACGCGGCAGCGACCGGCACCAGCTTGCTCGAGGGCTACCGCCGTCAGGGCCGGTGGGCGCTGGTGGTGTACGCGGTGTTGACCGTTGCCACCATGTTCACTGTGCAGGCCGCGGTGACGTTCGTGACCGCGGCGATTCTGGCCGCGCTGGTCGGCGCCGAGTCGACGTCGCTATGGTGGATTTCGTTCGGGCTCATAGGCTTTTGCGCCGTGCTGCTGGCGGTCGGCCATTACCGCTGGCTCGATCGGATCATCAAGGTGGTGGTTGCGGCGCTCACCGTACTCACGGTCGTCGCCACGGTGCTCGTCATTCCGCGCATCCACTGGGGGTCGGCGAGCCTGCTGCCTTCGTCGGCCGAGTGGAAGCTGAACATGATGTTCATCGCGCCGCTGGTGGGCTGGATGCCGTCGGCCATCGACATCTCCGTCTGGCACTCGCTGTGGACGCTGGCCAAACGCCACGACGCGGGTCACGCGCCGAGCGTGCGCGAGTCGTTGCTCGACTTCAAGATCGGCTACGCCGGGACGGCCGGCCTCGCCGTTTGTTTCTTGTTGCTCGGCGCCGGGGTGATGCACGGCAGCGGCAAGCCGGTGCCGGCCGGCGCGGTGAGGTTCGCGATCGGCGTGTTGAACCTGTACACGGCCACCCTGGGCGAGTGGAGCCGCTATCTCATCGGCGGCTCGGCGCTGATGGTCATGTTTTCGACCACGCTCACGGTGGTAGACGGGTTTCCGCGTGCGCTCAGCGCCCTGGTGGCACGGTTTCAGCGCGCCGAAGAGCCGGGCGATGTGGCGGTCGCAAAGCCCAGCCCGGCGCTGTACTGGGCGTTCGCCGGCATCATCGCGTTCGGCTCGCTGATCATTCTCAAGTACTTTTTGAAGCGCTTCACGGATCTGGTCGACCTGGCGACGACGATTTCATTCTTCACCGCGCCCGTGCTGGCGTATCTCAACCACCGCGCCGTGACCGGACCCGAGATTCTCGAAGATCGCCGGCCCAGCCCCGGCATGGTGATGTTCAGCCTGGTGTGTATCGCGCTGCTCAGCCTGCTTGCTGCTTGGTGGCTGTACGTTCGTTTTCTTTAGCGTCGCTGCCCAGGCGGTCTGCGACCCAGGTGCCCAACGGGGTCAGCGCGTGGACTTTGCGCGCGCCGCGGGCCGGCACCGAGGCGCCGCCGAGAATGCGCGCCAGGCCGTGCTCGCGCAGGGTAGCCAGAATTTTGGACGTAGCGCTCGCGGTCACCGACAGCGCGCGGGCGAGCGCGGCGTTGGTGGCCGGCGCTTCGGCCAGCGCCAGCACCACCGCTTGACTGGTCTCGGAGCTGACCGCTTCCATCGCGGCGCGGCGCGAGTCTTTGTGCTCGAACGAAACCTCGTAGGCCGCCAGCAGACCACCCAGCGCCGCGGCGTAGCCCGCCCAGTAGTTGTGCTCGTCGCCAGCGTCCTTTTTGCGCACGGGCGCGTGGCTGGCCAGGGCGCGGCCCACCTCTTTGAGCTCCTCACGCTCACCCCGGGCCACCGCTACCGCGATGTCTCGGGCGACGCGCTCCAACTCACCCGGATCTGCGCCGAGCTGGGCAATGCGCCGTATGGTCTTGTGAACCTTCACCCGATCACCATAGCCTCGGGATCGGCACCTGTCAATACTTTGGAAATACTAGAACGTCGTGAGTTTGCGTAATAACACGGTTTTGTCCACCACCTCGACGCGGCCCGGCGTCCGGTTGTTGCCCAGCGTGACCACCAAAAGCGACCCGGTGGGCGGTACCCGGGCGATGACGCTGCCCACCTGAGAGGGCAGACCAATGATGATGGGCGGCCGGCCCCGGCGGCGGCCGCGCAGGCTGATGGCCGCGTTGGCGATCAGACTGATGCCCTGGCCGCGGCTCGCCACGGTTCCGACGGCGCTGCGAAACGCGTCCATCTTGAAGCTCAGGCACGGCACCAGCACCAGGTTGGCGCGCAGGTCGGCGAGCAGCGTGGGCAGCGGCTCGGCGACCACATCCTTACAAATGAGCATGGTGACGGTCCAGTTGGCGGACAGGTGGGCCGTGAGCTTGGGCGTGCGCACACTCAAGAGCTCGGCGCGCCGAATGCGCTTGTTCTTTTGCGTGACCGTGTCGGTGAAGCTGAACGGGCGGAACTTGCGGTGGCGCAGCTTGGGCAACCCGCGCAACAGCAACGTCGCTTCGTTGTGCCAGCGGCCGTCGCGGGCGCGCTTGTGGCGACTGCCCGCAACGATGACCTCGACCGTGTTTTGCCGCTCGAGCCAGCGACGCATGGCAGCCAGGGTGTGCTTGGGAACGCTCAGCTCGGGAAACGCGACGATGCGACAGCGCTGTTCGCGCGCGATGTCGAGCAACTCGATACAGCGTCGCGTCTGTTCGTCGTCGCCGACGTTGGGCCGCACGTTGTAGAACACCCGCCGCTGCTCGACCACGCCTGCGTCCCAGTCGAACTCCTCGAACGAGTCGTTGGGCACCGCGCACGCCAGCTTGTCGCCGGCGTCCAGCTGGGGCAGGGCGTGCCAGGTTCTCCAGTCGCCGTCGAGGGTGACGCGCACGTGGCGGCTCCAGTCGCCGGCGAGGCGCAGATGGGGCAGGGCGTCGAGGCGGCCGTCCAGCGCCCACGGATCGCTGTTGGGAGTAGGCGACAGGTTGCGCCAGTCCGGGTGCGGCGTCGGCACCGCGTCGCCTTCGTGCAGGGTCACCTGGCGGTTCAGAAACATTGGCAGGAAGCGAAAGCCGAGCTCGGCGTCCAGGGCGTCGGCGACCGCGCGCGCGACCAGGCACGCGGGCAGCGCGGCGAACGCCTCGGCGACCAGGTCGCACAGCTCGGCACGTTCGTCGTCGTCGAGCTGTTCGTCGTCTACCCGGCGAAACAGCTGCTGTGCATCGCGACGCAGGCGGTCACTGCGCCGCCACAACGCGGGGTCGGTGTCGTGCTCGGTGAGCTCGACCAGGTGGTCGCGGCAGATCGCGAGCAAGCCGGTGGCCAGAGCCAGGATGTCCTCGCTCGAGCGGATGGCGTCGACCACGTCACCGGCGACCATCGACCGAGTGTATGCCACCGCTCCGACACGCTGGCCCTTCAGAAGCTGGCTTTTGGCCCCCGGGCCGCTATGATGCCGATCAGCGTGGATCGCCATTGTCTCGACAATGGCCTCACCGTGCTGCTGGCGCCGTCGAGGTTGGCGCCCGTTGTCGCGGTGCAGGCCTGGGTAGGAGTCGGATCGGCCGACGAGACCCATCGTCAGGCCGGGATCGCGCACGTGTTCGAGCACATGTTGTTCAAGGGCACGGCCAAGCGCGGCGTCGGCGAGATCGCGCGCAGTGTCGAAGCCTCCGGCGGCGAAATCAACGCCTGGACGTCGTTCGATCAGACCGTGTTTCACGTGGTCATCGCCAGCCGCTACACCAACACGGCGCTGGATGTGCTGGCCGATGCGCTGATCAACCCGACGTTCGACGAACAAGAGCTCGAACGAGAGCGCGAGGTGATCCTCGAGGAGATTCGCCAGAGCGAAGACGATCCCATGCGCAGTGTGGCGCGCGCGCTGTTCGCCACCGCGTTTCGCAAACATCCGTACCGGCGTCCGGTGATCGGCCGCGCCGACGTGATTCGCAAGCTGAGCCGCGCCAATCTGTTCTCGTTTCTGCAGAACTGGTACGTCGGCTCCAACATCACCCTGTCGGTCGCCGGCAACTTCGAGCCCGCGCGGGTGTTGCGCCGCATTCGGCGCGTGTTCGGCGCGCTGCCTGCGGGGGACGTTACGCGGCGCAGGCGGCGCGAGCCGCGGCAGTCCGAGCCCCGGTCGTTGATCGTCGACCGCGACATTCACGACGCGCACCTGGCGTTCGCCTTTCACATTCCACAGCTGCGCAGCCCCGAGGCGCCGGCGCTGGATGTGGCGGCGCTGATTCTGGGCCAGGGCGGGTCGTCGCGACTCTCCACCGACGTCAAGCGCCAGCGCGAGCTCGTCCAATCCATCTACGCCTACGCTCACACCTTGCGCGACAGTGGCCTGTTCGTGGTGAGCTCCACTCTGCGGCCCAAGGACCTCGACGAGGCCACGCAGGTGGTAGCCGAAGCGATCTACCGCCTCGGCCACGAGGAGGTGAGTCGCGCAGAGCTGGACAAAGCGACCCATGCCATCGAGGCCGACGTCGTCTACCACAAAGAGACCGTCGAGGGCCTGGCGCGAAACTACGGGTTCTTCGCCATGACTGCGGGTGACCCGATGTTCGAGAAGCGCTACCTCGAGCAGATCAACAAGGTGACTCCGGGCGACATTCGCGCCACCTGCGCGCGTTACCTGCGCCTGGACAACACCAGCGTGGCGGCGCTGCGCAACGCCGGCGGCCGCCGGCAACAACGCGACGAGAAAAAGCTGCTCACGGGGCTGCGCAAGGCCGACCGGGCGGTGGCGCGCCGGTTCTCCAAGGCCGTGGTGCACCTGCGCGGTGACGATGCGCTCACGCGCTACGTGCTGCCCAACGGTGCGCGGGTGGTGATTCTGAGCGACCGCAACGTGTCGCTGGTCGCGATGCGCGCGGTGTGGACCGGTGGTCTCCGACTGGAGACACCGGCGACGAACGGCATCAACTACCTCACCGCATCGACGGTCACCCGCGGCGCGGGCAATTACACCGGCGAGCAACTGGTGAAGCTCATCGACGAAATGGCCGGCTCCATGTCGGGGTTCTCGGGCCGCAACTCGTTGGGCTTGCGCGCCGAGTGGTTGGTCCGCAATTGGGAGCGGGGCTTCGACCTGGTCGCCGACACCATTCTGGCTCCTCGCTTCGACACCGACGAGTTCGAGCGCGAGCGCCGGCGCATCATCGAGGAGCTGGCCAGCCGCGAGGACAGCCCGACGGTCACCGCGTTTCGCGCGTTCACGCAGACGCTGTACAAGAAACACCCGTACCGCCTGGACGTGCTCGGCACGCGCAAGTCCGTCGAGGGGCTCACGGTGCAGCGCGTGCGCAACTACTACAAGCGCACGTTTGCCGTCAGCAACCTGACGCTGGCCGTGGTCGGCGATGTCGATCCCGCGCGTGTCATCGATCTCATGACCGAGCGGTTCGGCGATGCGCCGCGGCGAACGCCGAAAAAACGTCAGGTGCCGCGCGAGCAGTTCTTCGGTCGGAGCAAGCGCGCGCGAACGACCCGGCGCTACCTCGATCGCCAACAGGCGCACCTGGTCGTCGGGTTTCCGGGCACGTGTCTGGACGATCCGGACCGTCACGGCATCGAGGTGCTGATGACCATTCTGAGCGGCCAGAGCGGCCGCCTGTTCGTCGAGCTGCGCGACCGCCAGGCGCTGGCCTATCGCGTGGGGGCGCAGGCGATGGAAGGCATCGATCCGGGCTACATCGCCGTGTACATCTCGTGCTCGCCCGAGAAGTTGCCCGCGGCGCTCGCCGGCATTCGCGGCGAGGTGGACCGCGTGCTGCAAGACGGTGTGACCCGCGAGGAAGTCGACCGATCGATCAAGTATCTGCTCGGCAGTCACGATATCTCGCTGCAGCGGCGCAGCGCGCTGGCGTCGGCGTGCGCGTTTCACGAGGCGTACGGACTGGGCTACGACGACTTCAAGCGCTATCCCTCGCGCATCAGCGCGATCACCGCCGACGATGTGCAGCGCATCGCGCGCGAGTACTTGCGCTGGGACCTGTCCGTCACCGCGACCGTCACGCCCGAGGACTGACGTGGCGACGCGTACGCGCAAACGCAAACGGCGCCGCGGTGCGGCGGTTGGCGCCAAAGATCTGTCGACCAGCCTGATTCTGATCTTCCCGCTGTTTCTGGCCTATCAGATCGGTGTCGTGTTCTCCACGTCGATGAACGGCGTGGACTTCGTCACCCGGCTGGTCTACGCGGCGGTCGGTCGCGACCGCGACAACTACCTTGTGGCCCATGCCGTGCTGGGCGTGGGCTTCGTGACCTACGTGCTGGCGCTGATGCGGCGGCGGGACTTTCATCTCGACATCGTGCCGCCGCTGCTGCTAGAGGCCGCCATCTACGCCCTGACCCTGGGCTCGTTCATCGTGTTCGTGATGCAGCAGGTGCTGGGCTTGGACACCATCGCCTCGGGACTGACCGCGCTGGGCAAGACCGGCGAGGCGGTCGTCGTCTCCCTCGGCGCCGGGGTATACGAGGAGCTGGTGTTCCGCCTGGGCATCATGGCGGGCGGCGCCGCGCTGCTGCGGCGCGCCGGCATCGATCGTTTCTGGGCTGTGCCCCTGGCGCTGGTTGTGTCCGCGGTGTTGTTTTCCGCCGCTCACCACCTGGGGCCGCTGGGCGACCCGTTCAGCTGGAACGTGTTCGTCTACCGCGCGCTGGCCGGAGCCATCTTCGGCTTGATCTTCTACTACCGATCACTGGCGCACGCGGTGTACACGCACTTTCTATACGATCTGTACGTGTTGGCACTGAGCTGAGCCGGCGCCAGCCGAGGCCGGCTTACTGCATGCCGCTGCCGTACCTGAGCTGCATGTAGTGGCAAAACAGCTCGACCTTGACGCTCTGCGGGTCCTGGGCGTCGGCCGCGCTTTTGTCGGCGACCACGGCCGAGATGCCCATGTCATGCAGATCGAGCTCGAGCAGGGTGTGGCGAGTCGAGTGGTCCAGATACTCCAGCGAGCCGCTGACCTTGATGTCGTTGATGGTCTTGCCCTCGACCACCATCTTTTTGTGCCAGTCCTGGAACGGTTTGGCGTAGGCGGCGGGCAGGTGGAACGACACGTTGGGGAACTCCACCCCGGTGGGCTCCACCTGCGGAAAGCGCTCGGCGCCCATCCACAGGCTTTTGACATTCTGTTTGACCGTGAGCTCGTCGACCTTGGTGACATAGCCGCAGACGTCGTTGAGCTCGCTGTGGTCCAGGTTGAGCCGGAAATTGCACGGCGACCACAGTAGCTGTTTGGACGAGAACTCGGACCGGAGCTTCCTTCCCTTGCTCTCTGCTTCGTCCTTGGTGAACTCCGGATGGATCTTGAGCTTGAGCCACGCCGGCTTGCTGGCCGATGCGTCCATGGCGGGAAACGTGGCTTCCACCAGCAGCGCATTGTAGAAGTTGCGGATCAGCTCGATCTCGAACTCCTGGTTGGCCATGACCCATGCACCAGTACGTCGCGAGTATCTCTGTTGGCACGATTCGTTGAACCAGTCGAGGATCGGCTTGGACACCGCCATGCCGATCTCGGCGGTGAACGGCTCGACCTCCACGGTGGTGTTGTTCTTCTGTACGTACAACGTGGCGCCGATCTTTTGGGTCGTGTTGTTGGCCTTGAGCTCGCCTCCGGACACCGAGTTGATGAAGCTAACGTCGGCGCTGCCATCGAGGTGCAAAAGGAAGTTGCTTGCTGCGCGGGGGACAATCGGTGCCATGTGGAGTCTCTTTTCAGGGCGTTGAGCTGATGTTAATACGCTGGGCGCGCTGTTTCGCTTCCTTCGTGGTCGAGCTGGCCGGGTGGGGAGAGGATCCCCACCACCGACCTCGCGCTCCCCGGGGAGTTTCGTTTGTTTTCAGTCATTTGTTCTGGATCAAGTGGATCATGGCTGGGACCGTTCAACCCGATCGCCAGACCCCACAGGACTGTATTTCAGGAACTTACGTTGTGGCATGGGTGTTGAAATACAGAGGCCCCGGAACCATGGCACACAAGAAAACAATTATAACGGTCGCCGCCGGGATCTTGTTGCTGGTTCACAGCCCAGAGTTCAAGTTGCAGATCTCGACGGCACAAGCAGAAACTATCCGCGCTACCCAACAGACTCGGGTCATGTCCCGACCGGGAGAGCGGTCTCGCGTAATCACGCGGGTGAGCTCTGGACGCAAGATGGTCGTCCTCGCGCGTCGCGGACGCTGGATCAAGGTCCGCGTCAACGGCCGCACCGGGTGGGTCACGCGTACGTCCGTCGTACGGACTCGCAACGCGCGTACAGCGCGGCGGCGCACCCGGCGGCGCCCGTTCGTCCAGGGCCGCTCCAAGCGTCGCGGTTGGTCGGGCAACGCGCCCAAGGACCGCGTCGGCGCCGACGCGGTGGACGAAGAGACTCTGTCGGACGACGACTTCGATGATCCGCCGAAGCGGCGGCGCCCCAAGCGCCGGGCCCGGCGCAAGAAGGTCAAGGTCCGCGAATCTCGCCGCGTCGCTCGTCGCAGCTTCGACGAGGAGGAAGAAGCGCTCCCCCGCGACGAGCCCAAAGCAGAGAAGAAGCCGGTACTTCCCAGCGTGGTGGTGTCCGTCGAAGAGTCTCGCCTCTATCGCAAGCCGAGCTCGCGCTCGCGCCGCGTGCTCACCGTCGAGCAGGGCGACAAGCTGTCGATGGTCAAAAAGAGCCGCTCGGGCCGGTGGATGCTGGTTCGGGACTCCGACGGCGAATCCGGTTGGATCCGCTCGGACGATGTCCAGGCCGCCACCTATAAGTACCCCAAGACGCTCAAGCGCATCGGCGCCAGCATCGGCTACACCTCGTGGGCCAGCCAGTTCGCGTCCGACGGTACCGGAGAGTTCTCCAACTACAACATCAGCACCGCGGCCGCGGCGCTGAACCTGCGGGCCGAATACCTGCAAAACTACTCGAAGGACTACCTGCTCGGCGTCGAAGGCAACTACAACGGTTTGCGCGCGTCGCCCGGTATCCGCGTGACCAACGCGGCCGGTGACGTGGCCGACATCGCCTTCACCCGCCATGCGGTCAACCTGACGGCAAAGGCCGGCTACAAGCTCAACAACAAGATGGGCGCCGTGGTCTTCGCCCGGGCCGGCTACTACTACGCCATGACCGAGATCCACGACGGCGAGAACCTCGATGTCAACATCGCTCGCCTGCCGTCCGAAGTGCTGCAGGGAATCACCGTCGGCGCCAGCGTCGAGGCTCCTCAGTTCAGCGACAAGGTCGGTGTTCGCATCTCGATCGACGCGCTGTATCCCAATGGCAAGCTCGAGCAGACGTCCGGTCTCGAAGACGGCGCTGTCTCCAAGGTGTTCGCGGCGTGGGCCACCGGCCACGTGATCTATCAGTGGAAGCCCAACATGACCCTCGAGGGCATCTATCGCTACTCGTACACCAAAGCCGAATTCGAAGGCGCTGCCATGGACTCCGAGCGGCTCAGTGGTGCGACCCAGGCGGCACGCAAGGACGTTGGCCACACGATCATGATCGGCTTGGGCAAAAAGTTCTAGCCAATCCTCATTCACAACGAACAAGGGCTGGCTTACCGCCGGCCCTTCGTTTTTTCGGGAGTTGATGGCTGTGCCTGCCGAAAAGCGCAGGACGTCCCGTTCTGAGTTGCCGGAAGCGCGCCGGCGGAGGTAACCTCGTTTCATGCCGACCGAGGCGGATCTGGTGCAGGAGTACCGCGAGTACCTCGAACGGTTCGAGGCGCAACTCGGGGATAGCGACTTCGGAGCGTTCGTGAAGCACAAGGGCCGTCTGATCAAGAAGCTCCGCTACGACGAGTTCGAACCGCTCTACAAAGAGTACTTCGAGATCGCCAAGGCGTACTACGAGAGCATCGACCGCGGCGATACCATCAACGATCTGGTGGTCAAGCTGCTGCGGGAGCGCGCCACCGATCTGTTGAAACCCTCCCCTGTGTAGCGAAACGAATCAGACGGGGGCCTGCAGCTTGTCGATGTCGACCTGGCGCAGCGCGAAGCGGATCAGCTGAGATTTGTTCGCCTTGGTGTGCCCGCGGCGCTTGAGCTCGGCGACTTTCGCTTCGAGCTCTTCGATGTCCTTGGTGTACATCGAGATGCAGATCACCTTGTAATGGGTCGGCTTGGGCTTCTTCTTCGCGGGCTTGCGCTTCTGCTGTAGGTCCGCGGTGTCTTTGCTGCCGTAGAAGTCCTGGGACATGATTGCGTCCGCCTCGGACAACGGGTTGGTCTTGAGCGCTCTGTCGTCGGCCATCTTTGATTACCTCCTGTGGATTTGGGTTCCCCGGTGATGTGTTTAGGCTGCGGCGCTGTGCGTTACCGAGGTTGAATTCGTTTGCGCCCCCGCGAGCCAGTCGACCACGCGGTTGTAGTCACGCGCGCCGTTGGACTGGGGCGCATACTCGAAAATCGTTTTGCGGCAGCTCGGCGCTTCGGCCAGGCGCGTGTTGAGCCGGATGGGCTCCAGGCACTTGGTCTTGAAGTGGCCCCGCAGGGTATCCAGCACCTCGCGCGCGAGCCGGGTGCGGCTGTCGTAGAAGGTTGGCAGCACGGCCGAGACGCGCACGGCGTGGTGCAGGTGGCGCTCGATGTCCTTGAGGGTACGCAACACCTGCTTGACTCCGACCAGCGCCAGGAAATCGCAGGTCACGGGAATGACGACCTCGTCGGCGTAGCTCAGCGCGTTCTGGTTGAGCAGGTTCAGCGACGGGCCGCAGTCCACGATCACGTAGTCGTATTCGCGCGAGATGTTCATGCGGTTGAGGCGCCGGGTCATGACCCGGGAGCGGGACTCCGGAGACTGGCGGGCCAGCCAGATTTCCGCCGCCGCCAGGGTGCAGTCGCTCGTGATCACGTCCAGATACTTACGCACCGGCACGCTCACCTCCATCGGGTCGGTGCCGTCCACGAGCACGTGATACAGGGACATTTCGCCGCTCACACCGAGGGAAACCCCGACGTTGCCCTGGGCGTCCGTATCGATGAGCAGGGTGCGGTTGCCGCGTTCGGCGATGCCGGCGGCGAGGTTGACGGCGGTGGTGGTCTTTCCCGTGCCGCCCTTCTGATTCAGAATGGCGATTCGCCGGGCCCGCGAGGCGCGGAAGCCTTCTGCTCCGAGCGTTCTGCGTCTACACTCGACAGAGCAGAAGTAGCTGCGCTGGCCAGTCGCCGTGACTGCGATCTGGTAAACGTACGACGGTGAGAACGACACGCCACAACACGAGCACGGCTTGTTCATGTACCTATACAAATCCCGCGCGCGGTTGCGGGCAAGTTTTTCGCGTGAGTGACAGGTGAGTGATTCGAACGCCGATCGCGTTCGTGAGCTCGTCGCGGAGCTCGCGGAGGCCAAACAGACCATCGCCGCCCTGGTCGAGCAGGTAGACAGCTTGCGCGCGCGCGCCGCGACCGCGGACCGGGCCGGCCAGCAGATTCGGCAGAAGAGTCGCGCCCTGTCCGAGTCGGAGGCGCAGCTGCGTTCAATCAACTCCGAGTTGCGCCAGATGGAACAGACCAAGGCCGAGTTCATCTCGGTGGCGGCCCACTAGTTGCGGACGCCGCTCACCGGCATCGTCGGCTATCTGGACTTGATCGCCGAAGGACGATTCGGCGACGTGCCACCGCCACTGGGCCGGCCGGTGGCGGCGCTGCGCCGCAACGCCTACCGGCTCAAGCGCCTGGTCGAGGAGTTGCTGGACATCACGCGCATCGAATCGGGACAGGTCCAGCTGTCGCCGCAGCCGTGCAAGCTCGGCCGAATCGCCACCGACGTGGTCGAAGAGCTGATGCCGCTGGCGGTCGAGAAACGCCAGACGATGACCGCCGTGGCGCGCGCCGAGCCTACGGTGCTGGCGGATCCGGACAAGCTGCACCGCGCGCTCGAGGGCGTGGTCGCGTGCACCATCCGCGCGACGCCAGACAACGGCGCCATTCGCGTCACCACCGACCTTCCGCCACAGGAGTTGTACACGGGGGATTGGGGCCGCGTGCAGGTGCGCAACGACTGCCCCGGCACTTCCACCGAGCAGCTCGAGCGCATGTTCGAGCCGTTTGCCGCGGCTCGTTCGGTCAAGCATCACACGTCGTCCGGGCCCGACCCCGCCGGCCTGGGCCTGTACATCTCACGCGGCCTGGTCGAGCTGCACAACGGCATGATCATGGTCGACAGCCACGACGGCGCATACACCGAGCTGTCGGTGTTGCTGCCCCTGCACGTCGACCCCGGCGCGAGCTATACACAAACGCCTGAGTCGGGAGCCGAATGCCCCGCCCGGTTCTTGTGAGGGCGGACGAAATTCGGCTCCTCTGGCGACGTCTGTGCTTGTTCCTGATTATTGATGCTTTTTCACAATGACGCATTTTCAAAGCGTCATTGTTTAGCGGCGGCCTTTTTTCGCCGGTTTCTTTTTGCCCCGGCGGGCGGCGGCGGCCTTCTGTCGGCGCGACGCTGCCGGCGAGTTGCGCTTGGACGCGACGGCGCGCTTGCGCTTGGCCGGCGCGTTCTTTTTCTTGCCGGCCGGCGTTTTCTTTTTCGCGCGCGAAACCGCGGGAATCGACTTTTTGCCCCCGGTTCTGCGAACCGGTGCCTTCTTGGCGGCGGCTTTTTTCTTCTTGAGCGCGGCGGCTTTTTTGCGCTTGGCCTCGGCGGTCTTTTTCTTCTTGAGCGCGGCGGCTTTTTTGCGCTTGGCCTCGGCGGCCTTTTTCTTCTTGAGCGCGGCGGCTTTTTTGCGCTTGGCCTCGGCGGCCTTTTTCTTCTTGGCGTCAGCGGCCTTTTTCTTGGCCAGACGCTCCCGCTCTTGCTGCTTTTTGAGGCGCTCGCGTTCTTTTTGCTTTTTGAGGCGCTCGCGCTCTTTTTGCTTTTTGAGGCGCTCGCGCTCTTTTTGCTTTTTGAGGCGCTCGCGCTCTTGCTGCTTTTTCAGGCGTGCGCGCTCTTTTTGTTTCTTGAGGCGCTCGCGCTCTTTTTGCTTGCGCAGGCGTTCGCGCTCGCGCTCCTTCTTCTTGCGGATACGCTCGCGCTCTTTCTGCTTTTTGAGGCGTTCGCGTTCGCGGGCCTTCTGCTTTTCGAGCCGGATGCGCTCGCGCTCTTCGGCCTTGCGCCGCTTCTCTTCTTCTTTTTCGCGCTTTTTGCGCTCGGCTTCTTCGCGCTTTTTGCGCTCGGCCTCGGCCTTCTTCTGGGCGGCCTCGCGCTTGGCGCGCAGCTGTTCGGCGGCGAGCTTTTGCTGCAGCTTGCGCTTCTCTTCTTCGAGCTTCTCGGCGGCTGCGCTGCGCGCCATCTTGGCGTGCTGCACGACCTCTTCGTTGACGACCTTGACGCCCGGCTCGAGCTTGCGGCTGCGCCGGCGTTTTTTGCGTTTCTTTTTGGTCTCGCGCGGTGCCGGCATCTCGGCGATGGCCGGCATCTTGGACGACAGATCAGCGCGGTTGTGCACCAGCACGCGCGGGCCGATTTTGAACGTGATTTCCACCTTGTTGTCCGGTAGCAAGTCGGTGACGAAGCCGACGTCGAAGGTGGGGTGCGACACGATGTCGAACAGCTCGTAGGTATCGCGGATGGAGTAGGGCCGGCAGTTGGCCACATCGGCATCCGACACCTGGGCCATCGCCTCTTCCCAGGTGGGCTTGCGCGAGGACTTGGAGCGCCGGGGCGCGGGGGGCGACTCATCGTAGGACTCGCCACGGGGTTTCCGGTAGGCGTGGACGTCGCCGCAGACTACGCACTGTACGCGGCGGATCTCGTCCTCGTACATGCTGATAATCGTGTGGGTTGTGTCGGCTTTACAGCGAGAGCTGGGGCAATATGCTTCGGTCTCCCCACCGACTTCGTCGCCACCATCATCAAAGATGGAGTCCATCCTGCCAAAGGTCGGAATCACAAGCTCCTCAAATCATTAGGCTGAGCAACAGTCCTGTGACTGCTACCAAGGGATGAACTACCTAACCCCTTGTGTTTGCTCTAGCACACAATGGTCAATTTTCGCAACGTTTACGAAGCTGTCTTTTTCACTACTTATGTCTCTGGGGTAGGATGCGCGGCAGATGCGCCGGTTATCGCTGCTCTACATACTCGTCGGCACGGTGCTGAGCGCCGCCGTGGGGCTGGCAATCTACAGCTACACCGTCTCGAACAAGCTCTCGAATCGGGAGAGGCTCGTGATTCTCGACACCATGCGTGAGCTGGCCGCCGAGAAGATCGTCGGCATCGAAAGCGAGATCCTCAAAGCCGACCAGGCGGTGTTCGATGCGGTCGACATCGATAACATCCTGGAAATCGACAGCCTTGCCCGGCACCAGCGTTCGGTCAAGAGCATCCTGGTGCTGGACGACAAGCAGAAGATCCTGCCCAGCGGCTTCGTCACCCGGCGGGAGAAAAAAGCCGAGATCAAACGCTTTCAAAAGCTGTTCGAGACCCGTGTGCTCAAGGACCTGAAGCTGGGCCCGCGCACGCCAACCGAGCGCAGTAATCTGCACAAAAACTACGATGGCAAGCCGCACCTGTTTTCGTGGGTGCGCAAACGGGCCAAAGGATCCGACTACTTCGTGGTCATCGAGACCGACCTGCCGTTCTTGGTCGGCACCATGTTCTCCCAGTTTCTCAGCTCCCAGTCGCCGCGGTTCTACCAGGTGGTCAACGAGGAGGGCGATCACGTCTACGGGCCGCTGCTGGGCAAAAGTGGCCGCACGGTGTCGCTTGGATTCACCGAAACCGTGTCCAACTGGTGGCTGCGCGTGGTGCAAAAGCACTCGGGCGCCAGCGCGAGCAAGGCCAAGCGCCAGGTGGTCGACTTTTCGCTCATCGGCACGGCGCTGGGCATCATCGTCATCGGTCTGGCGACCCTGCTGATCGCCGTGCGCCGGGAGCGACGGGCCAACGAGCTCAAGAGCGAGTTCATCTCCAACGTCTCCCACGAGCTCAAGACTCCGCTCAGCATTATCAGCATGTTCGGCGAGATGCTGGCGAGTCGGCGGACCAAAAGCTCGGAGCAGGCGACCGAGTACGCCGAGATCATCTGGAAAGAGTCAGTGCGCTTGTCCCGGCTGATCGACAACGTGCTGGACTTCGCCAAGCTCGAGCGCGGCGTCGACGCCGTGCAGTTCGCGCGCGGTGATTTCGGCGCGGTGGTCGAGCGCGCCGTCGAGCTGTCATGGCACCGGCTCACGCGGGCCAAGATGGAGGTCGAGGTCGACATCGCCGACGATCTGTCCGAGGTCGAGCTGGACGCCAACGCGCTCACGCTGTGCGTGCTCAACCTGATCGACAACGCGATCAAGTACGCGGCGGATGGCGGCCGGCTCCGCGTCGGCCTGCGCCAGACCGATTCGCGCCAGGTGCTGTCGGTGACCGACTGGGGGCCGGGAATCGCCGTGGAGGAGCAAACCTCGATTTTCGACCGGTTTTACCGGGCCAAAGCCATGCGATTGCAGCCTGTGCGCGGCTCGGGCATCGGCCTTGCGCTGGTTCAGCACATCGCCCGAGCTCATGGGGGCGCGATTTCCGTCGATAGCGAGCCGGGACAAGGCGCCACGTTTCGCCTCTGGATTCCGACGAAGGGTCACGGTTAAGGTACCCCGCGGTGGATACTCCCAAACGCATACTTGTCATCGAGGACGAGCCGGACATCGTCCGGGGCATCCGGGACGCCCTCGAGTTCGAAGGGTTCGAGACGCACGCGGCCGGCACCGGTGCCGAGGGGCTGGACGCCGCCATCGACTGGCACCCGGACTGTGTCCTGCTGGACCTGATGCTGCCCGACGACAACGGCTATCGCGTGTGCGAGACCCTGCGCAGCCGCGACCCGGTGGTGCCGATCATCATCCTCACCGCCAAGGCGCAAGAGGCCGACAAGGTGCGCGGTCTCGAGGCGGGCGCCGACGACTACGTCACCAAGCCGTTTTCCGTGGCCGAGCTGATCGCGCGCATCAACGCGATCTTCCGCCGCCAGGCTCGCCTGGCCAACCACGAAGAGCTGTTCGAGGTGGGCACGTGGACGATCAACGCGCGCAAGCACACCATGGTCCGCGGGCGCACGACCAAGCGCCTGACGTTTTACGAGCTCGAGGTGTTGAAGCTGTTGCGCGAGCGCGCTGCCGACGCCGTGTCGCGCGAGGAGTTGCTCGAAAAGATCTGGGGCGTGAACGCGTCCCCGACCAATCGCACGGTCGACAACTTCATCGTCAAGCTGCGGCGCAAGCTCGAAGAAGATCAGAAGAACCCGCAGCACATCCTCACCGTGTACGGAATGGGCTATAAGCTGGTTCCGTGAGCACGATGCCCAACGACGCTGCCAAAAACCGCACCGGTTGATTCTGCCCCTCGGGATGCGCGTGCTGGTGTCGGTCATCAAAGACGACGACCGCACCGACGCTACCGTCGAGGAGATCGACGCCGCGGCCGCGCACCGAGCCGGCGTCGCGGCATCAGCAGCATCATCAGGGCCAGCGCCAAGCCGAACAGCCAGGTCGTGCTCCCCGGGGAGCTGGCACAGCCACCGCCGCCGCCGCGCTGGGGCACCTTGCACTCGCCCGGATCGTCGACGATCGGGTAGATGAGGCAGACCCCGTCCTGAACATCGTCGGTCTCCAGGCTGGCCTTTTTGGTCTCGCCGCATTCCTGGTAGTTGTACATGGTCGCTTCGGTGATCCGCGCCGGCAGGTTGTTGGTGCACCGCGGTACCAGATTGCCCAGGTTGTCGACGGGCTGTGGGTCGTCGGGGCTGTCGGGCACCCAGCAGGTGTGATCCAGGCCCAGCAGGTGGCCCACTTCGTGGGTGAGGGTGTTGGCCAGATCGGAGAAACACTGATTCGGGCCCAGGGAGCTCCCGTTTATGGAGATGCTGAAGTTGACCGCGTTGAGCTCGATGTCGGCGTCGAGGATCTCGCCGTTGCGCTTGCTCGAGGCATCGTCGATGAAGAACAGGGTGGTGAGTCCTGCCGCGCCCGGCGAATAGCAGTCGGCCGGCGACTGGGCGTCCGGGGGGCACCAATCGTCTTCTCTGAACTTGACCAGGTTGACGCTGTCGAGGCCGACCTGGCCGCTGGCGGGCGGGTCCATGGTGAAGCTCATATACGCGCAGCTGCTCATTTGCGTCTGCCAGTTGTCGAACACCGCGTCCATGGTGGCGAACTCGGCGTCGCCGGCGATGTGGGTCGTGCCCGCGGCGTCGTAGGTGATGAACACGCAATTGGAGCTCCAGTACAGCTCCGCGCCGGTCTTGTTGGTCGTGCGCACCGACTTGAGCACGCCGGGCCGGTTGCGCCACAGCACCTGCTCGACCGGCTGACTGTCGCTGCCGCCCGGGATGGTGCGCGTGGCGACCTGGACTTGCTCGTCCGCTGTCAACAACTTGGTGCCGGGGATGACGCGCATACCGATGCCGTTGACCGTGCCGCCCAGCTGGTGAACCTGATGCTCATTGCCGTCGGCGTCGCGAATCACCGAGCGGGTGACGATCTTGCTCATGCCGGGGGTCCACTCGGCGTGAGACCGAACCACCTCGCCGGTGATCAGATCCGTCGCGGGAGCCTTCGAGGTCACAGTTTGGGCGGTCGCCGCGGGGGCGAGCAGCGCGCATACGAGTAGTCCGCAGGGGGCCACACACAAGGCTGAGCTTCGCACTTTTTCCAGGCTAGCACGGCGTGATACAAGCTGCCCAGCATGAACGACGCGTCACAAACCAACCGGCCTGTACGAGTACGCATCGCGCCGTCGCCTACGGGAGACCCGCATGTGGGCACGGCGTACATGGCTTTGTTCAACTATGTGTTCGCGCGCAAACACGGTGGCAAATTCGTGCTCCGCATCGAGGACACCGACCGCAAGCGTTACCGGGCGGATTCCGAGCGAATCATCATGGCGGCGCTGCGCTGGACCGGTCTGGACTGGGACGAAGGGCCCGATGTCGGTGGGCCGTTCGGACCATACCGGCAGTCCGAGCGGAATGAGATCTACCGCACACATATCGCCACGCTGCTCGACTCCGGTAACGCGTACCGTTGCTTCTGCACCGCCGAGCGCCTGGCCGAGCTGCGCGAGCAGCAAAAGGGCACGTCGCAGCGCGGCTACGACCGCAAGTGCCGCAGCCTGGACGCCGCTGAAGCAAAGTCGCGGGCGGACGCGGGCGAGCCGTTCGTCATTCGCATGGCCATGCCCACCGAGGGCAAGAGCAGCTTCACCGATCTGCTGCGCGGCGAGGTCGACATCGACTTTGGCCAGCTCGACGATCAGGTGCTGGTCAAGTCGGACGGGTTTCCCACCTACCACCTGGCCAACGTGGTCGACGATCATGCGATGCAGATCAGCCACGTCATGCGCGGCGAGGAGTGGATCTCGTCCACGCCCAAGCACGTCATGCTGTACAAGGCGTTTGGTTGGGACGAGCCGGTGTGGATTCACATGCCGCTTCTGCGCAACGAAAAGAAGTCCAAGCTGTCCAAGCGGCGCGATCCGGTGTCGATCAACTACTAC